>ULXU01023611.1_pt1 | contig 82468 bp, 96 predicted proteins | sample 1961521 | NCBI WGS metagenome assembly ULXU01 (sample SAMEA4835845, study PRJEB28245) | human gut metagenome | biome: gut microbiome; material: fecal sample | place: Denmark | collected 2008
AGACAATCTCAGAAGAAAGTTGCCAAAGATGCTATACAGAACACCTTAGAGCAAAATATTTTGATGCAAATCGAAAATTTCTATCAAGCAAATAAACATTTTTATTGAGAGGTGATGTAATGACAAACCTTGAACATATAAAGAATATGACTTCTGATGAGCTTGCAATATTTCTTATGAAAGTAAATAGTGCGTATTCAGAAGAATGTATGATATTAAGATCTGAATGCAAATATCCTAATGTCAATAATAATTGTGCTATTTGCTTCAAAGAGTGGCTCGAAAAGGAGTGTGATACATGAATGACAATCAGAGAAGAACAGCGAGACTTATTTACAGTTCCAACGGATTATATTCTTGTTCACTGTATCAGTGCTGATCTTGTAATGGGTGCAGGAATAGCTAAGGAGTTTACAAGACGAGGAGTAAAAGCACAACTGCAAAGAGATTATCAAGATATAGAAGTAGGGGACTGCTTAGTATCTGATACAACAGGTTGGAGAGCAGAATTTAATCTTGTTACTAAGGAAAAGTATTGGCAGAAGCCGACTTACGATTCGCTGAAAACTGCCCTTGTCAATGCAAGAATAAATGCAAAAATATTGGCGTTAATGAATGACGACAAACCTGTAAAACTTGCAATGCCAAAAATCGGTTGTGGGTTAGACCACCTACAATGGGTTAAGGTAAAGGAAATCATTGAAGAAGTCTTTGCTAATACCGATGTTGAAATATTGGTCTGCGTGAAATGAGGTGATTAAAATGATTCAAGTATTATTTGAAAATTCAAACGGCAAAACAAGAACTGTTGGCGAAGCTATTACACAAAAAGAGGCGTTTGAGATAATCAATCAATTCCTCAATGAACACAATTATAAGTCCTATTACATGAGAACGTGGAAAACTGATGATAAGACTACTGCTGTTGATGTAGGAAGTCATACAGAAAGATTTTATTTCACGGAGACGTAAATATGATGAGTAATAAATAAATAATCTTTATAACGAAACAAAAATTTCATTGACAGAAGGAGATGTTAAAATTTGAGTAATAATAAAGATTGGACAGGTAATAAGAAAACAACATTCGTTACGCTCGGCGCAAGTAATCACACAGACCACGATAGAGCAGAACACGATTATTACGCCACTGAACCTAAAGCAGCTGAGGAACTTCTTAAAGTCGAAATGTTTAATGGTTCCATCTGGGGAAAATTGTTGTGGTGAAGGGCATTTATCAAAGCCTATGATTAAAGCTGGTTATGATGTCGTAAGCACGGACTTAGTGGATAGAGGTTATGGCAAAGGTAACATTGATTTCTTCCAATGCAATCAAACTCTTGCTGATAATATAGTTACTAATCCACCCTATTCAACAGCATTAGAGTGGACGGAACATTCACTCGACTTGCTTGAAAACGGTAAGAAACTTGCACTATTTCTTCCGATACAATTTCTTGAAAGCGATAAAAGGACAAAACTGTTTAAGACAAGACCGCCCGTAAGAGTGTGGGTAGCTGCTAACAGACTACTTTGTGGAATGAATGGTGATTTCAGTGCAAAAGATAAAGACGGTAATACTCTTTACAATAAAGATGGAACAGAAAAAAGAATGTCATCTGCAAAGTGTTACGCTTGGTTTGTCTGGGAAGTAGGCAATTATAACAACGCACCTGTTATCGGTGGATAAATACATAATGTAAAAGGATAAAAATGAAATATATAATACAGGTATCAGAGTTGCTTGCAAGTAGACTTGAAATTGAAGCTGAAACTTCAGAGGAGGCAATTCAAAAGGTAAAGGAAAAGTATTACGATAGTGATATTGTTCTTGAAGCAGATGATTATGTTGATGGTTCAGTCCAATTTGAAGTGGTTGACGAAATTTAAGATACTATATATAGCGCTTTGTGTTTAAAATATTACTATATGTAGTCAAGATTATACAATGAAAACAGTATTTGATGAAAGGAAGTAAAAATGATAACAAGAAAATATAATATAGTTTATGCCGACCCTCCGTGGCTTTTTAAAACTTACTCTGAAAAAGGTAAAGAAAAGAAATCGGCTGAAAATCATTATCCTACAATGAAGATAAATGATATTTACAACTTACCTGTACAAAATATTACAGCAGATGATTGCATTTTGTTCCTTTGGGTCACATTTCCGCTTCTTAAAGAAGGTATAGAAACAATGGAACGTTGGGGCTTTACATATAAAACTTGTGCTTTTAATTGGGTAAAGAAAAACAAAAAATCTGATACTGATTTTTGGGGATGTGGTTATTGGACGAGAGCTAATTCTGAAATATGTTTACTTGGCACAAAGGGTAAACCTCATAGATTATCAAGGAGTGTTCATCAGATCGTCCGTGAAGAAATGACAGATGATGAATGGAATATATTTATGACACAGTTAGTAGAAGACAGGGTAATGTCTCATAGTAAAAAGCCTGAACATATTCGAGACAAAATAGTTGAGCTTTGCGGTGATGTTCCGAGGGTAGAATTATTTGCAAGAACTACTTGTAAAGGATGGGATAGCATCGGTAATGAAATTGATGGTCAAGATATAAGAGATGTAATAAAGTAATAATATAAACGACTCGTTTTATTGTAAAAAATTGTGGAAAACGATCGAGATGATTTTGAAGATGCTCTATCAGATTACTTAGCAGACTGCGAAGAATACGAAAATCTGTCTAATGAAGTATTTAATATCCTATTAACAGAAAAACTAAATGAGTATGAACCTTATTGGAAGAAAGTAATTGCTATAACAGGTGATAACTGAAAGGAGAATATAATGAGTACATATGTGAGAGAAAAGGTATTGAGAATACCTTTTGAAAAACTTTTTAAGAGATGTTCTATTTCGGATTGGTTTACTAGTGATGACTTAGATGATATGTCTTGGTTACTTGAAAAGAAATTCCCAAATGAATTTGAATATGCAACAGTTGGTAAATTTCAAACATCACCAGCAGAAGATGAGTATATAGACTTTGTTATTGAGTATGAATCGGATAGTTGTTGTGGAGATTTTGGTAAGGTCAGAGACTTATATGACACCGAGAAAGAAAATTTCCTACCCGTTTTTCAACACCTTAATCCATACCTCACTCTTGAAAATATGGACGATGTGAAGGTCGTAGAGTTCTGTTGGTATAATTGTAGTGAAGCTCCAAATTATTATGATGCTGAAGATGATGATTTTTACAAAGAAATAAAGATGGAGGATATAATATGAAAATTCATAAATGTGATCTGTGCGGTAAAAACTTCAGTATTTTCGATGAACAAGAACGCTTCGGCTTACACTATGACAATGTTGGTTATGGTAGTAGATATGATGAGTGTCATATTGACATAGATATGTGCTGTGATTGCTTTGACAAGATGATGACAGAGTACATAGAACCAAAGTTAAAGTTTAAGGATTCGGCTATTATAGATTATGAAGATTTTGTTGGGAAACATTATCCTACATAATAATATAGCATAATGAAAATCCACTTTTATTGGACTTTATATCATCATAAAGTTCTTTAGTCATATGTATGTTAAGTGGATTCCAACCTTGCTGAAGTGCTTGCCAAAAGGCGATTAAGTATTCATTACTGTCATTTGCTTGTTTATTCTCACACTTAATTTTATCAATTACGTTACAACCACCAGCAAAAGGCTCAATATATGTTGTGATGTTATTATTATCTATATACTTCTGGATAATCGGTACAATGTCCTTTGCTATACGGCTTTTACTTCCCATATACTTAATTTCAATCATCTCCTTTTATACAATAAAAGTGGATTTCTAAAACAGGAGGTTGCTTTAGCAGGATTGTGTGCCACATATAACGCTAAATGGTTTGGTGGATATGCTGGAATAGTACATACAAAAATAGGCACAAAGCGTAATTATTATGATGAAGCAGTAAGAAACGTACTCAAACAAGTGCCTATGCTTAAAGACGTAACGTTTACTTGTGGTGATTATCTCAGTATTATACCATACAATGCAGTAGCCTATTGTGATCCACCATATCAGGGAACTACGAAATATAAAGACGAGCTGAATTATGATACATATTGGAATTGGGTCAGAGAAATAAGTAAAGATAATATTGTTTTATGTAGCGAATACAACGCTCCATCGGATTTTGAGTGCATATGGAGCAAGGAATTGACTACTACATTAAATAATGCAAGCAGAAGCAAGGCGGTTGAAAAATTATTTACATACAAAAATTGACCCTACAATAAAATTTTTCTTTTGTTAAATTATAAGTAAATAATAAAAAACGCATTAAAAATCACTTGACAGAATTTCTCAAAGTGGTATAATAATAGTATCATAATTAAGGAGGTGATGAAACGAATGATAAAATTTCAAAATGATTGCTGTGATTGTGCATTACATTGTCGAGGAAGCACTTGCAGAAACAGAAATGTTCCTCACTTTTATTGTGATGAGTGTGAAGATGAGGTAGAAGAGCTGTTTGAATATGACGGAGAACAAATTTGCCAAGATTGTCTTATTTCAACAGTGCCTAAAATTAAATTAGAAGATTACATAGAAAGTGATTATTGAAAGGAAACGTGAATAATGTATAATGAGAGAAAAACAAAGGGTACGTCCACCCTGACAGGTTTTATGGCTTTAAGTATTATCGTTCAGGCAACCGGTTTTTATTCTTTAACTTCTGCTTTAAACGAAATAGAAGTGAATAATAATATGAAAAACAAAAATTCAAGTATAACATACACCGCTGAAAATCTTGCTAAATCAAGCAGCATTACTAATACATATTATGAAGTCCCTATGGAGATACCAATAGAAACATTAGATATTCCAACTTGCAATACTGAATTTAAAACCTACATGGATTACCGTTGTATTACTGATAAAACTTCTGCTCAGTATGAACTTCAACAGTTTGCTTGGACTGATGAAGACGGTTTTCGCAGAATAGGTGATGATTACATAGTTGCAATGGGAACATATTATGCTGAAAATGTTGGGGACAGATTTAAGATAACTCTTGATACAGATAATGAAATAACAGTCATAATAGGGGATATTAAGCAGGACGTACACACAGATTATTTCAATCAGTACACACCTATTTATGATGAAAACGGCATCTTCTTTAGTGGTAACGTGCTTGAATTTATAGTTGACACGGATGTTTTACCTAAAGTACCGAGAAGATTAGGAACAGTAAGCTATTTTAATTATTTAAAAGGAAATATAAAATCTATAGAAAGGATTGAAACAGAAGAATGACCCAAGCACAGTGGGATAGAAATGCGAGATGTTTAAAGCATTTTAGACATTATATGAATAAGATGACTAAGGAGTATGAGCTAATTAACTCAGAAGCACCTACTAAAGTACATAAAGCAACTAATGAGGAAACCGAATATTACATGAGTATTCTTGATAAACGTAAGACAAGATATTTTAATCCGCTGTTAAATTGAAAGGAAGTGATAAAATGAGCGATAAAATTGAAAGTATAAATATGAGTGTGGCTGTTTTTTCAGCAAATCTTGTAACTGTTAAAGATGTAGAAGAATTTGTCAGAGTAGCAAGTAGCTGTCCTAAAGGTACAGATATAAGTGTTCAGCACGGCAAGTTTATTACGGACGGTAAGTCTCTTATGGGTATTCTTTCTCTTAATCTGAGCGAACCTGTAGAGGTAGAAATCAAGTCAGATAAGAGTAGCGAAGTAATGAGTAAGATACTTAGTCAGTTTGATAAGTGGAGGGTTGAGGATTGAAAGTAGAACTTGTAAGATACACAAACGAACCTATTCTTGCAATGGAATCTGCTGCAAGCAACTGCTATAACAGTAAACCCTCATCTACTGGCAAGATTGTGAGACAGTGCTATAATTCAGGGCATTTGTCAGTAATGGAATTTGCTCAGTTTCATTTTCACATCGAGGGTGTTTCAAGGGCTTTACTTGCACAGATAACACGTCACAGGACAGGTAAATTTGAAGTAAGAAGTCAGAGATATTGTATAGAAGACGGTTTTGAATATGTAATTCCTAAGACTATTGCCAATAATCAATCGGCAGATACAATTTATAAGAATATTATGGAACGTATTCAAACATCTTACAACGATCTGATTTCAATGGGTGTTCCTGCTGAAGATGCAAGAATGATATTGCCTAATGCTTGTTGCACAGTTATTGACTGTTCTTTTGATTTTAGAAATTTAATGCACTTCTTTAATGAAAGACTTTGTACTCGTGCGCAGTGGGAAATAAGAGAACTTGCACAGAAAATGAGACAATGTGTAATTGATACTTGTCCTGAACTTGCACCTTATTGCGTTCCCAAGTGTGAAGCTAATAAGATTTCATTCTGCCCTGAAAATAAGAGTTGCGGTAAATATAAAAGATTAGAGGAGATGATAATGATTGAGTAAAAGAATATTTATTCTTAATGGTGTACATACATCTGGCAAAGATACGTTTGTAAAATACATAAATGAATACGGTATTGATGTTGTTCATTACTCTTATGTGGACTTTACAAGTGATATGCTTGAAAGTAAGGGCATTAACATTAAGGACAAGTCAAATAAACTTAGAAAACTCCTTTGTGATGTAAATAATGCTCTTGAAGAGTATAATGATATTCCTTTTAAGGATTGTCTTAATATCGCTGATAACTTTCATCAGAACTGGCTGGAAGGAGATTGGCTGTTCATTGATTGCAGAGAACCTAAGAAGATTGAACGTCTGAAACAGGCACTTAATGCAAAGACAGTATTTGTTAAATCCAATAAGACAATTACAGCCGATAATTCGGCAGACAAGGCAGTAGCAGAGAATTATGAGTATGATTATATTGTTCAGAACACAGGTTCTCTTGATGACCTTAGAAATAACACGATAGACTTTATAAAGGACGTGATAAATATAAAGGACGTGATAAAGTGATTATAGGTGTTGACTGTGATAATGTCCTAAACAATCTCACCGAGAGCGTTCTTAAAGTCTATAACGAAGACTATAATGACAATCTTACACCAGATGATATTACTGATTACTACATCGAAAACTTTGTTAAGCCTGAGTGTAAAGATAATTTCTATAAGCTTTTCACTGATAAAAGAGTATGGAAAGGAATTTCTGTAATTGACGGCTGTGTAGATGTGCTTAAAAAGTGGAACGATTTAGGTCATACAATTTATATTGTAACATCTACCGAGCCTGCAAATATGCTTAAAAAGGCTAATTGGTTGCAGAGAATACTTCCATTTCTGAATATTCGCAAGAGACTTATTTGTATTCAGAAGAAACAGCTGCTCAGTGAAATAGATGTTCTTATTGATGATTGTTATGATAATCTCATAGGTGGTAAATACAGTAAGATTGTACTTGACTATCCTTGGAATAGAAATCATGATGATGAAGAACATTCTGTATGCAGATGTAAAGACTGGTCTGAGATTGAAAGGGTGATTAAATGATAGTTATAAAAAGAAATGGGGATAAAGTTCCATTTGACAAGAGTAAGATTTATAATGCTGTGTTGAAAGCTTATGAGGAAGTTTATCCTAATTATAAGACGAATCAAAAAGATGCTGAAACAATAACTGATTTTGTTTTAAATAAGATACAACTTATGAATGAGATTACTGTTGAACAGATACAGGACATTGTTGAAAATGCTCTCATTGAATATGATGGTATAGTTGCAAAGGCTTATATTACATATAGATATAAGAGAATGCTGGCAAGAAAAATGAATAATACCGATGATACCATTCTTTCACTCATTGACTGTGTCAATGAGGAAGTCAAAGAAGAAAACTCTAATAAAAATCCTACGTTGCTTCCCACCCAGAGAGATTATATGGCTGGTACGGTTTCAAAGGATTTAACAAATAGAGTTCTTCTTCCAGATGATATTGTTAAGGCACATAATGATGGACTTATCCACTTCCACGATTCTGATTACTATATTCAACATATGCACAACTGCGACCTTATAAATCTTGATGATATGCTCCAGAACGGCACTGTTATTTCAGGCACAATGATTGAAAAACCTCATAGTTTTGCAACAGCTTGTACTATTACAACACAAATTATTGCACAGGTGGCAAGTAATCAGTACGGTGGTCAGAGCATTTCTTTATCAGCTCTTGCCCCTTTTGTTGATATTTCAAGAAAGAAAATACGACAGCAATTCATAAATGACGGTTTAGCTGTATCCGATGAAATTGTTGAAAATCGTGTTCTTGACGAGATTAAACGTGGTGTTCAGACAATTCAGTACCAAATAGTAACTCTTATGACAACAAACGGTCAGTCACCGTTTGTAACTATTTTTATGTATTTGGGCGAGGTACAGAATAAACAAACAAAGCACGATCTTGTACTTATTATTGAAGAGGTACTTAAACAGCGTTATCAGGGAGTTAAGAATGAAGTTGGTGTTTGGATAACACCTGCTTTTCCGAAACTTATTTATGTTCTTGAAGAGGATAATATTCACGAGGATTCGCCTTATTGGTATCTTACTAAACTTGCTGCAAAATGTACTGCAAAAAGGCTTGTTCCAGATTATATTAGCGAAAAAGTAATGAAACAGCTTAAAGATGGTCATTGCTTTACAAGTATGGGTTGACTATACAGCTCATATAAAACTCCGTGAACACATATTAAAGTGGTGTACATTTTACGTTTAGGAATCGTAGGAAATGACGATTAGAAAATGTGCTGACAGGGAATGTCTTAAAAAAGAAGAATCCTGTGCTAAGACGCATACTTACAAATGCCTATGGGAGGTATTTGTATAGAAGAATACGATGGATTTTTAGTAGATGAATACTTTAACATATTTAGCAAGCGAACTGGTAGAAAATTAACACCCTATATCGGAACTGATGGATATATGCACGTTCAATATAAAATAGATAAATATAAATCTCATCGTAATAGGGTTCATGTTATTTTGGCTCATTGCTTTATTCCAAATCCAAATGGCTATAAATATGTTAACCATATTGACAGTAATAAACTTAATAATAGCTTAGAAAATTTAGAATGGTGTACTAATTCATATAACGTTAAACACGGTTGGGATAGTGGAAATAGAACTCATAAAAATAATACAAGTGTTTCTGTGTTTGATTTGAAAAATAATTATGTTAATACATATAAATCAATTAGAAAATGTGGTGAATCACTTAATGTTGACAGACATAAGATAGCCAGAGTTTTAAAAGGCGAATTAAAAGAAGATTATTTAGGCTATTTGTTTAAGTATGCGTAAAGTTAAGAGACTACCGAAAACATAACACAGACAGTTCTGTGCGAAGAAGCGAGTAGGGTACATTCGAGTTTAATACGAATGGAAGTGCGGAGTATTAACCAACGTAGTGGTTAATAAAGATATAGTCCAGTGGTCGAAAGACCATTGTGCAGAAGCTTTCTTTCTCCTTGGAAAGATGAAAACGGAAATTATAAATTCTATGGCAGATTTAACAAAGGTGTTGTAACAATTAACCTTGTTGATGTTGCGCTTACAGCAAAGAAGAATAACCCAAATGATATAATGACAGAATTTTGGAAGATATTTGATGAACGTCTGGAGCTTTGCCATAGAGCTTTAATTTGTAGATATGAAAGGCTTAAAGGTACACCATCAGATGTTGCGCCTATTCTTTGGCAGTATGGAGCATTAACAAGACTTAAAAAGGGTGAAGTAATTGATAAATACCTTACAGGTGGTTATTCAAGTATTTCTCTTGGCTATGCAGGTCTTTGGGAATGTGTTTATGCTTTAACTGGTCATAAACTTACCGAAAAAATAGGTCAGGATATTGGTAAGAAGATAATGCAGTATATGAACGATAAGTGTAACGATTGGAATAAAGACCTTAATCTCGGATTTTCAATTTATGGTACACCTCTTGAATCGACAACATATAAGTTTGCCAAGTGTTTACAGAAGCGTTTCGGTATTATAAAGGGTGTAACTGATAAGAATTACATAACCAATAGTTATCATATACACGTTACAGAACCTATTGATGCTTTCACAAAGCTTTCTATAGAATCTGAATTTCAGTCTCTTTCAACAGGAGGGGCAATATCTTATGTGGAGACCTCTAATTTAAGTAACAATATTGAAGCTGTGCTTGAAGTAATCAAGTTTATCTATGACCACATAATGTACGCTGAACTTAATACAAAATCTGATTATTGTCAGGTGTGCGGATTTGACGGTGAGATACAGGTTATTGAAGATAAAGATACAGGCAAGCTCGTCTGGGAATGTCCTAATTGTGGTAATAGAGACGAAAAGAAGCTTAATGTTGCGAGAAGAACTTGTGGATTGAATTGATGTAGTCCACATTAAATAGGTTAAATTGCGGGGAAGTCCCCATAACCCTAATTCACCACAACAGAACTGGAAACGGTAAATGTGATGGTGGTATGAATTTTTAATTCAACAGTCCGACAGGATAGAAACCATAAAAAGTAATTAGGATAGGGATAACCGAGTGTGCAAGTCACTCAAACGCATCGAAACTCCTTAACACATAATGGTGATGGAGGACGTTCAACGACTATAATACCTACTAATAACAAATAAAATTGCTAATAAAATTTATAAAAATAGAGGAAGAAATAATATAGAAGATATTAAACCTATACCTGATTTTAAAGGATATTATATAAGCAATGCTCGTCAAACATCAACTGATAAAAGAAAAGATTTATATATACATAGGTTAGTTGCACAAATGTTTATTGATAATCCCGATAATAAAAAATATGTAAATCATATTAATTGTGTTAGAAATGATAATAGAGTTGAAAACCTTGAATGGTGTACAGCTAAAGAAAATACATATCAAACAGAAAGATTAAAGCATATAATACGAGACGATACTGGTAAGTTTATTAGCAATTTTTCTTATCCAGCATAAAGACAAAAAGTTATTAGATTGTATAGTCTACTCCCTTTTAAATATTACGAAAGTAAGGGTATAAAGGACATTGGTTCAAATTTTTGGAATCAGGGGCGAACTCAAGAAATAAAGGAAAGAGTTATACATCTTGGTGATGACGAATGAATTACATAAAAATCAGTAAGTGTGATACTGCTAACGGCACAGGCATAGGTGTTGTACTCTGGGTATCGGGGTGCAACTGCCGTTGTCACGGTTGTCACAATTCCCAGACGTGGGATTTCAATGCAGGACAACCCTTTACAGAAGATACAATGCTGGAACTTCTCGAAGCTCTTAACAAGCCATATATCTCTCGGCTAACTTTTTCGGGCGGACACCCACTTGACCCTAAAAATATAGATACTGTTACTAAGATTTCGCAAGAAGTATATGATAAATTTCCAAATATCAAGCAGTGGTTATATACAGGGTATGAATGGAACTATATATTGTGTTTTGATATTTTAAAAACACTACATATAGTAGTTGATGGGGCATATTTACACGATAAAAGAGATATTTCATTAGCTTGGCGAGGAAGCTCAAATCAAAGAGTCATTGACGTTCAAGAAAGTCTTAAACAAAATAAAGTAGTCCTTTATTGTGAATGAAACTAAACCGTAAAAAATAGGCTCTTGCCAAAATTAAAGACAAGAGCCTAAAAGGAGGGCGAAATGTCAAGACCTAAGAAAACAGATGTTGAAACAGAAAATGCTAAATCACAATTAAGTAAAACACCATTCAGTAAAGGTGAGACTGTCTGCTTGACCTATAAAACTGATGGTAAACCTAAATACTACATAACATCTACTGTACTCAGAGATGTTTATTACTTGTATGAAGTTACAAACGATACAATTATAAAAACTAAACACAAAGCCGATAATCCAACCGATTTATATAAACTTATGAGGGAGTGATAATTATTAACAAACCAATTTATCTTGATAACGCTGCTACTACACCAATAACCAAGCCAGTTCTTGATGCTATGATGCCGTATCTTACAGAGCAGTATGGTAATCCATCATCGTTATATTCTCTTGGCAGAACAGCACACAAGGCTGTAGAAACAGCGAGAAACCAAATTGCAAAGGCTATTAACGCAGAACCCAATCAGATATTTTTTACATCAGGAGCTACAGAGAGCAATAATTGGGTGTGTTCAAACTTTAAGAGTATACTTTGTTCACCATATGAACATCATTCAATTCTCAAAAGACTACATACGACAGAAATGAGAACCTCTGCACCTCTCGCTAATGATATCTTTAGATGTTCTGCTGATTTGGTCTCCCATATGTTTGTTAATAACGAAATTGGACAGATATATGACATTGCAAATATGGCAAAAATATCTCACGAAATGGGGGTTTTGTTTCATTCTGACGGAACTCAAGCTTTCAATCACGTCCCAATAGACGTTAAAGAACTTGACTGTGATTTTCTAAGTCTTAGTGGGCATAAATTCCATAGTCCGAAAGGCATAGGCATATTATACATAAAAGAATCTGACAAGTTTAAGCCACTTCTTTATGGCGGTCAGCAAGAAGCGAACCATAGGGCAGGAACGGAAAACGTAGCATCTATTGTAGGAATAGGTAAAGCTGCTGAACTTTATAATTATTCTCTTGAAAGAGATAAGCATTGCAGAGAAATACAGCAGAAATTCTATAATGCCTTTGGTCATTTTAAAGACGTATATTTCAATACCGTAATAGCTGACAGTATATCATCAACACTTAACGTAGCTTTTAAAAATGTAGAATCTGAATCACTTATGCTCCTCCTCGATATGGACGGTATCTGTGTATCGGCAGGTTCAGCTTGTAACTCAGCAAGCTTAGAACCGTCACACGTTTTAAAAGCTATAGGTACACCAGAGGATTACATATACAACAGTATTAGGTTATCTTGGGACGATACACTTACAGATGAAGAAGTCGATTATGTTATTGAAAGTATTAAAAAGAATGTAATGAAAGTGAGATGTTATATATGATAACTTCTTATTATATTATAGCTGGTATAATTGGTATTCTCATTTGGCAAGTAATAACGATAATATTTTATGGTGTTGCAAAATTACTTAGTGAAAGATTTCTACAAGAACCAGAAGACTCAGCTTTGAAATTTGCGATATGTGTTCCATATTTTATATTAACCAGCATTGACCATATTATTGGAAAATGTCTCACGCTGCTTTTAATATCTTGGTGTAGAAAAAATCTTTATAGATATTGTCTTTGCCGTAAGGTTCATCTTCAAGGCTCTGAATCTGAATTTATAACGAAAAATGTCAGATTTTTTGCAACGAAGAAAATGGTTGAAAAACTATCTTTTGACAATACAAGAAATGATTATGTAGAATTTATAAGCGATTGCACAAATATGGAGGGTGTTCCCTATGGTTATTATATTTATAGAGGACAAGACACATTTCACGGCGAAGATATGAATTTATTTAGAAAAGAAATTAAAGTTAAAGAAAAGGAGAATGTGTAATGAACACAACAGTTAAATTTGCTAAAGTAAGACCTACAGCGGTTATACCCACAAAGAGAGATGAGGACGCAGGATTTGATATCTATGCTGACTTTGAAGATGATTTTATTATCATTGACCCACATACAACTACATTGATACCAACAGGCATTGCTTCTGCGTGCGATGTAGATTATTGTTTTATTCTCAAAGAGAGAGGGTCAACAGGTAGTAAGGGTATTGCTCAGAGGTGTGGTGTAATCGACAGTGGCTACCGTAACGAGTGGTTTGTTCCCATTACCAATACAACAAATAAAAAGATAGCTATTGTTAAAAAAGATGCCGATTATATATTTATGAAAAACACAAGTGGTTATACTATTTATCCCTATGAAAAAGCAATAGCACAGGTTCTTGTAGTTCCTGTTCCAAAGGTTAAGGTTGAAGAACTTACATATAATGAACTTAAAGAAATAGCATCTGATAGGGGAATGGGTGCATTAGGAAGTAGTGGTAAGTAATATGAACAATACAATTCTTCCAAATCTTGTTTTTACCGTTGCTGAAGTGGCTTCAATATTAAAAATAAATAAAAATGCAGTATATGATTTAATCAACAATGGCATTCTCAAAAGTATTAAATTAGGTAGCTGTAAAATAACAGCTAAATCATTAAATGATTTTTTAGAGGCTTATGACGGTTATGATTTAAGTGATTTAACTGATATTAAGCTTCTTCATCAATATAAAATAGCAAATAACTAAAAATATCCCGCTCAATAATATGATTTATTTCATACTATTTGAGCGGGATATTTTTAGTTATTTTAGAATATTATCCATAATATTTGCAACTTCTTCATCCATTTTATCAGTGATATGGGTGTAATATCTAAGAGTGGTTTCTAATTTACTATGCCCTAAGCGCTTCTGTACGTACTTAGGATTTACACCCGATTCAGCCAACATAGTGGTATGAGTGTGTCTAAGATTATGATACTTGAAGTCTATATTGAGGTCGTCTTTAAATATGCGTCTCATAAACTTAATGCTATTTGGAGTAAGCATTTCTCCGTTTGGCTTAACATTTATAAAGTCATCAACGATAATTCTTTGCGTTTTGTCATTTCTTCTATCGGTAACAAAATTTATAGCATATCCATCGCCGTATTCTTGTTTATTTTTTTCATGCTGTGCTTGTAGCTCTTTGAGGTAATTGGTAAATTCATCACCCATTTTTATAGTTCTTACACTACTTACTGTTTTGGGTGGTATAAAAGACCATTGTTTATCTTGAAAATATAATTGCTTGTTTATTCGTATAGTCTTTTTATTCCAATCAATATCAGAAAATCTTAATCCAAAACATTCACTAACTCTAAGACCAAGGTTAATTCCTATTTTAAAGGCTGGAGTTAAATTTGTTGTAGCACATCTTTGTTCCATTAACTCTAATTCTTTTTTAGTGTAAGTTTGTATTTCACCGTATGCACGATAACTTGCTGGTGGGACAACTCCGATAGTAGGATTGGTTCTGATGTACTTCCTTTTAACAGCATACCTAAATAATACAAGTAAAAAATTGTAAATACTTCTAATGTATTCGTCACTCAGATTTTCGCTTCTTTTACTATTAATATATTCTTGTAATTTTTGTGCCGAAAAATTACCAATATAGTTGTAACCTATTTCGTTACATATATGATTTCTATATAAAGAATTATATCTTGTAACGGTTGAATGCTTACGGGTGGTATTAGCTTCATTATCGATAAATTCCTGATAAACCTCATTAAGAGTTATCTTTTTGTTCTCGACAATCTCACCATTGTTATTATACTCGTCTATATACTTGGCTAACATAGCTTGAGCTTCTTTTTCAGTAGCAAAACCACTACGTTCAATTTGTTTACGTTTTCCATTCTCTTGTTTGCCCAGATCAAGACGGAAAGACCAAGTAGCTCCTTTTTTTCTTACGCTACCTTTCATTTATATCACCTCAATATCTATTATACAATTCTTGTTTATATATGTCAATACGAAAAAATTGAGTTTCCCACCAATCTATTATAAATATTAGATACTTCGGCTTAAATACGTTGTTTGCAAGATGTTTGTGGGAAAAGACAAAAAGTATCACTGCTACACATCAAATTCCCACCATATTCCCACAAAACAAAAAAATATGGTATAAGATGTTTTGATACATCTCATACCATATAATTACTATAGTGCAAAGAACTGTGCATATTGCCCTGTACATGGGCGTATCTATTTGTATATATTTGTATTTTATTTTACTTGAAGTAACGGTTGAGGAGACCCTGGAATGCCTTGCCGTGTCTTGCCTCGTCCTTTGCCATTTCATGGACAGTATCATGGATAGCGTCCAGGTTAAGCTTCTTTGCTCTGGAAGCAAGGTCGAGCTTGCCCTGAGTTGCGCCGTGCTCAGCCATAACTCTCATTTCGAGGTTCTTCTTGGTGGAGTCGGAAACAACGTCGCCCAGAAGCTCTGCAAACTTAGCTGCGTGCTCAGCCTCTTCGTAAGCGATTCTCTTGTAAGCCTCAGCGACTTCGGGGTAGCCCTCTCTGTCAGCAACTCTGGACATTGCAAGGTACATACCAACCTCTGTGCACTCGCCCATGAAGTTCTGGTTGAGGCCGTCGATGATCTCCTTGTCGTCAACTTCCTTAGCGATGCCGACAATGTGCTCGCAGGCAAACTTCAGTCCGTCATCGGAAGCAACCTCTGTGAACTTGGAAGCGGGAGCTCCGCACTGGGGACATTTTTCGGGTGCGGTCTCACCCTCATATACATAGCCGCAGATAGAACATACAAACTTTTTCATATTTTTTACCTCCGTAATATTATTATCATTATTTTTATCCGATTTGGTATCGGGTTTCTTGCTGTGATATAAATATACCACATTGGTGTAGTTTTGTCAAGACTTTTAGAAACTATTTTGCCCTTTTTATAAATTTTCAACGTATTGCACAATTTTAATGCCTGCACAATAGTAAATGTGCTTAAATCATATCCCTGCTTTCTTCATAAAATCCTCCGACTGCATAAGACCTGAGCGGTTGTATCGGTCAAGGATAATTAGCCTGTCGCTTGTGCCGCAGGGGATAGTGTTCCCACGCTCGCAGCAGGTAAGGACTATCCGATAGCCGTATTCTTTCAGCAGGTCATACCCCTCCGACGAGATGTAGCCGTAGGGATAGGCATATACAATGGGGGAGATGCCGCACTTTTCCGATATTTCATCACGGAACAGTGTCAGGTCATGGGAAAAGTTTACCTTGTATTCCTCCTCGGTCTCGCTGCTTTTTCGTGACGCACCGTTTCGGCAGCCCAGACTGTGCATATCATAGGTGTGGCAGCCGATATCAAAGTGTCCTTCCTTGTCAAGTTCAATGATATCATCGTGCGTCAGATAGGCATAATAAGGATTTGGGTCATTTTCTTTCTCGGCGTTTAATGTGTATGCCCCTACCACGCTTACTGTGGCATACATATCATACTTTTGCAGCAGCGGCAGAGCATAGGTCATATTATTCAGATGCCCGTCATCAAAGGTGAGCAGTATGGGGCCTTCTGGCAGGGGAGTGCCATTATCCACATAGTCGATTATCATATCGGGAGTAACGGTGTTCATGCCCTTGCTTTTGATGTAAATAAGGTCTTTTTCAAATTCATCGGGCGTGATAACGTAGTCGCCTGTCCGTGACGGGTCTGAAAGCACGCTGTGATACATTATCACGGGAAGAGACTGCTCCATTTGAACGCTTCCCTCAGATGAAGCCGTTATTGCCCTGCTGCTGTGGTCTGATATGAAAAACACCGCCGCAGATAATACGACTGCCGCAGATATCACGGCAGCTGCGGATATTTTTACGCATTTGTACATACTAAAAAGCTCCTTGCGCATTAGAATCACAATAGGATTATATGCACAGGGAGCTTTAAATATCAGTTGGAAAACAAGTTACTTTGCAAGCAGTTTTTCAGCAGATGCAAGCTTTACGCAGATGCAGAAAAGCTCCATAGCCTTTGTAAGATCTTCCAAAGTGGGGAAAGAAGGAGAAAGACGAATGTTCTTGTCGTTGGGGTCCTTCTTGTAGGGGAAGGTTGCACCTGCTCCTGTGAGGACAACGCCGCCCTCCTTGCAGAGACGTGCAACTTCCTTTGCACAGCCGTCAAGGGTATTTACGGAAATGAAGTAGCCGCCCTTAGGCTCGTTCCATGTAAGGATATCAAGGTCGCCCATCTGCTCGGTGAGTATTCTGATAACGGTATCAAACTTGGGAGCAAGGATAGCCTTGTGCTTTTCCATGTACTTTCTGAGGCCGTCAGCATTGCCAAAATATCTTACGTGGCGGAGCTGATTTACCTTATCGTAGCTGATGTTCTGCATTCCCAGAAGCTTGGAGATCTGCTTTACATTGTTCTCGGAAGCTGCGATAACTGCAACGCCTGCACCGGGGAAGGTTATCTTGGAAGTGGAAGCGAACTCGAAGATCATATCCTCGTTGCCGCACTTCTTTGCTTCATCAAAAATGTTAAGGAGACTGTCGTGGTCGTCCTTCAGGTGATGTACGCAGTAAGCGTTATCCCAGAAAATTCTGAAATCCTCGGCAGCGGGCTTGAGAGCTGCAAATCGCTTTACTGTTTCATCGGAATATGTGTATCCGTCGGGGTTGGAGTACATAGGTACGCACCAGATTCCCTTAACGGCGGGATCGTTGTTTACAAGCTCCTCTACCATATCCATATCAGGACCCTGAGGAGTCATGGGAACATTTATCATTTCGATGCCGAAAGTCTCGGTGATGCCGAAATGTCTGTCATAGCCGGGAACAGGGCAAAGGAACTTTACCTTATCGCACTTGCCCCAGGGCTTTGTGCTGCCATATACGCCGAACTGCATTGCTCTTGCAACGGAATCATACATAAGAGTAAGGCTGGAGTTACCGCCTACGATTATCATGGAGGGGTCAACGCCCAGCAGGTCTGCAAAAAGCTTCTTAGCCTCGGTGATACCTGTAAGGAAGCCGTAATTGCGGACATCAACGCCGTCAGCGTCGATAAGAGAAGAGCTGCTGTTGAGAACGTCGAGCATAGGCATGCTCATATCAAGCTGCTCCTTGCAGGGCTTACCTCTTGACATATCAAGCTTAAGTCCCTGTGATTTGAAATCGTCGTACTGCTTCAGGCACTCGTCCCTGAATGCCTTGAGCTGCTCTGCGGTCATATCCTTCAAAGCCATAACTAAATCTCCCTTTCAATCTCTGTTGATCATCTGCGGCACACACCGCAGTCCACTATATATAATATAACATTTTTTCGGATTTTGCAAGTGTTTTATAAAACTCCGTCAGATTGTTTTCAAAAAATACACAACTGTCCGTGTGTGACGGACAAAATCACTGCTTATACTAATAATCATTTGTTCTTAGGTTAAATGGTTATTAGTATTAGGAACACAGTAAAGATTGGTCTCCCAGGCGGGAATATACATAAGATGACGTATGTACAGCTTCAGATCCGGGTTTATCTCATGCACCAGCAGCGGCAGATCAAAAATGTCCTCCGTCCTGTGATAAAGGGCACAGATAAGCTTTGAGCCGTTTTTCAGTGACTGGGCACAGCCCTCCAGCGCATGGCGTTCAGCGCCCTCCACGTCCATTTTTATAAATGTTGCATTTTCCGAAAGACTGTCGCCCCTGAGAGCCGCCACCTGCTTGAGCTTAACGCCTCTGCCCTCGGTGAGCTTGGAGTTCCTTCCCGAGCGGTCGGAAAATGTGAGAGCTGTGTCATCGCTCCATGCGGCAGCGTTGAACAGGTCTATGCGCTCCATGCCGTCGGTGCTTTTGGTAAGCTTGCGGAAGTTCCTTGTATCAGGCTCCATGGCGAATATCCTGCGGTATTTTCCCCCTGTGATATCGGCAAATTCCAGCACGGTATCGCCGTTGTAAGCGCCCATGTCGATGTATTCTTCATTATCGCCAAGCCTAATAATATCGGTGAAAATCCTTTCACGGGGGAATGTGCAGGCGTTAAGATATTCTATCTTGCCGCTTATCCTGAAATTAACCACATCGGCAAAGGTCTGCTTTGATATGTCGTCCGCCAGCAGGTCATATACCTTTTGAAGCTTGTCGGCATTTTCCATGCAGTAGCTGTAGGTGAACAAACCGTCCCCCACAACGGGAACATCGGGCGCAAGGAGAGTGTGGCGCTTTGCCATATCGTTTATCCTGTTGTACAGGCTTTCGTAGCCCGCACCGAAAGCAAGCACTATTATAAAATCATCAATGAGTGCCTCTATCTGAGAGAGGGAGTGAACAAGATGCCCTTTGAAATAGTGTCCTCTCACAAATTCATCGCTGGCAAAAAATCCTGCTGTGGGGATATTGTACATATCGAAAACACGGAGTATCTTTTCCGCACCGTCGCCCATGCCATAGATGAAGATAGGCAGCTCGGTGGAGCGCAGAAATTCCCAGCAGTCGGTCTTTTCTTTAATAAAATCAAGCATTGCCGTCATCTCCCATGATATCATCATGGTGACAGAGCACTTCGTTCATGTCACGGCCCCTGATGCCGTAAGCGTCACGCATCTTATCCACTTGAGCGTCCAGCAGCTCCATCATCTTTCTGGGAGCCTTGACAGATTTTACTGTCTTTACTGGAGTATCCGCGTCTTTCACGTTGATGACCACAGTGCCGCAGCCGAAAAGCCGCTGACCGAGGGGAAGCATGAGCTTCTTGTCTATCACACGGTAAAGGTCGAACTCGTCCTCTACTATATTTAAAAAGCCTGTTCGGGTGATGAGTTTTTTCTCAGTGAGATAATATCTTGTAAAGGAAAGGGGCAGACCAAATATCGTACGCTTCTTGTCAGTCCAGAGATAATCAAAATCAGCTTTCATAGCAGTTGGTCCTTTCATATTTATTACAGTAATTATAACACAGTTATTATGCTTTTGCAAGAATATTCTTGACGGGGCATATCATACTGATCACCAATAAAACTATAGACAAAAAATCTTCACATGACCCATACACGCAAGATTATGCTCGATTTTTTGTATAGTTTTTAATTGGTGCTTAGTATCAGATGTTTTTTAAGAATGACATATATATTTTACCGCATATGAGAGTTACCGAGCCGCAAATAAAAAAAGTTTACATAATGATAACTAATACTAATCTTCAATCAACCTACAGACAAATCCTCGGCTGAAATAAGCCCATTCTTCGTCAAGCTCCCTTGCCGGGCGGCAAGCCCGCCTGCGGTCGCTTTCCTTGACTGGTCTTATTTCATCTGTCGGCTTTGCCTATAGAGCGATTGAAGATTAGTATAACGAGTTGGAAGCGGCAACATGCCGCACCTTGACATTTTTGGCAGAAGTGGTATAATATTGTCAGACAGAGGAATCGCCGAAGCGGCATTCCGTATTTGAAAGGTTGGTATTACATATGTCAGCAGAATTTATTGTTGAAACTTCCGCACGTCACGTACACGTTACTCAGGAAACTCTTGAGATCCTTTTCGGCAAGGGTGCTACTCTTACAAAGAAGAAGGATCTTTCTCAGCCTGGCCAGTTCGCAAGCGAGCAGAGAGTTGAGGTAGTAGGCCCTAAGAAGTCTCTTGCAAACGTTTCTATCCTCGGCCCTGTAAGAAAGGCTAATCAGGTTGAGCTTTCCGCTACAGACGCACGTTCCATTGGAATCGTTGCTCCTATCAGAGAGAGCGGCGACATTGCAGGTTCAGGCGCATGTAAGCTGGTTGGCCCCTGCGGCGAGGTAGAGCTTTCCGAGGGTGTTATCGTTGCAAAGCGTCATATCCACCTTACTCCCGCTGATGCTGAGGAGCTTGGCGTAAAGGATAAGGAGATCGTTTGGGTAAAGGTCGAGACCAACGGCAGAAAGGCGATCCTCGGCGATGTTGTATGTCGTGTTTCCGAGAACTTTGCAAGAGCTATGCACATCGACACCGATGAATCCAACGCTATTTCCGCAACACCCGACCTTAAGGGTACTATCTACAGAATGTAATAGCTCATATACTGTAACAGGAGCCGCATCATTATTTGGTGCGGCTCTTTTTTTATCCCCTTGACATCTGCATATAAATGTGCTATAATCGACTATAGTCGGAAACAAAGGAGGGACAGTATGCCAAGACCCCAGAGATGCAGAAAGGTGTGCAGTGAGCCTGAATACTCAATGTTCTATCCCGCAGGCTTTGCTTCGGGGGATACGGTAACGCTCACGGTAGATGAGTACGAGGTCATACGTCTCGTTGACCTTGAAAAGCTCACCCACAGTCAGGCGGCGGAGCTTATGGAGATATCACGCACTACTGCTACGGAAATTTACAACATTGCCCGTGAAAAGATAGCGGAATGTATCGTCAACGGCAGACCTCTTGCGGTTTCGGGCGGAAGCTATGTGCTTTGCGGCGGCGGCAAATGCTGCGGCTGCCCCAGGGGAGAGGGCTGCTCCAAGGTAAAATCGAAAGGAAATGGTATTATGAGAATTGCGGTAACATTTGATAACGGAAAGATATTCCAGCATTTTGGTCACACTCAGTTTTTTAAGTTCTATGATGTCACTGACGGCAAGGTAACGGGTTCTGAAGTCATGGCGGCTCCCGAAAGCGGACACGGCGCACTGGCAGGCTTCCTCAAAGAAAACAGCACAGACGTTCTTATCTGCGGAGGTATCGGCGGCGGAGCGCAGAATGCCCTGGCAGCTGCGGGAATAAAGCTTTACGGCGGCGCTGACGGCGATGCGGACGAGGCCGTGAATGCTCTTCTCAACGGCAGTCTCAGCTATGATCCTTTTGTAATGTGCAGTCATCACGACCACGGCGATGGTCACAACTGCGGCTCGCACAGCTGCACAAAATAAATTTCCCAAGGCATGACATGAAAGGAATGAGCATATGAAAATAACGTTTAATCCCGATGAGGAAGTGGTGAAGCTCATCAAGGAGGGGCTTGCCAAAAAGGGCGGCTACTGCCCATGTAGGCTTGAAAAGACCGAGGACAACAAATGTATGTGCAAGGAGTTCAGGGATCAGATAAAGGATCCTGATTTTGAGGGCTATTGCCATTGTATGCTGTACTATAAATCAAAGTAAAGGAGCATTGCTATGAGTGAAATTATGATAACCTCCGAGAATTTTGACAGAACTGTTATGCAGTCGGAAAAGACTGTGCTTATCGACTTCTGGGCAGGCTGGTGCGGCCCATGCAGAATGCTTGCTCCCATAATCGACGAGATCGCAGAGGAATATGCCGACACCGTTACTGTCGGCAAGATAAATGTTGACGAGCAGCCTCAGCTGGCGGCGGCTTTCGGCGTTGAAAGCATTCCCACGCTCATTGCCTTTAAAAACGGCGTTCCTCTGGGAGCGCTGGTGGGACTTCAGACCAAGGAAAGCGTCATTGACCTGATAACAGGCTGATTGTCCTAATACCAAAATTATCGGCATATTATATATGGGTGATAATATGCTGAAAAAAATTCTGTCGGTAATTTCCGCTTCTGTTATAATGATGAGCGCAGTGAATGTGTCCGCCGAGATCATATCGGAGGAATATTCCCGCAGCTACGTGCTGATGGAGGCGGAGACACATACCGTTATCCGTGAAAACAACGGCGATAAAAGAGTAAAAATGGGCTCGTTCAACAAGCTTATGACAGTTCTCCTTGCGGCGGAAGCCATGGACAGGGGAGAGCTGTCTCTTGAAACGGAGCTTGTTACCAGCGAGCACGCCAACTCCATGCAGGGCGCACAGATATGGCTAATGCCGGGGGAGAAAATGACCCTCGGCGACCTGCTCAAAGGCGTGATAATAGGCAACGCCAACGATGCCTGCTGTGTTATTGCGGAAAAAATTAGCGGCAGCGAGGAAAAGTTCACGGAGCTTATGAACAGCCGTGCCGCCGAGCTTGGCATGAACGATACTCTTTTTACCGAATGTACGGGCTATTACGGCGATGATGCCCAATATACCACTGCCCATGACGCCGCTCTGCTGCTGTGTGAGCTTTCAAAGCACAATGAGCTGACGGAAATGTTCACCTCACGCATTGACGAGCTGAAAGGCGGAGAGGTGCAGCTGGTGACGACCAACCGAATGGGCCACAGATATAAAGGCTCTGTGGGCTTTAAATGCGGTACGGGCCCGTCATCGGGATATTTTGCCGCCGAGGGCGCAAGGCGTGATGATATCTGCTTTGTGACCGCCGTTATGGACTGCCCCGATGAAGATATCGCCATGGCGCTGGCAAAGGAACTGCTTGACATCGGCTTTGACGGGTATATGATAACCTCGCCGCCCATACCCGATGACCTGCCCGAAAGTATCCTTGTGAAGCAGGGCTGCGCCGAAAGCGTGCGGCTGGCGGTGGAGCCTGTTGGCAACGTAGTGGTGTCAAAGGGCAGTGCGGGGAACATCACAGCGAGGATATCCCTGCCAACAGGAGTGTATGCTCCGCTGAAAAAGGGCGACAAGGTAGGGGAGCTGCGGCTGTACATCGGCAAAAGGCTCCTAAAGATCTGCGATATCTGTGCGGCAGAGGATATCTGCAAAAAAGATTTCAAAAATGTGTTGTCAGAAATGCTGAAAAATTTGTTTTGCTTTTAGTTAAATCAACTAATTTTCGGCTAATTAAGTTAATGTTGCTAAAAAATCTTGCAAAATCCCCGAAAATATAGTAATATAATAATGGCTATGGAATGATGCGTATGTGCATTTTGTACTGCGCAATATATATTGGAGGATAATGAAAATGGCACCTTTACATCTTAATACAAAGTATCTTGAGAGCTTCATCGCTCCTCATGAAATGGAAGCTGCTAAGGCTCAGGCTGAGCTTGCTGCAAAGATCCTTGAGGATAAGAGCGGCGCTGGAAATGATTTCCTCGGCTGGACCGATCTTCCCGTAAACTACGACAAGGAAGAGTTTGCAAGGATCAAGGCTGCTGCCAAGAAGATCCAGCAGAATTCCGATATACTTATCGTTATCGGCATCGGCGGTTCCTACCTGGGCGCAAGAGCTGCTATCGAGCTGATGAAGTCTCCTCTTTACAATAATCTGAAGAAAGACACACCCGATATCTACTATGTGGGCAACAACATTTCCCCCACATATCTCAATGAGATCGTTTCTCTCTGCGAGGGCAAGGATTTTTCCGTTAACGTAATTTCCAAGTCCGGTACAACTACCGAGCCTGCTCTTGCTTTCAGAGTATTCAGAGAGATGATCGAGAAGAAGTACGGCAAGGAAGGCGCTAAGGAGAGGATCTTCGCCACCACCGATAAGGCGAGAGGAACCCTCAAGGAGCTTTCCGACAAGGAAGGCTACGAGACCTTCGTTATCGCTGACGATATCGGCGGAAGATATTCCGTTCTTACCGCAGTAGGTCTTCTTCCCATCGCTGTTGCAGGCTGCGATATCGACGCTGTTATGGCAGGCGCTGCACAGGCTATGAACGACCTCAAGGCTGATTTTGACAATAACGACTGCTACAAGTACGCAGCTATCAGAAATATCCTTTACAGAAAGGGCAAGTCCGTTGAGATACTGGTTGCTTACGACCCTGCATTCGCAATGATGGCAGAGTGGTTCAAGCAGCTCTTCGGCGAGAGCGAGGGCAAGGACAACAAGGGTCTGTATCCTTCCTCCTGCATCTTCTCCACCGACCTTCACTCTATGGGTCAGTTCATCCAGAGCGGCTCCAGAGTTATGTTTGAGACTGTTGTTGACATCAAGAAGCCCAAGCAGGACTTCTTCCTTGAAGACGACGCTGCAAACCTTGACGGCCTTAACTTCCTCACAAACCAGAATATGTCTGTTGTAAACAGATGCGCATATGAGGGTACTATCCTCGCTCATACCGAGGGCGGCGTTCCCAATGTTGTTCTTGAGCTTGAGGACACTGCTGAAAAGAGCTTCGGCTACATGGTTTACTTCTTCGAGAAGGCTTGCGCCGTAAGCGGATATATGCTCGGCATCAACCCCTTCAACCAGCCCGGCGTTGAGAGCTACAAGAAGAATATGTTTGCTCTTCTCGGCAAGCCCGGCTATGAGGATCAGAAGGCTGCTCTCGAGGCTAAGCTCGGCAGATAAAAAAGGCTTCAGCCCCCAACGGGGTGAGTATATAAGGAGTGCTGTGTTTTGAACAGGAGCGATCCTGTTCTGCGGGCGAGACTGCACAGCGGCGTCTTATCCGTCAGCAGAGCCGCTCCGAAAAAATAATCTTCGCCGCTGAGAATGGAGTAATTATGGTAAAGATCATTACAGGTAATAAGGGTTCCGGAAAAACTAAGATTCTGATCGACATGATCAACGCTGCTTCCCAGAACACCGATGGTTACGTTGTTTGCATTGATAAGAGCGATAAGCTCAGATACGATATTCCTCACAGTGTAAGGATCGTTGACACCGACGTTTACAGAATCTATTCCTTTGAAGCTTTCTTCGGCCTTGTTGCAGGACTCGTTGCAGGCAACTACGATATCAAGGATATCTTTGTTGACTCTATCCTCAAGGTAGGCGGAGCTGATTACGATGCTCTGGGCGCTCTTCTCGCAAAGATCGACAAGCTCACAGGCAACGATGTAAACGTAGTATTCACCGTTTCCGCTGATAAGGCTGATCTTCCCGAGAGCGTTACAAAGTACGCTATCAAGTAAAATAATCAAAAAAAATCGTGCAGCCTATTGACATATCAAAAAAATAATGATATAATATAGGCTGTGTGTTGGTACAGGAGCGTTTTATGGTTATCAACTTAAAGCAGCTTTATGAGATACCCGGCGAAAAGCTGGAGCTTGATGCGCAGGTATCCCCCGAAAGGCTGAGTGAAATACATGGTTATAGCTTTATCGGTCCTGTAACTCTGAAGGGCGTTTTTCGCAACCGTGCAGGTATAGTCACATTTGAATATACCGCAGATGTGAAAATCAGCGCCGAGTGCGACCGATGCTTAAGCAGCTTTGAACGCAGTTATTCCTTCGATTTCGAGCACGTTCTCGTAAAGTCCCTTAACAGCGACAATGACGAGTACATCGTTACCGACGGTGATGACCTTGATGTGGACGAGCTTGCTGTAAATGATGTGTTGCTTCAGATGCCGACAAAGCTGCTCTGCAAAGAGGACTGCAAGGGATTGTGTCCTAAATGCGGTGCGGATTTAAACATTTCCGAATGCGGCTGTGAATAACGGCAGTATCGGGTTTATGGCTATTATGATAAGGAGGTGCTGAAATGGCAGTACCAAAGAGAAAGGTATCCAAGGCTAGACGTGATAAGAGACGTTCCGCTGTTTGGAAGCTGGACACCCCCGCTTTTTCCAGATGCTCACACTGCGGCGAGCTGGTCGCTCCTCACAAGGTTTGCAAGAACTGCGGATATTACAAGGGCGTTGAGGTAATTAAGAAGGAAGCGTAATTTCTGTTTCCTCAGAAAGCAGAGCAGGAGCAATCCGCTCTGCTTTTTTCTTAGGTTAGAATTTTCGGAGGTTTTTATGTCTGCTGAGATAACAAATGTAATAGCGGATTCACCTGCCTGGCATCACGGCGTAAAGGCGGGAGACATTCTTGTATCCGTAAACGGACATAAAATTTCCGATGTGCTTGATTATATGTATTATTCTTCGGAAAGCATGGTGACGCTTGCCCTTAAAAGAGGGGATAAGCACATTATTCTCAAATTCCCGAAGAACGAATATGACGATCTGGGGCTTGAATTTGAAACGTTCCTGATGGATAAAAAGCTGAGCTGCTGCAATAAATGCGTGTTCTGCTTTATCGACCAGATGCCCCCGAATATGCGCAAGACCCTTTATTTCAAGGACGATGACGCTCGACTTTCCTTTTTGCAGGGAAACTATGTCACCCTTACAAATCTTGTGCAGAAGGATATCGACAGAATTATTGAGATGAAGCTCAATATCAATGTTTCTGTCCATACAACAAATCCCGAGCTGCGCTGCCTGATGATGCACAACCGCTTTGCGGGTGAGAAGATAGCATTTCTCCGTCAAATGGCTGACGCAGGCATTTCCATGAACTGCCAGATAGTTCTCTGCCCGGGACTTAACGACGGCGACGAGCTTAGAAGAACGCTTACCGACCTTGGCAGCCTTATGCCAAATGTAAACAGCGTTGCTATCGTTCCCGTTGGTCTTACAAAGTTCAGAGAGGGACTTTACCCCCTTACCCTTTTCAATGAAAAAACAGCAGGGGAGGCTATCGACATTATCGAAGGCTTCCAGCAGGAGTTCCTTGAAAAATACGGTACAAGGCTGGTTTTCCCCTCTGACGAATTTTATCTTATTGCAAAAAGACCTCTCCATGATGCTGATTTCTACGAGGAATACCCCCAGTATGAAAACGGCGTGGGAATGCTCCGCTCACTGTATGATGAGTTTGAGTCGGCGCTTAAACTTTCCGACCCGCCAGAGGATCAGCGGGAGGTATCCATTGCCACAGGCGCAGCCGCATTCGGGTTTATTTCAGGGCTTGCGCAGATGGCTGAACAGAAGTATAAAAACCTGAAATGCAGGGTATATAAAATTGTGAATGACTTTTTCGGTGAGACCATCACCGTTGCAGGTCTGCTGACAGCGCAGGATATTATGGCTCAGCTGAAAGATAAGCCGCTGGGAACCGAGCTCCTGCTCACAAAATCTATGATAATGCGTGACAGCGATATTTTTCTCGACGATATCACCATACCGCAGGTAGAGGAGGCTCTGGGCGTGAAAATACGCCTGACCGAGAACGACGGCTTTTCTCTGCTGGACGGTATCCTTGGTGTTGAATAAAGATAGGAGATGATAATATGTCATTGCCGATAGTTGCGGTGGTGGGCCGACCCAATGTTGGTAAATCCACCCTTTTCAACAAGCTGGTAGGCAAGCGCCTTTCCATTGTTGAAGATACCCCCGGCGTTACCCGTGACCGTATTTATTCCAAATGCGAGTGGCGCAACAGGGAGTTTATGATAGTCGATACAGGCGGAATCGAGCCTGCCAGCGACGATGTTATCCTTGCCCAGATGAGACGTCAGGCACAGGTTGCCATCGAAAAGGCAGATGTTATAGTTTTTCTTACCGATATGCGCTGCGGTGTTACTGCCGATGATTATGAGGTAGCTTCCATGCTCCAGAAGAGCGGCAAGCCCGTTATACTTGCGGTAAACAAGTGCGACGGCATAGGCGAGCCTCCCCCTGAGTTTTATGAGTTCTATAATCTTGGCATGGGTGATCCGTTCCCCGTATCCGCACTTCACGGACACGGTTCGGGCGATCTGCTTGATGAGATATTCAAGTATTTCCCCAAGGAGGACACTCCCGAATATGATGAGGAATATATCAAGGTAGCCGTTATCGGAAAGCCGAACGTTGGAAAATCCTCCCTTATCAACCGCATTGCAGGCGAGGAGAGAGCTATCGTTTCCGATATTGCGGGAACCACCCGTGACGCTACCGATACTATCATCGAGAATGAGGACGGCAAGTACGTTTTCATTGATACCGCAGGTATCAGAAGAAAGTCCAAGATAACCGAAAAAATAGAGCATTACAGCGTGCTGAGAGCTTATATGGCAGTTGACCGTGCCGACGTGTGCGTTATCGTTATCGACGCACTTGTGGGCTTTACCGATCAGGATTCCAAGGTAGCGGGCTATGCCCATGAGCAGGGCAAGGCGTGCATCGTTGCCGTCAACAAGTGGGACGCTGTTGACAAAAGCACAGGCACTATGGAGGAATATACCAATGACCTGAAGGAAAAGTTCAGCTTCATGTCATATGTTCCTTTCATATTCATCTCCGCAAAAACGGGTCAGCGTGTGGATAAGCTATTTGAGCTTATAAACAGCGTAAATTCCCAGAACTGCATGAGAATAACCACAGGTATGCTCAACGATGTGCTTTCTTATGCCACCACAAGAGTTCAGCCCCCCTCCGACAAGGGCAGACGACTGAAGATATACTATATGACTCAGGCATCGGTAAGACCGCCCACATTCGTTGTCTTTGTGAACCGTGCAGACCTGTTCCACTTCTCGTATCAGCGATACATTGAAAATCAGATACGCCAGACCTTCGGACTTACAGGAACGCCCGTCCGCTTTGTTATCAGAGAAAGAGACAATCAGGATACTAAGTAATTTTTGGGGGTAGATCAAATGCTGATACTCACATTGCTGCTCACAGCGGTGATATCATATCTGCTGGGAAGCTGCAACTCGGCTATAATAGTTGTAAAGCTTTTAAAGCATGAGGATATAAGAGAACACGGAAGCAAGAACGCAGGGCTTACAAATACCCTGCGCTGCTACGGAAAGGTGCCTGCCCTGCTGACGCTTATCGGCGATCTGGCAAAGGGCGTTGTTGCGGTTCTGATTTCCCTGCAGATAGCAAAGCTGCTTATGGGTGCCGATTTTGAAAGTGTTCATGCTTTGGTGGATAAAAGAACTATCGGATATATCTCGGGACTTTTTTCCATAATCGGTCATATTTTCCCGCTGTACTACGGCTTCAAGGGCGGAAAGGGCGTGCTTGTTTCATGCTCTATCCTGCTGGTCATCGACCCTGTTACATTCTGCATAGTAATACCGTTTTTCATAATCGTGGTTGCTATATCCAGATATGTTTCCCTCGGTTCCATACTCTCGGCAGCGGTATATCCTATAATCACATTCTGCGTGCACATGTTCGTGTATAACGTGGGCATCGAAAGAGCGCTGATACATACGGGACTGGTGCTCTGCACAAGTATCCTGCTCATTTATATGCACCGCTCCAATATCCAGCGCCTCAGAAACGGCACTGAAAACAAATTCGGCAGCAAGAAGAAAACAGACGTAATGAACGATTCGGACGTAGTTAAATAAATTTAGGAGGTTCAGGCGCATGGAAAAAGCAAATATTGCCGTTCTCGGTTCAGGCGGATTCGGATTGAGCCTTGCAGTAATGATGGACAAAATGGGTCATGACGTAACAGTATGGTCAAAGTTCAAGTCCGAGCTTGACGATATCAGGCGTGATGGCGAAAACAAGGCAAAGCTCCCCGGTGTCAAGATAAGCGAGAGCATAAAGCTCACCGATGATATCTCCTGCGTAACGGGCAAGGATCTTGTTATTCTTGGTATCCCCGTTAATTTCGTAAGAAGCGTGGCAAAGGAAGCCGCACCTTTCATCAGCGAAAACACCGTTGTGGTAAACACAGGCAAGGGACTTGAGGGCGGTTCTCTCAAGTTTATAAGTGAAGTCGTAAAGGAAGAGATCGGCAGACCTATTGTTGTGCTCACAGGCCCTTCCCATGCGGAGGAAGTGGCTATCGGAATGCCCACAACAGTGGTCGTAGCTTCCGAGATACCCGAAGAGGCTGACTATGTTCAGAGCGTAATGTCCAGCAGTACTCTCAGAATTTACATAAACGACGATGTAGTAGGCTGCGAAATGGGCGGCGCACTTAAAAATATCATCGCTCTCTGCGCAGGCATATGCGACGGAATGGGCTACGGTGACAACACTAAGGCAGCCCTTATGACAAGAGGTATGTCCGAGATAACCCGTCTGGGAATGGCTCTGGGCGGCAAGCGGGAGACCTTTGCAGGCCTTTCGGGCGTGGGTGACCTTATCGTTACCTGCACCAGTATGCACAGCCGCAACAGGCGTGCAGGCATACTTATCGGCAAGGGCACAGATCCCGCCGAGGCTGTAAAGCAGGTGGGAACCGTTGAGGGCTACTTCTGCACCAAGGCAGCATATGAGATAGCTCAGAAAAACAACATCTGTATGCCTATCACCGAGCAGTGCTACAACGTGCTTTACAACGGCGCTGATCCCCATGACGCTATAAAGTGCCTTATGGGTCGCCCCAAGAAGCATGAGACTGAGCCTAATCTGTTTTTATAATTTCTATGGTTTATAAAAAAATCCTCTGGGAGAAATTCTCTCAGAGGATTTTTTTTATCAGTTAACGGAGGAATGACTGTAAATGAAAAATTCCTCCTGACTTTTGCTGTAAGCCTCAAATGCTTTGTCAAACTCGTTTGTTGCATTTTTGTCATATGTTCCTTTACAGCTGAATAGACTGTACAAAAAGGAAAGGACGAAAAGCTATGGATAACAGTATTCTGAGATATTTTGGCGGCATGGTGTACAAAGCCCTTGCCGCATATGATGAAAGCATGGGAAAGCTCTGCGAAATACGTCTGCGGGCGGGAAAGGCTGTGGGGATAACCACCGAAAAGGGTTATTGTTTTCTGAATGCAAATGGACTTGCTTTGACGATGAAATCGCCATCTCCTCAGCAGGTGCTGACGGTCACTGCCGATGATATCCGCCGCATCTTTGAGGCTTTGTGCAGATTTTCCGTTCACAGCTGTCAGGGGCAGATAAGCAGGGGATTTATCACCGTTGCAGGGGGACACCGTGCGGGTATCTGCGGAACTGCAGTTTATTCACCTGATGGGCGGGTGGAAAACTTAAAATACATAAGCGGGATAAACTTTCGCATTGCAAGGGAGATAAAAGGTGCGGCGGACAGGCTTTCCGACTGCGTGAAGCGCCCGACGGGAGTGCTTATATGCGGCGAGCCGTGTTCGGGAAAGACCACCGTTCTCCGTGACCTTTGCCGTCAGGCAGGGGACAGGTTCCCCGTTTCCCTCATTGACGAGCGTGGGGAGATCGCTGCTGCCTGCGGCGGAGTGCCCAACAATGACGTTGGAGCAAATACGGACGTGCTGAACGGCTTTTCCAAGGGGGACGGCATAATTACAGCAGTGCGCTCAATGTCACCCAGACTTATAGTCTGCGATGAGATAGGCTCGGAGGAGGATATCCGTGCCCTGCGGCTGGCGTCTCTCAGCGGAGTAAAGGCGGCGGCAGCAGTCCACTGCGGCTCACCCGATGAGCTTATGCGTCGGGAGCATCTCAGGCGGCTCATTGCCGAGGGCGTTTTTGAGTACATAGTTTTTGTTCATCAGCGTGAGTTAGTTAAGATATACAGCGGCAGAGAGCTTATCGAAGCCTGCGGAAAGGAGCAGCGCAATGGTTAAGATAACGGGGATAATGCTCCTGCTTTTTATGTCGGCAATGACAGGTTTTTTTGCGGCGGACAGCCTCAGGCGCAGGCTATGCGGACTGAAAGCCCTCAGAAATATGCTTGAATCCCTGCGGCTCATGGTAAGGTACGAAGCGCTGGAGGTCACGGAAATGGTAAGGCGGCTGTGCGAGGGTGAGATATCCTCCGAGATAAGCTTCATATCCGCTCTTAACGAGCTTATACAGTCAGAGGTGGAAACGGGGAATATGACCTTCTCCGAGGCGTGGAGCATGGCGGTAAATGAAAACGGAGGAGCTTTCACCGAAGATGATAAAGCTCTTATCTGTCGGGTGGGAAACGTTCTCGGCTCATGCAGCTGTGACGGTCAGCTTTCCGCACTGTCCCTTGCCTGTGAGGAAACGGACAGGCTCATCATCGACGCAGGCGAGCAGTACAAGGCAAAGGGACGGCTGTACAGGGCGCTGGGAGCCATAGCAGGGGCAGTGATAGCAGTCATCATCGTGTAATACCAAGCAGCTTACGGAGGACAAAAAAGCAATGGATATCGAACTTATTTTCAAGGTGGCAGGCGTGGGGATAATCGTTTCTGTGCTGAACGTTCTGCTCAAAAAGGCGGAGCGTGACGAGCAGGCGCTTATGACCACCCTTGCGGGGCTTGTGGTGGTGCTTATGCTTATGATAGACGAGATAGCACAGCTTTTCGAGCGTGTCCGTGACGCTTTCGGGGTGTGATATGACTGCGGACAAGCTGGCGCTGATAGCAGGCGTGTGCATCTTCACGGCGGCGCTTTGTCGGGTGTTTGATAACGGCGCAAAGGAATACAGCGTAATGGTAAAGACTGCTGCGGCAGTGGGGATAATGTGGGCGGTGGTCATGGGTGTAATGCCTGTTATAGAGCGGCTGGAGGCTATTTTTGACCGCAGCGGAGCTGATCCGTTCTATTTTACCGTTCTGTTAAAAGGCTTGGGGATATGCTTTCTGACCCGCCTTGCAGGGGATATCTGCCGTGACAGCGGCGAGGGTGCGCTGGCGGTACAGGCGGAGACGGCAGGCAGAACGGCGCTTCTGGTCATAGCCCTGCCGCTGTTTGAAAAGGCGGCTGACCTTGCCGCAGGACTGATATACTGAGGGACTTATATGAAAAAGCTTTTGATGATAATGCTTTGGGCGGCTTTTCTGTTTGTTTTCGGCACAAATGTGGGAGCGGAGGAGCCTGCGGACATATCCTCACTGGCGGAGGATTACGGCGCAAATGACACTGCCGACAGCCTGCCCTATGATGCGGCGGAATTTCTGCGGGAAAATAACATCTCCCCCGATGACCCTGAGGGAATAACATCACTTTCGCCCAAAACGGTCATTGCCTACATGACCGAAAAGCTGAAACACAGCGCTGCCGCACCTCTGCGGCTCTTCGGAACGGTGATCTCCGTGGTGATACTTGCAGCGGCAGGTGGAGCGGCAGCGGACGTGGTTCAGAGCGGCGGTTCGGAGAAGATATACCGCACAGTGGCAGTTCTGGCGGCGGTGGGAGTAACGGTGCCATCACTTGAAAGCTGCATCGACACGGCGGCTCAGACCCTTGTTCAGGGCAGCGACTTCCTTGTGTGCTATGTGCCTGTGTTTACGGGGATAGCGGCGGCATCTGGAAATGTGACCGCTTCCGCAGGGTATAACCTGACGGTGCTTCTGCTGGCGCAGGCGGCGGTGAAAATAGCCTCAGATGTGCTTGTCCCCGTCATATCCGTCTGCATGGCAATGAATATAATCGACGCTGTTAACCCTGCGTTCAGCCTTTCATCAATAACCGGACTGCTGAAAAAATGGACATCTCTTTTCCTTGGGCTGATGATGACCGTATTCACGGGGCTGCTTTCAATTCAGAGCATTGTGGGCACATCTGCCGATACCCTTGGAGTTAAGGCAGCAAAATTCGTGGTATCGAACTTCGTTCCCATAGTTGGAAGCGCCGTGGCGGACGCATACACCACCATGCGCTCGGGACTGGGGCTGCTGCGTGGCGCAACGGGAGCTTTCGGCATAATCGCCCTCTGCGTGACCCTGCTGCCGCCAATTCTGGAAACTCTGTGCCTGTACCTTGCCATGACCGCAGGGGAAGCGGCGGCGGAGCTTTTCGGTGCAAAGGAGCTGGGCAGATTTTTCGGCGGAGCGGCGTCTCTGCTGGCAATGACAGGGGCGGTGCTTGCCTGCTTTGTGGTGATGTTCGTTATTTCAACGGTGATACTTATGGCGGCCGGTATGACGGCGGCTTAAAGGAGAAGATATGGACATATTCAGAGGTGCGGCGGCTTCCGCCTGCTTTCTGGGGATAATTTTTTCGGCGCTGAGCGGCATAATGCCCGATGAAAAATTCTCAAAGCAGATAAATATGATGTTTTCGCTGGTGATGATACTTGCAGTTATCACTCCGTTCATCGGCGCTGACATCAGCTTTGATGACTTTGTGCCCGATGAGGGCATTTCCTCGGACTATGAGGAGATATATGCCAAAGGGCTGAGCGAGACCGTTCAGTCGGAGCTGTGCGGGAATATAGGCGCTTTGCTTGAAGAAAACGGCATAACCGCCGTAAAAATATCCGCAGATGTAAATAATTTTTCCGATGGCAGCATATCTATTAGTAAGGTCACGGTAAGTCTCTCCGACGGGGCAGAAAAAGATAAGACATATAAGCTTCTGCGTGATGCTCTGGGGGAGGATACCGTGGTCGAAGTCAAAAATGAGAGGAGCGCTGAAAATGAGAGCTGATATTCGGGAGCTGGTCAGAAAGCTCCTTTCAAGCAAAAAGGCAATGACAGCCGCAGCAGCCCTTGGCATAATGGGAATGCTGATGATACTTTTTTCGGGAGGGGATAAGAACGAAAATACCGTACAGACACAGGACGTGCCCGAAAGCGCCTCATGGAGCGACTACAGCACGCAGACCGAGGAGCGGCTCGAGACTATCCTATCCGCCATAGACGGCGTAGGCAGGGTAAAGGTCATGGTAACTGTCAGCTCCACGGAGGAATATGTGTATGCCGAAGCCGAAAAGCTCGGGGCAGACAGAGAGGAGCGTGACTATGTTACCGTAAAAGGCTCAGGCGGAGAGGAGGCGCTGGTCAGAAAGATAAATGTGCCCGTTATAACGGGCGTTGTGGCAGTGTGCGACGGCGGAAATTCGGACAAAGTCCGTGAAGATGTTTACCGTGCCGTCACCGCCGCACTGGGGATACCCTCAAATCGTGTATATGTAACAGCGATGGAATAATATCATTATATAAAACGGAGGAATTTATTATGCGCAAACCAAATCTTATCATCGGCAAAAAGCAGATCATACTTGCAAGCCTTACCCTTGTGCTGGGCATTGCGGTGTATATGAACTATGTGTTCGCAGAGGTGGGCAATGACATCGCCGCAGATGCGGAGATACAGTCAGCCGCCGATACTCAGGTAAATTACGGCGATGCGGCATTTGTCGGTGCGGACAGCTCCGACCCTGCGGAGCCTGCCTCAGCGGGAGCTTCCGACTATTTCGCTCAGGCACGCCTTTCCCGAATGACCTCCCGTGATGATGCGGTGCAGACCCTTTCTGCGATCCTTGGCGGCGGCGACCTTACCGAAGAAGAGAATGCAGCTTATACCATGGAAGCGGTAAACCTCTCCCAGCTTTCCGAGAGTGAAAGCAAGGTGGAGTCGCTTATCAGAGCGCAGGGCTTTGAGGACTGCGTGGTATATCTGGACGGCGAAACTGCCAGCATCGTGGTAAAGTCAGAGGGTCTTGCGGCGGAGCAGGCAGCACAGATAAAGGACATTCTGTTAACAGAAGTCACAATTCCTGCGGAAAATATCAGAATTTTTGAGGTTAAGTAGTTGTGTAATTCTTAAAGATGTGATATAATAAATATATTGCAGAAAACAGCCTGTGGAGAATATCAAAAAAAGATATTCTCTCCGGGCTTAAAAGCATTTGTTGAATAGATGATAAATTCCGTTCCGCATTCGGATACGGGGAAGGAATGAATAATTATGGGTAAGCATTTAAAAAGAAGCCACATCAGAGAGGCGGCATTTCTGCTGATATTCGAGAAGCTGTTCAGGGACGATTCCTGCGATGAGATCATTGAGTCAGCCGCAGAAGCGGACGAGTTCGATTTTAACGATGAAGTAAAGCGCCTGTTCAAGGCTGTTGACGAGAAGGCTGGGGAGCTTGACGGCATCATCGGCGAATACAGCGAAAAGAGAAAGGTCAACCGTATCGGAAAGGTGAGCCTTGCCGTGCTGAGACTTGCTATATATGAGTGCCTGTACGAGGAAGAAGTCCCCGTAAATGTTGCCATCAGCGAGGCTGTTCAGATAATGAAGAAGTACGCTTACGATAACGATACTCAGTTTGTAAACGGCGTTCTCGGTGCGTTCTCCAGAAGCGGAAGATGCCCCGAAAAAAAGTCTGATACCAAGGCTGAGGAAAAGACCGAGGCAGAAGAATAATGTCGCTTTTTCTCGGAATAGATACCAGCAACTACACCACCTCTGCCGCTCTTTACGACAGTGACAGCAAAAAAATGCTTTCCGTCAAGAAGCTTCTGCCCGTAAAGGCAGGCGAAGCGGGACTGCGCCAGTCGGACGCTGTATTTCATCACACAAAGCAGCTGCCCGAGATGTTCGGCAGGCTCTTTTCGGAATACGGCAGAAAGGCGGATATCACCGCTATAGGCGTTTCCTTCAGACCAAGGAATATTGACGGCTCATATATGCCCTGCTTTCTCTGCGGAGAGGGGCTTGCGGACTGCATTGGTGCGGCAATGGGCATTCCTGTTATGAAGACATCTCACCAGATTGGCCATATTCTGGCGGCGCTTTTCTCGGCGGATAAGCTTTCACATATAAATGAGCCGTTCATTGCCTTCCACGTAAGCGGCGGCACTACCGACTGCCTTTACTGTGAGCCAAGCGAAAATGAGCTTATCAAAGTGACGGAGATATCCACCTCCCTTGACCTTAAAGCAGGTCAGCTTATCGACAGGGCAGGGCTTATGCTGGGACTTCATTTTCCCTGCGGAGCAGAGCTGGAGCGCCTTTCGGACAATGCTTCCGAAACGGTAAAGGCAAGGGCTGTTATGAAAAACGGCTGCTGCTGCCTGTCCGGCTTTGAAAACAAGGTAAGGAAAATGCTGGACGAGGGCGCATCAAAGGAAACTGCCGCAAGATTTGTGCTTGATGCGGTCTTTGCCTCCGTCTATGAGATGACTGTTTTTGCAAGGGAGAAGTACGGAGATATCCCCGTGATATTTGCAGGGGGCGTAATGTCCGACAGGTACATATGCGCAAGGCTTAACGAAAAGCTTGACAAGGTGTATTTCTCCGCACCCGAATTTTCCTGCGACAATGCGGCGGGAACAGCTCTCTACGGATATTATTCATACGAAAGGCAAGTTTAAATGAGCAGTATTTTAACCGTATCACAACTTAACAGATACATGGCTTTCAAGCTCAAGGAGGACATCAAGCTGAGAGGTCTTCTTGTAAAGGGCGAGATATCGGGCTTTACGCATCATATGCGCACAGGTCACTTTTATTTCACCCTCAAGGACAGGGAGTCGTCCGTAAAGGCGGTCATGTTCAGCAGCTTTGCTTCCCGAATGAGCTTTATGCCCCAGAACGGCATGAGCGTCATAGTTATGGGCAGCTTACAGGTGTTCGAGCGTGACGGCGTTTATCAGATATATGTCACCGATATCCAGCCCGACGGCGTGGGAGCGCAGTTTCTTGCCTTTGAGCAGCTGAAGGAAAAGCTTGCCGCAGAGGGGCTTTTCGATACAGCCTACAAAAAACCACTGCCCCGTTTTCCGTCAAAGATAGGCATTGTAACGGCAAAAGGGGGAGCGGCTTTGCAGGATATCCTGAATATCCTGAGCAGGCGTTATCCTGTGGGCGAGGCTGTTATTTTCCCGTGCGTGGTGCAGGGGGATTATGCGGTGGAGTCCATATGCGAGGCACTTGTATTTGCGGACGGCTGCGGCTGTGATGTTATCATCTGCGGCAGAGGCGGCGGTTCGCCCGAAGATCTGGCGGCGTTCAACAGCGAGAAGATAGCACGAACGGTATTTGCCATGCAGACACCTGTTATCTCCGCTGTCGGTCACGAGACGGATACCACGATCATAGATTTTGTTTCCGACCTGCGTGCTCCCACGCCCTCGGCTGCGGCAGAGCTTGCAGTGCCTGAGACCGGTACAATGAAAGGCGTTATTGCAGGCTATGAAAGCGCTCTGGCAGATGCCCTGAAAAGGCTTGTGGCGGAGAAAAAGCATGAGCTTCTTATCCGTGAAGCAAAGCTTAAAAACTATATTCCCTCTGCCGAGATATCGGTGCGCAGGGAAAGGACTATATCATACGAAAAGCGGCTGAACGACGCTGTAAAGGCGTATCTTGACAAGCGCAGAATGCTTGTTGCCGCAAAGGCAGCGGAGCTTGATTCACTCAGTCCGCTGAAAATAATGACAAGGGGCTACAGCCTTGTTTATAAGGACGACAGACTTGTAAGGAATGCGGCGGAGCTTTCGGCAGATGATAAGGTAACGCTTAAATTTTCAGACGGCGAGACGCAGGCGGTAATTCTCGGAACAGATAAGGAGAATGGATAATGAACTTTGAAAATTCGGTAAAAAAGGTGGACGAGATAATCTCAAAGCTTTCCGCAGGAGATGTTCCCCTTGATGAAGCCATTGAATTATATAAAACAGGTGCAAAAGAGCTTGCCGACTGCAAAAAGCAGCTTGACGAGGCTGAAAAGGCTGTTATGAAAGTCACCTGTGCGGAGGACTAATGATGAAAGAGCAGCTTGAAAGATATGCGGCTGTCATAAACCGCAGGCTGGACGAACTTATGGGCGCATACAATGAGGAAAATGCAGGCGCTCAGCTCATCTGCCCCGAAGCTATGAGATATTCTCTCAGCGCAGGGGGAAAGCGCATAAGACCTGTGCTCTGCCTTGAGTTTGCACGCATTTTCGGCGCAGAGGAAAAAGCCCTTGACGCTGCCTGTGCGCTGGAAATGATACATACATTTTCCCTTATCCATGACGATCTTCCCTGCATGGATAATGACGATTTCCGCCGTGGAAAGCCCTCCTGCCACAAGCAGTTTGACGAGGCGCAGGCGCTTCTTGCAGGCGATGCGCTGGAAAACTACGCCTTTGAGGTCATCGCCTCCGATGACAAGCTTTCCTTTGAGCAGAGAGTGAAGCTCATCAAGTGCCTTTCCCGCAATGTGGGCGTTATGGGTATGATAGGCGGTCAGGTCATTGACGTAAAGAACGAGGGCAGCCGTTTAGACGGCGAGTCTCTCCTGAAAATGTATTCCATGAAAACCAGCGCACTGATAAAATGCGCCTGCGAAATGGGCGTTATCTGCGCAGGAAGAGATGATATGCTGCCCGTTGCCGAGGAATACGGCGAGTGCCTGGGACTTGCTTTCCAGATAGTCGATGATATCCTTGACATCACCGCAGATGAAAAGCTGCTTGGCAAGCCCGTCCACAGCGATGAGGAGCAGAACAAATCCACATATCCTGCGATCTTCGGACTGGAAGCCGCAAAGGCAAAGGCGGCAGAGCTTACCGACAGAGCCATGGCAGCCATAGAAAAGCTTCCCGACAACGGATTTATCACCGAGCTTACAGCGTCACTTCTTAAAAGGCAGTATTGATCGGATATTTAGAAAGGAGCAGTGCGGATATCCGCACGAAATCTAATGAAGTATTATAATTATATCCTTGTAACATCTATCGTGGGATGGTGCATAGCCCAGCTTCTTAAAACTATCATCAACCTGATAAAGTATAAGAAGTTCAGCTTTGAAAGGCTTTTCGGAGCAGGGGGCTGGCCCAGCGCACATTCGGCAATGGTATGCTCTGCGGCGGCAGGCGTTTATCGTGTTGACGGCGCAAATTCCACTCAGTTTGCCATAATGTGCATAGTTGCGCTCATAACCATGTATGACGCAATGGGCGTGCGCCGTGCGGCAGGACTGCAGGCAAAGGAGATAAACAAGATAAACCGCTTTCTTGACGAGGTACGCTCCGCCAAGTCCATAGAGCATTTTGCGCAGGCGGCAAACACAGGCGTTGCGGTAATGAAGGAATATCTGGGACACACCCCCTTTGAGGTGGCGAGCGGTGCGGTACTTGGCATTGCGCTGGCATTTGTAATGCCGCTTTATTTGTAACACAGGCAAAGGACAGCGATAGAGATGAGAAATAATTCAACTGTCAGACTGAGCGAGCTGAAGCTTCCCGAGGATCTTAAAAAGCTTACCGTTCCCCAGTGCAAGGCGCTTTGCAGGGAGATAAGAAGTATCCTCATAAATACCGTCAGCGAAAATGGGGGACATCTGGCTTCAAATCTCGGCACAGTGGAGCTTACCATGGCTATCCACCGTGTATTTGACTCGCCCAAGGACAAGATAATATGGGACGTGGGGCATCAGGCATATACTCACAAGCTGCTGACAGGGCGGCTGGACAGGTTTTCCACCCTCAGAACGGAAAGCGGCATATCGGGGTTTGCAAAGCCTTCCGAGTCCGAGCATGACAGCTTCATCAGCGGACACAGCAGCAATTCCATTTCCGCAGCCTGCGGCATCGCAAAGGCAATGAGGCTGAACGGCGACGATCACAACGTTATCGCAGTCATAGGCGACGGCGCATTCACAGGCGGAATGGCATACGAGGGACTTAACAACGCAGGCAAAAGCGATGATAACCTTATTGTAATACTTAACGACAATGAAATGTCCATATCAAAGAATGTGGGCGCATTTGCAAAATATCTTTCCTCTATACGTGGAAAAAAGGCGTATATGGACGTGAAAAAGAACGTTGCGGGTGTTCTTGACAAGACTCCAATTATCGGTGAGCCTATCAAGGAAGTGCTCCTTGCATCAAAGGACACTATGCGCTGGCTTCTCTACCGCTCCAGCGGACTTGTTTCGGGGCCTACCATGTTTGAAAATCTGGGCTTTGTATATCTTGGCCCCGTTGACGGCCATGACCTTGAAAGTTTGGAAGAAAATCTAAGGGCAGCAAAGGCAGCAAAAAAGCCCGTGCTTATCCATGTTAACACCGTCAAGGGCAAGGGCTACACTCCTGCGGAGAACAATCCCGGAGCGTTCCACGGCGTTGCCCCCAATGCTATAAAAAGCGGCAATCCCGAGATAATAAGCAGCGACAGCTTTTCTGCAGTTTTCGGAAAAGAGCTGGCAAAGCTTGCCCAAAGCGACAGGAAGATATGCGCCATAACCGCAGCCATGAAATACGGCACAGGGCTTAATTTCTTTGCGGAAAAATTCCCCGACAGATTTTTTGATGTGGGCATTGCGGAGCAGCACGCCGTGACATTTGCGGCAGGGCTTGCCGTAAGCGGAATGATCCCTGTTTTTGCGGTGTATTCCAGCTTTTTGCAGAGGGCATACGACCAGCTGATACACGACGCTGCCATCAGCAGGACGCACATCGTTCTGGGCATTGACCGTGCAGGCGTTGTAGGCGAGGACGGCGAGACCCATCAGGGACTTTTCGATGTGCCAATGCTCACCTGCATACCGAATGTAACGGTTTTCTCTCCGTCGGATTATGACGAACTTAGGCTTTGCCTGAGAATGGCGATATATGATACCCCTTCCGTTGCCGCTGTAAGATATCCCAGAGGAGCGGAGGTGCAGGGCGTACATATGGAGCTTGACAGGGAAAATATGTTCTGCTATGAAAAGCACGGCGGAAAGGTGCTTGCAGTCTGCTACGGAAGAACAGGTCTCACGGCAGCTCAGGCAGTAAGGGAAAATGACCTTGAAGCGGATATACTGAAGCTTGTGAGAATTTTCCCCATAGAGCGTGCCGTGACAGATATCTGCATGGAATATGACAGGATAATCGTGTTTGAGGAGTCGCTGAAAAACGGCGGCATAGGCGAGCATCTTACCTCTGCACTGGAGGAAAAGGGCTACAAGGGCGATATCCGTATAAATGCCATGAGCGGATTTGTAAAGCAGGCAAAGACCGAAAGCGTACTTAAAAGATTCCGTCTTGACAAGGACGGGATCACGGAAATTATTAAAAAAATTGGGATATAAATGTATGCGACTTGATGTATATCTTGCAGAAAATAAGATGATAAAAAGCCGTGAGCTTGCTAAGAAGATGATATCCGAGGGCGGCGTAACGGTAAACGGCGAGGTCGTCACAAAGCCCGCCAAGGAGATATCCGAGGAGGACGAGGTAAAGGTGACGGCTGAGCTTCCCGCATATGTGGGCAGGGGAGGCTTAAAGCTTGAAAAAGCCCTCGACAGCTTTCATATAGATGTTTCGGGGCTTGTTTGCATGGATATCGGTGCTTCCACAGGTGGCTTTACCGACTGCCTGCTCCAGCGTGGGGCGGCGTATGTGTATGCCGTTGACGTGGGCCACGGTCAGCTTGACCCCAAGCTTGCGGCAGATGAGCGTGTTGCGAACCTTGAGGGAATGAATATCAGGAACGTTTCTGCGGAGGAGTTTGATAAGCCTATAAGCTTTATCTGTACCGATGTTTCTTTTATATCACTCACCAAGGTCATACCGAAAATATACGAGCTGCTTGAAAGCGGCGGAAAAGCCGCAATGCTTATAAAACCACAGTTTGAATGCGGCAGGAGCGATATCGGCAAGAACGGCATAGTCAAGTCGGAAAAGGCTCAGCTCAGGGCCGTAAAGGAGATATACACCTTCTGCGGTTCCGTTGGAATGGGCGTAAAGGGTCTGGAATATTCCCCCATAAAGGGTGGGGACGGGAACATCGAGTTCCTTATCCTTGCCGAAAAGGACGCACAGAGCGATGTTATCGACTGCGCAAGGGTCGTGTCGGAAGCACGTAAAGCAAAAGCATAAGGAGCGATGATTTTGAAAACGGTCATATACCCCAACTTTTCAAAAAAGAACGCATATGAGACATCTGCAAAGGTGTGCTCGATGCTCCATAATATGGGCTTTGGCGTTATGTGCGACGAGGCGCTGAAAGAGCATTTCCCAAAGGCGGGCTATGTGGAGTTCAAGCCCATTTCCCGGGCTGCTGAGGAGTGCGACCTGATAATCGCAGTAGGCGGTGACGGAACTATCCTTGAAGCCTCCGAATATGCCGCAGGCTTCAATAAGCTGCTGCTGGGAATAAATACGGACAGGCTGGGATTTATGGCTTCCATGGAAACGGACGAGCTTTACAACCTTTCCAAGCTCATGAGCGGCAACTATACCGTTGAGAACCGCATGATGCTTGACTGCGAGTTCGTTCAGGGAGATAAGTCGGAGCATTTCACCGCCCTTAACGATATCGTCATATCCGCACAGTACGCAAGGCTGTCGGATTTCTATGTTACAGCTAACGGCGCAGAGGTAAGCTCCGTCAGGGCGGACGGACTTATTTTCTCCACGCCCACAGGCTCTACGGCGTATGCCTTGTCCGCAGGCGGCCCGATACTGGAGCCTGACCTTGAATGTATCCTTATGACCCCCGTGTGCCCCCACTCGCTGGTGTCAAGGCCAATGCTTTTCTCCACGGGAAAAAAGCTGGAGGTTACGCACAAAACAAGGGACAGCATTTCCCTTTGTCTCAGCGTTGACGGAAGAATGTCGGGAAGCCTCGGCAGGGACGATAAAATAATCGTTTCAAAGTCGGATAAGCTTCTTCGGCTCATAGATATAACGGGCAATTCATTTTACAATGCCGTAAACAGGAAGCTAATCAACCCCATAAAGGGTATGTGACGGAGGCTGTTATGAAAGCAAGCAGGCATGAAACAATCCTTGAAATAGTAAAAAGCTGTCAGGTGGAAACTCAGGAAATGCTGAGGGAAATGCTCCTTGAGCGTGGAATAAACGTTACTCAGGCAACGCTTTCAAGGGATATACGTGAGCTGGGGCTGATAAAGCGTGAGGACAAATATTACGTCCCCGAGAAAAGCTCTGCCGATATACCGCGGCTCCTGAAGGATTCGGTGATCGAAGTGGATCATGCCATGAATACGGTGGTGTTCAAGTGCCATGTGGGAATGGCGAATGCTGCCTGCGCCACATTTGACAGACTTGGATTTTCGGGAGTTGTGGGAACTCTCGCAGGTGATGACACCATTTTTATTCTTATGCGCTCCGAAAAAGAAGCTGTTGCCTTTGTCAAGGAAATGCAGGGAGTAATTTTCAGAGAAAAAGGTGATCTTGATGCTCAGTGAGCTTTATATAAAAAATCTTGCCATAATCGAGGAAGCTACCATTCCCTTTTCCGACCACTTCAATGTGTTCACGGGCGAAACGGGAGCAGGTAAGTCCATACTTATAAACGGAATAAACTCCGTCCTCGGTCAGAGGATAACGAAGGATATCGTCCGTGCAGGCTGCGAAAAGGCGGTCATAACGGCGCTTTTCACCGACCTTTCGGATAAGGTGTGCGCAAAGCTGGACGAGCTGGGCATCTCCCACGATGACGGTCAGATAACCCTCACCCGTGAGATAAGCGCAGACGGCGGCAGCGTGGCAAGGATAAATTCAAGGGCTTCCACAGTTTCGGTAATGAAAGAGATAGGCGAGTGCTTAGTAAATATCCACGGTCAGCACGATAATCAGATACTTATGTCCCCCGAGCAGCACATCGGCATACTTGACAGCTATGGCGGACTGGAAGAGCAGCGTGACGACTATCACGAAAGCTTCAAACAGCTCCAGGAGGTTTCACGCAAGCTGAAAAAAATGTCCCTTGAACGCAAGGAAATGCTTGAACGTGAAGAGTCACTTAAAATAAAGGTGGAGGAGATAGGCTCTCTTAATATCGAAGAGGGCGAGGACGAGGAGCTTGAAGCCGAGTACCAGATAGCAGGCAGGAGCGAGGATATCCGCAACGGTCTTGGCGAGGCACACGAATACCTTGCAGGCGTGGAGGACAGCGACGTTCCCGGAGCGCTGGAGCTTATAACCAATGCCTGCGACGATCTTTCCGCCATTGCAGATACTATGGAGCCTGTTAAAAAGCTTTACGACCGCCTTGAAAATGTAAGGGTGGAGCTGGACGACATTATCTCCGAGATATCCTCCGAGCGTGACAATGTGGATATTGACGCAGAGCGCTTCGGATATCTTACCGACAGGATAACCGAGCTTAACCGCATAAAGAAAAAGTACGGCCCCGAGCTTTCGGACGTTCTGGAGTGCTATAACAAAGCTTCCCGGGAACTTAGCGCCCTTGGATATTCTTCCGATGAGATAGAGCGGACTGCCGAGGAGCGTGAGCATCTTCTGGCGCAGGTCTCCGAAAAGGCAAAGAAGCTTTCAGCCGCAAGAAGTCAGGCAGCGGAGAGATTTTCAAAGCAGGTCGAGGAGGAGCTTAACTTCCTTGATATGCCCGGAGTAAAGATAGGCGTTGCCATGGAAAAGGGCAAGCTTACCGCCGCAGGCATGGACACCGTTGAGTTTATGATATCCACCAACAAGGGCGAGGGCATGAAGCCAATGTCAAAGATAGCCTCAGGCGGTGAGCTTTCAAGAATAATGCTGGCGCTGAAAAACGTTATCGCCGAAAAGGACGATATCCACACCCTTATTTTTGATGAGATAGATACAGGCGTCAGCGGACGTGCGGCGCAGAAAATAGGAATAAAGCTCAAAAGTGTGTCTAAAAATCAGCAGGTGCTGTGCGTTACCCATCTGTCGCAGCTGGCGGTAATGGCGGACAATCATCTGCTTATTGAGAAGCAGACAAGAGAGGGCAGGACATTTACCTCTGTTCACAAGCTTGATTTTGAGCAGCGTAAGAGGGAGATCGCCCGCATAATGGTAGGCGAGAACATCACCGACACCGCCCTTATGAATGCCGAGGAAATGCTGCTGGCAGGCAGTGCAGAGTGATGCAGATATCCAGACTTATTGAAATGATACACATTCTGCTTGACAAAAGAGCCGTGACCGCCGCCGAGCTGGCGGAGCATTTCGAGATATCCGTGCGTACGGTCTATCGTGATATCGAAGCTCTTTCGCAGGCGGGATTTCCAGTGTATGCGGAGCGTGGCAGAAGCGGCGGCATAAGGATAACCGAGGGCTATTCCCTTGACAAGTCAGTGCTTACCGACGAGGAAAAGACGGAGCTTATAGGCGCACTGGCAGGCTTTGCCGCACTGGGGGCGTCGGACAGCCGTGCTGCCTCACATATAAGGTCATTTTTCGGCGGTGCGGAAGAGCCTGACTGGGTGCAGATAGATTTCTCCGACTGGGGCAGCTCTCAGCAGGAGCTTTATGCCGACATCAGAAAGTGTATCTTTGAAAAGCGTATGCTTTCCTTTGATTATTATAATTCCATGGGCGAAAAAAGCCGCAGAAGCACATTTCCGGTGCAGCTGCGGTTCAGGAGCAAAACATGGTATCTCAGCGCATATTGCTTTGAAAAACAGGCAATGCGCCTTTTTAAGCTCAGACGAATGAAAAATGCGGCGGTGGGGGATATCTGCGATTGCCCGAACATTTCCGAGGAAATCTCCGAAGCTCCCGATTACAGCTATGCACGCAAAATAACACTGAAAATAAGCGGCAGAATGGCATACCGTGTGTATGACGAATTTGACGAGGATAATATCATCAAAAACGCTGACGGCAGCTTCACCGTGACCTGTTCATATATCGTTGACGACTGGGTCTATGGCATGATACTTTCCTACGGCGAATACTGTGAGGTGTTGTCTCCCGAGGATATCAGGGAGACAGCAAAAGAGAAGATAAACGCAATGAAAAATGTATATGGAGAATAAAAATGACTGAACTGCGCAGACTTTCCGTTGATGATATAGATGAAATAAAATCACTTTTCAGGGATATATTCACATCTGAACCGTGGAACGACGACTGGAGCGATGACGGTCAGCTTGAGGGATACATCATCGACATCATCGGCAACAGAAATTCCCTTGCCCTGGGACTTTATGAAAACGGCGTATTGACAGGGATTTCGCTGGGAAATGTGATGCACTGGTATATGGGTACAAACTATTACATCATCGAGCTTGGCATAAAGCCCGAATGTCAGGGCAGAGGTCTGGGAACGGAATTTCTCAGAATGATAGAAGAGTATATCCATGCAAACGGCATAAGCTGTATTTTTCTGCAAACAGAGAGGGATATGCCCGCATATGATTTTTACAGAAAAAACGGCTTTGACCTTTTAGATGGCCATGTTTCACTTACAAAATTTCTGAAATAATAATACTAATCTTCAATCAACCTACAGACAAATCCTCGGCTGAAATAAGTCCATTCTTCGTCAAACTCCCTTGCCGGGCAACAAGCCCGCCTGCGGTCGCTTTCTTTGACTGGGCTTATTTCATCTGTCGGCTTTGCCTATAGGACGATTAAAAATTAGTATAAAACCTGACGGCACGCTGTCAGGTTTTCTTTGTTATAATAGACCTATCAAATATGAAAGGAAGTCTTATTATGACAAACACAAAAATATGCCAGAGCTGTGCAATGCCCATGACAGCAGCAGATCACGGCACCAATGCCGACGGAACACCCAGCGCCGATTTCTGCAAATTCTGTATGAAGGACGGAAAAATGGGGGACTGCACCATGGAGCAGATGGCGGATATCTGCGCCGATATCGACCTGCGTGACGGCCGTGCGGCTGATAAGCAGGCGGCGGTAAATATGTATATGTCGGTGCTGCCCATGCTGAAAAGATGGGGCGGTACAGGCACTATGGAATACGAGGTCGTTGAGCTGCCGCAGATGACCGTCAGGGGACTGGGCTGCCGCACTTCAAACACCGCTCCCGATATGAGCGAAAAGATAGGCGGACTGTGGAAAAGCTTTTTCGGCGGCGTTTTTCAGAGCATTGACAAAAAGGCAAGCCCTTACACATACGGCGTTTACAGCAATTATGCCACGGATTTTACGGGGGAATATGATATGACCGTGGGCTGCCAAGTTACCGAGGACGGCGGGTCTGACAGCACCGTAACAACAGTGATACCAAGTGGAAAATACGCAAAGTTCACTCTTCACGGCGATGCACAAAAGGATATCTACGCATTCTGGTGCCGCCTGTGGTTCATGCCCCTTGATCGTGCATATACCGCCGATTTTGAGGAGTATGTTTCCGAGCATGACTTCAACATCTACATTTCCATAAAATAACAGCAGATATCAAAAGCCTGACGACGCATAGCCGTCAGGCTTTTATAGTTACTCTTCGATCTGCTTGCCGAGGAACTGGGCAGCAGCCTGAATGAGATTTTTCTGCACCTCAGTCGCTGCTGTATTTTCTCCCGAGGCAGGAGCAAGAAATGCCACAGCACCCGTAACATCGCCCGATGAAAGAATGGGAGTGCAGGCGATGGCAGCCCTGTCAATTCCCTCAACGGGGAATACCTTCACATCATCTGCGGAAGAATAAATGTAATTCTTTCGATGCTCGAGGTAATCCTCCAGCCCCTGAGAAACACGCCTTTCGCTGAACTCCTTTTTGCCCACGCCCGCCACAGCCACAACGTGGTCACGGTCGAACACAACGGTGGGGCAGTTGGCAAGCTTTGTCATGACCTCTGCTACCTGAGACGCCGATGCAGCCATTTCATTTATGGCGGAGTATTTCTTGAAAATGACCTCTCCGTCAGAGCTTGTGTATATTTCCAAGGGGTCGCCTTCACTTACAACAGTTACACAGTCGTCAATCGACGTATCTAAGCGCTTTTGCGGCTCTGCAAGCTCGGCTTCCGCTTTGATTATCCCGTCAATATCCGTGAGAAGATTCACGGTGATGTGGTCTTCATAGACCTGTATATTATCTATTATACTGCCAATATCAGTTTTGTCAAGTCTTTCCTTTGCAAGTATCTCATCGAGTACTTCAACGGTAGTAGCGGCGGCTTTGTTGGTATCTGCCACTGCTTTGTCACGTTTGGCAAGCAGTTCAAGCTGAGCATTCAGCCCCTCAATTTTTTGCGAGTGCGAGGAAATGATGCTGTCGTAAGTCTCGTTGATGAGCTTTTCCTGTGTGGGATTTGCCATGATATCTCTTATGCGCTGAGTGGTCACAGCTGCAAGCTCAGCCTTCAGCTGTGATATCTGACGGTTTATTTGTTCCGGTGTATCATCGTAAATATTTTTCCGCTCCCTTGCCGCAAGCTGCTTGTCAAGGGTTTCTGCTATAAGAGTGGAATTATCACGGAGCTTTTCGATGACTTTTTTCAGCGTGTCGTCCAGCCTGTCAACTCTGATATGATGCGAAGAGCAGTATGCCTTTCCAAGCTTTGTGTATGTGCTGCACCTGTATGCAGGAGCAAGGTCGGGGCGGCTCATTGATGACATAGGTCTGCCGCAGTCACCGCATATAAGGAAGCCTGTGTAATCTGTTCTGTATTTCTTCACACCCCGATAGTTTGAGCGGGTCCGCACAGCAAGCTGCTGCTGTGCCTGTTCAAAAACAGCCTTAGTAACTATAGGAGTATGATCGTTCTCAATGACTATATTTTCGGCGGCAGGAAGCAGAATATCATCGCCGTTTATTTTTTTTCTGCTGTATTTGTGCTGCCTGAGAGTTCCTATATAAAAGTCATTGCTGAGTATCTGGCTTACAGTCACGCTGCTCCAGCGGCTGCTGCCCCTGAGTCTCGTGGACTTTCCCATAAGTTCACAGCGCAGTATCTCGTCTTGCCTTGCAGTAGGGATATTCATTTCCGTAAGCTTGTTGGAGATAGCCTTGTAGCCCATTCCAGACAGATACATATCGTATATCATTCGTATGACCTCTGCTTGCTTTTCATTTACCTCAAATTTCATAGCCTTGCTGTCGGTCATGGTGTAGCCGTAGGGGACAGCGCATATCCATCTGCCTTCCTTCTGACGGTTTTCAATGACCTTGCTTACCTTCTTGCTGGTATCGGTGACAGGCATCTCGTTTATCAGGAATCTGAACTGTATCTGCAGCCACTCGTCGCACGTAGGAAAGTCTATGCCGTCGTTTATTGAGATGATGCGGACACCGGCGTCTCTCAGATCCTCAAGCTCTGCCAGACCACGGCTGTTTCGCCTGGAAAAACGTGAGAAGTCCTTGATGATAAGTATGGTGTATTTGCCGCTCATTAGTCCTCTGCGCATTTTCTGATAGCCTTCACGCTGCTCAAAGGTGTAGCCTGAGCGGTCACGGTCCTCAAAATATTCGATATCATCATCGGGAAATTTCTGGGCGGCATACGTAGAAATAATGCTCTTCTGGTTTTCGATAGAGGTATTGTCCTTGCCTATCTCCTCATCAACGGAGATACGTAAGTAGGCTGCTATTGCCATTTTAACACGTCCTTTCTGTATTATATTATCATGCTGACGGTATTGGGGTCAACAGGAAAAAAATAGGGGCATCAGCTGTCGGCTGATACCCCTATTCGTCATGAAGGCATAACAGGGCTAAGGTGGCTCATGACCAGAGCTACAGTGGTGTCATCGGGCTTCTTTGTGCCGGAGATGAATACCGTAACATCATAGTTCTTTTGCTTGCAGCCGGAGTAGATATCTTTCAGCAGCACGCCAACCAGCTCATTTCCTGCTTCGCTTTGAGTCAGCCACACGTCTGTTGTGCGGTCCATTTCATTTACATTTACATTCATTTTGATTTCCTCCTTTTGAATAATATTGACAGGATCTTTTGGTTTAAAACCCTTTATACTAAGAACCAATTAAAAACTATACAAAAAATCGAGCATAATCTTGCGTATATGGATTATGCGATGATTTTTTGTCTATAGTTTTATTGGTGATTAGTATTAGATGAGTGCTCATAAATATAATATATAGTTGAAAATGCGAGAAATACGGTGGCTTATACCGTAAAAGACATTTTTACGGTATAAGCTGCATCTTACAGACTTTTCGGCTGGATTTTTGTCTATGCCTCAGATGCCCGATATTTCTAGCTTTCAGGCGGTGTAACGACAAAAAGACAGTTTTTCGGATAGAAGTATAGGTCCTCTGTTGTTGTATTTTGTTGCTTTTTTAATTTCACAATACTTGTCAGCCAGTTGATCTTCAAACTTTCTATCAAAATAATGATAGTCTGTGACGAAAAGTCTGCAAATTGCGAAGTATCCTTGTGATATTATTTGCTCAAAGTCAAGCGCAACAGCAGCTTCTCCATAGTCATCAATAATATATTTATAATCATACGGATCTTCTCTTATGAAAGCTAATTGACTTTCCTTTTCAAAGCATTCGTCTATATACAGTTTATTACGCTTGATAGCGCATCCATATGTCCCCTCCACCTCCATTCTGCCAACAGGTAAATTACCCTTGTATCGGTTAAGGGTTATTCTCTGATTACACAGGCAGAGAAGATATAGGAAGGAATATTTGTCACTCCAAGTTTTGGAATTCTTATAACCTTCTCGAAGTTCGTAAATAATATTTTCCAGTTTATCGGTGTCCTTTGATGAATAAATATTTGAGTAATCCGCAAACAGCTTATAAGTTAAATCGCCGGTGACTCTGTAGAAGTTATTGCAGATCCTTTGAAATGTTTTCTGCACTTTAGTACTGACAATATCTCCTGCAATCAGGGCTTCGGTAATGGAAAAAATATGAGGATCTCTGTATCCATTGCTTTTGGCAATAGAATTAAGGTCCGTGATGATTGAAGTATCAGTTCTGCCATTGAGTGCATCAACATGCTCTCCGATCATTTGCAGAAGGTCGGCTGACTTGATATTGTTTACCAGTGCTTTTAAGATAATTTTTTGATCTTCGACAGAAGCCTTAGTAAATTCATACCTTAAAGTGCCGAATTCTTCTGACCATATACCTTGTAGTTCGGGAAAGCGTGTTCCAAGCTTTACATCGAGAGTTTCAATCGTGTCATCTGAAAATTTATACATCTTTTTTTCCTCCCTGTGGAAATTTTAATATTATAACATCTTTTTCAGTGTTATCTATGTGAATCTTAGTTCTTGCGTTGGGACGTGATAATAATACACTGGCATCAAATGGTTTTACTACAAGACCCGTGTTATATAATAGATCAACAAAGGCGTTCGGCCTTATTGTTTCAGCATAAAAACTTTCAAATATCCGCTGAAAATCCTTGCGCTGACTGCTGGTCAGAATTAGATACCGATTATCGTAATAACCCAGCACATTGCCTTCAGGCTTGCCAGAGCTTTCTGTCGAAATTCTTGTCATCCTGTTTTCAATTCTTTTATAGGAAAGAACGCAATTGCTGGATATTATATAACTAATAGCGCATAAAACCGCTTGTTCAGGTGAATGGCATTTTATCATTTCTTGCTGTGTCAGCGCAGACTCTTTTAAAAGAGCTTTTAAATTTGACTCCATTTCAGCAATCCTTTCGGCTGTGAAGCCGAGTACTGTGAGGAAGCGTGAAACGATCTCAAAATATACTAACACTTGCAGAAAGTTATTAAAAGCCCTTGGCTCGACCTTTTTGGAAAAGTCTTCGGCCTTTTCATATGCTTTTGCATACATGGTGTCATACTCTCTTACGCTGAATTCCTCGGCATTAAAGACCAGTAATTCAGAAAAAGCCCAACGTATAAACGTTTTATTTACCGCATCCAGATGCTGACCGGAATTACGATATTTTCCGAACTTTTCCAGGTCGATGCTTCCTTTTTTAATGTTAATAAAAAGGCACCTCAGTGTAGAGGATTCCGAAATGAAAAAGGGTGCTTCAGATGTGACAGCGGTCATTGCTCTTTTGGAAAATGGACGAGAGTTACTTTTCCTTGCAGTTCTTCGTTCCGCTCCCATATCTCCGACTGACCGAATCAGCAGTTCCAGCTTATCCTTGTTTTCTGAGCTGCACTTGTCATAACCGGCATGTGGGATATCATCATAGAGTACAACGCCGGAGTTTGCTTCTGTAAGTGCGTTCTGCATTGAAGCGGAGGTTGAGTTTGGCACATTGACGTACCTATCGGAGTTTGTGGCCTGAAAAATTGCTTTTGAGATAGTGGTCTTTCCGGCACCGCTCTCGCCGTAAATAAAAGTAAGGAATGTAGGGATCAGTGCAAGCTTTTGCTTGCTGTCCGACTTAAGGAATACTTCATATAACAGTGAGATGAGCTGCAGTATAATGAGCAGGAGAAGAGCAGCCGGTTCATTGCTGCAGCTTAGAAGATCCTCAACTATGTATCGGCTTTCGTTCTTAACATCATCAGAAAGAGAGATTTTCTGCTTAGTGTCGATAGGGGTGCTTTTGTAAACGAAGGTTGTATTGTCAAGGCTGAGCCCCTCAGAATCGTAAATATGTTCAACGATTGCTTTGTGTATTTGAAGTTCAGAAACTCTCTGTGCCAGATGGACCATGTTCTCAATCATTTTGCCGGTAAAGCAGCCGTAACCGTGAATTTGACTGCGGACCTTAGCTGTTATTTCGTTTATAGAAAAGCTTTCCCCTGCAGCAATGTTTATAGTGTGCATTTTAAAATCTGCAGCTGTTATTAAGATGATCGCACAGCCTTTTTTGGTAGTTGCCCTAGGCTTATCATCTGACAGAAGCTCTTTCCCGATTACTGCAATAAATGGGTAGAATGTACGTTCGGGAAAATTATTTATCACTTTTGTGATTCGGAATAGCTTTTGGTCCGGTACAAAATCAATGACTGTATTAGGCATTTCCATTTGAAAATATTCGTTGAACTCGTCAAGGTATTCTTGTATGACCTCATTAACAGTAGTGTCGCTGCTTTGGGTATCTGCAGTGACGTGTTCATCAGTCTCCGAGTTTTCCTGCGGCATCTGCACTTCTTCTGAAACAGAGCTTATAGGTTCATCGCTTTCCTGACCATACTGGTCTGGTGATAGTGCCTCTTCCGACATATTGCTTTCTGTAGATAAAGAGAGGCTATCCCCGTATTCTGCATGGTTCGGTGTTTCAAAAGCAGAGCTGGATGTGTCTGCGAGAGCTGTGGCATCCTTTGAGTTAAATCTTGTGTTTTGCATTTTAAATCCTCCTATATGATTTTTTGCTTTCACTGATCTGTGCGCACAATCGTTTGGAAGCGAGTTTAATTATAACTTGCCCGATTAAAAATGTCAAGCATATTGCACAAAAAACGTGCATTTACACAAAAGCTTTACTGTTAAAAAGCGCCAAAACGCTTTGAAATAAAATTAAATAATAAATATAATCTTGATTCTAACTTCGAAAAATGATATAATATAAGAAGTTGTAATTGTAATAAATCAATAAAATCAATTCTGTAAATTGGAATAATATGGAATATGTCTTTTGGTGGTGTTGCACAATGTTGAATAAGGAAACTATGTTAATGAAGAAAGTGAAAGAGTACACGAAATTCTTCACCAAGGAATGCTCAGATAAAAAAAAGCTCCTGTTTCAGAGTAGTGGTGAAAAGCTTATTGAGCAGATGAATAATACCTTGAATATTGTTTGTGAACTTGATCCGGGATCTTCCAATATGCCGGTTAACCATCTTGACGATGGAGAGTGTGAAGCTAAGGGTACTAAGTGTATCAAGGCGTTTTATTATCAAAAAACGTTTAAAAAAGCATGGAAGTTTATATCAGAATATTGTAGTGCCCCTCAGCTTGAACCTGTATTGCCGTATGTTATCTTTACAGTGCTTTGCAATTTTACGTCTGTTAATATAGGCAAGATTTTGCAAAAAAATCATAATAATTGGAATGATGATGACATTAACAGGTTGGCGGATTTTTTTTTCGAACCTAAAACAGTTGGTAAACTTAAGCCGAATAAGAGTATCTATGGATGGCGTAAAACCCAGGCCAAGATATATGAGCTCTTTTATATCGTAATGACCTTTTACTTGATATTATCATTGCCGATCTGCAAAAATGCGGATGTAAAGAATTGTCTTGACTTGGCTGAAAAGAGCATGGAAAATCCTATTTTGCTTTATATTTTTTCAAAAAACGAGTTATTTTTATCGCCGGAAAAGCCAGATGTCTCCAAAACTAAGTGGATAAAAGAAATACAAAATGTTGGTGATAAGCTGAAATCGGATAGGGAGCAAATCAACAGACTTATAGATAAGGCTATTGACGGGATCGATTTTACTAAAACTTATGACGATAATGAAAAAATGCTTAATGAGTATATCAAACAGATAGCTAGGTATAAGAATTCTCTTGCCTATAGGCTTACAATTTTTGAGGGACGTTGCATAGATGCGGTTATTGAATCTAATCAATATGCTGAGTTCTTTTTGAAACTATTTAAATTCGAGTTTTCCGCTGATGATATTATACTTGTTGGCAGGTATGATCTGGTTACTAAAAATGAAAAGAAAGGAGTAGATAACTCTGAGCCAATAGAAGACCTTGATGATGAATTGCAAATAGAAGACCTTGACGATGAGTTAAAACCCATAGAAAATATTCGTGTTATCAATGTAACAAAATTTTATCTTAAAAGGTTTTGTAATCAAATGGGGATTAAAACTACAAAAAAGCCGTGGCCGTTGGGCTTTAATGGCAGTTTTTTATTTGCAAATGATGAAAATGAGAGCCTTATTAAAATGGATAATGCTGTAATACAAGGAGTTCAGGGTGAAATACCCTTGTGTAACACTCGCAATAATATTTATCATTCTATGAAAATAGCCAAGTGTGACTTGTCAGGTGAAAAAGCAATCTTTAAAAACATAAAAGTTCAGCCTTATAAAGGAAAAAATAGAGATTTAAGCAATATAAGGCAGATATACCGCTCATTACTTGGATTGAATTTTGTATCAATATATTATTACGATTATGATAGTATGATTAAAATAGGGGGGTGACTTTATTGGTTGAAGTACAGAGCTATTGTGTGTCCCTTCGATTTATGTGGCCTAACTAAGCTCTGCGAAAAAATCTCTGTAAAAACGACAACTGCAGAAAAACGGCACTTCGTCAACTATGCGAAGTGCCGTTTTTTTATTCCTGTGTATATCCCTTAACAAAATATTTTTCCAGGCATTTGCTAGGGATCCTGAGATTGCGTTCGTTGACCATTACCGAATCCAGCTTGTTCTTTTTTATCATTTTATAAACGGTCGCCTTGCTGATCTTAAGACAGCGGGCAGTCTCTTCCACTGTGAGCAATTCGTTTTTATCCATTTTCATTCACCTCTTCATCGATCATGCCAAACAGACTGTACATCCCTGGCAGCCATGTAGTTGCTTTATCCCATCTGGGGATAAGTACAGGGTTTATCCTAAGGCAGTGCAGATTATCCATAATCACTCTGTACTTCATTTCAGATTTGAAACTGAGTTTGGATTCTCGTATGTAGCCGTTATAATCGACATAGTCATAACTATTCAGCAGATGCTCGAGAATTTTATCTATGCTTTTGCTTCGAAGTCCTGAAGTTTCTGCTATCTGACGTGCTGCCTCATAGGAAAAGTAATCGCCGTAAGCAAATCTGTATCTTATAAATTTTCGCATCAGTGTCTCTGCGTTATCGCAAAAGAATCTGACTTGTCCAATGATATCATCTATTCCTGCTGCTTTGGATATTTCGTTTATTTTGTTATTGTTATAGGCAAGCTCTATCCTGAGAAGACCCGAGTCATTGTAATAGTGAGGATCACGCAGTTTTATCTCATACAGCTTATCGTAAGCCACAAATTTTTCTCCGTGAAAAGCTACCTGAAAACTATGTATTTCCTGCTCACGTCTTTCCTCGTCAGAGTTGGCATTCCGGCCTCTTACAATATTTCCATTGCCTTTTTTCAGGGAACGCTTTATAAGGTCTATGTATTTTATTGTCAATGCAGGATCAGAGAGCATGAATGTAACTGAGCAGTCTATCCTTGTGAGATGAAATCGTTCTAACCCATATTCGTCCCCGAGATAATAGTGAAGAGTTTCATTGAGTCTTGCCCTGAGCTTTTCATCATCAAGATTCATGCTGTTCATTATTCGTAAGGGCGCATTCCTGTTTAATAACGCCCATGGATTAACTATCACTTCAAGATAAGGAATTTCACGCTTGTAAAGTTTGATGCGAATTCCCGTATTCTTTTCTGTTCTGGCAATGATGGTATTTTTGCTGTCCATATCACGCATGGCACCGTTGGCAAACAGCCGATCGTTCAGAGTGCTGCATTCTTCGTGCGTAAGATGAAGTATCTTCATTTCAAAGGTATGTATTCCATACCCGTCATCAGTAAGTTTAAATATGCCATTTTCCATAGCAGTTTACCTCCATAATAATTGATTACTGCTATGTTGTGCATTTATAAATAAAAATGTGAAAATATATATAATCAAGTGTGGTTTTGTATAATCGTCTTTCAGACGGCGCTTTAGCATACGGACATATTATGTGTATGGTATCATGTTATTTTCTCATACTCAAAGATAGATACTATATAGTATATAATATAGTATATAAATTAAATATATGAGTAATACGGAATATTATATAAAATCAAGTCATATTAGAAATGTTAATGACATTATATTCATAACAGCCTATATTAAAATGGCACTGCACTCATCAGACCGATGAAGATGCAGCGCCATTAGATGTGATTGATATTAAATTGTGAGATTGCACTCATTTACAGTTGAAACGAATGCTTTATTATGCCAGAGGCTTACCGCTGAACACAGGAAATACGCTAAACTCTCCGTAGTCCGCAATATGCTCCATGTGCATGAGGATATCCATATTCTTGTCAGAGATTTCAAAGTCTGCATCAGCGTTGCTTGCCATGTGGGCGGGATTTGCCGTTTTGGGCAGCGCAACAGTACCGAGCTGAATAACATAGCGGATGCAAAGCTGTGCAGCGGATACGACGTTCTTCTTTGCCATTTCTGCGATCATGGGATTCTTCACGGGGAACGCCGCAGGTGCGCACACCGTCACCGACACCACGCTCGTTTCCGTAAGCCTGAGCTGTGTCGATCAGACGATAGCCCAGTTTTACAGCAGTCCTAACAGCGTCCGCTGCCTTGTTATCGTCGATAAACCATGTGCCCAGTCCAAGTTTGGGGATATTCATGCCGTTTGCCAGTGTGTAGCTTTCTTTTAAAATCATAATTATTTCCCCTTTGGTTGATAAATTGTTGGCTTTGAGGTATAGTATTTATTAACTTCATACCCATTATACAACCTAAAGCTAACTTTAAGTTAATGGCTTTTTTAATTTTTTCAGAAAATTTTTAGGAGAAACTATTCATGGCCTGTGTAGCGAAAGTATTGATAGGAGAACAAGGGGGTAAAGTATTTGTATTGTGATATAATATCAGAAATTTGTTTTACAATTACACTGAGAGTATGCCATCATTGTCACAGCCGGATATAATAAGTTATAAAACAAAATCACACTGATATACCATATTTCGTACATGTAAGTATATCAGTGTGATTTTTTATTTTTTGAGCTTATTCTTAGTTTTACCGGCGGTCAGGAGCATATCAATGCGTTCCATGACGCGGCCTTTTTGCGTGTCGGAAAGGGAGCGGAATCTGTCAATGTATTTCTGTTCATCGGGAGTAAATTCCTGGTCCGATGAGTTCTTGGAATTTGATATCCCCGCTATATAATCTACAGAAACACCGTATTTTTGTGAAAGATCAATGGCAACTGACAGTGGAATCTCACGCTCACCTGTTTCATATCGTCTGTATTGTGTCAGGTGCATATATAGGCTGTCTGCGACTTGTTTCTGGGTGAGATCGGCATCTTCCCGCAGGTCACGTATTCTTGAATATTTGGGCATGGCACTCACCTCTTTCAGGTATATTTTTTGTACATTTTACAAATGTCATTTTGTGTATTATACCATAAAATAAGCTTAATACTTGACACATCTTGCATATTGGTGTTATAATTGTATTGTAAATAGCACTAAATGGTGTAATGTATATAAATATTGCTTGATAAGTCTTCATATTGTTTACGTGATGGCGCTTTGAACCGCATAAAATATTGATTTAAGTGCAATATAGCTATATTTCTTGCTTAAATGAAATAAATTATGATTGTATCTGACAACATATTGACATTTATTGTCGAATGATGTATAATATCCTTAATAATTGGAAATCAAGAGCAAAAAACGAATTCCTGTAAAATTTTGCTTTAAGAATTCATTTGTATTGAACTATTTCTTTGTATGTTTTATAATGTGATCAGCAAATGCAAATAAAATACGAAAGAGATGATAACAAATGACTGATAGTAACGCTGATTACTATGAAAACGACGATTGCTATGAGGATGACGGCTCAGAGCTTATCGAGGACGAGGATATTGTAGATCTTGAAGATGACGACGAGCCGTGCGAGGATCTTGATCAGCGAATGAAGCGCTTGGGCTATGACCTCGGCACTCTTGAGAAAGAGTACCAAAGCTTCACCGAATGGCTTAATGGTTCTGCGCCGAATGTTATCCAAAAAGGACGAAACAAGGCGGCAAATAAGCTGAGAATGTGCCTGTATGTCATCAAAATGATGAAGGCGGGAGATCTTGCTGATGACATTGTAAAGCTGTGGTGCATATGCTTTTCGGATAACAGCGATTTCATTTTTGATGTCTCATCAGATCCGGCATATTGCTTGTTCAATTTTATGGGGCTTAAAGAGGATTTCGAGACATACACCAAGCGATTGACAACTGAAAGAGCTGCTATTGATAAGGCAAAAGCGCTTATTGAAAACTTTACATTTGCTGATAAACCATGTATAGAGTTTGATGAGCAGGAATTGTATGAAATATTACATATACATGCGGAGATTACAGGTGAATGCTTTGAGGACAATTTTAAAGCATTTACTAAAAAGATCATTTGTTCACCTGAATTGTCACAGATAATTCCTGTAGCATATTACGCATTGCTTACCAGATACAGGAGAAAGCTGCTTGAGGGTTATGGTTATGAGGCAAATTTCTCTAAACTGCTCCGATATATATCATACAATGTGCATGACTATAACGGCAAAAATGCCCTTTCTTTTTTTGAACATGTAGGCTATTTTGCGATATTCAGCTCATATTTCAAGCGCTGCGGCTGTGACCCTTATCTTAGCAGTATGGCATTCAGCTGCATATGCAATATCTTTGAGACTGACCTTGTATGTTGGGAAGAATTTCCTAATGTGATCAGACCGTTTATGTTATATCTAAGAGATGAAACTTTCGTCTGCGATATCCCCAATCCGTTTCGGCTCGGAATAAGCGATGATGAGATCATTTACTTTGAGGAAACCGATTCGGCACGTCCTGCAAAGAAGCGCATCATTCCGGTTCTTGACAGTTTTATGGAACAAAACTATCAGGTGTGCGAAAAATATATTGACATGGTCATAAACGGTAAGGAAAAAGAATGTACGCCTTTGATAATCGATGTCATAGGCAGATCGGGCATTGATACTGCCGTCGTCAAACCTGAGCAGATCAATGTTCTGCATTACAGCATAGTTAATTCTATGACCCGAACCATTGATAAAAAAATAAAATCAGAGCTTATGTCGCTTGCTGCTGAACACTACGGACTTTAAGATTATTACACGAGGAGATGTTTTTATGTCAGAGATGCAGAATAAATTATATGATACCGGTAACGAAATGCCTCTTATTGATATAAGAGACGGAATGTTTAGTCGTGAAGATAGCTTCGGCGGATATGATGTCAGGTCGGTCCATGAGTTTCTGACAAGGATAAATAAGCTTGTTGCTTCCGACAAAAATGCAGTTGCACTGGAGCTTATGGATGACTATATGGATAATATCATTACCGTAAAAGACGGCGGTGCATATAAAAACGGCGAAGTTTGCGGGTTTATGGACAATATCAGATACGGACTGAAGGCTTCGCTGGGCAGAAAAGATGCGATCCTGTCTCCGATTGAAGAAAGCGCATCGGAGCTTATCGGCATAAACAGTCGATTTATGCCGAACACAGCAGAAAATCGTCAGCGTGCAGAAAATGAATATGCTGAAATGCTCAGCAATCTCCAACATCTTGATGATTATCTTGAAAAGGTATGCGACATTTTCACCTCATGGCATGGCTATACAGGTGCATATAACTATTCCTCAAAGCTTGAAAACAAGCTTGATCTCGATGGCAGAGCATATCTGATGCACGATGATACGCTGATGGGAACGGGAAAAAATGGATTTGCAATCACTGATGACGGTGTTTTCTGGATCGAAGTTTTTGAGCGTGATGTAAATCATCTTTCGTTTGATGATCTTGCACGTGAAAAGGTTCAGTATGTCAGCGGAGGGTTTAAAATACACGGCAAAAAGGTTCCTTTCCCATGCAGAAGCGATGATATGCACTCGCTGGCACGCTTGTTTAACAACATCGGTGAGCGGGTCAAGTTCCTTGAAGAAAACAACAGGTACTGATAGAAAGAAGGATATCTATGAGAACGAGAAAAGTTCCGATAAAGTCTTCACGTTTCTGTGCTTTGTGCAAGCACTGGTATGACCCTGCAAACTCTCATCTGCGTCCTGTAGTCCCGATGATTGGTCAGTGGGAGATCGACAGGGGAGTTAAATGTCCCTGCATGGCAAGAAATGGTATAATGACGGATTCTGAGAGTATTTGCTCTAAGTTTGAGAAGAAGATTGGGTAATGCTAAATTATGTGAAAAAGCAAAAGCTTTTCAAAATATGTTGATGAATTTCTTGGTTAGACAAGAAGTTTAATAAAAAATGGAGGTAAAACCCATGAAAGATGTGCTTTTAAAATCACTGCAGCAGATAGGAGAAAAAACTCACAAATATGAGCTCAGTACGCTATCCAATAAAATATCTGGTTTGGAATCAGATATTCAAAATTATAGGCTGAAGGTTTTATTTGTAGGAGGTTTCAGTGCAGGTAAAAGTGCTTTGATCAATACTCTGATTGGAAATGAGCTTCTTGAAGAAGGTCAAAGACCGGAAACGGCCATTGCCGGCGAACTTGTTTTTGATACCGATGAATACATTGAAGCAGTTTCCGACCAAGGAAACGACAGATTCTCTTTTTCAGAAAGAGAAAAGATTGATAAAGATAAATATAATTATCTAATTTGGCATGTTAATTGTCCTGAACTTAAAAATCTTGGCGATTGTACGATAGTGGATATGCCTGGATTTAACTCAGGTATTTCAGATCATAATAAAGCCATTCTTCGTTATGCTGAGCAAGGCAGTGCATATGTTTTGGTAATCGATTGTGAAGAGGGTACTATCAAGCAAAACATGACAAATTTTATTAAGGAAATTAAAAATTATGATAGCAACATGGCTATTGTTGTTTCCAAGACAGATATCAAGCTTCCAGAGGATGTGGAAAAGGTCAAGAAAAATATAGAAGAAAATGCTCAGATGCTTTTTTATGATGATGTAAAAATAATTACAGCTTCTAAATTTGATGCTGATAATACGAGAAGAAAGCTTTCAGGTTTGATTACAAGCTTTGATAATGATAATATTTGTTATCAAGAATTTAAACCTGAAGTATATGATGTTGCTATGAAATGTATTAGTGCAATGGAAGTATACAAGAAAAGTGTTTCTTTTAATTCAGATCAGATCGACGAAGAAATAAAGCGTCATGAAAAAATAGGTAAGGATTTATCTAATCAACTTTCAAAAGAAAAAAGCAAACTTGACAATCAGTTTGCGAATTCTGTTGCTCCAAATATTATGGCGGATGCCTCTAATGCGTTATATTCACATGTTGATACTTTAGCTACAGCAATGAAAGCCGGAGGAAACTCTTTCTCGCTCAGTGTAAATAATATTTTGAGACCTGTATTGCTTACTTCTACTAAACAGTATGTTGAACAAAGCTTTGAAAAGTTTATGGCAGATATAGATGTTCCTGCTCTTGATATTGATCAGACCGTTGAAAATGCAAGCAATGCTGTAAATAATGTTAAAAAGGCTTCCGGTAAGCTTATGGAAATGTTAAAATCTGATAATTTTAATAAAGCATATAAAGCAATAACTACAACTTTATCAGTAGCTACATCTGTTGTGGCTCCATGGCTGGAGTTGATACTTATTTTTTTGCCTGATATTATTAAAGTCATTAGTGGAAGCTCAGAGGAAAGTCAGCTGAAGAATAAGGTTAATAATGTCATTCCTCAGATTATTCAAAAAATGGAGCCAGAAGTTGATAAATCCCTTGAGCAAATGAAGGATGACATGATGTCAGAAATTGAAAAACAATTTGAAGAAAAAATAGCCAATGAAGTCGAAATGCTGGAGAATGTAAAAAATGAAAAGAACGCTAAATCTGCAGAGTATGAGCGGAAATTAGCTGAAGTAGATGATGATATAAGATGTATAAAGGCCATTGTAGAGGCACTCTAACAATACAAAAGATTTTTTATGGAGGAAATTGATATGGATTATATTGAACTTGCTGAAAGACTGAAGCAGATAAGTAAATTCCTTGATGAAGGAAAAAATTTGATAAGTGAAGAGAAAATTTCAGAATTTCAGAATTCTGCCATGGATATTGAAAGCAGACTGGAAGATATTATGAAAGAAGGACGTTTATTAAGACTTGGCATTGTCGGAGAAGTAAAAGCAGGAAAATCTTCTTTTCTCAATGCGCTGTTATTTGATGGTAAAGATGTCCTCCCTAAAGCACCTACACCTATGACGGCAGCTCTTACACGAATCAAGTATAACGAAGTACCGCAGGCAAAGGTAGTTTTCTATAATAAAAATGACTGGGATGCTGTAAAGGTTAATGCTCAAAAATATAATGATACACTAAAAAAAATGTATCAGGAATATTGTGAGAAATACGATGAAATGGTAAAAGAAAGATCTAAGAAGTCTTTTGCTGCTCAGTTTCAAAATCATGATACACTAAAAAAAATGTATCCGGAATCTTTTGCTGCTCAGTTTCAAAATCAAAATAATGTTTCTTCTGTTCATGCAAAGAAAACCATTGAAGAGTTTGAAAAAGATCAAAGAGATAATATCCCGCTTGAATATAGCTCTTGCAAGGAATTGTTGGATATGACCCAAAGCAATGCTTTGGATGTATCTCGATATCTCGGAGAAGAAGAAATCATACGTGGTGATGGATCTGACGGAGTTTCTTTTCTTAAAGAACTTGATCAATATGTAGGTGCGAATGGAAAATTTACATCTATTGTAAAATATACTGAACTTCAGATGAATAATCCTATGCTTGAAGGAATTGAAGTAATAGACACTCCGGGTCTTAATGATCCTATTCGTTCAAGAGGAAGAACAACACAGAAATTCCTTCTGGAATGTGATGCGGTATTCCTTGTTGGATATTGTGGCCAGTTCTTGGGAGCAGATGATATGTCTTTAATATTATCATCTCTTCCGGACGAGGGAATAAATAAGGCAGTGCTTATAGGCAGTAAATTTGACTCGGCAATACTTCAGTATCCTGCTAAAAAGGCATTATCTTTCGAGACGGCATATTTTGGCACTAAGAAGAATTGCGAAGACCAGGCAAGAGAAAATTTAAATAATTGCAGTGTGAATTCCAGAAATGAGCGTTTGATAACACAGTTAAGAAAATCTCTTCCGCCTATGTGTGTTTCTTCAGTTGCTTATTCTGCTGCAAGACAGATGCAGGATAATGAGCCTCTTGGAAAAATGGAGAAATTTCTAGTAGATAGATTTAATAGTATTGGATATCCAACTGATGTTAAAACCCTTTTAGGCCTTTCAAATATTACTGATGTTAAGGATTCTGTATTTGAGGAAACCAAAGCGGAGAAAAAAGCTATAATATCGGATAGAATAGCAACGCTTGTTGAAAGTCAGAAAGGAAAATTCCTTGGACTTCTTGAAGATATAAGCATTCAGGTTAAAAACAATCAGAGTGATCTTAAAAAATATGATCTGGATCAATTAGAGGATAGAATTGAAAGTCTGAAAGAAAAGCTCGATTCTGTGAGAATCGTTGTAAGGTCTCTTTTTCAGAATGCAGGTGCAGAATCAAGAAGAACTATTGAAGATATTATTGTTGACATTGGTTTGGAAATGAAAAATCATCTTGATATTGAGGTGCTTACAAGTTCTGAAACAAAACATCATTCAAGCACATCAGGCATTTTATTTTGGAAGAAAACTGATCATTGGGATGAAATAATAACGACCCATACGGTAGAAGTGAATGATGTCCAGGATAATATTACGGCGTATTTTGATAGCTGCCACAATATAATAAATGCTAATTTCAAGAAACTTTTAAAAATAGATCAGTTAAAGAATAGTGTTAAGGAAGCTGTTCTTTCCGCATTTGAGCAGAATGATCGTGATTTTGATGAAAATAGAATAATTCTTCCTCTTGAAGGTGCATTGAATAGGATCACTATTCCTCAAATGAGTTTGGACAAGCAGAAATACTTAGAATATCTTGATTCTATAACTGTAAATATTACAGAGAATGGTGCTGTTAAGAATGAACACATTCCTGAACTGAAAAAAGCCCAGAATCAAGCGTTTTTGAAAGTATCCAATGATATTATAGAGTATCTGCGTCAAGAGGCTCAAAATATTGATAACAGCCTTCAGGGTGAGTCAGCAACTTTCATAGATGATATAGTTGGTCAGCTTGAGGAAAACATGAAAAAGGTACAGGATATGCTTCAGAATAAGCAGGAAAACCTTCAGAAATTTGACGAATTTAATGAAAAATTGAAAGAATGCAAAAATCTTATTCAGGGGTGATAAAATTGGCACTGTTCAAGGATATGACAGATGAAGAAATAAATCAAGTGCTGCAGGAACACGATAAAAATAAATACCTTGATGATCCTGCACAGGGCGTATCACTTATAAGGGATATGCTCAGAAGGCAGGAAAAGGCTGCTGTTCTTGATGAGTTTGATCAAATTGTCAATGATGATATTTTTCCTATCCTGGCAGAGCTTCAATTGCATAATGAACTTGAGATTTATCAGGCACTGATGAAAATCAGCAACCAAATCAGAGAACAGAAAAAAATACATATTCTTGAGGGAAAAAAGGTTCTTGGCGTTGGTGGTAAATTCAGTGCCGGTAAATCAAGCTTTATAAATGCAATTACAAATTCAAAGCTGCCGGAGGGACAAAGGCCTACTACTTCTATTGCCACATATATAGTAAATGCCCCAGAGACTAAAAATGTAGCAATATCAATGTCTGATGATGAGATGCTTCTTGATGATATGGCTCTTGAAGCATTGACTCACCAGTTTTATGAAACGTATCAAATTGGTTTTTCGAAGCTGATACAGAATCTTGTAGTTTATACTCCGGATTTTGTTTATCCAAATATTGCTATACTTGATACTCCGGGATACAGTAAGTCAGATGATTCTAAAAATGAAAGCAACAGCGATGCCGAACTCGCAAGAAATCAGTTGAGGGCTGTTGATTATCTGATATGGCTTGTTGATTCCACGCAGGGTGTTGTTACCGATAAGGATCTTGATTTTTTGAATTCTTTGAATGTTGCTGCACCTATTCTTGTTGTGTTTACCAAGGCTGATACTGAAACACCGGAAAATCTTGAGCGAAAAATAGCACAAGCAAGAATTTCACTGCAGACTGTTAACAAGACGATATTTGATATTATCGCATACGATTCCCGTGATAAAATAACCGTTATTGGTGAAGGGCGACTGGAAGAATATCTTAATATAATAAACGGTGATTCTTCAGTCGATGAGAAGAATGATGTTATACTTGAGAGGTATAAAGCTGATCTGACTAATCAGCTTAAAAACCAAGTTAAAGAATATATTGAATCAATATCAGAATATGAAAAGATGATGAAGAATATCGGGGATATCCAGCACCGCACGGCCTTTATTAACGATTATCAGCAGAAAAAAATATTGTGTAATCGTGTAAGTGAATGTAAGAAGAAGTTAAGCAAATACTTCAAAAAACTTATTGATTATTCAAGAAATATATAGGTGAAAAATATGTCGGATAAATTAAAAACGCTATCTATATTGATGGATGAAAAGATAAAAGATGTTTCGCCATTACTGCAAAATCTGTACTCTTTTCAGGAACTTGTTGACAGCAGACTTGTGACCTCGATTGAAAAAGTACAGTATTCACAAAAATACAAGCTTATAAATGATATGAGGAATATTACTTTGGAAATATCCTTTTATCTTCAAGCACCTTATTTGATCGGTAAAAAGATATATGGCATATATCATATTGATGATGATATTGCATCTGAATTGGTGAATACGGTGCTAGGCACTGAATTTAGGAATCATAATATTGAAAAGTTTTTTTGCTCTGATGTGCCAACAATTATCTATCCTGATAAGGATAATGATATGATATCTGCTTTGAATATCTCAGATACATTATTGACCATGGGCATGGAAGATTATTCAGATTTAATTGATATTGAATACAGCGAAGGAATGGAATTAGGCGGCCTTCTCAGGTTTGTCGCATTGCCCTCTGCATCGATTGATGCTAATACTGCATATATTGTTCTCCCTAAGTGTTTTAGTAAAGACAACAAGTATTATCAGGCAATTATTGATTCTGTTGATAGTCTTATATTGTGTGAGAATATTCCTGAAAATGAGTTAAATACTTTTTCGAACTTAAAGGATATGTCGTTGTATTCTGAAAATTCTATAGGATCATATTGTGCAGATGGCATGGTTAATAATTTTGAATATAGGTATTTAATTGAAAATATAATCTATGAGATAGGGGGGTATCTCGCAGAACAGCATAAGAATTTGAATGCTTCAATAAAACTGATAAACACGGATTTGCTTTATAAGGATTCGAATACGGAGCATATTCTGAAGGAAATTCAGTTGGAGAATAGCGATGCAATAAAAAATATTGAGAATATATATAATGAATTTAAAAGTGTATCTGATGATTTGATTTCAATCATTGATGAAATACAACAGTCACTCAGTGAAAAATTATTAGGTCCATTCATTTTCTATCATAAAGATATTAAATCAATATTGATAGATTTGCTAATAAAGATGGGAGATACCTTTGCTGAATTTTCAAAGTCACAATTTCATACTATGCGAAACCGTATAGAGGCTTATGAAGCTTTGGGTGGAGATCCGGCTATTTCTTCTGTTATTTATGCAAAAGCAGTAGGAGATCCTATAGGCAGCGAGGAACTTAATAGATTTCATAATTATGATACTGATTCAAAGTTTGTAATAAAAAAGATGTTAGATATGTCAGATCAATTAAAACTTAGCCATTCCGAGAAGGAAAGCTTAGTATATAGACTTAAAGATTCTATGCGTCCATCCGATAAGAGAAAACTTGCTGAGGCATATTTTTATGCAAGAAATTTTGCAGACGAAGCAAAAGAAATGTTCTTTGAGGCAATGAAACTCGGAGATGAAGAAGCCGGTAATGATCTGATGTGGCTATATGATCACGCTAGAATGGAACTTTCTCAGGATGAAATAAAGAAAATAGCAGATTATGGCAATGCTGAGGCTTGTTACTATATTGCCAAAACAGAAGAAGATGTTGACTATCGCAACACTTTCAAATATCTTGTAATTGCTGCGGTCAAAGGCAATCTAAAGGCAATTAAAGACCTGGGAGATCATTACTATAACGTTTATTTAAGAAATAATTCTGCCGTCCATCGTGATATAGCGCTATCAATATATACAGCGGCTTATCAGAACGGATCACAGGATAAAAAAGTGCTTGAAAAAATGGCACATATTGCATATTGTCAACAGGATTATAAAGCTTCAGTAGAGTATTGTGAATTAGCAAGTACTGCTTATTCTGATTTCCTCCTTGGAATAATCTATGAAAATGGTTGTGGCTGTTCCGCAGACAAGAAAAAGGCATACAAATATTATGAATCAGCATCTCAAAAAGGATATACTGATGCACAGGTGTGCTGCGATAGGTTAAGTGAGGAATTTAAAACTGAAGAACAAAAAAATTATGTGAGCGATAATACTAATTATTCGGCCACAACGTATTATAGCGGATATTACAGCAGCTATTATAGCGGATGGTAATATGAAAATAACAGAAAAAGAATATTACGACTATTTATTTGAGATTTTGAAAGATTACTCGCTGTTGCCTAAAAATGAAGTGGCAGAGCGAGTAGTCTTTCAACATAGTTTTGATGTGTTAAAATTTCCTGATGGTTTAATCTCCAAAATAAGAAGTGAATTTGGAGTAGGATTCGAGAATGTATTCTTTACGAATGCACGCAAGGCTTTACTGGTCAGAAATAATTACACAGAAGAACCTTCTCTTATTCTTGAGAGAACGGCGGTATATTTTGCTGTGCTTGGCTGCATATTGGATTTCATGATAGATAATGGAACTGAAAAACAGCGTAAAAAGGCATTTCATTGTTTGTCTTTGGAAAATTGCAAATGGTATTTCACTGATTTCTCTTTACGTAAAACTAATTCTGTGGTTGATGAGTTGTTTGAGTATATTGGAAATGGACTCCGATATATTAAGACATTTGATAAAAACAAGTATGATGAAATTCTTGAGCTTATCAGAAAAGCTGCAGACTCAGAGATATATGTTTCAGGAGAGATGAGTGAGAGCCGCTCTGTTACGGATAAATCCATACTTTTTGTTATAATTTCACTTAAGATTATAACAGCAGATCTTCAGATTGAAGAAAACGCACTTTTTGAACATATTGCATATGCCATCCAGCTTATTGATGATGTGTGCGATGTGTTTGAAGATAAAGTTGCAGGACATTCTAATCCGATATTGTTATTATTGACAGAAAGTAATAATGACTACAGCATTATCAGTAATGCTGCTAATGAGATACTTGGGCATATGAATGCAATAAAAGAAAATGGCAGCGCTTCATTGTATGATTTTGTAATGTATGAGATCAGAGAATGGTGCATGAGCTGTACATATATCAGGGAAAAGGTGTGGAATAATGGCAAATATAATGATAACAAAACGATGTAATCTTTCATGTCCTTATTGTTTTGCTAATGATTATGTTAATGATGGTTCGCAAAATTTTGATATAGATATGGCTTCATTTAATGAAATATTAGAATTTATTCTTCGTGATGGATCTCAAAAAAAAATTGGCCTTATTGGTGGTGAACCTACAGTCCATCCACAATTTGAGGATATACTCAGAACGACCGCTGCTGTAGAACAACTGTCGTGTGTTACGGTATATACTAATGGCATTTTGATTGACAAATATCTTGATACTTTATCTGATCCAAAGTTCAAGTTGCTCATAAATTGCAATGATCTCTCTTTTAGCAAAGAGTTAACTGATAGATTTACCCAATCATATGAAGCGGCATATGCGTGTATGAAGGAGAGGGTAACTCCAGGTGTGAATTTTTACAAGCCTGATTTTGATTTTTCATATGCGGTAAAACTTTTGGAAAAGTATCATTATGATAAGGTAAGAGTATCAATAAGCGTTCCAAATTCAGGATATTCTTATGACCCCTTAAGTTATTTTTCGGCAGTGAAAGCAAGAGTGATTGATTTCTTCATGGAACTTAAACAAATAGGAATTATCCCTTTCTTTGACTGTAATATTTTTCCGGCGTGCTTGCTATATTTTGATGACGTTGAGACTTTTTCAGAATGGGGCGCAGATAATCCTTTTCTTAATATAAAAAGCCGACAGACAGGCTGCTTACCGGTTGTTGATATATTACCTGATAAAACAGCGATAAGGTGCTTTGGACTCAGCGAATATACTGGAGAGAACATAAAAGATTTTGCTTGTATTACAAATCTTATCAATTATTACCTCAGGACGGTTGATGCTTATGCAATAAATACTGTTTATGATGAAAAATGTTCTGAGTGCTATAAATTTAAAACCATGAAATGCTCAGGTGGCTGTCTTGTCTATAAGATAGATAAAATAATATCGCAGAGAAAAGGTTGTTGATCATGATATCCGGTGAAAAGCTTTGCAATTTATGTGACAGAAGCATTGAATATATAGAGAATTTTAAAACGGACGAATATAATCGCATTGTGATAGGAAGTTATACCTGCTTAAACTATCTTAAATATTTGGCAGAAGATGCTGGCGATATGAAAAATGTACAATATGATATTGTAATACCTGTTATTTCGCAGATGCAGTCAAATATTTTAAATGATAGCAGTATGATTGGATTGTTTAAACAAGCACATTCTGTTGTAATAAATGATTACGGTATGCTGGACTATTTCAATGAAAAGGGTCTGGGGGAAAAGATACGTCTTGGAAGGTGTTTTGTGAAAGATTATCGGGATTTCAGATATCCTGAATATGACCATTCATACCATAAAGGATATATTAAAACACAAATAGATGTGTTGAGGAGACTTGGCTATGCAATAAACAGTATAGAAACTGATATTATTTCTTCCGATTATGATCTTTCAACCTTGTATGATTGTGACATATATTATCATTATCCTTTTAGAATGGTCTCATTATCACATATTTGTGAGTTTGCGTCAATTGGAAAAGATATTGAGAAAAAATTTATTCCAGATGACACATGTTCTTTTCAATGTCAGAAGCATTACTATTTGGGAAATGGACTGTATAAAATGGGGCGAGGGCTATATGATCTTTTATCTGAGGAATATTTAACTCAATTTAATGATTCTATCAATCTAATAATATTTCCAAGGTGATTTTTATGCGTATAATTGTACCTGCTGCTGATTTAGCACAAATATGTAAATTATGTGATGCAGGAGCCGATGATATTTATATCGGCTTTTTTGATGAAATGTGGTCAAAAAAATTTGGCGTTTTTTCTGAATTAAACCGTATGTCATCATTTGGTGCAAAAGCCAATTTCGCATCGGAACTTGTATCGGAAGCGATATTTATTACTCATTCAAAAGGAAGAAAGTTATATATTACACTTAATTCGCCGGCATATTCTTTGGCTGAGATACAAACTGTGCTCGAGTTAATAGACAGATATCAAATGTGGGCGTGTGATGGATTTATTGTATCAGATATATCAATGATAGAGGCACTTACAGGACGAGGATATCATATTAAACTAAGCACAATGGCAGGAGCATACAATGATAAAATAGTTTCTTTTTACAAAAAAATGGGTGTACATGATATTATTCTGCCAAGAGATGTTACCATTGATGCAATGGAGAGGATTGTTAATAAGCATTCTGATGTTAATTTTGAGGCCTTTTTAATGAGGAACGGTTGCAGATATTCTGATTCAAACTGCCTGGCGTTTCACGATAGAAAATATGGAGCGATTTGTTCGTGGCTGGATAGATACGGCGGTACCTTCAATCATAATACTAATACTTTGAAATATGAAGAGCTAAAAGAAGCATATTCAAATAATCATTTATTTAAATATGCTTTGTTGAAGAAAGCTTGCGGATTGTGCTCAATCCCTAAGCTCTGTGATATAGGAATTAAATCTGTGAAAATTGTTGGGCGTGCTGATAATTCAGTTAGTATAATTGATGATATAAGAAATGTTAAAACTATAATTAATAATGGAAAAATGACATTAACCGGTAATCTTTTTGGTAGTTGTTTGTATGGATTAAATTGTTATTATAAACAAAATCTTCAATAATAAGGGTCGAATAAAGAAAACGGTATGAGGAAAAGCAGGGCTCTGCGAAAAAAACTCTGTAAAACAATCAACCGCAGAAAAATGACTTTGTGCTGAGAGTGGCTGGATTGGTCGCTCTCTTTCCTTTTTCAGTATAAATTGAATACTGCCGTTTGTCAAGCCACCGATGCAAAATATCCTGATGCAACGGAGCGCAGCGCAGTGAAATCAGGATATTTTGCGGCGTCAATAGTTCGATTCTAACTCCAATCAGCGTATATGCTCTTCATTTTTCACCCTCCGATAAAACGTGCTCTTCTTCATTCCCATCCTGCCCATAAACTCCACAGCGGAGATCTTGCCCTCAGACCAGAGTAAGTACAGGGAGTTCCAGAGCTGTTCATCGATCTCAGCAGGCTTGCGGCCTTTGTATTTTCCCTCGCTTTTGGCAATGGCAATGCCTTCTTTCTGGCGGTCTAGAATGTAGCCTCTCTCCAGCTCAGCCACAGCGGCAAAGACCGTGAGCATGAACTTGCCCGCAGGAGTGGTGGTGTCAATGTTTTCTTTTTTGCTGATAAACTCCACACCCTTTTCGGTAAGAGCATCAACAAGCTCCAGCAGGTCACGGGTGTTTCTTGCAAAACGTGAGATGGATTCAACTATCACCGTGTCACCGACACGTACAAAAGTCAGCATATCTTTAAGCTGCGGCCTATCCTTTGACTTGCCTGACATTCTGTCAATGTATATCTTGTCAACTTCCAGCCGCTCCATAAGGACTTCTTGTCTGGCAGTGTTCTGTTCTGCGGTGGATACCCTGATATATCCTACTCTCATTTTCAAGTCTCCTTTCCCAATAGGGTCATAGTTTTAGGCGGAACGTTCCAAAATACAAAAAACAATGTGTATGGAACGCTTTTGGCGGCTTTTTTGACGTTCCGTTTGAGTATAGTCTAATGAGACAGCAGAAAGTAAAATTCCTGCTGCCTCATAAACAGTTACCCCATTCTTCTGTCAAAGATCCTGTATTCGGAAATAATGTCCTGCATGGCTTTAGGGTCATAAAGCAGCTCTTCTATCTCAGCTTCATCAAAGCCATAGTCATAAAGCAAAAGGATATCCTCTTCATCAATGCCGAAAAAGGAGGCATATTCCATAAGCTGCTCTATCTGAGAGTCATCACTCACTTCCGGAAAGCTGAAATGATAGTTGCTGCCGAAGCAGTAATCCTCCATATCATCGTGCATGGAAAAGGCCCTTGCCTCCATGCTGCCGTCAGCATGGATCTGAGTGATGGTCCCCGCTTTAAGCTCAATGTGCTTCTGACCAGTTATCCTCAGGCGCTTGAATACATTCTGCAGTATCTCATCAGTGCTGGCATATATGTAGTACCCTCCGCAGTCATACATCTCAAGAGGATTATTGCCTTTGACAAGATACATCTCGTTTTGGCTGCTAAGAATGGTGAAGCAGAAAGTACCATGAACAGCTTCGGCCATCTGCTGAACACTGTCCATGTCAAGCTTTCCTGCATCTTCAATAAGCTGTACTGCAATGTAGCTGTCAGTCTCGATCTTGGTGTGGGGGAGACCATAAGCCTTTCTAAGCATTTCATCATTGTACAGCACTCCATTGTGGGCAAGACTGAATGTGACTCCTCCGACATAGCCGATGAAAGGGTGATTGTTGTAGTTCCTGCGTTCATTGCCCTTGGTAGTCATTCTGGTGTGACCCATAATGACCTTTGCATCGTGAGACGGACGAAGGCGAAGCTTTGAAGCTTCAACAGGGCGTTTGTATATCTTCATAGTTCCGTGACTGTTGTAGCTTATGCCTGTGGCATCGGTGCCACGAACTTCACATTCTTCCGAAAGCACTTTCAGAATATATTTTTTTGCCGCATAGGGCAGAGCGTTTGAATGATCAAGGATACCGAATAAACAACACATATCAGTCGTCCTCCTCTTCATTTATCGGTTCATTAACGTAAAGCCTGCGTTCTTTAAGATAGCAGATAAGCTCAGGCTCAGTGATGTCCGAAACAAACTCAGGCCAAGAAAGAGCTGTAAAATCATCATCGGTCATATTAACAGCCATATTGCAGATGTGGCTCACAAGCTGCAGGGTAGCAATAAGAGTGTTGTATTTCAGAGTTCCACGGAACAGCCTGAACTCAATAGTCGAGTAGTTACACAGATTGATGCAGGCATATCTGCCGTTGTTCTGCTTCTTGGCGTGGTCCATTATCTCCTTGGGCTTGTCTTTCATGCCGTACCTTGCAGCCCAGCGGTTTATCTGAGCTTCTGTCCTGCGGGAGAATTTCAGCAGCTCCTGCCAGAAGCGCTCAACAAAGAACAGAACACGGGAAATGCCGATCTCCTGCTCATTCCTGTCATCACCGAAAAAGCTCCTGTTCACATGAACATGAAGCCCGCAGGTGCTTGTTTTGTGAGAACGGTAGCCCATAACAACAGCCTCATGGCATATATCCTCCCAAGGCATTTCATTGCAGTGATAATCAAGGCTCATGGGGTGTGTGACAAGCTCCATGCCCTCATCAAGACTGCCGTCCCTTTTGATGTAAAGATTGGTGCAGTCGGCGTTTGCAATATCAAGCAGCCTTTCGGCATTGCTGTCTGTCTCACCTCCACGGTCAAGCTCAAGCTCTACGCCCATGTACAAATCAGAATTTCCGTAAAAGATAGGGTCAGGCTTGTAGCTGTAGCAGTGGATATGGCTTCTGCCTCTGCGCTCATAGCAGCTGCGGCAGTAGGCGTAGTCATCGTCATCAAAGTAGCAGGCATCATCATCGTGTATAAGACGGCCGCAGTCATCGCAGACGGTGTAATGATTTTCACGGCAGTGAGAGCAGAGCGAGATATTGTCATCTCCCGCATCATCGTCACACCATATCCTGTCACCGCAGCAGTCGCATTCTCTCGTGTTTTCATAGTAACAGTCAGCGCAAAGCAGCTGACCGTCCATTTCATAGACATCATCCTCGTTTATTGAGGATCCGCATATTTCACAAACTTTCATATTAACATTCCTTTCAAAAACAAAATGCCCGTACGTAGTGACCGTACGGGCATAAAATTCAGTATTCTTCAGCAAGAAGCATGGTGCAGTGAGTATCGTCATCAATGACATACACCTTTGCATTTACGGGATAAGGGTAGGGGAGAAGTACTTTCCTACAATACACAGGCTCCTCCTGCTCATGCAGAATGCTTTGCTCTCCGTCTTTGCCTGTTAGGGTAAAGATTTGCAGGTAATCGGGAGTAGGTATCTGCTCTATCATTCCCCACATGGTGAGCTGCAGGGGAAGGGGGATAGAAGAAGCAACTCCACGGGTCAGAAATCGCTGAGATCTAAATCGCATATGTCCGACACTCCTTCCTTGATTACATCTGAGAGTATTCCGCATACAGCAATGCCTGCTGCGCTGAGTGCTGCCGAAACAAGTTTTGATACAATAGGGGTCATAATATTTCTCCTTCCTGACTGACAGGTACTGCAATATATCGCACAAAAGCGCATAAAAATTGCGGTACGAATAATGTAAAACTTCCTGAGATGCCTGTATTCACAGGCGCTTTGGCTAAGATGACATAAGTTCGACCTCCTTTTTGAAAGATTTGGTTTTATGATAAAATACGTGCTTTTTGCATGGAAAAGCATCATTTCTGCCATGCTTTCCAACATAAACAAAAATGCCCTGTGTGACCGTATATGGCGGTAAACACAGGGCATAAGCATGTATATCAAGTATATAATATATAATTATTTTTCGTTAAAATACGGTAAATTGCGACAGCTGGCGATAAATTGCGACAATACGTTAAGGCGAGTATCATCGCCTGAAAATATGAAGGGGTTGATAATATGTACTTTAATACAAACGACAAATACATTACTCCCGAAGAGGTTGCCGATGAGCTTGGTCTGTCTCTTACTACGGTTTACAATCTGCTTAGAAAAGGTCAGCTGCCGGGGGTAAAGGTTGGGAGAAAGTGGCTTATTCTTAGGGAGAAGATTGAGAGGATTTGTTAAAATCTGCGCATTTTCAGAGTTTATACAAATGGCTGTTGCGGCATACGAGCGCTGCAACAGCCATTTTTTACATTGACATATATTTGTGCTTTTACGTTTTTTTTCTTATGATTTGTATAGTATGATCTGATCTTCACCGATCATCGGATTTTCTGAATGCTTTCTGGCGTGTAATCACACATTCCACTATTCTGTCAGCAATAATTCCTTTGTCACGCTCGGCATAATATTCCAGCATTGGTGCAATTATCTGTTTTATCTGTGTTTTTGTAAATTGTGGGATACGAAGCTGTTTTCCGAATAAAGCCTGTGCGCTTTTCATCTGACGGTTAAAAGTTGTATTGAATGGGCGTGCCCTTAACACGGAGACAAGAGCCTTTGGCATAATATCCATATGTGACATCTGAGTATTTGAAAGCAGCGCCGCTCCATTGTCAAAGATAGGACAATATGAATACCCATTATTGCTTTTTATAACAGCAATATTATTTAAATGACGGTCGTCATTCAGAAAAAGAGAATCTATTTCAAACACAAGCGTAAGGTATTCGGGAAATTTATCCAGACCCGTATATTCCGCTGTTTTTTCGGCAAGATATTGTATTCTTTTCTTGTCACTTGTCAGATTGCTTAATTTTTCTTTAAGCGGTGCGTCAAGCACCTTGTTGAGCAGATTACTTAATGTTATTACTGACTGACCCTTCTCAAGAAAATTCTGACTTGAACAGCCGATGCGGCTGCGCCTGTGGACAGTCATGTTCTCCATATTATAACGCACGAAAGTAAAGGGTATATCATTTTCTATGTTGCTGTATTCAAGCATTGCTGATACAGCACATTCGCTGAGGGCTTCATATCCGAACTGATCCAGCTTATACCAACGGTCAGTATCATTATCATACCATTTTTCCTGATTGCCTTTTGATGATGTTTCGGCGATTTTGTCGTCTGTTACAAAATGCAGCTCCATTATAGTTCCTCCACATCTATCCATTGAGAATCTTCTGCCATTTTGCCTTTGGTTTTCATCATTATTTTAAATGGGTCGTATTCGTCCAGACCGATACATTCAAGATATTCACGCAGACCGCTTCTTCCTGCAGGGACACACCGTTCTTCAATAAATGCACAAAAATCGTCCCACGTGGGAAATTGCTTTTTCCCAAATGCCGTTTTTACAAGATCATCGGTGAAATTCTCCGCAAAAATCGTTTTGTCCGTATGGTCTGCATAAATAATCGTGCAAAGCTCATTGTTATCATAAAATGAGTATTTCTTCAATGTATGTCCTGATTGCTTGTGAAGTGCTATATACGAATCGGCAGTCTGCTTTTTGCAAATTGATATAGTATGACCATCAAAATGAAGTTCTGCTTCACGGTCATCTTTATCAAATCCCAGAGCTTTTATCCATGCTGTTGGCAGAGATATTCTGCAGCTGACAGAATTTTTCCCCGCAGTTCCGCCTGATGATGAGAAAATGACCTTTCCTGCACGTATTTCCATAATATCACCTCTTAAATATTATATCATATTCGTACCGAATAGTCAATAATATCAGCATAGCTTTCATAGACCGCCGGAAGAATTGATTAGTTATAAAAAATATATAAAGCCTCAAAAATCCCCCCCCAATACCGCATCATCTCTTAATTTACATATTTTTTTAAATTATATTATTGCAATCCTCACAGCAAAGTGTTATAATAATATTTACAGAAAAACAGATACATATGCTATAGTGAGACAATTTCATGATCTCTGAGCGCACTAACAAAAAGTAGGGAGCTGTAATATGAAAAGATCAGAAAACACGGGCATAGAATTTAACAGACAAATTGAAAAAGCAGAATATGACCAAGTAAAAGACGGCGGACATATGCTGCGCAGCAATCAGACGTTCAGTCCCAAGTTTGATTATGAGGCATATTCGGACGTCACAGTTGAATACAATGAAGTCTTTTATAAGGAACTTAAAAAGAGCATTGCAAAAGAAAACTTTTCAAGTTTGCCTATCATCATTGCACTGTATCTGTTTGCAGCATTGGTAGTTGTTTTTCTGATCCTCACGAAAATGAGCGGAGCAGGTCGGATCGGATTTAGCGCATTTGCTGTTTTCCTTGCTTGCGTTTCCACAGCTTGGCTGATATACAGCATTGTAAACACATGTAAGATCGCTAACATAAGTGCGCAAAAGCAGAATGTTTATCCGGTTGCAATGAATATAGACGGAACATGCTCATATTACAATACTTACGATTTTACTTCCGCAACATTTTATTACATCGTATCCGGTGATTTCTTGATACTCGTATCAGAGAAAATGTATAAAAAAGCACCAGAAAACAAGAAACTGATCGGTGCAGTTGTTGATACAGGTAGCAAAAGGTTCTTTTATGCAATGTATGTGATATAACAATCTCAGCATGAACGCAATGATCGCCAAGTTTTTGACCAAACTAAAAATGCAGCCAAATATGGCAGCACTGAGAAGCGGCCCGATGCAGGCTTTGAAAAAATGTTTCGCAATAAAACGATGAAAAGCAGTAATAGAAATGTTGCTGCTTTTCTTGTTTTTTTATCGGATATTCCGAGAGAGGATAAATCTCAATGGAGTACGACCTTATTCCAAGATTCGGTCTGAGAACTAAAAAGCTTATCTTCTGTGAATATCATACATTCCCGATATCATTTCCAAAAGGCTCAAACAGCTCCACGCAATGAAGCGAATGAGGTGTATCAATAAAAATATAATTATACTCTCTGAAAATATCGAAATTATTTTTATCCCACCATATATGCCTGAAATGAATCCGATTGAGCAGATATGGAAAGAGATAAGAAAGTGTGGCTTTAAAAATGAAGTGTTTAAAACACATCAAATGATTATTGACAGGTTTTATGATACCATTTGTTCTTTGTACTATGAAACCATTAAAAGTATTACCGGAAGAGACCGGATTTTATCTATAGTGTGATTAAAGGTTGGAATTATTCAAAATCCAAAAACTTCAATGAAAACAATCAGCAAGCACTTATTCCCTTACCAGCATCTATGCAGGATTGCACTTTGTACATTGCATAATTTTTAATTTGCTTATATATTATTATGTTTGACCAAGCATACCGGATACTCTTTGCTTAAAATCAAAGTTAATTATCAAAATCAAATTTACTGAGCTGATTTATTTGTAAATTCTTTGATATAGCGCATTTATTTGCTTGACGAGCCGATTGCGATAAACACATTTTTCAAAATGGGTATCTTGTTTTAAAGTATCCGCTTGATCAATAAAAGGCAAAATTTGGAATTGTCAATTTGCAAGATAAATATTTTACATATTCATATTAAAATCTAGTGTGTACTTTTTGGGGAAAATGATATAATAAGACCATAAACAAAAACCACGTAGATCCAAACGAATATAGATACACAATGATGTGCAGCATTTCCGTATAAGCTTAAAGCTTTCGGAATGCTGCATTTTGTTTTAGCGGCGATGGCGCTGCAGAGCGGAATAGTGCTGCAAAGCAGCCTGAAAGATCGTGAGGATAATACTAAGGTTTGAGATTATAAAAATGGTTTTTGCACAAGACAGGTTATCGGCATACGGCAATGTCCCAATGCGGCATAAAGGTTCCGGACCTGCCGATGATCTTATTTATTAAAAATATCTAAGTCAGGAGTGATCTTAAATGCACCTTACTCCAAGAGAACAAGAACGTCTCATGACACATCTTGCGGGAGAGCTTGCAAAGCAAAGAAAGGCAAGAGGACTGAAACTGAATTATCCCGAAGCTATTGCTTACATAACTTCGGAGCTGCTGGAGCTTGCCCGTGACGGTCTTTCCGTTACAGAGCTTATGAGCAGGGGAAGGCATCTGTTAACTTCCGATGATGTTATGGACGGAGTTGCCGAGATGCTGCATGAGATACAGCTTGAAGCCACATTTCCCGACGGCACTAAGCTTGTGACCGTGCATGAGCCGATAATTCCGTGCAATAAGCTTATCCCGGGTGAAATGCTCATTGATGACGGCGAGATCATCATAAACGAGGGCAGGGAAGCTGTCACGGTCACTGTGACAAATACCGCAGACAGACCTGTTCAGATAGGCTCGCATTTTCATTTCTTTGAAGTCAATAAAATGCTTGAATTTGACCGTGCCGCAGCTTTCGGCAAGAGGCTTGATATTCCTGCGGGAACTGCTGTCAGATTTGAACCGGGAGAAAGCAAGACTGTAAAGCTTGTGGATATAGGCGGAAATCGCATCGGAAAAGGTCTGAACGATTTGACAAACGGCAGTTTCGATGATGAAAATGTCAAAAAGGCTGCTCTTGAAAAGGCTAAAAAGCTGGGATTCAAGGGTGCGTGATCCCGTTTCGATAACAACATAATTCCCGAAAGGACGAAGATCATTATGTTCAAAATGAATAAAAAGCAGTATGCCGATATGTACGGCCCTACTACAGGCGACAGGGTAAGGCTTGGGGATACATCTCTTGTAATAGAAGTTGAAAAGGACTACACGGTATATGGTGACGAGGCAAAGTTCGGCGGCGGAAAATCCCTGCGTGACGGAATGGGTCAGTCCTGCACTGTTGCTGACTGTGATTGCCCCGATACTGTTATCACATCCGCTCTTGTTGTGGATTCAACGGGCATATACAAGGCTGATATCGGAATAAAGAACGGCAGGATATGCGGTATCGGAAAAGCGGGAAATCCTGATATAATGGACGGTGTGGATCCCGCACTTGTATTCGGCGCAGGAACGGAGGCTATTGCGGGAGAGGGACTTATCCTTACCGCAGGCGGCATTGACACCCATATTCATTTTATCAGCCCCACGCAGATAGAGACAGCACTGTATTCAGGCATTACCACAATGATCGGAGGCGGAACTGGCCCTGCAGACGGAACCAATGCGACCACCTGTACTCCCGGTAAATTCAATCTTGAAAAGATGCTTGAGGCCTCTGAAGAATATCCCATGAATCTGGGATATCTGGGCAAAGGCAACAGCGCAGATTATAATACTCTTGCGGAACAGGTAAAGGCAGGCGCCTGCGGACTGAAAATACACGAGGACTGGGGATCGACCCCTTCGGTAATAAATCAGGCGCTCAATGTTGCCGATGATTATGATGTTCAGGTATCCATACATACGGATACACTCAACGAGGGCGGTTTTGTGGAGGACACGCTTAATGCCATTGGCGG
>ULXU01048170.1_pt1 | contig 80142 bp, 68 predicted proteins | sample 1961521 | NCBI WGS metagenome assembly ULXU01 (sample SAMEA4835845, study PRJEB28245) | human gut metagenome | biome: gut microbiome; material: fecal sample | place: Denmark | collected 2008
ATTCGGGACGGAAATCATGCCCCCACTCTGATATACAATGCGCTTCGTCTATCGCATAGAAAGAGATTTTAACATGGCGCAAAAAGTCTACGTTGTCTTCCTTGGTCAGAGATTCAGGAGCCACATACAATAGTTTGGTTTTACCCGATACTATGTCCGACTTTACCTGATCTATAGCCGACTTAGACAGCGAGGAGTTGATGAAGTGTGCCACACCATCTTCTTCGCTATAATTGCGCATGGCATCAACCTGGTTTTTCATAAGAGCTATAAGCGGAGATATTACAATTGCCGTACCTTCCATTAACAACGAAGGCAGCTGATAGCACAGTGACTTACCACCCCCGGTAGGCATCAAAACAAACGTATCATTACCATCCAGCAAGTTACGGATGATTTCTTCCTGATGCCCCTTAAATGTATCAAAGCCGAAATATTTCTTCAGCTCAGCAGTTAAATTAATAGTCTCCGCCATTATTCCCTTATTTTAGTGATTATACATCCGACCAAGAGATGTCTCTCTCTTTACGATTGTAACAAAGTTATAAACAACTTTTAATATTACACAAATAATTCGAGGAATATTTTATCGAAAGAACTTCCGTTTTATCTATTTTCCACTTTTTTCTATCATCACTCCATCTGCAAACGAGAAAAGTTAACCTTTTCCATCTGCTTGCGTGCATAGTCTAAAGTAACCACAAAATGATCTATATTCTCTGACGGTACATCGTACATGGCATCCATGATGATGGTTTCGACGATAGAACGCAAACCACGCGCACCCAACTTATACTCTACAGCCTTGTCTACTATATAGTCGAGTACCTCGGGCTGGAATTCCAGCTTCACTCCATCCATCTCGAAAAGCTTAATATACTGCTTCACGATAGAGTTTTTCGGCTCTGTAAGGATATTGCGCAATGCTGTACGGTCTAGCGGATTCAGATAAGTCAGGATAGGCAGACGTCCGATGATTTCTGGAATCAGACCGAACGACTTCAAATCCTGAGGCACGATATACTGCATCAGGTTAGAGCGGTCTATCTTTGTAGTTTCCTTAGCAGCTCCATATCCCACCACGTTAGTATTCATACGCTGAGCAATCTTACGCTCAATTCCGTCGAACGCTCCGCCGCAGATAAAGAGGATATTCTTAGTGTTTACTTGAATGAACTTCTGTTCAGGATGCTTACGTCCGCCCTGAGGTGGCACGTTTACTACCGACCCTTCCAGCAGTTTCAGCAATCCTTGCTGCACACCTTCACCGCTTACGTCGCGAGTGATAGATGGGTTATCTCCCTTACGTGCTATTTTGTCTATTTCGTCAATGAATACGATACCGCGTTCCGCCTTGGCTACATCATAGTCGGCCACCTGCAACAGGCGCGAAAGTATGCTTTCTATATCCTCGCCCACGTATCCGGCTTGAGTCAGCACCGTAGCGTCGACAATAGTAAACGGAACATGAAGCAACTTGGCTATAGTGCGAGCCAACAGAGTCTTTCCGGTTCCGGTGCTTCCCACCATAATGATGTTCGACTTTTCAATTTCCACATCATCCTTAGTCTGAGTCTGAAGCAAACGCTTATAGTGATTATAAACGGCTACCGAAAGATAACGCTTGGCATCGTCTTGGCCAATCACATACTGATCGAGAAAAGCCTTAATATCTTTCGGCTTCGGAAGATCGGCCAAGCCTAAATCAAGACCATCGGCTACATTGCCATGCGAATGCAAAGCCTCATTAACTATCTCATGAGCTTGTTCGGCACAGCTATCGCATATATTGCCGTTCAGCCCCGTTATCAGGAAACCAACCTCATCTTCGCTACGTCCGCAAAAACTGCAATAGCGTTTGTTCGATTTCCGTCTCGTTGGTTTATCTCCTTCCAATGTTCTCTTATTTATTCTTTTATATTCAACTTATTCTTTCTGTTCTACACTCTTAATCATTTCTGATCTGCAGGCTTGCGCGACAGAACTTCGTCTATCATGCCGTATTCCTTAGCCTCAAGAGCGGTCATCCAGTAATCACGGTCGGAGTCGGCCCATACCTTGTCGAATTCGGTATGCGAATGTTCCGCAATGATAGTATAGAGTTCCTTCTTCAACTTCTGGATTTCGCGGGCAGTGATTTCTATATCAGACGCCTGTCCCTGAGCGCCACCCATCGGCTGGTGAATCATGACGCGAGAGTGAGTAAGCGCAGAACGCTTTCCTTCCTCTCCGGCAACGAGCAATACCGCAGCCATAGAAGCAGCCATACCTGTACAGATAGTAGCTACATCGCTAGAGATGAACTGCATAGTATCATAAATACCCAAACCGGCATATACCGATCCGCCCGGAGAGTTGATATAAATGGAAATATCTTTTCCTGGTTCTACAGAATCCAGATACAACAGCTGAGCCTGTAAGGTATTGGCTGTATAATCATCGATAGCGGTACCCAAAAAGATGATACGATCCATCATCAATCGCGAGAACACGTCGAGCTGAGTAACATTGAGCTGGCGTTCTTCCAATATATAAGGATTCAAATATCCATTCTGCGACTTGATAACATCGTCAAGCACCATACTGTTCATACCTAAGTGCTTGGTTGCATATTTTCTGAAATCGTCCATTTTATTTCGTTTTATTAAATTTACCTATATATAAAGAGGAGCTTCCGACCGTCTTGTTCACTTGTAATTGGGCAGAATTATAAAATCTTCAGCTCAACAACGGAAAAGCCAGATCAAAAGCTCCACTTCTTATCTAATCGTTTCAGTAATCAGCGTTGGGACATCAGCCCCTACGTTTTGATTACTCAAACATCTTGTTGAATTCTTCTGCCGATACAGCCTTGTGGTTCAGAGTAACCTGACCTTTCAACACAGCACACAATTTAGCTTCTACTGCACGGTTAACCAAAGCTTCTACAGACTCTTGTTTCTTCAGCATTTCCTTGCTGTAGTTTTCGAGCAATTCTTCAGGTACATTGATCATACCGTACTGAGCGAACTGAGCGCGAGTAGCTTCCTTAGCCATCTCAGTAATATCAGACTGTTCAACCTTGATATCGTTAGCTCTAACCAATTTTTCCTTGATCAGGTGCCAAGTCAATTCTTCGATGCTCTTGTCATAGTGTTCAGCAACGAATTCTTCACCTTTTTCCTTGTTGTTTTCCAACATGATACGCTTCATCAGTTCGTCAGCGAATTCCAACTTGCCTACTTTGTTAGCAGCGTAGTTACGAACGTCGATCAAGAACTTATAGTCGCTGTCAGCTTCGAACTGCTTAGCGATAGTTTCCTTAATCTGAGCGCGGAACTCTTCTTCGTTGTGAGCTTTGTCCTTACCCAAAACCTGGTCGAACAATTCCTGGTTCAATTCACCCGGAATCAAGCGAGTGATTTCTTCAATCTGGAAGCTGAAGTTACCCTTGTGGTTTTCAACATCTTCCTTAGCAACCTTCAACAAAGAAGCCAATTCTGCTTCGTTGTTATCGAAAGCAACAGAAGGATTAAACACCAATACAGTGTTAGTCTTAGCTGCGTTGAAGATAGCTTTCTGATCGTCGTTCTTCATGTAAGAAGGCATCATAACAGCACCTTCTACCTGAACGCCACCTTCTTTAGTGTTGCCGTTTTCATCAAGTTCAGCCAACAGACCCTTCAACATATCGTTATCCTGATACTCTTCTACCTTATCATATTTACCGGTACGCTGAGTATACATCTTAACCTGCTGGTCAACCATTTCGTCTGTTACGTTGATATCGTAGTAATCAACAGTGTCTTCGTTAGACAAAGTCAATTCAAACTGAGGAGCCAAAGCGATATCGAATGAGAATTCGAAGTTTTCGTCAGTTTCAAAGTTTGCGTTGCTCTCCTTAGGAAGCGGAGCGCCCAACATATCTACCTTATTTTCACGGATATATTCGCCTACTTTTTCCTGCATCAGCTTATCAACTTCTTCTACCAATACAGATACGCCATACTGTTTCTTAACAAGACCCATAGGAACCATACCCTTACGGAAGCCCGGCATATTAACTCTCTGACGAATAGTTTTCAACGATTTTTCTACTTTTTCCTGATAGTCAGCTTTTTCAATCTGAACAGTAAGCAATGCGCTTACTTTGTCTACATTCTGCAATGAAATATTCATTTCCGACTTTATTTATTTAATTATTACTTTATTATGTTCTAATAGTTCACTTTATACAAAGAGTGTGCAAAAATAATGTTTAATATTTCAATAACCAAAAAGGTACTAAAAAAAACACTTTAATCACTCATAATATTTGTTTTGGCAAATATGGATTCTATTGCAACATATTTAAATTCAGTTGCAATAGAAATATATTCTGTTGAGACAGAATTAAAATCACCCGTAACAGAAATAAATCCGTTCACGACTGACAAACTGTCTGATAAACACCTCGCCTGCCATCTAAAAACGCTACATTTTATTTTTTAAAACTCTTGGTTATCTTATTTTTTATACGTTCCTTTGCTCGCGATAGTGGTATTAAAATTAATCACAGCGATTTCTATTACTGGTTTTTACCGCATACGCGAAAGCCCATTGTGTAAACGCTCGTCGTTCGAATCTCTCATATTTCTTTTTCCATCACTGTCGTAGAGAGAATATTTCAATTATTATTTTTATTTCATTCAAATCAAAAAAACATGAATTTGTATTTGGGAAACCTTAACTATCGAGTTAAGGAAGGAGACTTAGAACGTGCGTTAGCAGTGTATGGCACTGTGCATTCAGTAAAAATCATCAAAGACCGCGAAACAGGAAAATCTAAAGGTTTCGGTTTTGTAGAAATGGACGACGAAGCTGCATCACAAGCAATTAAAGAATTAAGCGGAAGCGACTTTATGGGTCGCCAAATGGTTATAAAAGAAGCTTTGCCTAAAGCTTGATTTTTCCGCCAACAAAACAAAAGCCATTCCGGGATATTCTCTCCGCAAAAGGAAGAAACCGGAATGGCTTTTATTTTTCATTACTTTTTTCCGCCCCACACGTTTGTTGGCGATACTACCCAAGCCGGGTCGTGAGGTACGATGATATTAGGATTAGCATTCATGCCTTCTTTATCTGGAATACGAATATAATATACCGATTTGCCATGCACAGGAAGCGAGGAAGTTCTCAGCCACGGATTCATATTACGCAGAAGCGCATAGCTTATACCTCTTCCCTTCGCAAAGCGAGGAAGATCGTCTATCGTTTCTTCTACTTTTATCTCTCGGTATGGTATCATCGGATAAAGATCGGACGCACGTAGAACGAATCCGAACTTCTGTGGACTGGCAAACATAATCTTTGCTGCGAGAATTCGATACACGTATCGTGCGGTCTCTTCTACCAACTGAAGGTCGAGCGCATTTTCTTCGTATTGCTCGGCAAGCGACTTTGAAATTCTGCCCTGACCGGCATTATACGATGCCGCCACACTCACCCAATTTCCAAAACGCTGGTAGGCTTGCTTCAGATAACGGCATGCCGCACGGGTAGCTTTCTCTACATGATAACGCTCGTCCACACTATGTCCCACTTCGAGCCCGAACTCGCGGGCAGTAGCCGGCATAAGTTGCCAAAGCCCAGCGGCGCCAGCACCCGAACGAGCCAACGGGTTATTATTACTCTCTATAGACATCAGATACTTAAAATCGTCGGGTATTCCGTTTTCGCGCAGTATGTCTTCTACTATCGGAAAGTAACGGTTGGCACGTTTTATCATCTGAATGGACGTGCTGTGCATAAACGAAAACGCCAGCAACTCACGATCCATGCGTTCTCGGCGGTCAAATCGGCTCAAGTCTACCGTTTCACCGCAAAACACCATGTTCCGTGGAACTTCCACACAAGTGTATTCCACGTCATCGCCCACAGTGGCAGCCTGCATGGTAGGAGTATCAAATGGCAGTGTGGCCAACAACGAACAAAAAACTAATTTCTTTACTGATATATATGATAATTTCATCCCAGAGACATTTTAAGGTTCTTAAATATTGCCTCTAAGTTAGATATTAAAAATAAAAACGAGATAATAGTTAAGCCAATTTAATACAACATTTTATTCGAACAGCTGAAAACTTTTCAGTATCTGCAACGGAATTTCATCCGTTTTCTTCTGATAAATAACTGATAGATAGAAGCCTGTTCCCTCTTTCTTATCGAGCAGATAACTATACATACACTGATCGGTTTCACAATTGCCTTTCAGCCATACCACGTAGAATTGCGGCGTTTCGAACGATTCCACCTTTGTCTGCTGGGTCACTTCATCGTCGGTGGCCACATTCTTCAAATCCTTAGCCAACTCGGAACGCTTTATGCCATCGCCCTCCAGCAACTGCACCGTAATATAATACTCTTTTGTACTGATGATGTAGCCGTCTTCCGAATCATCTTCTACAACAAAGCCTACGGGCGCATTAAACTGTACCCCGTAGGCTTTCCATTTCACCTTTTGCAACGCCTGCGCACTCGAAGCACTTACAGCACCGAGAGCCAATATTAGCACTACAAGAAATTTTAAATTCATACTCTTCTCTCTTTAACTACTTTTCGTGCATACACCTCCTCTTCCTTATTAACCATAACCAATACTGTACCTCCTACATTAGAATAAGGAGATGTTACCGCCGACAATGTCTCATCTTTAAGCATTGCGTCTACTCCAGCCGAAATCAACAGTCCCTTGACCAATTCAGCTTCCCAGAGGCTACCTTTAAAAACCTCCACCAACGATCCATAAGTTCTTTCTGCCATAGTCTTGTTACGTTTTAAAGGGTTAATATTAAATAAGGATAATGTTCTCTGTATGTTTATCCAAAGATAGTCTTTTTTTCAATATATTCGAATCGAAACCTGAATATTTTAATCGGAATATCAGAAATAAGGCTATTTTTGCAATAGTTCATCAAACAGCGGATAGCTTGGTGATGAATGAAGCACTACAATATATAAACATAAAACTTATTATATCATGAGAACTTATACGAATGTATTCGACCTTGGCGACTTGAAGACCGCCCTTTCTGAAGCCTTTGAAATAAAGAAAGACCGCTATAAATATGAATCGCTTGGCAAGCACCGCACTTGCTTGCTTATATTCTTCAACAACAGTCTTCGTACACGCCTCAGCACTCAGAAGGCTGCACGAAACCTTGGCATGGATGTAATTGTGCTCGACGTTAATCAGGGTGCTTGGAAGCTGGAGACTGAGCGCGGCGTAATTATGGACGGCGACAAGAGCGAACACTTGCTCGAAGCTATCCCCGTAATGGCTTCTTATTGCGATATCATCGGAGTGCGTTCTTTCGCACGTTTCGAGAGCAGAGAAGACGATTACAACGAAAAGATTCTGAATCAATTCATAAAATACTCTGGCAAGCCTGTCTTCTCTATGGAGGCTGCTACAGGACACCCGCTTCAGGCTTTCGCCGACTTGATTACAATAGAGGAATATAAGAAGACAGAGCGTCCTAAGGTTGTATTGACATGGGCACCTCATCCACGTGCACTTCCGCAGGCTGTTCCTAACTCATTCGCCGACTTCATGAACGAAGCCGACGTAGACTTTGTGATTACTCATCCGCACGGATATGAGCTTGACCCCAAATTCGTACGTGGAGCCAAAGTAGAATACGATCAGAAAAAAGCGTTCGAGGGTGCCGACTTTATCTACGCTAAGAACTGGGCTTGTCCTGGTGTAACATATCCTGAAGATTACGGAAAGATATTGAGCAAAGACATGAGTTGGACCGTAGATACAGAGCACATGGCTCTTACTAACGATGCTTTCTTTATGCACTGCTTGCCGGTACGCCGTAACATGATTGTTACCGACGATGTGATAGAAGCGCCAACTTCATTGGTTATCCCAGAAGCTGCCAACCGTGAAATCTCGGCAACAGTAGTTTTGAAACGAATGTTGCAAGCGTTGAAATAAGCATAACTATCATACTGCCCGGTAAAAGCCAGCCACAATATTATATAAAGCTGACTTTTACCGGGCAGTATTAATAACAACGTACAGGAATCTGTGATTATGCTACTGTACCAATTTCATATAAAAACTCGGGAGCAAGATCTGCTCCATTGGCCCATTCAATAGTAACGCGAGTCAAGCCATATTGAACAAATTTCTCCTTATCCAATAATTCACCGAAAACCTCGCCTTTAAGATATGGTTCCAAATTCACAATCTTTCTATTCCCATCGCTGAAAGTTACAAGAAGCTTGTAATCGCTGATATAATCTACATCTATTACTCGTAACATAAGCTATTTATTTTAAAGGTTCTATCTTTTCTATCTTCTCCCCTTTTTGAGCCTTTTCCCAAAGAGAAAGAATTTCTGCTTCATGCAAATCAACCCACTCATTTACTTTTGCGATAACTTTCGCAGGTGCTTGACCGTCTACAATTCGATCTAAAACACTAATAGAACATTCATAATCACCATAAGTAAAATGAATATGTGGTGGATTATGATCTTTCCAATAAAGGAATATAATAATACCGAAGAATCTACAAATTTCAGGCATAAGCTATATCGTATTAGTAACTTACACAAATATAAGCATTTAAAATCATTATATATATTTTTCAGGCTATATTTTTTATTCAAAGTCCACTATACAAAACAACAAAAAGTCCGATGCAGCGGCTTAATCGCCTTACTGCACCGGACCGGGTAAATCTATAAGAAAATGTACAAAAGCCTATATTAAGGTTTCATGTTCAGATACTGCTTGCCTTCGGCTGCGCCATCTGCTGAACGAGCAGGACAGAGACGGAACGAGAACGACTGGCGTTCTGCCGGAATCAAGTACTGCTGATGAGGGAATGCACCCCAGCTGGTATCACCACCTACACCCATTTGCTTAAGATCGAGGTTCCAAGTGATAACGTCTGATTCGCGAACATCACTCTGGTGACGCTGGCTCTTGCGGAGACCCGGTTCATCCAAAGATGCAGGATCATAAGGCCATGCGCTTGTGCTGAGGAACGGCTGTCCGATAGCCATCAAACCTGCACCCTGTGCATCGGTCAATGACATCCAACGAACGTCTGTCTTGTTTCCATTTTCTTGAGGACGGTCGTAAAGATAGCATTCATCTTTAACGGCACCGTGGTAAAGACCTACGTAAGCCGAAGTGTTACGGTCGCAATAGTTTTCGTGAGGACCACGTCCCAACCAGCTCATCTGAGAAGCTTCGCGTGCCAAACCTACGCTGACACCCATACGAGGCATCAACGGCAATGTATCGTTAGCCGGGATGAAGAGGCATTCTACATCGAGGCAACCACGAAACTGCATACGATAAGTAATCTTGAATGTAGAACCAGCTACACTGTCAAGGCGATAAGTAGAAACCACTTCATAACCGCCTTCGTTCAAAGCGTGGTGAGTCATCTCTTCAAGACGAGCGTTCTTACCAGCTTCGCGCCAAGCACGGAGAGTGTAGTTCATGCCGTTACCCATATCGTTATCAGTAACAGGACGCCAGAAGTTAGGAAGCAACGGAGACTTGATCCATTCCTTGCCAGCTTGTTTCCAAGAGCAAAGAGCACCGTTTGCCTTATCAAATTCTACTTCAGAGCCGTTAGCCGACAAAGAAAGTCTTTCAGCTGTTTGCTTCATATCTACCTTGCCAGCTTGCTTAGCTGCCTGCAGCGGCTGATAGAAAGGCAATTCAGCTTGAGCGTCTGCCAATTCTGTGTTTGCTTTCAACAAACCTTCGTCATTCTTCAAGCAAGCATAGAAGCGAACGAAATATTCTACTCCAGGAGCAGGTGTAACCTTCGGGAAAGATGTACGGAATATCGCCTTTTGTTGTGGAGCCAAAGCAACGTTTTCAATCTGGCCCTTAGCCAACTCTTCACCGTTGCCTTCCAACTTCCAATAGAAGTTGAAGTCCTTCAAGTCTTTGAAGAAATACTTGTTCTGCAATTCTACCAAGCCTTCGTGATAGTCGGCCAGACGGAATGCGATATTCTGGTATACGCGTTTCACTTCGTGAGCGTGTGGTTTGAGAGTACGATCGGCAGCAATGATACCGTTCATACAGAAGTTAGCCGAACTAGGAACGCCCTTAGGAGCCAAGTCACCACCGTAAGCCATGAACGGTTTGCCGTCGGCAGTCTTAGTTGCGAATCCCTGGTCAACCCAGTCCCAAATATGTCCACCCTGCAAAGAAGGATATTTCTCTATTACATCCCAGTAATCTTGCAAGTTACCGATACTGTTACCCATTGCATGAGCGTATTCACAAAGAATCAACGGCTTGTTAGGCAAGTAGAGAGTGTGATTAATCAGCACGTCAATCTTCTTATACATCGGGCAGAAGATATCAGTGAAAGGACCCTTGATACCGTCTTCTGAATGAACAGGGCGCTGTGAACGGTCGTTAGCGTGTACCCAGCGGTAAGTAGCCGCAAAGTTACATCCTTCACCGGTTTCGTTACCCAAGCTCCAGATAATTACAGACGGATGGTTCTTGTCGCGCTCAAACATACGCTCTGTACGGTCAATGAATGCAGGTTCCCATTCAGGCTGGTTAGCCAAGCACTTGTTAGGATCATATCCCATACCGTGGCTTTCTATGTTTGCTTCGTCTACTACATAAAGTCCGTATTCGTCGCAAAGTTCATACCAGCGTGGGTCGTTAGGATAGTGAGAAGTACGTACACAGTTAATGTTAAGTTCCTTCATCAACTTGATATCCTGTATCATAGACGCTTCGTCTACAACGTGTCCCTTATATGGGTCGTGTTCGTGACGGTTTACACCTTTAATATAGATAGGCTTACCGTTAACCAACAGCTGTGCGTGACGAGTTTCGCATTCGCGGAAACCAATCTTGCGAGTGATGTACTGCTGTACCTTACCGCCTACGCGCAAAGCAATCTGAAGACGATAGAGGTTAGGAATTTCAGCACTCCACAAAAGCGGCTTTTCTACGTGGCGCATGAAATGCATAACATCTTCCTTAGGATTCCAACGTTTGGTTTCTTTATATACAGTCTTGCCTTGTGCATCCTGCAATTCGGCTTCTACTTCAGCTCCGCTAATCTTGCCACCGCCGGCTTTTCCTAATTCTACATAGAGATGGAAATCGGCATCGGTATAAGTGCGGTCAAGGTCGGTAACAACTTCAAAGTCGCGTACGTGTACTTTCGGACGAGCGTAAACATATACGTCGCGTTGGATACCTGCCAAACGCCAGAAGTCCTGGTCTTCCAGATAGTAACCGTCGCTAAACTTGAACACCTGAACAGAGATTTCGTTTTCTCCTGCTTTTACATACGGAGTGATATCGAATTCAGCCGGAGTCTTAGAATCCTGCGAATAGCCTACCTGCTTTCCGTTAACCCATACATAGAATGAAGAGGCAACGCTACCAAAGTAAACCACGATTTGTTTCCCTTTCCAGTCGGCAGGGATAGTAAAGGTACGTTTGTACGAACCTACAGGGCTGTTTTCTACTGCAATCAACGGCGGGTTCTTCTTGATACCGTAACCTGAACCTACGTAGAATGGATATCCATATCCTTCCATTTCCCAGTTAGACGGAACGGGGATATCATTCCAAGAAGAAAGGTCGAAACCTGTTTTCCAGAAATCCATCGGACGCTGGTCGTAACGGCCTACGTATTTGAATTTCCAAGTACCGTTCAGTGAAAGGAACCAAGGAGATTTAGCCTTGTTATCTTCGCGAGCCAATTCGCGGGTAGGATAACCCAAGAATGTAGCAGCCGAAGGAAGGCGGTTGATATGAAGTACATTAAAGTTTTCCCAGTCGTTATCAGAGTGAGGATATTTGTTACGCTGTACCACCTGCTGTTGCTGCTGCTTAGCCTGCTCCTGCGGTTTCTGCATAGGCTCTCCGTTGTACTGAGCATACATTGCCATCCAAGGAGCGCACAATGCGAATAGCGTAAATTTCAATTTATTATTCATGTTTATTTTATTAAGGTATTAGAAATTGAAGTTGTTTAATTCTCCAAAAGCATCTTTATAATAGTAGCCGATGACCAACCGAAGTTAGGTGCATTAAGCTGTTCACCTGTCAACGGGTTATAGTTTTCGTTGATAGTACCGTCGGTAGTAAGACCCTGAGCGTTGCGGATGAACTTCTCTGTCAAGAAGTCCGCTTCTTTGTTGAAGCCGTATTTACGCAAACCAGTGATACCGAAGTAAACTTGGTCTACCCATACCGGACCTCTCCAATATCCACGTACAGGGCGCAAGCGCGGATGATCTACGGCCAATGTTCCAAGAGGAAGAGTTGAATTGAACTTGTTAGTATCCATCATCTTTTCCATAACAGCCTTAGCTTGTTCCTGAGTAGCGATACCAGCCCAAAGCGGCAACCAGCATTCTGCTCCCATCACCTTGATGAACTCGCCTGTTTCGAGACGTGTGTCATAGAAGAATCCGGTTTCAGGATCGAACATCTTAGTACGTACATGTTCTGCTACCACTTCTGCTTCTTTCTTAAGCTGTGCGGCTTCGTCTTTCTTGCCGAGGATTTCTGCCATTTCAGCCAAAGCCAACTTATCAGCATAGAGGAATGAGTTCAAGCAGATGTTTTCCTGATTCATTGACCAAGCGTTTTCGCCGTTCTGAAGCATTACAGCGTCGTCAAAACGTACGCCATTATCCATACCGCTTTCCCATGCTGCTGCTATAAGAGTACCGTCGGTAGAACCGTATTCGCAGATACCGTTATGATCGTGGTCGCGTTCTGCATACCACCAGCGATGGAACTTCATCAACTTCGGATACATTTCTGCCAAGAATTCCTTGTCGCCAGATGCGCGGTATACGTTCATTGTACCCCATCCTGCTACAGGTGGTTTTGTATCACGCCAGTTGTTATATCGACGATTATATCCGATAAAGTCGGGCACCATGCCATTAGGAGCTTGGTGGTCGAACAAAGTACGCATTTCGTCCTTAGCCATTTCTGGATTATACAGAGCGTTGGCAGAAGCGATTTTCCAAGAGTCCCATGACCATATACCGCCCAAGAAGCCAGTATATGATGGGTTGCTACCTGCGTGCAAGATATCACCGGCAGCCGAACGCCAGTTACTGTTAAGCGTCATCATAGCTTTAACAATCACGCGGCGATACATATTATCTTTCAGATATTTACTCTTTCCGTTCAGCAATGAAGCGAGCCATCCGTTCCAACGTTCAGCGTTCTGCTTCAAGCATTGTTCTGCATCGGGAGCTTGCCATTTAGCAAGTTCTGCCTGCATATCTTCATTACGCAACATCAAAGTCTGAGTATAGTTTGATGTGTACGATTCTCCAGGTTGCAATACGAAATCAGATTTTTCGTTTACACGCAGACTGTCTTTGCCCACTGGGGTAACATCTGCTGCAGTAATGAAGCGAGTAGCTACACGTACCGAGTCTTTCAGACGGAGTGCTGTAGCCTGATGGTCTTCGAAGCTCCAAGTTGCTGTTTCGGGGAATGATCCACCTTTCCAAGTCCAAGACAATGTGAGAGGCTGATTGCTGCAGTTTTCTACTGAAGAATGTACCAACACTGTTCTTGAAGAAAGGAAGCATAGTTCGGTTTTAACTTGAAGTTGTTCGTCGCTGAATTCCTGCACCAAACGTCCGGGCAGATATTTGCTGGTCTGTATGTTACGAGCCAAGTCGTAAGGGTTTCCGTTGACTTGGATGAAAGGCTGAGCCATAGTTGCCGACACCCAACCGCGTCCGGTCATAGCCATAGGGCCGATAAATGCGCCGGCGTAGTCGCTGCTCTCGTTTTCAGGAAGTGCGTATCCCGACCATGAACCCAAGTCAGCAAAAAGATTAAGCATAACATAAGGGTTACGCGGCTGAGTAGGCACATTCTTGACATTTATAAGATTATAAAAGTCTGATTGTTGAGAGAGCAATGGTTCGTTCGATTCTGACGAAGACGGAGAGCATGCTGTAGCAAGGCATAGCAGTGCCGCTCCATTCAAAAGCATTGATCTGGTTTTCATATAAAATAATTAAGGTAATAAAAAAGGGGAGGGAACCCTCCCCTTTCAGAATTTTAAGAATTGTAAAAACGATTATTTACTGAATCCCTCATTCTGTTTCCAGTCAGGGTTCATCAAGAACTCCTCGTGAGGAATAGGTAACTTTGTATGTTTTGCTGCCACGAAGCTTGCGCAATTAGGTTTCCCGTGGTCTTTCAAAGCTTGCGCTACAATACCCCAACGGATAAGGTCGTACCAGCGTGAGCCTTCGAGAGCCAACTCGCAAGGACGTTCTACATCTTGCAAGTGTTTCAAGACAGCGTCTTTGCTCATATCCAGCGGCAATCTAGGAACATTCACACGGTCACGAACTTGATTAATAAAACCAATAGCTTCTGCTGTTTCTCCACGGTCGTTCAAACATTCAGCATAGAGCAAAAGTACATCAGCGTAACGAATCAAAGGAACATTGAATCCACTGTTATCCCAGTACGGGCCCTGTGAAGGATCATAATGTACATACTTATGCCAGAAGTATTCACCTTTTTTATGATAGTCACTGAATGATTTACCCTTTTCATAATAGAAAGGACGGCAATCTGGATCGTCGAAGATGATTGTACCGATTGCACGGTCACTGTGTTTACCCTCTACTGTCTTATCAGCCATCAAAGTATTGTAAAGCCATTTTGAAGGATAAGCTTCTTCGTAACCTGCGTAACCATTGTAAATAGCATTAAATGAAGCCAAGTGGATAGCGAATACGTTATATTCAGAATGACCACCACTTACATCACCTGTAAACTGCACTTCCAATATTGATTCTTTATTGTTTTCATGCATACCGTCAAAGTTGTCGTAGTAATTATCTACCAACTCAAACTTACCGATAAGTTTCTTGAATTCAGCTTCTGCTTTTTTCAATTCGTGACGGAACATATAGAACTTACCGAGCAATGCAGCTGCAGCGTAGCGTGTAGCACGTCCACCATTGTCTGCGTCATATTTTTCGGGCAGATCTGCTTGTACTTCGGTCAATTCTTTTTCTATAAGTTTTACCACTTCACCCGGAGCAGCCTGATCAGGATAGAATTCTTCTTCTGTTCCTTCCAACTGATGAAGGAATATAGGCAAGTTCTCACCAAAGTTAATGAAAAGACGATAGTAATAGAAAGCACGCAGGAAACGAGCTTCTGCTATTGCCTGTTTTTTCAAACTAGCTACTTCACTACTTGATTCCGGTACATTAGGAATATTGTCAATGCACTGATTAGCGTAGTTGATACCTTTATACAAGTTAGTCCACTCTTGACTTGTAACACTATTTGTAGCGTCATTGGTAAAGTTAGCCAAAGCCATCCAAGAACTAACGTCGGCACGGTGAAGAAGCTCATCACTACGATAGTTATCAATCACAATATAACGTTTGAATGGTACAGCCCAAGTTGCATTAGGTTGCATACCACCATAAGCAGCTGTCAGTCCTTTCATAATATCGCCCTCACTCTTCCAGAAAGTAGCAGGTGACAGATAATTGGGGTTCATATCTTCGTCCAAAAAGGAACCAGAACATGAAGTCATTGTAAAACCGCCGGACAAAGCAGCCAACAACAATATGTTTTTCATTATTTTCATAATATTCTATTCAATTTATCGATTAAAAACCAAATTTGATACCAGCCATGTATGTACGGCTCAATGGTGATGATGCATAGTCAATACCCATTTCACCTACTGTAGAACCTGTAGATGGGTCGTATCCCTTATATCCAGTGATAGTGAAGAGACGAGTAGCACCTACGTAGAAGCGGAGGTTGCTGATGCCCAACTTAGTGCAAGCTTTCTTAGGCAAGTTGTAGCCTAACTGCAAGTTGTTAAGGCGCAAGTAGTCACCGTTTTCAATGAAGCGGTCGCTTGCCAAACGAGAGTTACTGTTCGGGTCACCTTGTACGGCACGAGGTATATCAGTATTCGGATTTTCAGGAGTCCATGCGTTCAAACAGTCTTTACCATAGTTAAAGTTCTGATCCATTCTCTGCAGATAGTACTTAGTATAGTTATGACGTTTAACGCCGAAGTTACCGTAGAAGTTAGCTACCAAGTCAAAGTCTTTGTATGCCAAGTTTACGTTGAATGCCAAAGAAACTTTAGGTACACCGCTACCGATTTTATATTTATCGCCGCTATCTAACAGACCGTCACCGTTAAGGTCTTCAAAACGGATATCACCAGGTTTTGCATCTGGCTGCAAAGGTATCCAGATCTCTTTTTTTGTTTCAGAATCTATAGCTGTACGTCCATGAGCATTGTTCCATTCCTTAATTTCTGCTTCGTTCTGGAAGATACCAGCTGTTTTATACACCCAGAATTCACCGATTTCACCACCTACGTAAGTACGTGCTGCACCGCTTTCATAGAGGTAGTTAGGATCGGCCATAGATTTCAATACACTCTTATAGTGGCTAAGGTTCATATCCAAATCGTACTTGAACTGACCTGCGCTACCGTGATAGATAGTCTGGATTTCGAAACCGGTAGTACGCAATTTACCATCGTTTACGGTCAAAGAACCGAAACCGGTACAAAGGCTGATATTCTTTGAAGAAAGCATATCGCGTGTATCCTTGATATAAGCTTCAGCAGAGAACTCTAACTTATTGCCGAAGAAAGCAAGGTCGATACCGAGGTTCTTATAGATAGTAGTTTCCCACTTGATGTTAGTTGAAGGCAAAGAAGTAATGGCATAACCCAAAGAAGTAGTCTTACCATCGAACGGATAGTTCAAAGTAGATGTATTACCCGACAAAGTAGGGATATACTTGTAAAGATCGATGTTCTGGTTACCCAAACCACCATAGCTCAAGCGAACTTTGAATGCGTTGATCTTATCCTTCATGTTTTCCCAGAAGTTTTCGTTAGCAACATTCCAACCCAAAGATACTGATGGGAAGAATCCCCACTTGTTACCTTTAGCGAAACGAGAAGAACCATCGTAACGGAACGAAGCCATCAACATATAACGCATCTTATAGTTGTAGTTCAAACGACCGAATACAGAGCGCAAACCGCTACGAGTGTGTGAACCACCGGCACTGTAGTTTTCTTTAGCCTGATCGAGAACTGACAAATCATTGCTTTCAAAGTCTTCACCGTAACCAGAGATTGTTTTGTAAGTCTTCTCTTCTTGTGAAGCACCTAACAAGAGCTGCAATTCATGGTCGTTCCAAAGAGTAGTGCTATAGTTAGCTGTAGCTTCCAACAAATCGTTCTGAGTTCTTGAAGTTGATTCATTCAATGTAGCACGTGCGTTACTCTTCATAGCACCCAACTGATAAGTCGGCTTGAAAGTACGAGTTTCTCCGAAGTAAATGTTACGAGCAGCCTGTGCTTTAATTACCAATCCCTTAATCGGCTCAAACTGAATGTAACCAGATGCAGAGATATAGTCGTTTGCACTTGTATAATCAACCAAATTATTATAACCGACCATGTTACAAGCGTCGCTCATACCCATACCCTGAATAGCACCACCGTAACCGCCTTCGCAATTAGAGTCATAAACAAAAGCAAGAGGTTCCATGTTAGTAACCTGATAGATACCAGGGAAACCAGAGTTTGCTTCCAAATCGGCTTTCCAACGGCTATAGCTGATGCTTTCACCCATTTTGAACTTACCGCGCTTAACGTCAGAGTTCAAACGGAAGCCCATCTTTTCATCGCCAGTACCTATTACTACAGCGTCTTCTTTAGAATAGAATGCAGAAAGCGCGATATTTGTAAATTCTGTACCTGCAGTGTAACCTACATTATATTTCTGTACGAAACCACGGCGATAGTATTCGTCTTGCCAGTCTGTATCAGCGAACTGAGTAGGATCTGCGTCGTAAGCGGCAACATATTTCGGCCATTTTGACTTATCGATGCCACCATTTGTCAACGCCATCTTACGAACCTTGATAAATTCTGCGCTGTTACACATATCCAACTTCTTAGGCAGGTCGTCCATACCCCAGTAAGCAGAGAATGAAATTTTCGGTTTAGATTCAGAACCACGGTTAGTTTCAATCAAGATAACACCGGCAGCAGCACGAGCACCATAGATAGCGGCTGTAGCGGCATCTTTCAATACAGACATTGACTTGATGTCTTCAGGGTTCAAATAAGCCATATCACCCGGAACACCGTCGATGATAACCAACGGAGAGTTATCAGTACCCCAAGAGGTAACACCACGTACCTGAAGGCTTGGAGAAGAACCGGCAGCACCACTACCGAAGTTTACGGCAAGACCCGGAGCCATACCTTGCAATGCAGCTTCAGCATTTGCGGTAGGCATCTTATTTAATTTATCACCTTGAACGGTAGTAACAGAACCAGAAACGTCTGACTTCTTCTGAGTACCGTAACCGATTACTACGACTTCGTCAAGGAGTTTAGTATTTTCTTTCAAAACAATCTTCAACGGCTTGTTGTCTGTAACCTTCACATTCTGTGTGATAAAGCCTACATAACTAATCTGAAGTTCGCCACCCTGAGTAAGAGTAAGTTCGAAGTTACCGTCGAGGTCTGTAATAATACCATTGCTGGTACCTTTTTCAAGAATAGAAGCACCGATGATAGGTTCACCGTTTGCTGCGATAACTGTACCAGTCACTTTGCGGTGCTGCTGAGCAGAAGCAGCGCTGTGCGACGGTGCGTTCTTAAAGAGTACGATATGATCGTTTTCAATTTTATAGTCAACATTCTGACCAGCGAAGAGTTGATCAAGTACTTGGCTGAGGTCTTTACCCTCAACGTCTACAGAAGCCTTGCGGGCTACATCTACTTGATTAAGGTTGTAAGTGAAATAAACATTGCCCTGTTTTTCTATGACACTCAAGATGTCGCGAACAGGAGCAGACTTCATGTGAAGTGAAATTCTCACGTTTTGCGCACCAGCTGAAGCGGCGAAAGTAGGCGCAGCCTCCAATGCTAAGCAAAGAAGAGACAACTTCGCGATACGCGCTGTTTTAGCAAGATAATTCATACTTTTTAAATGATTAGTTGGTAATTCAAGTATTTTAAGGTAATTAATTCATGTTTCGGGTAAATTATATAAGAGAGAGTTATATATCTTATATTCCCTTAATTGGTAATTTTTCTAATTATTCATGTTTCATAGGCACTCATGGTATTAGATACAAGGTTTGACTTTATATTTATATTCTTATTTCATTTTTAAGGTCTGAAAATATATACCGAGTCATGATTAATAGTATAATCAAGACGACGAGTTTCTTTCAGCAATTCCATAACTTGATTAATTGTCAAATCCTTACGGATGTGGCAAGTAAAGTATTCTTCAAGCAAAGCATTGTCGCCCACATGAATCTTCACGTCGAAATGACGTTCCATCTGACGTATCATTTGGCGCAATGTCATATCTTTAAGCATCAAATCGCCTGTAGTCCAAGTATCAATCGATGTATCTTTCTTTCCTTTTATCAACACCAAACCATTACGCGGAGTGTAATTAACCTCATCACCCGGCTCCATGCGCTGACGTTTGGCGTGGTCGGCAGTCTCAACCTCTACAGATCCTTCTTTCAAAGCTACCGAGCAAGGTTCGCCAGAATAAGCGCGTGCATTAAATTTAGTACCTAACACATGCACATCAAGCATTGGCAAGCTAAGAGTAAACGGACATTTAGGATTATGAGCTACTTCGAAATAACCTTCACCTTCGAGTTTAGCCTCACGATGGTCGGCAGTGAACTGTGTAGGATAAGAGAAACGGCTTTCTGAATTAAGCCATACAGTAGTACCGTCGCTAAGCAATAAAGATACGCGTTGTCCTTTCGGTACAAATACTGTATTCCATGCTTGCTTTTCTTCACGAGTAAGGAAGAATACGTTTACTACCAAGAGCAACAGTACGGCAGCTACCGAAGCTACCTTATACCATGCAAGGCGGAATGTCTTAGCTGTTTTAACCGGTTTATGTTCTTCTTCGGCAAAATCTAAGCGATCACTAAGGGCAGAGAAAGCACGATCCATGCGCTCCGTATCTTTTCGAATCTCCATTTCCTTGCGCAAGCTGCAAAGTTGTTCCAATTCAAAAAGGCGACGGCGATTGGCATCCGACTCGCGGAGCCAACTCTTCACTGTCATCTCCTCTTCGGGAGTGACGTGATGCATAATATATCGAACTAATAAATTTTCTTCATAATAGGATATTCGTTATTATTATCACGTGTTTTTTTGCCTCATTCAATAATAAGACAACTCACCCGCAGAAAACTACGGGGTCAAAACACAAAAAAAATGAAAAATTTTTCTCGGTATTTAAATAATTGAAGCGTTTAACACAAGGAAGTTATTGAAACTAAGAATGTTACAATAAAAATTAAACTCAATGCAAAATAGCCAATAAAGTGGAATAAAGTAGATATCGCAAGTCGTTACGCAACAAATTTGTCGCTTTCTGCACGTGTTCTTCCACCGTACGTGGAGAAATGTTCATCTTTTCCGCTACTTCGCGATAGGTCATTTCCTGAAAGTAAGATAGTTCAAAAGCCTGACGACATTTGGGTGGCAATTTCTGAAGAGCCAACTTTAGTTGCTGCTCCACATCTCTATCAACCAAGTTATCCCACGACTCACAGTCGTCCGATGCTTCCTGATTGAAAGCGACACGTTCTTCAGCCAAACGGACGTTATCTTCCCAGTCGCGCACAACGTTCTGGTGTTTTAAAAAGTTTAAACATTGGTTTTGTGTACACTTAAACAGAAAAGAGCGTATGGAATCAGGACTCATAGACGCACGTTTTTCCCAATACATCACAAAAACATCCTGAACCATATCTTCGGCCACCTCTTCCGATACAAAACGACACGCAAATGCCATCATTTGAGGGTAAGCCACCTGAAAAAGACGTCGAAACTCAGATTTATCACCACGGCGTATGTTGTCAATATTGATATTCTCCATAATGAACTTATCTTACAAATTTCACAATCTTCTTTTCTAATGATTACAATTTTCATATAAAACGTGCCACGAAGTTATAAGTTCTATCGTTCTTTTGCAAATTTTTGCTAAAAAACCGACTATTGTTTAAATGTTAAATACGCATACTATCAGAAAAATTGTAAGACAATACGCTTGCATTTTGTTTGCCGCATAAAAAAAAGTTGTCTTACTTCGACCGATACGAACGCTCACATCGACCGTTACGAACGCTAACATCGGTCGATACGAACGTTCACATCGGTCGATGTGAGACAACTTCAATAAAAGAAGCTATAAACTTTTACAGCAATTTACTTTTCCACTACAACAGTAAAGCCTGCAGAATGACCTCCGAACTCGGGAGAATAAGCCGACTGCACGGTAGCTATACCCGACTGGTAAGTTCCTGCACGGTCTACATTTACCGTATATTCTATCTGATGAGTACCTTTTGGCATACGGTCGATAAAGAAACAAGTAGAGGCATCGTAAGAAGCACGATAGAATCCTATCTTTCCATTCCAGCTATAACCCGAAAGTTGGTCGGTTGGTTCCATACATGCAGCACGACTGTCTTTTATCTGAATGAAATCCATATCTCTATCGGCTTTTACAGTAAGACGCACGGTCAACTTATCGCCTATGTGCAGAGTCTGACCAGAACGGACCGACTTACCATTCAACAGATAATCGCGGACTATAGTAACGCCATTACCCTTATACTCCGACAAACGAGACAAGTCCTCATGATACTGAGCGTAAACGGCACCCCAGCCTAAGCCCTCGCCTTTCTTTTCCATACGCAGAGAAGCCACCTTAGCCTCAGCGCCAGTCAAAGTCTTACGGGTATATCCTAAAGCATCGTCAGGAGTATCGAATACCGCCCTACCAACAGTAGCCGTCATCTTTCCGGTAGAGTTCAGCTTATTACCGTTCATACACAAGAAAGCATATACGGCGTCAGCTGTAGATATAGACGAATCCCACATCTGTACTTGCTTCTGCTTAAGCAGCCACTGCTTCATTTCGTTCAGCACCTTAACGTCGGGCGAAACACGATAAATAGCCTCTATAGCCGCCACCTCGGTAGGTATCTTATAGTTGCGCCAAGAGTAGAGAGCCTTCTTGGTATCGAAATAACGCCCCATCTCTGAAGTATATACCGAATATTCCTTTATAGACTGCACCAGTTCTGCAGCTTGCTTGGTTCTGCCAGCTCCCTGCATCACGATAGCCACCAACGCTTTTCCGTAAATGGTATAACCGGCAGAGCGGTTCTCAAGCTTAGTGATGAAATAATCGTTGACCGCCTTATCCGCACCCTTCATGGCTACCTTATCGAGCGAGCATATATATAAATAATGTATGGTCTGCTCGTTCAGCATATTCACGGCATGTCCGGTCTTCTTTTCCATACGCTTCATCTCTTCATAATCTTTCTTGGCACAAGATGCCAAGTATTTCACCGCCTTAGCGTAAGATGCTGCCATAGTACCGTCAAGAGTTACACCCATAACCTTGAGTCGCGCAAACTCTTCTACTATCTGCGTAGTGACATAACGGCTGCCCGGCATACCTTTATACCAACTCCACGCACCGTCGGCATTCTGCAAGCTTGCCAACTTCTGCACCGCTGCCTGCTGACGGCTACGCATAGTATTCAAATCGAAAAGCAAAGCTATGCGACGCTTCTGTTCGGTTTCGTCCACCGCCTCGGTAATCCACGGAGTCTCTTTCAGCAAGATATTTTTCAAATCGGCATTACGCTCCAAGTTACTAAGCAGCGTCTTCTTATCACCTCCGTTAGCCTGCCAAGCCTCGAACACCTTCTTGATGCGCGGATTAGCCTCAACTATAACGCCCGCCAAAGCATTAGCATAATAAGCGGTAGCCCACGACAAAGCGTCTTCGTTCTGCGGATTACCCGCTACCGGTAATGCCTGAACCGCATACCAATCGGGGTTGGCAGTCATCTCTACAGTGAGGCGACAATCTGTAACCGTCTTGCTGCTACCGTTAAACAGATTAGAAGTAGATATTGTCTTTCCCTCATCGCCATCCACCTGCACCGCTACGGTCTCCGTTACCCACTGCTTATCAGTCAGCACCGGAAGGTAATGACGCTCACCATCGCTGAACTCGCCAGCCGAAGCCGTTATGGTACAAACCAAAACATCGTATTTCTGAGGTACTTCGAAACCGAAACTTACCACACCCGATTCGCCTTCGGCAACCGAGAACTTCCGCGACGCACGATAAACTACAGATTCCGAAACAGGGTCGCTCAGTTCGATACGCGCTACACCACTTACCGCCTGCGCAGCCATATTAACCAACGATGCAGCAATAGTAGCCTTATCTCCTCTGCGGACGAAGCGCGGCATATTAGGCTGCACCATAAATTGCTTCTGCACTACGGCTTTATCCGTAAGCATGCCATTATATAAATAAGGTGTGTGAGCAAAGCCCATGAATTTCCATTCCGTCAGCGACTCGGGCACGGTGAACGCCACCGTAACATTACCCAAGGAATCGGTACGAAGCTGAGGATAGAAGAAAGCCGTCTCAGCGAAATTCTCACGCACCGTAACAGGGTCTTGCAGCTCTTCTTCCGCTGCCATAGAAGCTTCTACAGCTACCTCTTCATTAGCTCCAGCATCTTGCGACTCCTTATCATACATAGTAGCCTCTGCAGATACGAATTTCATCATTATTGCTCTGCCACGTTTATTTACCCCGTAAGCCATCACGGTACTTTCCTTCATATTCTCCAGCTCGTAAAATCCGCGAGCCACTCCTCCGAATAAGAATAACGATGTATAATCAACCTTTCCCGGATTCCATGATGAATAATACGATGAGTAATTAATCAGATTCAAGCCATTCTTAACGTTTACGTAAGAATCCGCAGCCGACAAATAGAGAGACTGTTCGCCCCACATCAAAGAGCTTCTTACAGAAGGCAACGGACGCGGGAAAGCCAGACCGAAATTCCAATTATGCGCATGCAACTTATCTAACGAAGCATCGTAAAGCACCGCCATAAGATTAGCCTGCACCGGACTTCCTGTACGGTCGGTGATATGCATTCGCCATTCCTCCTTATCGCCCGGACGAAGCTTGTCGCGGAAAGTCTCCCATGTAAGGTTCAGTTTCTTATCAGGCTCGGGACGAACAATGCTGAAACTGCGATTATGAAGTACCCCATTACGCACGAAAGCGACATTAATCAGCACGCCATCGCCATACTCCGCCTTATATGGATATGAGAAAGCACGTAACTCATTATCCAACTTTATACGCTGTGACTCAATGCGTTGCTTATCGCTGTAAATATCTACAAGCAGATATACATCGCGCTCATTAGTGCCAACATAAAAAGCGGGAGGATTTTTCTCATCGAACTTGTTGCCGTCTTGATAGAACCACGCCACCGACTCATCGGGCACCCTACGGTCGTCTTTAGAGAATAGCGTGAAAGTCTTCTTCGCCACACAACTACGGCCCTTATCATCATTGGCAGATAACTCAATAACATACTTACCCGAAGGCAAAGCCCACACATCGGCAGGAACAAAAGAGCGTTGACTCTCTGTAGTACCCTTACATTTCAGCTCACCCTTATCGCCATCTTTACCAGCCTCGAACCGATAAACACGATACTCTATGGCGGTCTTTACCGGCTCACGATTCACATTATGAGCACAGAACTGAACAGACGGCTGTTTTTCGCGCATCACGATATCATTGAGATTACGGATAGACAAATACAATGACTGACGGCTTACCGGAAGCGACAATATACAACCCTGAGTTTCGCCGGCACCACCCGTAACATCAGCCGTAAGCTGATAATCGTAGAAACAAGGCGAATAGCTATCGCCCCAATCAATATCATCGGGAGCTTTCAGCGTAACACCCACCGTAAACCGCCCTTCAGAGTCGGTCAGCAACTCGCCCTCTGCCAACGTAACCTCGTTCTGCTTATTCCATCTATACCACCAACGGCAAGAGCGAACAAAACGGTACTTCACTTTAGCGTTACGCACCGGAGCACCGGAGAAAGCCTTGGCTTCGCCTTGCAGACTGACAGAATCGCCAAGAGTATAAGTTGCAGTATACGGTGTAAACTTAACGTCGAAAGTTGGCCGCTTATATTCTTCCACATCAATAAATGCAGAAGTTTTCTCGCCTGAGATGACATAACGCCCCGGCAGCAACGACTGCGGCAATACGAAATCGCTAGAGAATACACCAAAGCTATCGGATGTAGCCTTGAGGCTCGCCACCGTCCGCGTGCCCTTATAGAGTTTAAGTTCTACAGGTTTATCTGTACGCACCTGCACAGAATCGCCTCGCTGAGCGAAAAGCAATCCCGACACATGAACCATTTGTCCCGGACGATAGATAGAGCGGTCTGTAAAAAGCCTAGCCTTATTGTCCCACCCTTCCTGCTGATTAGCTCCAGACAAATAGAAGCTGTTGCCCAATGCCGAAAGAGCCATGAAATCATTGCCTGGAGTACGTGCGTTAAACTTTGAACGTCTATTTTTACGAGACAGCGTCAGCAATACACTGCCATTATCATCAGCCTTATAAACATTCTTCTGATTAAGGCTCTCAGAATCATATTCCACCAATTCCGCTCCCGATACAGGACACCCCGTTAAGCGGTCAATTATAATCACCTCACGCTTAACGTCTGATACAGGAACAGTTACACACTGATAAGGAGAAACATACAGCACATACCCATCGACAAACGTAGTTTTTCTTACGCCATGCGCTATCTGCTTCAATACATAAATACCAGCCTGAGGCAAAGTGTAACGCAAGGTAGTATCCTGCCTGCTATAATCTGCCGACGGAGCTAAACTATATTTGCGAGAAGCCACCTTCGACCCGTACTTTTTCTGCAAAGAACTCCAATTATTCTCTAACAACGCCTTTGATGCCGGCGATAGATTAAGACGATATAACTCCAGAGTAACATCGGTAACGTTAGCGAAAGAGACTTTCACCTCAGTTTCGCGTTCAGGATAAATGAAAGGAATGGAAACGGTAATCTCCGCATGTTTAACATTATCCATTACCTTACGTAAATCGGCGGTCCACTCGCCTTTTGGATATTCTCTCAGTCCCTGTTGAGCTACCTCTACGGCTTTCACTTTTTTGCCTGCGTTAAGACAATACGATGCCGCTTTAAGATAAGCGTCGGCACACACTGGAAGTTCTTTATATTGAGAAGCTAAAGAAAGCAATTCAGATACTTTTTCATCGACAGTCGATTGGTATTTCTTAAATATCCCCATATTCTCATAACGGAACACCAACTTAGACTCTTTACATAAAAAGGCGGCAGCACGATTGTCAACCGACTCATAATAACCAATCAAATCATCATAAAAAGAGAAAGCCGCTTCCTGCTCGGGCATAGAATCAAACCGTGAAGCACTCGACAACGAACGGATAGCCTGACGAGCAAGCAAATCGAACACGCTATCGCCAAAATACTTCTTACTAATCCATCCGCTGTTAGTCATCGGATAATAATCTTTGGCAGACGCCTTTACCAGCATTCTCTTATTAGCCAACGAACGCTCAAAATAGCGCACAGCCTCATCAACATCGTGCCGCGGACTATTTAAGACCATATCGCCCACTATACAATTCAGTACGGCACGACCCAACGGATCTGTTTCGGTCTCTGCCCACCGCTTTAGCCTATCCTTTTCAATCACAAGACTATCGGGCGCAATATTTCCGCGATACTCCGCACGCACAATGAACGCCTTCATCATCTGCGGAATGTTTCTTTCGGTCTGCCCCTTATCATATATTTTATCAGCTGTGGAAACAACCGAAGCGGGCAAATCCATTCTTACATATCCATCAACATCTCTCCATAGTTGCTCGTACGTTTGACCTTTGCAGCAAAACGGAAGCAAACAAAATGTGGCAGAAAGCCAAGCAAATAACTTTGTTACATTCATAATTCCGTTACTTTAAAATCCGACTTAGTTTTCTAAAGTAACGGAATTATTTCTTATTTACTGCATCCTTTTAAGTAAAAATAAGAAATACCTATCATTTGATAGTCACCATGGTAGCCCCGTAACCATATTCGCGGAAAGAAGCATCCTGGCTGGAATAATTTCTATACTTGCGCTTCAACTCATCAAGAATGGCACGACGTAACACCCCATCGCCTTTACCGTGAATAAATACTATCTTCTGTCCGGTGTTAGAGCGATATTCATCGAGAGTCTTTCTGAACACATCCATCTGATAATTCAGCATCTCGGCGTTTCCCATGCCTGTAGTATCATCTAGCAAAGCATCGATGTGCAAGTCTACCTCTACAATATTGTTTTTCACTACCTTATGCTGCTGGCGGTTCTTAACCTTAGACGGAACGCCACCATCGTTTCCGTTCTTAGTAAGAATAGCGTTCTTCAAATCGTCGGCAGAAAGAAACACCTGCTTCTTCTGCTCGTCATCGCGTACAATATCGTAGATAAGCGCAGGCTGAGGGAAGAAATCATTCTCTTCGAACGTATGCAATTTATAGAACTTAACCGTATCTATGCGAAGCTCCATATTCACGGCATCTTTCAACAAGAACGTACGGTCGTCTTTATAAGCTAGCAACTGCACGCACACATGCTCCATGTTGTTCAAATCGGCTTTTTCGAACTCCTCAAGATGAAGTTTCATATTCGGCTTCACAGTACCACGGCTACGCAATGTCCAGCTCTTACCTTCGGCAGACAAATACAGATAATCTACAAAATAATTACTGTCGTTAACCAGATAAGCATCGAAAGCTGTAGATGAGATAGCCTTTATATCCTGAGGCACATATGCCAAGAAAACGTTCAGCACATCGTTACCACGAATCTCGGGCGCACGATAAGTAATGGGGCGATCGTCTTCTTCCTCTTCCTCCGCTTCAATCTCCGGCTCCTCCACTTTCGGCTTTTTCATAGCCTTGATGGGGATATTATAATCATCTGTCTGAACTACCACACACTCCTTTATCAGCATAGGAATCTCGAAACCGTCTTCCCCTTCTACCAATGCAGTATCCTTGCCTTGAAAGCCTCTTACTATTCCGCCCCCAACTTCGCTGAGGAAACGAACTTTATCTCCAATTTTCATATATAATCCTCCTTTTAATTTTCTTTTTCTGATGCAAACTTAATGAAAAAGCCAATTGCATGAAAAACCGACCCTATTCTTTTGTGCCATTGCACTTCAATTCAATCCATTTTTTTTGTAATTTTGCTGCAAGATAGTGTAATATCGATATTTAATACGACCTATCTTTCCACAATTAGATTGAAACTTACATATGAGCGACGATACCTTTGACAAAGAAGAAACTCTTGAAAACTCAATAAACGGAAAAGAAGAGCATTCGGATTATAAACCTGTAGATAAAAAAGACGAAAGCGTAAAGCACCAATTGAGCGGAATGTACCAAAATTGGTTCTTGGACTATGCTTCGTACGTAATATTAGAGCGTGCCGTGCCTAATATCAACGACGGACTTAAGCCCGTGCAACGACGCATTCTGCACTCAATGAAACGCCTCGACGACGGACGATATAACAAAGTAGCCAATATCGTAGGTCACACCATGCAGTTCCATCCGCATGGCGATGCCTCTATAGGTGATGCTTTGGTACAACTTGGACAAAAGGATTTACTCATTGACTGCCAGGGTAACTGGGGAAACATACTTACCGGCGATGACGCAGCCGCTCCTCGTTACATTGAAGCACGTTTGTCTAAGTTCGCGCTCGATGTGGTATTCAATCCTAAGACTACAGAATGGCAGGCATCATACGACGGCAGAAATAAGGAGCCGGTTACTCTGCCTGTCAAGTTCCCGCTATTGCTGGCGCAAGGAGTGGAAGGTATCGCTGTAGGTCTGTCTTCTAAAATACTTCCGCACAACTTTAACGAGCTTTGCGATGCATCGATAGCTTATCTGCATGGCGAAAGCTTTCAACTGTATCCGGACTTCCTTACTGGAGGTTCGATAGACGTGTCGCGCTATAACGACGGTGAACGCGGAGGAGTGGTACGCGTGCGTGCCAAGATTTCGAAAGTAGACAATAAAACTCTGGCAATTCACGAAATACCATACGGAAAGACCGTTGCCAACGTGTGCGACTCGATAGTAAAGGCAAGCGAAAAAGGAAAGATTAAGATTAGAAAGGTAGAAGACCTGACATCGGGCAACGTAGAGATACTTGTTCACCTCGCTCCGGGTACTTCATCGGATAAAACAATAGATGCACTTTACGCATTTACCGACTGCGAGGTCAACATCTCGCCAAACTGCTGCGTTATAGACGACAACAAGCCGCACTTCCTTTCTGTAAGCACAGTGCTGAAGAAATCGGTAGACAATACACTAGAGCTTCTGCGCAAGGAGTTGAACATCCAACGCCAAGAGGCACTTGAGACACTGCATTTCGCTTCGCTAGAAAAGATATTCATAGAAGAAAGAATATATAAAGACACCAAGTTTGAACAAGCACCCAACATGGATGCCGCTTGCGAGCATATCGACGAACGACTAACTCCGTTCTACCCGCAGTTTGTGCGCGAGGTTACTAAGGACGATATCCTGAAGTTGATGGAAATAAAGATGGCTCGCATCCTGAAGTTCAACAAAGACAAGGCCGACGAGTTCATTGCACGACTGAAAGCGGAGATAGCTGAGATAGACAATCATCTTTCGCATATCACGCAATATACCATCGACTGGTATCAACGAATCAAGGAGAAATATGGAGCCAAGTTTACGCGCCGCACAGAGATTCGCAGCTTCGATACCATCGTAGCTACCAAAGTAGTGGAAGCCAACGAAAAGCTGTACATAAACCGCGAAGAAGGATTCATAGGTACCGGACTGAAGAAGGACGAGTTTATCTGTAACTGCTCTGATATAGACGATGTAATAATATTCTATAAAGACGGAAAATATAAGATAGTACGCATAGCCGACAAGCTGTTTATCGGAAAGAACATACTGTACGTCAACATATTCAAGAAGAACGATAAACGCACCATCTATAATGCCATCTATCGTGACGGAAAAGAAGGCAACTACTACATAAAGCGTTTCAACGTGACTTCAATGATTCGCGACCGTGAGTACGATGTTACGCAAGGTACGCCCGGCTCTAAGATTGCTTATTTCACAGCCAACCCCAACGGTGAGGCGGAAGTGATAAAGGTAACCTTACGCCCTAACCCGAGAATCAAGAAGCTTATATTCGAGAAAGACTTCAGTACCATCGCCATCAAAGGAAGACAGTCTATGGGTAATCTGCTGACGAAATTCGAAGTCCATAAAATCGGCTTGAAGCAACGTGGAGGCTCTACACTTGGTGGACGAAAGGTATGGTTCGATCATGATGTGCTTCGACTTAACTACGATGGACGCGGACAGTACTTGGGCGAATTCCAAAGCGATGAAAGCATCTTGATTATTCAGAATAACGGTGATTTCTATACCACAGACTTCGATTTGAATAATCACTACGATGCCGACATTCAAAGAATAGAGAAATACGATCCGGAAAAGGTATGGACTGCCGTGCTTTACGATGCCGACCAGCAGAACTATCCTTATCTGAAACGCTTTACTTTTGAAGCGACCGCAAAGAAGCAGAACTACTTGGGCGAGAACAAGCACAGCAAACTTATTTTGCTGTCGGAACAAGTATTCCCGCGCATACAGGTGGTATTCGGAGGTCACGATGATTTCCGCGAACCGCTTATAGTAGAAGCAAGCGACTTTGTGGGAGTAAAGAGCTACAAGGCAAAAGGTAAACGACTCACTACATACACCGTAGGAAATATAGAAGAGTTGGAACCAACCCGTATGCCCGAACCGGAAGATGCAACGGAACCTGAAGCAGGTGACGATGAAGCTACGAACGACGACGACGACAACGGACAACGGACAAATGAATTTATTCTAAACGAGAAATATGAGATATAAACTGACTCTGCTGATGGCTGTATGGACCGCAGCGATGACTTTCTGTACAAAAGCAAAGGCGCAAGAAGACAGCATACGGGCTAACCGCTATGTAATGCGCTCTACGATGATAGGTGCCGGACATAACAATGTGTTCGAAACCTACCTATCGCCCTTAGAGTACAACGGCCCGGAGGTTCGGTTCATGCATGAAAGTATGAGAATGACCCGATTGCTTCAAGGCAATGTATCAGTGCAAAACATAATTCAGGTGCAGGGGGCGTACACAGAAAACATATCGGGTACTGCCAATACCTACGCAGGAATGATTAATTGGAACTGCGCCTTGCATTACCAATTCAGAGAAGTAGCGCCGGGATTAAAGTTACTGGCGGGACCTTACATAGGCATCAACACCGGAGTGGTATATAACTCTCGCAACTCTAACAATCCGGCTCAGGCTAAGGCATACGGAGGCGTGGGCTTTTCGGGAGCGGCTATATATAAGGTACGCATCAAGCAGTATCCACTCACTATACGCTATCAAGCTAACCTGCCTTTAGCTGGAGCCATGTTCTCGCCACAATACGGAGAGTCGTACTACGAAATGTTTTCTGTAGGAAATCATAAAGGAAACGTGAAGTTTACATCGCTGCATAACAATCCTTCGCTTTTCCAAATGCTAACCGTAGACTTCCCCATCCGCAAGGTTATCATGCGAGCAGGATATGTGTGCGACATACAGCAGTCGAAAGTAAACGGACTGAAAAGCCACTCGTATTCTCATGATTTCATGATAGGCTTTGTACGCAATATATATCTGCTGCGCGGCAAGAACCGAATTAGCATGTCTGAAAAAAACAACTCCATTTTAATATCCCATGAAACATCTCAATATATTATTTCTGCTGATTGGCTTGCTCTGCGCAACCTCGTGCATCCGCGAAGATGTATCTGGCAATACGCCTGAAGCCAACTTCGAATCGCTCTGGAAAATAATCGATGAGCAATATTGTTTCCTCGACTATAAGAAACAGGAGTACGGACTAGACTGGAACCAAGTGCACGAAACATACGCCAAGCGCATCACACCGTCTATGGGATGGGAAGCACTGTTCGAGGTACTCTCTGAAATGGTGGCAGAGTTGCGCGACGGGCATGTAAACCTTACCAGCTCGCTCGCCTCATCGCAGTATCGCCAGTGGTTCGATAGCTATCCGCGCAATTTTAGCGACAGCATACAGAGCATCTATCTTAAGAAAGACTATAACCAATCGTCGGGACTGACATATCAGATACTGGAAAACAATATCGGATATATCTATTGCTCAAGTTTCAGCAACGGCATAGGCGATGGCAACCTCGACCAAACATTAAATCGTCTGGCTATTTGCGACGGACTGATTATAGACGTTAGAAACAACGGAGGCGGCAACCTTACAACAGCGCAAAAGCTTGCTGCACGCTTCACAAACCAGAAGACGCTGGTAGGATACATGACTCATAAAACAGGAAAAGGACACAGCGATTTCTCTAATCCCTACCCTGTCTACATAGAGCCATCAAACGGAATACGTTGGCAGAAACGTGCCGTAGTATTAACAAACCGTCGCTCTTTCAGCGCAACAAACGACTTTGTGAACAGCATGAAGCAGTTTCCGCTAATTACCATCGTAGGCGATAAGACAGGAGGTGGCTCCGGACTTCCGTTTACGTCAGAAATACCCTGCGGATGGTCGATACGCTTCTCTGCCAGCCCCATGCTCGATCCTCAAATGAATCAGATAGAATTCGGAATAAACCCCGACGTAAAAGTCGACATGACAAGCGAAGATATGCAAAAAGGCAAGGATACAATGATAGAAATTGCCTGCAAATTGCTGAAAGATTAAAATTTATTTTGCAGATTTAAAAAGTTGTTCTATATTTGCACTCGCAAAACAAAAACATCACTATCGATGTTCATTGCTTCGCGCCTGTGGCGTAATTGGTAGCCGCGCCAGACTTAGGATCTGGTGTCGCGAGACGTGTAGGTTCGAGTCCTATCAGGCGCACATGAAAAAGCTAAATAGTTAATCAAATAACTGTTTAGCTTTTTTTGTTTCCCTTGCCATACAACCACCATATTCAACTTTATTTTGCAACATCAACTAACCAATCTTTAAATAGTTCGCACCTTACACATAATCCGAAAAAAATTAATCAGTAAATGCAGGCAGCAATTGGCAAGCTTGCATATAAAAACTCGATAAACCACATTCAATTCTCTATACTTAACCTAAGTTTATAAAAACTAAGCCTAAGTATATATATACTCAGCTTAAGTTTATAAAAACTTAGGCTAGAAACAGACTTCTTCGCACAACAAATACAACTTTTACTTTGCACATCATCAACTTTTCGTTTCTGCATTATAAATCCATTCGCACAACTAACGCAATATTTCACCTACAGCGATAAAATATTTCACCCATTACTCTTTCTTGCCAATATATTTCATATATTTACAACAGCGTTATACTATGATGAGCAACGGAATATATTATCACATAAATATATCACTATGAACAACATCCCATTAGTATTTTGGCTAATTCCAATTGCCAGCGTTGTAGCATTAGGAATGGCATGGTTCTTCTTCCGCACTATGATGAAAGAAGAAGAAGGCACGGAGAGAATGAAAGAAATTGCGGCACACGTACGTAAAGGTGCTATGGCTTATCTGAAGCAACAATACAAGGTTGTGGCCATAGTGTTCGTAGTACTCGCCATTGTATTCGCATTCATGGCTTACGTACTGAAAGTGCAGAACCCGTGGGTGCCGTTCGCATTCCTTACCGGCGGGCTTTTCTCTGGCCTGGCAGGATTCTTCGGCATGAAAACCGCTACTTACGCTTCTGCACGCACAGCCAACGGAGCACGCACTGGGCTTGACAAAGGCTTGAAAATTGCATTCCGCAGCGGCGCAGTGATGGGACTTGTTGTGGTAGGACTCGGACTGCTCGATATTGCCATCTGGTTTATTGTTCTTAACGCTGTATATGAAGGCGAAGCAACAGCCCTCATCACCATAACTACTACCATGCTAACCTTCGGTATGGGTGCTTCTACACAAGCACTATTCGCCCGTGTAGGCGGAGGTATTTACACCAAAGCTGCCGATGTGGGAGCCGACCTTGTAGGTAAGGTAGAAGCGAATATTCCGGAAGATGACCCTCGCAACCCAGCTACCATTGCCGATAATGTAGGCGATAACGTAGGCGATGTGGCAGGTATGGGTGCCGACCTATACGAAAGTTATTGCGGCTCTATCCTATCTACAGCCGCTCTAGGCGCTACAGCCTTTGCCATGAATGCCGATATGCAGCTACGCGCCGTGATAGCACCTATGATTATTGCCGCGATAGGAATATTCCTCTCGCTCATCGGTATCTTCTTGGTACGCACCAAAGAAGGAGCGTCTATGAAAGATTTGCTTCATTCACTGGGACTTGGTACCAATGTTAGTGCAGTTCTTATAGCCGTTGCAACATTTATAATACTGTATCTGCTGGGCATAGAAAACTGGCTGGGACTCTCGTTCGCCGTAATAAGCGGTCTTGCTGCAGGCGTTATTATCGGTCAGGCTACAGAGTACTACACATCGCAGAGCTATAAGCCTACACAAAAGATAGCCGAAGCCTCACAGACTGGCCCAGCCACGGTTATTATTAAAGGTATAGGAACGGGAATGATTTCTACCATGATTCCTGTGGTTACTATCTCTGTAGCCATCATGCTAAGTTATCTCTGCGCCAACGGTTTCGACATGTCGTTGTCGGCTAAGTCTATCAGCATCGGCCTTTACGGAATCGGAATTGCCGCTGTTGGTATGCTGTCAACCCTCGGCATTACATTGGCTACTGACGCCTACGGTCCGATAGCCGATAACGCTGGAGGTAACGCCGAGATGAGCGGACTTGGCAAGGAAGTTCGCGAACGCACCGATGCACTCGATGCCCTTGGCAACACTACCGCAGCTACAGGAAAAGGATTTGCCATCGGCTCTGCCGCCCTTACCGCTCTCGCCCTTTTGGCATCGTACATCGAAGAGATAAAAATCGCCATGATTCGCGCCATAGAAAACGGCAAGCAGTATTTCGATGCTGCCGGAAACGCCTTCGACCCTACAAACGCCACAACCATAGACTTCATCAACTTCTTCCAGGTGAACCTCATTAACCCGAAGGTTCTTGTAGGAGCATTCCTCGGAGCTATGGCAGCATTCTTGTTCTGCGGACTTACGATGGGTGCCGTAGGTCGCGCCGCCGAATCTATGGTTCAGGAAGTACGCCGCCAGTTCCGCGAGATAAAAGGAATACTTGAAGGAAAGGCTACCCCCGACTACGGTCGTTGCGTAGAGATAAGCACACGCAGCGCTCAGCGCGAGATGATTATCCCGTCGCTGCTTGCCATAGTTATCCCCATCGTAGTAGGCTTAGTGCTTGGCGTAGCCGGAGTATTAGGTCTTCTTACAGGCGGACTTGCTGCAGGCTTTACCCTCGCCGTGTTCATGTCAAATTCGGGCGGTGCATGGGATAACGCCAAGAAGATGATTGAAGAAGGTCATTTTGAAGGCAAAGGCAGCGAAAACCATAAGGCAACGATTGTAGGCGATACTGTAGGCGACCCGTTTAAAGACACTTCAGGTCCGTCGCTTAACATTCTGATTAAGCTAATGTCGATGGTAAGTATCGTCATGGCAGGTCTTACAATAGCATTCATGTAAGAACGATAATTCATTAATAAGCAATAAAGACACTAATCCCCTACAGATGACCAACATTTGTCGGGGATTGATGTTTATATCACTCTTCGGTCTGCTCCTTGGGCCAATTCACCAAGTAAAGCTTCTCTGTGGCACGGGTAAAGGCAGTGTATAGCCAGCGGAAATAATCGGGCGACAGCATTTCGTCGGTCATATAGCCTTGGTCGATGAAAACACGCTTCCACTGACCACCCTGAGCCTTATGACAAGTCACCGCATACGCATACTTCACCTGCAAGGCGTTATACCACGGGTCCTCTTTTACCTTCTTCATCCTATCTCGCTTTATTGTAATATCGGCGTAATCCTCGCACACCGCATTAAACAGACTATCGCTTTGCTCCTTTGTCAGTGCCGGAGCATCAGAATGCAGCGTATCGAGCAAGATTCTTACATCGAGTTCCAAATCATCGTAATCGGGGAACGACAAGGCTACATCCGCAAAACGGAAGCCATACATCTCGTGCACACGCCTTACACGCTTCACCACCGCCATATCACCGTTGGCTATGAAATCGAGTTGCTTGCAATCAGTTCCCCAAAAGTAATTGTTCTTAGCCACCATCAGCCAATCGCCAGTATTCAACTCGTCCTCACGATACAATATGGTTCCACGAATACCTTTATTATATAGCCCTGCACGCTTGTTAGAGCGGCACACTATCATCGTCTCGTCCATGCCCACATGATCGTAACTCTCGTTAATGGCATCTATCAACTCACCTCCAGGCAACACACGTACATCGGTAAAGCCCGACACCTTGATGGTGGGCAACGAGAAACAATCATCATCGGCTATATAATGACGAAGGCGAGTAGCGTTATACAGAATGCCGGAGTCGTTAGCCTGTCGTACCACCTGTGTAAGAATGCGCTCCGTAACCTCCAAGCCATAGCCGCGCAACGCATCGGATGACAGCGCGGGACTCTCTTCTTCGCCTACCGGAGGAAGCTGAGCCGTATCGCCAATCAACATCAATCGGCATCCCTGACCGCCGTATACATACTGTATCAAATCATCAAGCAAACGCCCGCTGCCGAACATACTGCCCGAAAGCCCGTCGTTACTAATCATAGAAGCCTCATCAACTATGAACAAAGTATACTGATGCAAGTTAGAATTCATCGTAAAATTATCCAACTCGTTAGAAAACGACTTCTGCCTGTATATCCTGCGATGAATGGTATAAGCCGAATGCCCCGCATGATGCGAGAATACCTTTGCCGCCCTACCAGTAGGAGCCAGCAACACACACTTCTGTTTCAAACTATCCAGAGTCTTGACTATAGCGCTTACCAACGATGTTTTTCCGGTTCCGGCATATCCATTCAAAAGGTAAACCGAGTCATGTTCGGCAGAAAAAAAGAAATCAGAAAAAGAAGTGATAGCAATTTCTTGCTCTTCTGTTGGTTTATAGAGAAAATTTCGTTTAATTTGCTGCGATAAATCATCGTTTAACATAAGTTGGCATGTAAATATTTGACAGAACTCCCTTGAAGTTCTAGTTATTTATTATTTTTGCGCTACGAATATAAACCAAAAAAAATAAATATTATCATGAAAACAGTTATTAATGCTATTCTGGCTTTATGCGCCATCGCTTTAGTGTACATATGCTATGGCAGCATCATGGGTCCGATCAATTTTGACAAAGAAAAAGCTATCCGCGATAAAGCTATTATCGCACGATTAATCGACATTCGTAGTGCACAGCAAGAATACCGCTTGACACACGAAGGCGCTTACACTGCAAGCTTCGACACTCTTATCCACTTCGTTAAGACTGCGAAATTGCCTTTCATCATGAAAATTGGTTCTTTGACCGACGAACAGCTTAACAATGGCATGACTGAAAAGAAAGCTATGGCTATCATCGAAAAAGCTAAGAAGACTGGCAACTGGAAAGACGTTGAAAAAGAAGGTTTGACCAACTTCCGTCGTGATACTATGTGGGTAGCTGTAATGGATACTATCTTCGCTAAAGGCTTCAACCCTGACTCATTGGCTTTCGTACCTTACGGTAACGGCGCTAAATTCGAAATGGCAGTACGTAAAGATACTACTAAATCGGGTGCTCCTCTGAACTTGTTCCAGGCACAGGTAGCTTACGATGTATACTTGGGCGACCTCGATAAGCAGCAGTTGGTTAACTTGAAAGACATGCAGGAAAAACTTGGTAAATATCTTGGCTTGAAAGTTGGTGATATCGAACAGCCGAACAACAACGCCGGAAACTGGGAATAATGGCATGACCGACAAAAGTATTGATTTTACAAAATCAGAACAATATACTTTATCCATCCGTCTTAGTACGGATGGATTTTCTTTTTCTATCTACAACCCATTAGGCGGCAGCGACTTCCTCATTCGCACTCATCCTGTAAACACACAGCATTCGATGGCCGCCAATGTCAAGCAATTCTTGTCTGAAGCCGAAGAGGTAAAACATCCGTATCGGCAAACAAATATCCTGATACACAGCACACGATATACTTCCGTTCCGCTAGAGCTGTTCGAAGATGAGCAAATGGAAGATATATTCTACCAGAACTTCCCTAAGGTAAACAATGAAATAGTATTGTGTAATATACTTGGGAAAAGTAATATGGTGGTATTATTCTCGATGGATAAGCTGACGCATCTATATCTGAACGAAAAGTTCCCGGAAGCGCGTTTCTTCTCTTCTGTCAGTCCGCAAATAGAGTACCTGACCAACAGAAGCCGACAGGGGAACAACCGTAAGCTTTACGCTAACATACACCCGCAGAATATAGACGTTTTCTGCTTCGAGAACGGAAAAGCCCTGCTACTGAATACCTACCCCACAGCAAATGCGCAAGACCGCATTTACTACCTTATGAACATTTGGGAACAGCTGAAGTACGACCAGGAGCGAGACGAGATGCACCTTATAGGGGAAGGCGTAGAATGCAACACCATGACACAGACACTGCGCCGATATATCCGAAAAGTATTCGTGATTACCCCACAAGCAGAATTCAACCAATCAGAAACCAACCGGATAGAAGACATTCCGTTTGACATACAATCTCTATTAATATGCGAGTAATTAGTGGTATTTATAAGAGGAGACGGTTTGATGTTCCTCATACATTCAAGGCAAGACCTACAACCGATTTTGCGAAAGAAAACTTGTTCAACGTGCTTTCTAACTACATCGATTTCGAAGAAGGCGTAACCGCGCTCGATCTCTTTGCGGGAACAGGAAGCATCAGCATAGAACTGGTATCGAGAGGTTGCGACAGGGTTATTTCGGTAGAAAAAGATCCGCAACACTACGCTTTCATCTCTAAGATGATTAACGAAGTGAAAACCGACAAATGTTTTCCGCTGAGAGGCGACGTGTTTAAGTACATAGAGCGATGCAGTGAGAAGTTCGATTTCATCTTCGCCGACCCTCCATACGCACTAAAGGAGCTTGCGTCTATCCCAGACAAGATATTCGAGAATGAGCTGTTGAAAGAAGACGGTATATTCGTGCTTGAGCATGGCAAAGACCTAAGTTTCGAAGAACATCCGCACTTCTTGGAGCATCGTCATTACGGAAGCGTAAACTTCACCTTCTTCAAGGCATAAGCCTATCTCAGAAAGAAGAGAAACAATAGTATTATTAAAGCAACGGGGCAAGCAGTCTTACAACAGATTCTACAATCTTGTTTTTAAAAGAGCGTTTGTCCCATATTTTTTGAGACAACGTCATGCACTTCTTCATGTCTTCCAGAAAAATTTCTTTCATAGTGCACACGGTCTTTTCATCATAGAAGAAGGCGTTGGCCTCAAAGTTATGTTCAAAGCTACGGAAGTCGAGGTTGGTAGAGCCAACCGATGCCCACTCGTCATCGGCTACCCAAAGTTTTGAATGCAAGAATCCAGCACGATAAAAATAAACCTTCACCCCCGATTTCATCAGCTCGTCAAGATAAGACATGGTACCTTTATGGGTAATGAACGCATCGGCTTTCTTCGGTATCATCAGCCGCACGTCTACACCCGACAGTGCTGCGGTTTGGAATGCCGCCATCACTTGCTCTGTAGGAAGAAAATACGGAGTCTCCACATAGATGTAACGCTGTGCGCACGAGATAGCCTTTACCAGTCCCAACATAATATCGTGCCACTCTCCCACCGGGTCGGAAGTAACAATCTGGGCAACCGATGTACCTACAGTATCCATCTTAGGGAAATACTGAGCAGAGGTAAGCAGAGTTCGGTCTACAGCGAACCAATCTGTGAGAAACGCAGTCTGGATTCCGTATACTGCCTTACCTTTCAAGCAGATATGCGTATCTCTCCACACACCCCAAGGCACACCCTTCAAGTATCGTAAAGCGATATTCATGCCCCCGATAAAGCCCACCTTACCATCTATTATAGCCAACTTACGGTGGTTGCGATAGTTCACCTTACTGGTAAATTGCGGGAAACGGACTTTCAGGAAGCTGCGCACTTCTATACCTTCGCACAGCATCTCGTCGTAGAACATCGGATTCACGTCCCAACAACCCACATCATCATAGAGCAAGCGTACCGACACGCCTTCGCGCGCCTTGTCAATCAGCAAGTCGCGCAACAAACGCCCTACGGCATCGTTCTCAAAAATATAAAACTCCAAATGAATGTGATGCTTCGCCTTAGCTATCCGGCGGAAAAGTTCCTGATACATGGAATACCCGTCGGTAAACACCTGCACATCATTGCCCTCGAAAGGCAAGGCATTGCTCACCCTATGAAAGAAAGGTATCAACTGATTCCGCCCAGTAAAATCACCAAGAGCCTCCTGAGCCTGATACTCCGCCATCGGACGTTTACTCAAACGCGAAAAACCTTTCTTGCTGATGAGCCGTTCTTTGCGCGTATTGCGTCCGAAGAAGAAATAGAACGCCAACCCCACCACCGGAAGGAAGACAAGCACCAATACCCATGCCATCGTCTTCACCGGATTCCGGTTGTCGAGCAAAACAATAACGATAGTAAACAAGATGACAGCCAGATACACCAAACGGAAGGCAAGAACTGCCACTATTCCCCAAATTCCGGCTTCATCCATAGAGATACTATTTTAAATTTAAATTAAACTATTGTGAATTATATCGGTAAGAATAGGAGTCACACCACTCGCAAAAAATTCTACCGCTATCACCATCAAAATCAATCCCATCAAACGCATCATCACGTTGTTTCCTGTTTCACCCATCAGTACAACAAGTCGGGTTGAGAGACGAAGAATGATATAAGTAAGTATATATACCAAAGCGATAACACCAACCATCGTGCCCTTCAGTGCCCAAGTGTTAGCATCGTCCATAAGGATAATACCGTTGGCGATAGCTCCTGGACCACACAGCATCGGGATAGAAAGCGGAGTAACAGAAATGTCATCGGCATAAGTCTTAATCTCCTCATCGCGCAACTTGGTATTGGTGTATCGTGCCTGAAGCATATCGTAACCAATCTTCATAATAATGATACCAGCCGCTATACGGAAGCCGTTTGTAGATATTCCGAAGAACTTAAACAGAAACTGTCCGCAGAACGTGAACGCTATCAATATGATAAAAGAGATTATAGTAGCGCGCTTCACAATATGCTTACGTTCTTTCTCATCCATGCCATTGGTCATGGTAAGAAATACCGGCATTGTGCCCAGCGGGTTAGTCAACGTGAAAAACGATGTAAAGCATAATAAAGCAAAAGGAATTATTGCATCTTCCATAATATGATTTTTTAAATAGTAATTTGAACAAAAGTACAAAATAATCTGTAAGTACAAGTTAAAAGAGAGTATATTTGTATGACAGAAAATCAACAAATACCATTAAGCAGTATGAACTTCTTAGATTTAGCAAAAACGCGTTATTCGGTTCGTAGTTACGACCCGCGCCCGATAGAGAAAGAGAAAATGGATTACGTCATGGAGTGCGCTCGCATGGCCCCATCGGCTGTCAATTTTCAGCCGTGGAAGTTCTTCGTCATAAACACTCCCGAAATGCTTACCGCCATCAAAGCGGCTTATCCGCGCGAGTGGATTCAGTCGGCCCCGTGCATCATAGTGGCGTGTTCCGACCATACCGAAAGTTGGCATCGCAGAGCCGATAACAAGGATCATGCCGACATAGATATCGCCATCGCTGTAGAGCACATCTGCTTGGCGGCCACCGAACAAGGGTTAGGCACTTGCTGGGTATGTAATTTCGACCCCACCGTATGCCGTAACGTACTAAGTTTGCCACAGAATTTAGAGCCAGCCGTTCTAATTCCAATAGGATATCCGGCAGCTACAGCCGAAGCCGCTCCTAAAAAACGAAAAGAAGCGGACGAAATCATTTCTTACCTATAACCTAAAAATAAAGCGAGGCGTTGTTAGCGTCTCGCTTTATTTTTATCATCGTTCTATCTCTTTTCCGTGTTCTTTCCAGTCTTCTATACCCTTATCAAGGTTAGAAACCGAAAATCCTTTCTTTACCAATATATTTGCTGCTTTACGACTACGGCGACCGCTCTTGCAATACACGGCTACCGGGCGACTCTTGTCGAGCATTTCACCGGCATTAAGCGCAAAACTTTCGTCCATCACATTAATGTTCAAGCTTCCCGGAATATGCCCATCCGAATATTCTGCCACGGTACGCACATCTACGCACTGCACATTCTCATCGGTTATAAATCTCTCAAATTCATCCACAGAAAGATTCTTGAACGAATCCTTGTTTTTTCCTGCGCAGGCCATCATCCCCAAGGAAAAAGCCACGACGAAAAACATAAAATAAAGTGTTTTTATCATATTGTATTAATTATAGGTTCTATATCTATTCAATCTATACTTTTCTCTAACGCGAACTTACGGAATACCTTTCCTTGCTTCACTGTATTTAGGCGAAAACAAACACTATCGCCTACAGACAACTTATCTTTATATCCGTGCAACGGAACAGAAAGGTATGCCCTATTGGTAAATGCCGCATAATCATTGTTGCTATCATGATAAAGACGCAGATTCAGAACATTCTTACCATCGGCGGCAGTCTCTACCCCTTCGTCTACAAAATGAAATGAGTGTTTCTCCTCTTTCACCGGAATAAGAAGTACCATATTCAGGTAATTACCCGACAGCCAGATGCTCTGTATCTCTACCGGATCGGTCTTCACCCCCGATTTAAATGATTCGGGGCGAAGCGGATTCGGCGAAACGATAGCCTTGCAAGAATACAGCTGCACCTCTTTTGCCTGTGGCATCAACTGAAAAACCGACACAGTACGGTAGACTGTATCATTCGACAATTTGTCCAATCCGCTGCGCGACTGGATGGAATAAGCCTCACCCTTATCGGTAAGCAATTTCACCCCCGTACCCGTAGCGTCCGTCTGCAGGCACACAAATTCAGTCTGCACATCGGGATATACATACTTATCGTCATCATTACATGCACACAGACTGCATATCCCGGCAAAGACAACAGCGCCTATCCAACTTTTCATAACCCTTTAGCCTTCTGCTGGTTTATTACCGGATTGGCATACATAGTAAGCATACACTTGCGCAAGAATTCCTCATCCTTATTAGGAATCTGAATCATGGCCATCTTCTTCTGCAAGTACTGTTCAAAGCGCACTTTATCTTCAGCGGTATAATGAGAAGCATTAGCCTGTGAGCCTTGCAGCAAATCGCAAGCCACATAATTACCCGGATACAAACGATAGCCCAAATGTATATGCTTGTCTATCAACTCAGATACACGAGCGAACAACTCTGTCTTAGGCTGTCCGCGCAGAGCTTCCAACTCATCGTTGATGCAAGTAGAAGTCTGGAAATGCACATGTCCCTTATATCCGAATATACCAGTCTGCATATTCATCAAATCGTCTGCCTGACTCTTCTTAAAGCCCTCTACATCGCGCTTCAGCTGCATTTCCTGAGCCTTCAAGAAATCGCACGGGTCGTATTCATACGACAATGCCACAGGCACAATGTTCAGTTCCTTCAAGCTATCTATAACATCTCTTCCGCCACCCATGGCAAGCATTTTCAGCACGCTGTCTTGTGTACGGTCGTTAGAATCCTTGGCACGACCTTCGCGCTGAGCAATCCACACGTTCTCGTGCTTCTGCGTAATGGCGAAGTGAATGTATCTCGACATTCTGGCAGAAGACTCCAGCATCTGACGCATAGAAAGCGCACGCTGCACTATAAACGATTTATTTACGCGGACTATCTTTTTAATCCACGGATAAATCAGCAAGTTATCTCCTATTGCAATCTCCACAGTAGTAGGGAAACCGTTATCTATCAATCCCACAGAAATGAATCCCGGGTCGAGCACAATGTCACGGTGATTCGAGATGAACGTATAGCTACACTGCTTATCAGGAATAGACGACGTATCCATATCGAACCCATCGCTATGCTCACGGATAATGCCATACAGCAATTTATAAAAGAAGTTCTTCTGCACATCGAGGTTTGTCTTACACTGCTTCAACTGAGCAGCCAACACCTCTTGAGGCACACCAGGCATAATTTTAGCCATTACCGTCTGAAACGAAGAATCGGATAGCAACTCTTCGAACACTTGAGGCAACTCTTCGGGAGTATACGGACGGATTTCGTCAAATTCGGCAGGGATATTCATAAGCAAAGATTTAATTAAAATGGTCTTCTATAATATCTGTCATCACATCTTTTATGTCGATGCCGGCGGCACGCACCTGCTGAGGGATAAAGCTGGTGGCTGTCATGCCCGGAGTGGTATTGATTTCGAGCATATTAATCTTATCGCCTTCGGTTATTATATAGTCTACACGCACAATGCCTTTGCATCCTAAGATATCATAAACAGCAGAAGTAAGCTTCTGCACACGGGCGGTAAGCTCATCACTCAGACGTGCCGGAGTAATCTCGGTAACCTCACCTTTATATTTGGCGTTATAATCGAAGAACTCGTTCTTGCTCACTACCTCCGTTATAGGGAACACTACAGAGCTGTTCTTAGTCTTATAGCATCCGTTGGCAAGTTCTATACCGTTCATAAAAGCCTCAACCATAACATCGTCCGATTCCTTGAAAGCCTCTTTCAGCGCCGGACGAATATCTTCCTTAGTCTTAACCTTAGTAACGCCGAAGCTAGAGCCGCTGGCATTAGGCTTGATAAAGCAAGGAAGACCTATTTTCTCTATAATCGTTTCATCGCTCACCTCATGACGACGGTTAATTAGCATAGACTCTGCCACACGTACACCGAATCCCTTAAGATACTGATTCAGAGTAAACTTGCTGAAAGTCATGGCCGACACCAATACATCGCAAGTAGAATAAGGTATGCCTATCAACTCGAAATAACCCTGCAATATACCATTTTCGCCCGGAGTACCGTGAATAGTGATATAAGCGAAATCGGGCACTACCTTCTGTCCGTCATGATTAAAGCTGAAATCATTCTTATCTATTACAGCACGACTGCCGTCAGGTAGCAACGCCTCCCACTTGTTACGTGTAAGTTCTACTATATATAAGGTGTACTTATCTTTGTCAATAAAAGAATAAATGCCCTCTGCACTACGCATAGACACATCATGTTCCGAAGAATCCCCTCCGGCTACAATTGCAATGATACGTTTCATATTTCTTCTCTGTTACTTATATAAGCCCTCCATTTCTCCAGCAAACGAGTCATGTCTTCCGGCAATTCGGAAGTAAAGAACATCTCCTCACCAGTGCGCGGATGCACAAAGCCAAGAGTCTTGGCATGAAGTGCCTGTCGAGGACAAATGTCGAAGCAGTTGTTTACAAATTGTTTGTACTTGCTAAAATGGGTACCTTTCAGAATTTCATGTCCGCCATAGCGTTCGTCGTTAAACAGCACATGTCCAATATGCTTCATGTGTACCCTAATCTGATGAGTACGTCCGGTTTCGAGCACACACTTTACCAGCGTAACATATCCCAGACGCTCCAGAACCTTATAATGAGTTACGGCGTGCTTACCCTGTGTAGGGTCGCTCAGCACCGCCATCTGCATACGGTCTTTCGGATTTCTGCCGATATTCCCCACAATGGTACCTTCATCTTCATCAACTATACCCCACACCAAAGCATTATACTCACGCTTGGTGGTCTTGTTGTAGAACTGAAGTCCCAAACTAGTCTTGGCATCTGGAGTCTTAGCCACCACCAGCAGTCCCGACGTATCCTTATCTATACGATGCACCAATCCCACCTGCGGGTCGTTGGGGTCGTAAGACGGCACATCTTTAAGATGCCACGCTATAGCATTAACCAGCGTGCCATGATAATTGCCGCATCCTGGATGCACCACCAATCCCGCCGGCTTATTTATCACCATCAGGTCGGCATCCTCGTATACTATGTTAAGTGGAATATCTTCAGGAATAATATCATTTTCATAACGCGGACGATCCATCATCACCGTAAGCACATCGAGCGGCTTTACCTTATAGCTGCTCTTCACCGGCTTACCGTTTGCCATAACAAATCCGGCATCAGCCGCCGCCTGAATACGGTTGCGCGAAGCGTTCACTATACGTTCAAACAAATACTTGTCTATACGTATCGGAGCCTGCCCCTTATCTACCACTACACGAAAATGCTCGTATAGTTCTGGTTGCTGCACCTCTTCTATATCCTCTAACGAATCGTCGAGTTCGTCTATGTAATCTTCTGCCATATTATCTTATTCAACATTGAAATGAATTAAAGCGGTCCGCACTATCAGAACCACGAATCATCAACTTCCGGTTTCGACTGTTCGCTACCGTTTTGATGCTCCATCATGTTCTCTATCTCAATGTCAAGAGAATCTACATTCAAAGAATCGCGTACTTGCGTGCTGCCAATGCACAGAGTCAGTTCTGCTTCCGACGGCACCTTATCGCCCGTCTGCAAGCTGCGGCCTCTATACTTAATGCCGTACACCCAGTCTTGCTCACCGCCTACCAGCTCCGGTTCGGTCAACTTAAAGCCCATCGCTCTCAGCTTAGCCGCTGCCTGACGCATGGAGCTATTATCTATCACATCAGGAATTCTGACTGTAGGTACCTGGTCTGAATTTATGGTAAGATAAACAGTTCTGCCCTCTTTCACTTTCATTCCGCCTACGGGAGTCTGGTCGAGCACTATCCCAGCCGGAAGTTCCTTCACATAAGAAGAGTCTACCACAACCCCCTTCATATGCTTATCGGCCAACAACAGCTGAGCCTGATTAACCGACTTGTTTTTCACATCGGGCACCATATAAGCCTTTCCATGGTGGGTATAGACATCCAATCCCCACAATGCGCCCATTATAAGAGCTGCAACGACAATAATCATCGCAAAAATGTTCACCCAGAAAAACCGGTTATTTTTAAACGAAAAGAAATCTTTCAGTTTTATCATATCATTCAATATATATATTTGTGTGCAAAGATACAATATGAAAACGAAAAAGCCGCAAACGCTTCACAGCATTTGCGGCTTTCTTTTTCCTTTTCCAACGTATTTATGCTTTCACGCCATTGTATTCGTCAGAAATAGTTAATTTCTTACGTCCTTTAGCACGACGTGCAGCCAATACTCGGCGACCGTTAGCGGTAGCCATTCTTTCGCGGAATCCGTGTTTGTTTCTTCTCTTTCTGTTAGAGGGTTGGAATGTTCTTTTCATTTTCGTATATACTATTTATGTTATTATCTCATGGTTCGGGCTGCAAAATTACAGACTTTTTTTAAATAAACCAAGGGCTAAATCATTTTTAGACAAATCTTTTTGCGTTTTTTCATGATTTAGATTAATTTTGCACCCATATTTGTAATGAGACAAATCAATAATCACAAAAAACATAAAATATTCTAGTTATGATTAATGCTCAAGACATTAAGATCGGAACTGCTATCCGTATGGATGGTAAATTGTATTTCTGCATCGACTTTTTGCATGTAAAACCGGGTAAAGGTAACACTTTCATGCGTACAAAATTGAAAGATGTAGTAAACGGATACGTATTGGAACGTCGTTTCAACATTGGTGAAAAATTGGAAGATGTACGTGTAGAACGTCGTCCTTACCAATACCTTTATAAAGAAGGAGATGATTATATCTTCATGAACCAGGAAACTTACGAACAGGTACCTATCGCTCACGACTTGATTGAAGGTGTTGATTTCATGAAAGAAGAAATGATTGTAGACGTTGTATCAGACGCATCTACAGAAACTATCCTTTTTGCTGAACTTCCTGTAAAAGTACAGTTGAAGGTTACTTACACTGAACCGGGACTTAAGGGTGATACCGCTACAAACGCTACTAAGCCTGCTACTGTAGAAACCGGTGCTACTGTTCGTGTTCCTTTGTTCATCAACCAGGACGAAACTATCGAAGTTGATACTCGCGATGGTTCATACGTAGGTCGTGTAAAAGCATAATTTTACAACCACCATATAACAGAAAGCCTTTCCGCTTTTGCATTACCGCAAGCGGAAAGGCTTTTTTGTTTTGATTATCAAAGAAGTCGTCTTACTTCGACCGAAGTAAGCACGTTGACCGACTCGAAGTGAGCGCTTACTTCGACCGAAGTAAGCATTCACTTCGTTCGAAGTAAGACGACTTCATTAATACATTACCATGACTTACCCACATTAAGGCACTCTAAAACTACCGGCAACACATCCAAGAAAATAACACTGCCACCATCATTTCTAAACAAATCTGTAACAAAGTTTTTAAATGGCGCCAATACTCATGTTATAAAACACATCATTTAATTTTTAACCATATTTGTTCACATTTTATAGCTCATTTCATATAAATATATATATCTTTGTAGCTGCTAGAAGATTTATTCTAACTAAGAGATACGATTACTATTAGATTTAATGCAATTTTAACCTGTCGTAATGCCTCCTTTTAAAAAGGGATAATTGAACGACTTTTTATAAACTGTTCAATAAAACGAGAGGATTATTATTGCTTTTTGATGAACTGTGGGACGATACAACAAATGCGGAGAAATTCTCCGAACTTTTAGAGATACAATTTATAACTGCTTGATTTACAACAATTTAATATATCCGGCAGGATTAGAAGTCTTGCTCTTAAATCAAAAATGGCAGCGAAAAATTACCCCCCCCATTCGCTTTCCGCAGAAACTCCAACCCATAACGTTGTTTCAACAGGCGGACAAAAGCATCAGAAACACTGGTTTGTGATGCGCGACCTTAAACGTCCTAACGCCAAACTCCCCGCTTACAAAATGCTTGAAGATAAATGCTTTGAAGTGTTTATCCCAACTAAATGGCAAGTAGTGACAAAGCTGGGTAAAAGAGTGCGCGAAAAAGTTCCGGTTATTAACGGTCTGCTGTTTGTTCACTCCGAGAGAACACTACTCGACCCGATAGTTGAATTAAACAGCACTCTGCAATACTACTACCGTAAAGGCGGAGGTTATCGCGAACCCATGGTAGTGCGAGATGACGACATGGATAAGTTTATAAGTGCTGTCAACAGTTCCCCAAATTCAGTATTCTATTCTCCGCAAGAAATCACGCCCGATATGATAGGAAGCAAAGTACACATCATCGGAGGTAATCTCGATGGTTACGATGTATCATTGCTCAAAATAAAAGGTTCCCGAAAGAAACGCATCTTTGTAGAGCTGCCGGGAATTATAGTAGTAAGCGTTGAAATTGAACCGGAATTCATTCAGCTGATTTAAAGTCATATAAAATATATAATGTCATCTATAGCAACCAAGAAGAAAAAAGATTGCAGCGGATGCAATGCGTGTGCCGAAGCATGCCCCAAGCATTGCATAGAGATGATACCCGATAAAAAGGGATTCCTTTATCCAAAGGTTGATACATCAACCTGCATAGACTGCGGGGTCTGCACTAAGGTATGCCCGTTCGAAGACGGAAACATCCATCTAAATCCTCCCCTCACCGCCTATGCGGCATGGAACAAAGATAGAGAGCAGTACCTTGCCAGCTCATCGGGTGGCGCGGCACAAGTCTTTTCTTCATACATCATCAATCAAGGAGGCGTTGTTTACGGTTGTACTTCCGATGACATGCGCATTCGCCACATACGTGTTGACGCTTTGAGCGACTTACATAAACTACAAGGCTCTAAATACGTACAAAGCGACGTTAAAGGATTATTCAGTAAGGTTAAAGCCGACTTGAAGGCAAATAAGCCGGTGCTTTTCATTGGTACGCCTTGCCAAGTAGCCGGACTGAAAAACTATATAAAACAAATTCCAGAACACTTGTATCTGGTAGATCTGATTTGCCACGGCGTTCCATCGCAACAGATGCTGAACGAGCATATAGCTCACGTTCTGAACGGACGCACCGCAAAACAAATATCATTCCGAAAAGGAGAGCAATTCCGCTTCGAGATAACCACGCAATGCGGTGCAGCTTATTTCGCAGAATATCATAAAGACAAATATTATAGAGCATTCTTTAACGGGATAAGCTATAGAGAAAGCTGCTACCGCTGTCCGTTTGCACGCAAAGAAAGAGCGAGCGATATAACGATAGGCGACTTCTGGGGATTACAGAATGCGGCTTCACTACCATTAAATAAAGAAGAAGGCATAAGCGTAATGCTGCCTTTAACAGAAAAAGGAAATAATTTAATCTGTGCAACAAAGTTAGAGATGCACGCTTATGAGCGCAGTGCTCAAGAAGCGATAGACGGCAATACACAATTGCAATGCCCCATGAAAGGCACATTGAGCCGACGAATATTTAACGCATTATATCCTATGCTTCCGTTCGACACAGCGGTAATGTGTTCCATTATCCACTGCAAAATTCGGACTTTGTTTAAAATCTGCACCAATCGCATAACACATGGTTTCGTACGCCGATAACAAACGTATAGCCAAGAACACGATATACTTATATATAAGGACATTCGTGTCGATGCTGGTAGCCCTTTACACTTCGCGAAAGATTCTTGAAGCTCTTGGCGCAGAAGATTTTGGTATATTTAATGTAGTTGGCGGAATCATATCGCTGATGTCTTTCATCAACGGATCGATGTCGGTGGCCACACAGCGCTATCTTACTTACGAATTAGGGAAAGGCACAGAAGGACAATTCAACAAGGTTTTCAACATAGCGGTATACATACATGCCATCATTGCCGTAATAGTTTTGATAGCAGCCGAAACCGTTGGCGTTTGGTTTGTAAACACACAGTTGAATATCCCCGAAGCACGAATGGGGGCTGCCAACTGGGTATTTCAAGCCACTATACTAACAACTATTTTAGGAATATTACAGACCCCATACAATGCAGCTATCGTTTCGCATGAGCACATGCATGTATATGCCTATGTAGGGTTAGGCGAAACATTCGCCAAACTGTTTGTTGTAATAGGGCTTTGCTACTATCCTTATGACAGACTTGCCGTTTGGGGATTTGCGTTATTCGCCATACAGTTGTGTTCTTCACTTTTATATAGATTCTATTGTATTAAGAAATTCGATAATTGTAATTTAAGACGCAACACTTGGGATTTACCGTTAGCAAAGTCAATGCTTGGCTTCACTGGCTGGAATATGTTTGGCACTATCGCCTGGACACTGAAAGACCAAGGAGCATCGGTATTACTAAACATATTTGGCGGTCCGGCCATAAACGCCGCCCGCGGAGTATCTGGTCAAGTAACAGGAGCCGTAAAGGGACTTGTAGGAGGTTTTCAGTCGGCTGTTAACCCACAGCTTACCAAAACATACGCAGCCAACGATACGGAATCTACCTGTCGCCTGCTATGCAAAAGCTCAAAGTTTTCATATTTCCTATTGCTGCTTATTTCGATACCGGTAATACTTGAAATTAATTTTCTGCTTAACATCTGGCTTGTAGAGGTTCCACCATATGCCGCACTATTTACACAAATCGTAATTATGGAAGCCCTTTTCGATACACTTGGAGGTCCGATGATAACATCGCTAATGGCAACTGGACGCATCAAGTGGTACCAGATTGTAGTAGGCTCAATATTGTTACTCAATATCCCGATAGCTTATCTTTTACTAAAACTAGGCTATCCCATTGTTACACCGCTTATAGTATCGTTGGTATTTATAATTATAGGCAATGCTACTCGACTATTGTTTTGTAAAAACATGCTTGGGCTATCCATCCGCACATATATCCGCACGGTTATATTACCTATCACCATAGTTTCGGCATTAGCCTTCATCGTGCCATATATTATAGTTTCTGTTATGACGGAAGGATGGCTACGTTTGTTAACTTGCTCCGCATCTAGTGTAGTATTGGGCATTGCAGCTATTTATTGCTGTGGCTTCACCACATCAGAGCGTTCATTTATTATCAATCTGTTGCGTAATAAGTTATTGCGCCATAAACCTTCTAACTTATGAAAAAAGTAGGAATCATTACCTTTCATGCCGCACATAATTACGGGTCTATGCTACAGGCTTATGCTTTGCAACAGACTGTATTAAAATTAGGATACGAGTGTGAGATTATTAATCTCAGGACTCTAATTCAAAGAAAGATTTACAGCCCGTTCTTCATGAATAAAGGATTGGCTAAAAAATTAAAAGCAATAAGATACCCTCGATTGGCGATAGAAGACATCAAAAAGCATCATAAGTTCGAAAAGTTTCTCCATGAGAAATACATTCTTTCTCCGCATACATATACTACAGCAGAGGAACTTAAAAATGCGAACTTGGATTATGACTATTATATATCTGGTAGCGATCAAATCTGGAATACTTCATGCTTTGATTTCCTATCATCTTATTATTTGGATTTCGTAAAAAGCGGAAAACAAATAGCCTACGCTCCCAGCATGGGACCAAAACCTTTTAAAGATATTGATAAGAAATTCTATCCTTTTATAAAGAAATCTGTAGCGCATTACGATGCCGTTGCGGTTAGAGAACAAGATGAGGTCATATTATTAGAACAAGTTGCTAATATTACACCACCAGTAGTTCTCGACCCTACATTACTTGTCAACCCACAAGATTGGTCTTCCTTAGCTGGAAACAAGCCACTGATTAATGGCAATTATATATTTATATATACACCCCACTACGAAAATTACAAGCCACTCTTCACAACTGCTTTGAAGTTGGCCAAAATGCATGATTTGAAAATTATTTGTTCATTGCCTGACAATGTTTCAAGATGGCGTAATGAACCACGTTTTCAATACTATACAGCAGTAGGTCCTATTGAATTTCTTAATTTGGTAAAGTACAGCAAATACGTATTTTGTGGTTCTTTCCATGCTGTGGTATTCTCCATTTTGTTCAACAAGCCATTTTTTGCATACGATGGAATGAACGATAGTCGCATTGCACCATTGCTAACAATGACAAATCTTGAGCAATGTGCAGAAATTCAAGAAGGGCAGTTGCCTGTATCGTATAATAAAGAAAAGACAAAAGAGAAACTTGAGTCACATATTAGCAAATCCATACAATACCTTAAAAATGCAATCAATGACTGATTTTCCTAAAATATCGATTATAGTTCCAATCTATAAGATTGAACGTTACCTACGCCAATGCATTGATTCCATTTTAGCGCAAACTTTTACCGATTTTGAATTATTGCTTATTGATGACGGATCACCCGATGGATGCCCTGCTATTTGTGATGAGTATGCAAAAAAAGATTCCCGCATTCGTGTGTTCCATAAACCAAATGGCGGATTAACTTCTGCTAGAAATTATGGATTAGATAACGCTAAAGGTGATTGGATTATACACATTGATGGAGATGACTGGATAGAACCAACTTATATTGAAGAATTATATGATACGGCTATCAAGAATGATGCAGACATTGCGATATGTGGATTCCGCTTTGCCTATGAAGATGGTAGTTTTGTTATAGAGCATCCCACCGTATGGAATGATAATAGATCAACGTCTCTTAATCGATACATTGCAAGTGTATGGACTACAGCTTGGGGATCTATACATAAATCAAGCCTCTATCACAACAATGGAGTTCGCAGTCCTAAAAACATAACCTACTGTGAAGATTTCCACCTGATGGCTAGGATATGTTATTTTGCCGACAAAGTAGTTTCTATAATATAATTATCGTCAGCAATCGTCTTCAATTATGCATTCTCTAAACGATAAGACATGGAGAGACGAACTTACATCTTATAAAGAGATTATCGATTTCTTCCGTAACAAAGGAGAATTAGAAAAATATATAAAAACAATGTCATGGCGCACTCTTAAAGCAGCTCAAGACATGACGTTAAACCCTTCACGATTCGAGGAATTCAAGAATTACAATCCGGATAAGAAAAATTATATATGGAATTGTCCTTTTATCGGATTCAAAATAAAGATGCTATCATGGCTAATTACTCACGGTTGCACACCTATCGCATTTATAATAATACGTTTACGTAAACTTTTAGGACGATGAGAGAGAGCATTGCAATATCAGTTATAATTCCGGTTTATAACGTAAAAGACTATATCAAAGACTGTCTCGACAGCGTTGTAGCCCAACGCTTCCCTAATAAAGAAGTAATTCTTGTTGATGACGGAAGCACTGACGGTTCGGGAGACATTTGTGATGCCTACGCCGCTAAACATGCAGACTTCCGGGTGATACACAAGCCTAATGGAGGACTTTCTTCTGCAAGGAACCGTGGTATTGACGAAGCACGTGGAGAATGGCTGATATTTCTTGATTCTGATGATATTTGGGCAGATTCTGATTGTTTACAGAAACTATATTCATACGCAAAGAAACTGAATCTAAATATTGTGAGATTCGAATATCAAGCTGTCAATGAGAAACTTGAACACATAGAACCTCGCAGTTACAATAAATCAAACATCGAAGGTCGTGTGATAGATAATTACGAACTTGTCAAATTTGGCATTTCAGGAGAATGGTTTGCCGTACTTTATTTACTACGGAAAGATATAATTGGCAATTTAAGGTTTAACGAAAAGACAAAGTTCCAAGAAGATATTGATTTTTATAGTCGACTTTTTGCCTCTCGTGAATTATGTTGCGGCTACTTTGATGAACGGATGTATCTTTATCGTAAGAGAACCGCCTCAATCACTACCACAACACGATTAAGCAATTTAGAAGGTTCGTTTTCACTTTGCGATGTTTTCTATAACGAAAGCATCAAAATCAAAGACAAAAGGCTTAAACACCTATATATATATTATTCAGTAATGATGTATTACTGGACATTACAGACTATTACAACAGATGCATACTACAATAAACGAAAAGAAATAATAAATAAATTAGGCATTAAGAACTTGCGAAAGAATACATTAATACGGAAGAGGCAAACTTCAGTTCCATACAAACGCCTTCCTTTCTTATATCTTTCGCCAACGACTTCAATTTGGCTAACTAAATATATGAATAAACTTATTCAAATACTGAAATAAAATGAAAAGGAATCATTGGCTTGACTTTTTAAAGTTGACGTTTATTATAATCATTGCTTTTTGTCATACAACTTGGTGGACAAATATGAAATACGGTTTTTTACCAGTTGAGTTCTTTTTCATCGTATCTGGTTATTTTGTTTATGCATCATATCTAAAAAATAAGAGTTTTGGTAAATTTGTCACAGACAAGATAAAAAGACTTTTCCCTACGTATTTAGTAATACTTTTTATTTATGCTATATATAGTTTGATATTTCCCAAATTCAATTCAAGTTGTTTATATGAACATTGGGGGCTATCATTAGCAAGAGAAGCACTTTTGCTACAAAGTGTAGGTTTGACAAAGCTATTTAATGTAAGTTTAATTAATACTATGCAAGATGCATGGTATGTATCCGTCTATTTCTATGGAGCTGTAGTGTTATATGGATTATTGACGTATGTTCCAAAGAGGTTTATAAACTATACACTTTCAGCGATAGTTATCGGTGTTTATGGATTTTATCTCTTAGCATGGAATGGTACGATGGAAATTTGGACGTATAAAAGTATCTTTTATATGCCTTTATGGCGAGGACTTGCAGATATGTCGGTTGGAATATTACTTGGAATGGTTTTGAAAAATGATTATATAAACAAATGGAGTAATACACATAAAGGTTGTTTTAATACCTTAGGCGTTATTGCCATATTGGGGGCAACCTTTTCATTTGTCTCTCCTATAGATATTGAATGGCTTGGCATAATTTGTTTTGTATATATCTTAGCGAATGCCGTAAATAAAAATGGCATAGGAAGTTATTTTAATAAAATAGAATATGCCAAATACATCCCGGATATTTCTTTAGAAATTCTATTATTACATAAAATACTGATTCCCGTCAGTGTAAAAATCGCAGAAATCTTAGGCGTACTTTATATTGATATTCTCAAATATATTATATATACAACTGTAATTGTTGGTGTAAGTTATATTTTTAATAAATACATAATACCACAAATTAAAAACACATTTAGCACTATTATAAATCGGGTAATTCCAACAATATAATGAAATATACAGCTGTAATACGCACACTCGGCAAAGCGGGGGATAAATTCCAAAAAGAATTAGACTCTCTTTGTACACAAACTCTTCCTCCTAAAGATATTATCGTATATATTGCCGAAGGATATCCACTCCCAAATGAGACTTGTGGAAAGGAACGATATGTACATGTACCCAAAGGAATGGTGGCACAACGTGCGCTTCCTTATCACGAAGTAAAAACAGATTGGATATTATTTCTCGATGACGACGTCTATATTCCACCTACCGGTGTAGAATCTTTATTCAACGCCATCAAAGAGAATAATGCTCAAGTAGTTTCTCCAGACACATTCAACAATTCATCACGCAGTTTGAAAAATGAATTGATGATGACCATTGCCGGAAGAATGTCTGCAAGAAGAGGCGATAAAAAATATGGCTATAAGGTGATGCGTACTTGTGGGTATTCATACAACAAGCATCCCGAAGCAAGAGCATACTTATCTGAAACTAATGCAGGACCTTGTTTCTTATGCAGAAAAGAAGATTTTCTTAAAATACATTTTGAAGAGGAACGATGGATTGATACAATGTCATACGCCATGGGAGAAGATGAAGTAATGTATTACAAGATGCACCTTGCCGGATTAAAGCAATTAACACTATTCGGTTCAGGAATTCTGCATCTTGATGCCGGTTCCACCTTACAGAATTCCGATAAAGAAAAAAGAATGGTAGAAGCAGACTATTTTTTTAGAAAAATTTTCTGGACACGCTTTATCCAAGAGCCTGAACGAAACCCTCTCATTAGGATATGGAACAAGATTTGCATAAGCTATTTCTATTTCTTCGGACTTACTACATCCTTGCTTAAAGGAGACAACGAAATGTTTCAACGTAAACTGAAGTCTATAGAAAAAGCTCGTAACTTCCTAAAAAGTCATCAATTTACTTCAATCCCTAAAATCGTTAAGAAATGAATATAATACCCATCGCATTTGCTTTTGACAATAATCTGATAATGCCAGCAGCGGTAGCTTTCACTTCTTTGCTGAAAAATGCGGCACCAGAGACTTTTTACGATATATATATTCTTCATTCTGAGAAAGAAGAACTTGATAAGTTTTTCTTTTCGAAGATTGTAGAAGAGTTTCAGAGTTGCAAGATAAACTATGTTACTGTTGGAAACATATTTGACGGAGCTTTTGAAATTCGAGGTATTACAACTCCAGCATATTATCGTTTACTGATTCCAAAACTGATTCCGCAATACGACAAAATAATATATGCTGATGCAGATATCATTTTCCGATTGGATTTGAGCAATCTGTACTCAATAGACCTTGGAGAAAACTATCTTGCTGCGACAAAAGACTTGGGTTTGAATTTATCGAATGATGGTAAGAAGCATGTAAAAAATCTACACAATGTAACTTCTGGGAATTATATTCAGTCGGGATTTATAATGCTTAACTCTGCTCTTATTCGTAAAGACGGACTAATAGATAAACTTGTGGAAGTGGCAAGCCAGAAATGGAAGTTTCAAGACCAAGATACATTGAATATTGTTTGCCATGACCGCATACTTTTCCTTGAACCTAAATATAATATGACGGACTATTCGTTTTATTATGGAATTAAGGAACCAACAAAATGGAATGAACTATATACAGCACAAGAGTTTAAAGAAGGTGTAGCATGTGGTAACCTCCATTACAACGGACATAAGCCTTGGAAAAAATGGAGCGTAAACTTCGATATTTGGTGGGAATACTATCGTATATCACCTGTATTTGACGAAAAGTTTTACTTTGATTTCTACTATAGTAGGCTCAACGAATTTGATCAGCTTCCACTAATGAAGCGAATAAAAATACTTATTCGATATTTTGTTTATGGAATACGAAAGAACCCCTAAAGTATCGGTCATTGCCCCTATTTATGGCGTAGAACAATTTATTGGTAAGGCTGCAAAGTCTATGATGGAACAAACTCTCGATGATGTAGAATTTATCTTTGTAGACGACTGTACCCCCGACAATAGTATAAAAGTGCTCAGTGAGGTAATTTCACGCTACCCAGAACGCTCAAGCCATGTAAAAGTTATTAAGCACGATGTAAACCATGGACTTCCGGCTGCAAGAAACACCGGCTTGAAAGCAGCCAAAGGTGAATATATTTTCCATTGGGACAGCGATGATTATGCAGAAAAAGACATGCTGGAATTCCTATATAATGAAGCAAAGAAAAGCGGAAGCGACTATGTGTGGTGCGATTGGTTCCTAACATTCAATTCTAATTCGCGCACAATGCGCCAACCTTCTGCTTCAACCCCACGCGAGGCTCTTTCAATAGTTCTTGCTGGAGGCATGAAGTATAACGTATGGAATAAATTGGTAGCCCGCAGTCTTTACGCCGAATCGAAGATAGAATTTCCCGAAGGATATGCTATGGGAGAAGATATGACAATGATAAAATTGCTGACACAAGCAAAAAGTGTAGCTCATGTAGCTAAACCACTTTATCATTATATCCGTACCAATTCTGGAGCAATGACCCAAATATATTCAGATAAACACCTACAGCAATTACTTAAGAATACTACTGAAGTATGCAATTTCTTGCAAAAACATGTTATTGACGATTCTATAAAACGAGAGATTAGTTGGTTTAAACTTAATGTAAAATTACCATTTTTGTTTAGCGGACGGCAATCGGACATGCAACTTTGGCAACAATGGTATCCGGAGTCCAACCAAGATATAATGAGTAATCACATCCAAGCATTGAGAACTCGTATCCTTCAATGGACTGCCGCACACAATCTCTTATTCGTAAACAAAGCTTATAATACCTTAGTGTTTAAGTTCATCTATGGAATAATATACAAATGAATATATCTAAATTGTTACCGATGGCAATAACCGTAGTACTTACGAGTTGTTACTTTTTCCCTTTTGTTCTTGGAGTACTACCTATAGCAAACTCCAAAATGATATTGGCCCTTCTTGGACTTATAATGTTTGGCATTAATTTGGCAAAGAAAGGCAATGCAGGAACAAACTTTGATTTTGTACAATTGTCAGCTTGGGCCCTAGTTATATCTTTAATTGCGTATGCTTCCATTACTATAAACAATACTCCTGACGCTACTTTTGTATCCTACATCATATCAATGTGGGTATGGCTTGGAGGCGCGTATTCCATAATAATGCTTATAAAACAGATTCATGGAAAAGCATCAGTGCCTCTTGTAGTCAACTATATGCTTGCTGTATGCGTGTTACAATGTGTTTTAGCCCTAATTTTTAACAACTTTACAGCGGCGGAAGAATGGCACACATCTACATTTGCAGGAGAAGCATATATGGGAAATACAGACGAAACCCGTCTTCACGGTATAGGGTGTTCGCTTGACGTAGCAGGGTTCCGTTTTGCCGCTATAATTAGCATGGCTGCTTTTCTATTTTCAAATAAAGAAATAAACAAATCTAAATGGGCTGATAATGCTTACCTTATATCAATATGTTTTATAAGCATTATTGGAAATATGATATCACGCTCAACGATTATAGGGTCAATAATAGCATTGATTGTTATAACTTACATGGTTGTTTTTATTAATAACGATAAAAAATTAATATGGAAATTATCTATTATACTTTTAGCTACCGCATTGATTTGTACCGGCTTTTATACTACAAACGCTGTTTATAGAGCAAATTTCCGATTCGGATTTGAAGGTTTCTTTTCTCTTGCAGAAAAAGGCGAATGGCAAACAAATTCAAATGATATCCTACAACATATGGTAGTGTGGCCGGACAATCTTAAAACATGGATTATCGGTGACGGCTATTTGAACAATCCTTCTGACAAGTCACTCGCAACATACGACCCATATTTTGTAGGTAAGTTTCACGGCTACTATATGGGTACAGACATCGGTTATCTGCGCTATATATTCTATTTTGGACTTATAGGACTTATAACATTCAGTATCTTCTTTATAAAAGCCTGTGGATTGTTAATCCGTAAATTTCCAGCATTCAAATGGATGTTCATAATTGTACTTGCTGTTAATTTCATCCAATGGTTTAAGGTTTCTACCGATTTATTTGTTGTTTTCGCTCCTTTTTTGTGTTTATCATTTCAAGAGGATGAAGACTCAACTATTACAAATGAAAACTAATTAAAACTATCGACGTCAATGAAACTCATCTATTGTCATTGCTCTCTTTACAACCCAGGAGGAATGGAGCGTGTGCTTCTCAATAAGGTAGTATGGCTAAAAGAGCATACCAATTGGGATATTGTAGTGGTTACTACCGACCAAAAGCAAAAGGCCACCTTCTACCCTTTTCCTGAGGATGTACGCATAATAGATTTGGGCATTAATTACTCGGACGACAATGTTCTTTCTCCTCTGAAAAAGATTAAGGGATACTTACGTCGCCGGAAATTACATAAACAAAGACTCACGGAGTTGCTTATGAAAGAGCATGCCGACATTGTTGTTTCGCTATATCCGTCCGAGTCATCTTTCATCCCTAACATAAAGGATGGAAGCAAAAAGGTGTTGGAACTACATTTTAATAAGTTCTTCCGCCTACAATATAATAGAAAAGGATTGCTGGGATTTATAGACCGTTGGCGTACTAAGCAAGATGAACGCATAGTCAGACAATTCGATAAATTCGTAGTGCTGACCCAAGAGGACAAAGGTTATTGGGGTGAGTTACCAAACATAGAGGTAATTCCCAATGCTGCCATGTTACTTGGAGATACCCATTCTGACGTTTCACACAAACGGATTATAGCTGTAGGAAGATTAGACTACCAAAAGGGATTCGACCGTTTGATTGAGACTTGGCATTTGGTACAGAAGACTAAAAAGTTCGACGATTGGCATCTCGACATCTTCGGACAAGGAGAATGGCAGGAGATGCTACAACGAATGATAAAAGAAAATAAACTTGAAGACACTTTACATATTAATAAGCCTACATCGGATATAGGAAAAGAGTATGTACGTAGCTCTATGTTGGTAATGAGCAGCCACTACGAAGGATTCCCAATGGTGATGATTGAAGCAATGGCTTGCGGATTGCCAGTAGTATCTTTCGACTTTAAATGCGGACCGAAAGACATTATCGATAATGATGTAAATGGCTTATTGGTGAAAGAAGGAGATATAGAAGGACTAGCCAATGCTATGATGAGCCTTATGAATAATGAGCCTCATCGTAAGAAACTATCTGCAAACGCACTAAAAGTGACTCAGATATATTCAGAAGAGGCTGTCATGAAGAAATGGCTTAACCTTTTCAACTCATTGACTGAAAAATGAAAAAGCTGTTGCAAATTAATCCCGTTATACGGATAAATACCTCTACAGGACGTATAATGCAAGAGATTGGTGAACTAGCCATGCAAAATGGATGGGAAAACTATATTGCCTATAGTCGTGGACGTGATGGCATTAAGACTTGCAAATCGCATATTATCCCAATAGGCAACCGTTGGAACGTGGCGTGGCATGGCATTATGACACGGCTCTTTGATAGTCACGGCTTGGAATCCAAACGAGCAACACGAAAATTCGTTCAGCAGATAGAGGAGTTGAAACCAGATATCATACATATTCATAATGTACACGGTTACTTCTTAAACTATAAAATATTGTTCAACTATCTGGCGCATTGCGATATTCCGGTGATATGGACAGTGCATGACTGTTGGCTGTATACGGGACATTGCTATCATTATATGTATGCCGGTTGCAATAAATGGCAAATAGGATGTGGAAGTTGTCCACAAAAACATAAGTTCCCTACGAGTTGGTTATTCGACCGCTCACATCAGAACTTCCTCGATAAGAAATCTGCCTTCACTTCCATTCCTAAGGATAGGCTAACCATAATACCTGTTTCGGAATGGATTAAGGGTGAGATGGAAATGTCTTTCTTGAAAGGATATAATATGAAGGTAATCCATAACGGAATAAACCTTGATGTATTCAATATATATGATACGGAAGAAGTAAAGAGTAAGTATCAACTAAACGGCAAACATATATTATTAGGTGTAGCCAGCATCTGGAGTCACGAAAAAGGGCTGGACGATTTTATCGCCATTGCCGAGATGCTAAACGAGGATGAAAGAATTGTACTGGTGGGCATTGATGCAAAGACACAAAAACGATTGCCTGCTAATATAATAGGTATACGACGCACTGAAAATATACATCAGCTTGCCGAACTGTATGCTGCTGCTGATGTTTTTGTTAATTTCACTTGGCAAGATAATTATCCAACCGTAAACCTAGAAGCAATAGCCTGTGGCACGCCTGTAGTGACTTATCGAACAGGAGGTAGCATAGAGGCTATAACAGAACATACAGGACTCATTGTAGACCAAGGAGATGTAAAAGGAGCACTAGAAGCAGTAAGAAAGATAGAAAAAGCAGGAAAAGCTTTCTATCAACAGCCGTGCCGCAACTATGCTTTGGAACATTTTAAAAAGGAAGACAGATATGCTGATTATCTGAAACTTTACGACCATCTAATAAAGATAAACCAATAAAATTTAGATAGAAGATTACATATTTTTAGATTACTACAATATACAAAATACATAGATTACTAAAACTGAGATTACTAACACATATTACCAATTACTAACTAATTTTACTTTACACATGAAAATTCTCCAACTCGGAAAATTCTATCCCATCTTGGGTGGTGTAGAAAAAGTAATGTACGACCTTATGATAGGTCTTTCCGAGCGTGGCGTGGACTGTGACATGATGTGTGCCTTGAATAAAGGTAGCTCTGAAGTTACTTCCATAAACGGGCATGCCCGTTTAATTGGCTGCCACACTTGGATGAAAATTGCTGCAACAATGATTTCGCCTGCTATGCTCTTCTCTTTAAGGAGAAGATGTAGGGAATATGATGTAGTTCATGTACACCATCCCGACCCGATGGCGTGCCTTGCTTTGTTCCTTTCCGGATACAAGGGTAAGGTAGTGCTACACTGGCATAGCGACATCGAAAAGCAGAAATTTTTGTTAAAACTGTACCGTCCCCTGCAGGGATGGCTCATTAAACGCGCTGATCTGATAGTAGGTACAAGCCCTGTTTATACGGCTGAATCGCCTTGTCTTGCACACGTACAAGATAAGATTACATGCTTACCTATCGGTGTAGAACCTATCGTTCCCGACCCTGAAAGGGTGGAAGCACTGAAAAAGGCATATCCAGGAAAGAAAATCGTTTTCTCACTGGGTCGCCTAGTTCCGTACAAGGGATACAGGTGGCTCATCGAGGCTGCACGATATCTTAGCGACGATTATGTGGTGCTGATAGGTGGCTCGGGACCGCTTAAAGAGGAACTTATAGCGGCTATCAAGTCTTTTGGCGTAGAGAACAAAGTGAAGCTTTTAGGCAGAGTGCCCGATGAAGATCTGGCTGCTTATTACGGAGCTTGTTCGCTATTCTGCCTAAGCAGCGTACAGAAGACTGAGGCTTTCGGCATTGTGCAGATAGAGGCAATGTCGTGTGGAAAGCCTGTAGTTGCTACCCGTATTCCTCACTCGGGCGTATCGTGGGTTAACGAGCATAAGGTATCAGGACTTAACGTAGAGCCTATGGATGCTAAAGCATTAGCCGATGCTATCATGGCTATTACGAACGACGAGCAAACTTATAACAGGTTTGCCGAAGGCGCAAAAAAGCGCTATCAAGAGATGTTTAAAAAAGAGATTACTATTAATAATGTATTTGGTATTTATAATAAACTATGGAAGAAGTTAGATTTTTCACAAAGGGAGCTATAGATTCATCAACTGTGAACGCAGAGAATAAAAGTATAATGACTTTGGCTGCATTTGGCGTCAAAAGATTACTCGACTTAGTAGCGTCTTTTATTGGAATGGTAGTTTTCTCTCCGGCATTCCTAATAATTTATATCGCTATTAAACATGAAGACGGAGGAAGTGCAATATTCAAACAAGAGCGTGTAGGATATCGCGGAAAGATATTCACGCTTTACAAGTTCCGCTCTATGGCTACTACATCGGAGGCGGATGGCAAGCCGCAGTTATGTAAAGGGGCAGACGATGCGCGTCTTACACGCATTGGTCGTTTCTTGCGCGAACATCATTTAGATGAGTTGCCGCAACTATGGAACGTGTTTAAGGGTGATATGAGTTTTGTAGGTCCTCGCCCGGAACGCAAGTATTTCGTTGATAAGATTATGGCTATAAATCCCGATTATGAATTACTGTATCAGTTGCGCCCGGGACTGTTCTCGGAAGCTACTCTTTACAACGGATATACTGATACAATGGAGAAGATGCTGAAGAGATTACACATGGATTTGAATTATTTTTATAATCGTTCATTGTGGCTCGACACAAAAATTATCTTTTTAACCATATTCTCTATTTTGTCGGGAAAGAAATTCTGATTACTTTTACGATGCCTTATGGCATCTATAAGAAAAGAGATGAAAAGAAGAGATAACATTACACCAAAGTCGAGTTTAAAGCTCAGAAAGATAGGCAGCAAATACATGATTGTTGAAGCCTCTGGCAGCTGTGTGAACTTGACGAATGTATATAATATGAACGAAACAGCTGCACTTCTATGGGAGACACTTTGCAAAGATGGCGAGCATTCTACCGATGAGCTGGCTGAGGTTTTGTGTAAAGCGTACGAGGTAGATTATGAACGTGCCTTGCACGATGTGGAACGTCAGTTAGATGAATGGGAAACCATGGGGCTGATTGGCTGAATATATATTGAATGAATTTAACTACGGAACATAGGGCGCTGTTCTGTCTGCTGCGTGCCGGATTATGGGAGAGGGAAATAGATGATTTCTCGCCTTTTCCGCTTACTGAGGCCGAATGGAAAAACGTATACCGGATGGCGGTTCGCCAAACGGTGACGGGCATTGTGTTTCGCGGATTAGATTATTTGCCCGAAGATTTACTGCCCAACGATATGTTGATGATGCGCTGGGTGGCATCGGTAGATAGTATAGAGCAAAGAAACCAGAAGATGAATGCGGTGCTGGGTAGTCTGCAGCAAGCAATGGCGCAGAACGACTTGCATCCGGTATTACTGAAAGGTCAGGGCGTAGCCGCGTTTTATGAATTTCCGTTATTGCGCGAATGCGGGGATATCGATCTTTATTTTTCTTCGGAAAAAGAGGAGCGGAAGGTTGCAGAGTTGATGCGCCAAGCCGGACATCTGGTGGAGAGGCATGCGGATGGCAGCAACAATTATAGTTGCGCTGGGATAGAGATAGAGCATCACCCCCAACTGTTCGACTTGTATAATCCGCTGCTGAAAGGGTTTCTTTCAAAGTTGATTAAGAAGCATGGATTCTCTAATCGACAGATATGTGAAAACTTATCGGTTTCTGTACCGTCGCCTTTGCTAAACTTGTTAGCGCTTAACTCTCATCTGCTAAAGCATATGATGGGGCATGGCATCGGGTTAAGGCAGTTCTGTGATATGGCAAGGGCTTATCATTCTTTATATGGCAATTATTCTGCCGAGGAATTAGAAGCTGTTTACAAGCGTACGGGATTACTAAAATGGAGTAAACAACTCCATACTTTCCTGACTGAATTTCTTGGGCTGAACAACAAAGTGCTTCCGTTTACTAATACTGATAACGAAACATCGCCTGCGCTACTGCATATAGTTCTAGAAGGAGGAAACTTCGGACAATATGGTGATACTAAGGGCGAGGCTTCGCAAACTAAATGGAAACGGAAGATGCGTACATTTTTCTCTTTCTGGAAACGACGCGATTTTTCGAATACTTACGCCCGCAAGGAGGCGTTTTGGATTTCGGTTAAACTAATTATAGGGAACCTTAAATGAGAAACGAATATTATTTCAGAGTGGCGGGATTGTTGTTTTCGGTTGCCCTTCCTGATGGTTGGGACATGGAAACAATATTACCTTCTTTCCATCCGTTCCGTTGCAAGACGTGCTCGGAGGGGGAAACGATTTTCCGTGTACTTGCTACCACGCAATCTTTTGCTGACGATGGCAAACGCACGGAATTGCTCGAAGATTCACCTAATGATATTGGTAGAACACGTTTGTTTCGTAGCACTGATGGCTACTGTGTAGAGATTAATAATGATACTACGCAGAATGGCTTAGTGCATACTATGATTACAGACCCTCATTTTGAGAGTGCCACGGCTTACATCCGCCCGGAAGATTCGTCTATGGGAGCGGTGCTTTCGTCTATGGTCAGGTTTCTCTTTGCACAAGCAGTGCTTGAGCACGATGGTGTGTTTGTTCATGCTTCGTGCGTAAGCATGGAAGGAAAGAGTTATTTGTTCCTTGGAAAGAGTGGTACAGGAAAAAGCACCCACGCACGACAGTGGCTGCAGGCTTTTCCCGACTGCCGATTGCTGAACGATGATAATCCGGCATTAAGGATAGAAGACGGAAAAGTGATGGTTTACGGTACGCCATGGAGCGGCAAGACTTCTTGTTATAAGAACGAAGGCTACCCGGTGGCAGGCATAGCAAGGTTGAGACAGGCTAAGACTAACAGCTTCTCTCCGCTCGAAGGTCCGGAGATTTTTGCCGCACTTCTACCCTCTTGCTCTGCCATCCGACAGGATGCTGGCTTACTGGAGGCTTTGTACTGCACATTAATACAGATAGCAGAACAAGTTACTGTAGGATGTATGGAGTGCTTGCCAAACATTGACGCTGCAAGGGTTTGCTATAATAGCCTATATGCGCGGGGCTGAATATCGCGAATATCATAATTGATAAATCAAGAACTAACAATTATAAGACAGATGAAAAGAAACCTCTATTTTTTAGTCTCACTGGCAGTGACTCTTTTGGTCTCTTCCTGTAGCTCTTCGAAGAAATTCGTTTATTTACAGGATATGGAGATGGGACATGGATACCCATACGATACCAAGTATGAAGCCGTAGTACATGTCAACGACCGCTTGGACATCACCGTAAGCAGTAAAAGTCCAGAATTGGCCATCCCGTTCAATGCTAACGCTGGGTCTTTCCAGCTGGGTACTAACGGAGCGGTAACCGAAGCTGCTGTAGCAAAGAAAGGATACCGTGTAGACGTGGAAGGAAACATAGATTTTCCTATTCTCGGAAAGTTGCATGTAGAAGGCCTGAAAGTAAGCGAGGTAACTTCCATGATACGTAACCGAATCATAGAAGGACAGTATATCAAAGACCCGTTGGTGTCGCTTGAATTCCTCAATTTTAAGTACACTGTGCTGGGGGCGGTGAACAATACTGGTACTTTCATGGTGGATGGTGATAGAATTACTTTGCTAGAAGCTATAGCCAAGGCGGGCGATGTTTCTTCAAGAGGACGAGTAAACAGAGTAGCGGTTATCCGTGAGGTTGGCGGCGAACGAGTTATGTATCAGCACGACTTGCGCAGCAAGTATCTGTTTGATTCTCCTTGCTTCTACCTGCAGCAGAACGATATCGTTTACGTAGAACCTAAATATCGCAAACAAGATAGTGAAGACAAGAGTTGGAAATATATCTCTGGCTTCCTTTCACTTATCACTGCTATTTGTTCTATCCTTTGGGTTACAAAGTAAAACACATATTAAGCTATGCAAAACAATAATTTATCTGGCAAAAACGAACAGAGCATCAACTTGGTGGACTTATTCGTCTATCTGTTGTCTAAATGGAAGTGGTTTGTGCTTTCAATTCTGTTTTTCGGAGGACTGGCGTGGTATTATTATGCACAATCGCCGTTGGTTTTCTTCCGTTCGGTTACAGTCATAATCAAGGATCCGTCTAACAAGACTTCTACAGCGGGACTGGACCGTTACGATAACTATATAAATAAGGTGAACGTAGCGAACGAAATTCTTCAGTTCCGTTCTAAACGACTGATGCGCGAAGTAGTGCAGAGGCTGCATGCCGATGTAGACTACAGGGTTGAAAAGGGCTTGCGCATGAATGAGCTTTATAACCTTTCGCCGGTGCAGGTTTCTTTTTTCAATGTGTTGCCTGAACGATATTTCTCGTTCGTGGTGACTCCAAAGGATGAAACTAGCGTAGAGCTTTCGGAAATTGAAGGAATACCGGGCGCGCAAGAGACTTATAAAGTACAGCTGAACGATACCTTATCTATAGGAGGCGAAAAGATATTGGTTACAAGCACCGATCATTGGAGCAAGTCATGGGTAGGCCGTGACATCCATGTAAGCAAGATTCCACTGAACGCTGCGGCTGGTCGTTTCTTGGGTAGCATGGGTATCCGTCAAGAGGAGGATGAATCGTCTATCCTTGTTCTTTCATTGAAAGACGACTCTCCACTGCGTGCCGAGGATGTGCTAAACACTCTTGTAAACGTATATAATGAGGAGGCGGTGAACGATAAGAACTTGGTGGCAGTAAATACTTCTAAGTTCATCAACGAGCGATTGATTATCATCCAACGAGAACTTGGTGGTGTAGAAACCGAACTCGAATCGTTTAAGCAGAGTAATCAGCTTATGGATATCGGCTCGCTGGCTGGACAATACATGGGAGAGGCGCAGACTTACAGTGCCGACGCTATGGAGCAGGAAACTCAACTGAAGCTGGCACAGTTCATCAAGGAGTATCTTACAGACCCTACAAAGAGTCGCGACCTTATTCCTTCAGGCACGGGTATCAGCGACGCTTCTGTAGAGGGACAGATTAATCAGTACAACTCTTTGAAACTGAAGCGCGACAAACTGATTGCCGACAGTAGCGAGAATAACCCTGTGGTGAAGGAACTGGATAATTCTATCCATGCCTTGAAGCAATCTATCATACGTGCGGTAGACAATATGATAGTTAGTATCAACATGAAGCGCAGCGATGCCCGCAGCCGTCAGGAGCAGGCGCAGAAGCGATTCACTACAGTGCCTACCAAAGAACGACAGATGCTTTCTATAGAGCGACAGCAGAAAATCAAGGAGTCGCTTTATATGTTCTTGCTTAATCGTCGTGAAGAGAATGCGCTCTCGCAGGCTATGGTAGATAACAATGCACGTACTATAGATAGCGTAGACGGACCTACAGGACCTATCTCGCCAGTACGTAAGCGTATCTTGTTGCTGGGTATTCTTGTTGGTTTGGCAGTGCCTTGCGCGGTATTCCTTATGATATTGTTCTTAGATACAAGGGTACGTAGCCGCAAAGACTTGAAGGGTGTAGTTAGCATTCCTTTCCTAGGAGAGGTTCCGCAAGACAAGGATGCATCGAAAGCTGGCGTTGCCGTAGATAAAGAGAACGGCATGCTTTCTGAGAGTTTCCGTATTCTGCGTACTAACATGGCTTTCATGGCTAAGAAAGATAAGCCTATGCAGGTTATTACCTTTACTTCGTTTTCTGAAGGTGCAGGAAAGACATTCATTTCGCGTAATTTGGCAATGAGCCTTGCCATTACCAATAAGCGCGTGATACTGGTAGACCTTGACATACGTAAGGGTACACTGAGCCGCCACTACCACAAGCATCCGGCGGGTGTTACTAATTATCTGGCGGATGAAAATATCCGTCTTGACGATATCATTCATTCTGATGATAAATTCGAGAACTTGGATATTATTTCATCGGGTACTATAGCAACTAATCCGGCAGAGTTGCTTATGGACGAACGCCTGGATATTATGATGGCAGAGCTGCGCAAGCGTTATGATTATATCATTGTTGATAATGTTCCGGTGGGCATCGTAGCGGATGCTACTATCAGTAACCGTATCAGCGATCTTACAATCTTTGTAGTACGCGCAGGCAAACTAGACCGTCGTCAGTTGCCCGACTTGGAGGAACTCTACCGCGACAATAAGCTAAATAACATGTCGCTTATCTTAAATGGCGTAGACCCACACCGTCGAGGCTATGGATACGGCTACGGCTACGGTTACGGTTATGGATACGGCTATGGATATGGTTACGGTTACGGAAAACAGCATAAAAAGAAAAAATAGAAGCTATTACATAAATTTAAATAGGTTTTTAAATACATTATAACAAAATCTACCTTATCTTTGTGACTTTCAGTGATTTTAAACATAAAAACAAATAATTTCTTAATAAAAAACTTATGGACAAAACAGTAGCTAAAAAGAAAATCTATGAAGCTCCATATACCAAGAAGACTCAAGTTGAGTTAGAAGAGGGGCTATGCGTCACAGGTTCTATCGAGCCTACTACTAAGTCTCCGGGCATCTCTACAACAAAACAAGATGTCAATACGGGCTTTAATACAGACAATGACTTTTCAAACACATCTACTTGGGATTGATTTATAGATGTAGTTTACACACACTGTGAGATTAAAACTAATGAAAGAGGTATAAAACAAAAACAAAGAATATGAATAAAGGATTTTTAATATCGATTTTTACTTTATCATTGATTATAATAGGTCTTGCTAGCTGCGTCAATGATAATACAACGGGTGGAAAACCTCTACCCAAAGGCACTGAATTTGATTTCGGTACAACGGTAGACGCTAACCTTTCGCGCACATACTACGCTCCTGAAGACGTAGCAAACCCTAACGCTACTTATTGGAAAATCTTCTGGAACTATCAGGCTCCGCTAGATCACGTTTATATTTATTCACCACAGGCTATGAACGGACGCAACCAAGCTTCGTATACCGTTCATGGTACAAAAGACCAGCATGAGGCTCCCGCTACAAAAGATGGCGATATAGGTATTCAGCTTAGCAACGCTCCTAGCTACAACTTCTACGGCATGTATCCCGCTATGGCTGTTACAGAAGGCAGTGGCACCAGCACATCGCTTTCCGCCTTTATGCCTATCACTCAGATTGCTTCTACTACAGAAACAATGAGCCTGACTACACCAGTTACTAATCTTCAGACTAATGCCGACATGAATTGTGCGCTGATGATTGCAAAGGAAAAAGGATATACACCATCTACCGATAACCAAGCTAAAGTAGGATTGCAGTTCGAACCCTTTGCCACAATGCTCGATGTTACTGTAAACGGTACTACCGGAAGCAATACACAGAATACAGTGCGTATTACTTCTGTTATTATCGAAGCTAATGCCCCCATTGCCGGCGATTTTACATACGATTATGAGAGCGGTGCTTTAACATTAGGCCAAAACACATCTAACAGCATTGTTATCAATACCAAGTTTAAAGATAAAGACGGCAACGAAGTAGGTGTTACAATGGGTTCAAACAGCACACTAAATGTACGTGCGTTCTTGATTCCTAATCCGGCAATAACAGAGCTTAAGGTAAAGGTTGTAACCGCTGCCGCTCAGACAATGACCAAAACTCTGAAAATGGACAAATTCAAGAACAGCCAGATACATTTTCCCAAACTTCCGAAAATCGATGTAGATAATCTGCAGTTCGACTACACCATTTGGCTGTCGCAGCTCGACCCGAAAATTTACATCGCTGAAATCTCAATGCCGGGCACAGCACTGTCGTTCAACTATCTGTCATCAGACGCAACCAAGAAAACTCAAACTCTGAATTTGACAGATCAGTTTAATAAAGGCGTGCGTGTATTCCAAAGCCATATAAACTTAGGCGATGACCCATCATTAACTAATGAAAACGGACCGATTGGCCTTGCTACTTCCGAAGGTAATTCTATCAAAAAGCCCGATGGTACTACTAGTTGGACTCTGGAAGATGTTATCGAAGCACTGCATAAAGAGATGAGTGGAATTCACAAAGACGAGTTCTGTGTGCTTGCTATTTCTGAATGGATAGCAAATCTTAATGTGGATAAACTATCCATTCTATATAAACGACTGAATAATCTACTAAAGAAAGACGGAACAGTAGGACTGGTTGCAACAGGCATTACCCCTAACACCACTATTAACGATGTAAAGGGTAAAGTAATTATAAAGGTACAGCTTAACGGATCATACTCTGGCGCATGGTCTTCATTGGCGGGAGCAAATGTATGGGCGAATGTCTATAACCAGAAGGCAGAAAGCCAACCGTTCTATTCGCCAATGCCTTACGGAAGCCTTCCCAAAACAACTGACGGTGGAACAACGGCTTTAGCTCTTAGTAGCACAGGTATGAATCTTATCTACTCTGAATGTGCAAATGTAATAACCAGTGTATCATCATGGGGCGCCAATTATAGCGCTGGCGTTAAGACAAATGCTACAGCTGTTCTTGACGCTTATGCTAAAAACTACAATTCGGACGAGCATAGAAACTTCTCAATAACTTATTTGGGCGGTTGTGGACTTAGCGGATATTACCCATACCATATCGCCCAACGCCTGAACACCATATGGCTTAACTATACCAACAAGCCAGCAAAGAAGCCTTGGGGTTGGGTAATGCTTAACTGGGTAGGCGATGATACTAAGGCTCCTACCAGCACCAAGTGTATAAGGGAAGTGATTGAGCACAATGCCGATCCTAACTTTATACTTAAGCGTCGTACTAACTAAACAAGTTCTATCGATAGCTACCTAATACATATAAAGTAAGAAACAAATAATAGACTGAACTATGAACAAGAAAATCTTTTTAACTGCTTTATGCGCAGTGGCTATTAGTCCGGCATTTGCGCAGAATTCCAATGTGGAAGAGAAGGTAGAATACAGTGCTGATAAGTACAAAGTAGAAACTAACCGTTTCTGGAACAACTGGTTCATCAGCCTTGGCGCAGGTGGACAGGTTTACTTTGGCGACCATGACAAACAAATCGATTTGAAGAAACGTATCGCTCCGGCATTGGATGTGGCTGTTGGTAAATGGTTCACTCCGGGCATCGGAATCAGATTCATGTACAGCGGACTGAAGAGTAAGGGTGCTACACAGGATGTTATCTCTACTCCGGCACACTCTACAGGCGAAAATGTTCCCGGTAAAGACGGACACGGAGAATATCTGCGTTATTCTAAATATAAAATGGGTAACCTCCATGCCGACGTGATGTTCAACGTGCTGAACCTCTTTGGCGGATATAACGAAAACCGCAAGTGGGACCTCAGTCCGTATGCAGGTTTGGGATGGGCACGTGTGTACGATTCTCCATCGGCTAAGGAAGTAAGCGCCAACATCGGTGTGCTTACATCTTGGCACTTCTGCAAATCGTTGGCGTTGAACCTCGATGTACGCGGCATGTTCGTTAACGACCGCTTCGACGGTGAAGATGGCGGACGTTCCGGCGAAGGTAACCTCTCGGCTACATTGGGATTGAGCTACAAATTCAAACAGCGCGGTTGGAACCGCAGCAAGACTGTTTACCGTTACGACTACGGAGATTTGGAAGGTATGCGTCAGAAGCTTAACGATATGAGTGCCGAAAACGAACGCTTGAAACAAGCCATTGCCGACGGCGACAGACAGAGAGCACAGACTCACGCAAGAAAGATTGCCTCTGCTAACTTAGTTACATTCAAGATTAACAAGTCATCGTTGAGCAACGAAGCACGTGTTAACTTGGGCATGATGGCAGAAATCATCAAGTCGGGCGATCCGGATGCAGTATACGTAGTAACAGGATATGCCGATGCCGGTACAGGTAGTAAGAAGGGCAACGAACGCTTGAGTAAGGAACGTGCAGAAAGCGTATACAACTGCCTGGTTAAAGAATTCGGTGTCAGCGAAAAGCAGCTCCGCATAGATTATAAGGGTGGTGTAGATAACATGTTCTACAACGATCCACGCTTGAGCCGTGCCGTAATTACCAAAGCAGAATAAAAACATTTAGATGGCAGTGATGCCGTCTCTCATATAAAAAGAAGGTGTATGTGCGCACCTTCTTTTTTTTGTAATCCTACAAACGTGATCTTTACTAAAAAATCTATCGCTTATATTATTGAAGTTGTCTCACATCGGTCGATGTGAGCATGCGTAACGGTCGGTGTGAACGTTCACATCGGTCGGTGTGAACGCTCGTATCGGTCGAAGTGAGACGACTTTCTTACCTCATGCGCACCACTTCATTACAAAGCCGTGCCGTTTTCTCCTGATGAGTAATGATAATTAGAGTTTTTCCCTTAATAGAGCGCTGCAACCGTTCAAGCAATACCTGCTCTGTATCGGCATCGAGCGAAGATGTAGGCTCATCGAGCAAGACAATGCTGCCGGGACGAAGCAAACCACGAGCTATGGCTATGCGCTGAGCCTGACCTTCACTAAAGCCAGCACCCATTTCACCGCAAAGGGTATCTAACCCTTGAGGCAACTGGCTTGCAAAATCGGCCGCAGCAGTATGCAACGCCTCCCACATCTGACTATCGGTGGCTGAAGGATTACCCAACGACAGGTTATCGCGCAGAGAACCGCTCACCAACGAATTTCCCTGCGGAACATATACAAAATTACATCGGGTAAGAGGTGATGCCGAGACAGAACGGTTACCGTCGGATAAAATGATGCTACCATCGCAGGGCTGCAACAATGCCAGCATAAGACGCACCAACGTACTCTTTCCGCTACCCGTTTCGCCAAGCACGGCGGTCAGACTGCCAGGCTTAAAATTGTGAGAGAAATGCTTAATCACCTCACGCTCGCTATCGGGATATGCAAAAGAAACATTCTCAAGACTAACGCCTGCCATATCTTTCAGAAATACAGGACTACCCTGCTCTTCTAACGGCAAAGAAGTAAGTTCGTCTATTCTCTCTACCGAAGTCAGCGCACTGATAAACGAGGGTATCTGCCTACTCAACTCTACAACCGGGCGTTGTACCTGAGATACCAGCTGCAAAAAAGCCGTCAGCGTACCAAATGTCACCGTTCCGGCATCCAGCCCATGAATGCCCCAAGCAAAAGCGGTTAGATATCCGAAGGCAAAACCCGCCTGCACCATAAATCCGGAAAAGATGGAAAACGAGTTGCGCTTCATGACCAAACGCTTCAGTCCCATCTGAATGGTAGACATGGTATCTGTAACTATCGAAGTATATTCCAAGGTAGAAATCAGGGTGCGATGCTGAAGATTCTCTTGCAGATGGCTCTGCACCTTACTATCGGTGGCACGAATCTCGCGTGTAAGATGGCGCATCCGCTTCATATAAAGCTTACTGAACAGCAACGCCAACGGCATGATAAACAAAATAACGATAGCCATCCGCTTATCCAGATAAAAAAGAAACAATGCCGCCCCAGCCAATTGGAACAATGTAATTCCTGCCGAAGGGATAGAACCTGCCAGCAAATTAGTAACAGTACACACATCCTCTTCCATGCGGTTAAGCATATCGCCCGAATGAAAAGTCTCGCGCCCATTCCATCGGCTCTTAAGAATATGTTCAAGCAAGTTATGCCGCAATCTATTGCGAAGGCAGATTTCGGAATGTGTATAAAGACGACTGAGCAAAGAAGACATAAGCAACTGTAAGATAATACACACCGTCATAAGCACCAAGCCAGTGACTATGTCACCATCGGTCTGATGAGTAGCTATGTCTATCAAATATTTGCAGAGCCAAACGAAGGTGAGAGACACACCTATGCGAGCCGTGCCAACAAGAATACTCGCCAAAATAGGAACTCTATACCCAAGCGAGGTATTCCATAACCATTTAACACCAGATTTTAAACTCATTCCAACCATTATAGCCATACTCTTTTATATATGTATAACAAATAGCGGCGGATGGGAAGAAGTTTTCCCCATATCTTCGCCTTACGCTGCTCGCACCGTGAATTGCAATCTACCGAACGGCCTTTATGAATGATTTCCGTTACCACTCCTATTATATCCGTAGGTTGGCAACACTCAGTTACGTGAATATTACCATCGCCCATCAATACCACCTCAGTATCGCTTATACTAACTATACGATGCAATACATAGCGGCTATCGGGCAAGTGCGCCAGTACAATATGTCCCACTCGCAACTGACCTAACTGAAACTGCGGACGGATAAACACCATGTCATATCCCCCTATAATGAACGGAAGCATGCTGTTGCCAGTAGCGTTAAGCTCCACCGACCGTCCGTCGGCCAGCGTTTTCTCTACCTCACCAAGCAGCAAAGTATTAGGCAGAAACATTCTATCAGAATTAATATTATGGGGCATGACATCTGTTTTTGAATCTCAACAGACAAAAATAATGAAAATAACGTAAGGAATGGGTAAAAAGAAAAAAGTCTCCTGAAATTTCTTTCAGAAGACTTTCTAGCGGAGAGACAGGGATTCGAACCCCGGGTACCTCGCGGTACAACGGTTTTCAAGACCGCCGCAATCGACCACTCTGCCACCTCTCCAAAACTTTTTTTAAGAGTGCTTTGTTTTCTAAAGCGATGCAAAGGTACGGCTTTTTTTTTAATTCTCCAAACATCTCCCAATATTTTTTTTCAAAAAAGTTCTTCTCAGTACTAAAAAAGTGTATTTTTGCGAAGCCTTGCACTAATCAAGGCATCTAATACCAAACATTATCTTAAAGTTTAAATATGGAAAGTATCATATCGAAACCAGAGCGTGAGAAAATCATCGCCCTAATCCATAGAGAAGTTGTTCCTGCCATAGGATGCACAGAACCCATAGCAGTAGCTTTATGTGTAGCCAAAGCTGCCGAAATATTAGGCAGCCGCCCCAAAAACATCAAAGTACAGCTCAGCGCCAACATTCTGAAAAATGCTATGGGAGTAGGTATACCCGGAACCGGAATGATAGGACTGCCTATCGCCATAGCACTGGGAGCTTTGATAGGAAAATCGGAATATGAACTTGAAGTCTTGAAAGACAGCACACCCGAAGCAGTAGAGGAAGGAAAGAAGATGATAGCTTCGCAGTGTATCGACATTTCTCTAAAAAAAGACATTACCGAAAAACTATATATAGATGTAGTGTGCAGCACTGACACTGATTCGGCTGAAGCTATAATAAGTGGCGGACATACCAACTTTGTATTCGAATCGCGCAACGGCAATGTGTTGCTCGACAAGCAGACAGCCTCATCAGCCGAAGAAGAAGGAGAAAAGGTAGATCTGGACATGCGCAAGGTTTACGATTTCGCGACAACCGCTCCGCTGGAAGAAATCAGCTTTATCCTCGAATCGAAACGGCTGAACAAGAACGCCGCCGAACGCTCGTTCGAAGGTTGCTACGGACACGCGTTAGGACGTACGCTTAGAAACAGCAAATGCGAGCAGAGCGTATTGGGTAACAATACTTTCGCCAATATTCTATCGTACACATCGGCAGCCTGCGACGCACGTATGGCGGGAGCGATGATTCCGGTAATGAGTAACTCGGGCAGCGGAAACCAAGGCATAGCGGCTACACTGCCGGTAGTGGTTTACGCTGAGGACAACAACAAATCGGAAGAAGACCAAATTCGTGCGTTGATATTGAGCCATCTCACAGTTATATATATTAAGCAGAGCCTTGGACGACTCTCGGCTTTATGCGGATGCGTAGTAGCGGCCACAGGCAGCAGCTGCGGAATAACTTATCTGATGGGCGGTGGTTATCAGCAGGTAATTTATGCCGTGCAGAACATGATTGCTACACTGACAGGTATGATTTGCGATGGTGCCAAACCGAGTTGCGCTCTTAAGCTGACCAGCGGTGTATCTACCGCAGTTATGTCGGCCATCCTTGCCATGGAGCAAAAATGTGTTACCGCAGTAGAAGGCATCATAGAAGAAAATGTAAACCGAAGCATACGTAACCTTACCCGAATTGGTGCCGACGGCATGAACGAGACCGATAAGATGGTTCTCGACATCATGACTCATAAGCACTGTAATTAATAATAATGAAAACAGCTATTACTGAAAAAGACTATATACATCGGCTAATAGCGGAAGGAGAACATATACATCAAGATTTTAAGTTCGCCATATCGGACGCACGGAAAATAGCACGCAGTCTATCCGCCTTTGCCAACACGGAAGGCGGAAGACTACTTGTAGGAGTAAAAGACAACGGCTCAATAGCCGGGGTGCGCTCGGAAGAAGAAATCTACATGATAGACGCTGCCGCCACCATGTATTGCCGTCCACCATTGCAGACGGAGAGTAAGATATATAAGGTGGAAGGGAAAGACGTTCTGGAAGTAGTAATCAGCGAACAACCAGCCAAGCCGGTATATGCGCTCGACGAGGATAAGAAACCTTGGGCATACATACGCATAGCCGACGAAAACATATTGGCGGACAGGGTGCACCTTGAAACTTGGAACCGAGAGCAAGACGACAAGAAAGTGGTGATGAGCTACACGCCCAGAGAGCAATCGCTACTCAACTTACTGGCAGAGAAAGAACAGTTAACGCTGAACCAATGCGCCAAGCTAAGCGGAATTCCACGCAACGAGGCTAGCAAACTGTTGTCCGACTTCATCCGATTCGGTCTGGTGGACCATGTTTTTTCAGATCATCACTTCTACTTCCGCCTCAGCGATAGCGAAGACTATGATAATCAAAGCAAGATTGAATGATGTTTGCACGATTTGAATTATCTTTGCATCTCGAAAACGATTATTAATACATAAACTACAATAAAGACATGAGCATATTCTCAAAAATCTTTGGACGTAAAAAAGACAACGAAGCACAAGAGCAAGTACAGGTAGGCGGCATGGAAGACTTCATGACGCTGATACGAGTATACTACCAATCGGTTATGGCTTCGCAGTTAGGAATCAGCAACATAAACTTCTTGCCAGACATGGCTACATTTAAGCGTAGCCTGAAAATACCTACTCAGAACAATAAGTTGGGTATAGCCGAAAAGTCGAGATGCAAAAAGATGCTGGTAGAACTGTATGGCATCAACGATCTTTTCTTCAAAGAAATAGACGCGTCAATCAAAAAGAACTGTAAGAACGCTAACGATATAAAGAACTATCTCTTTATGTTCCAGGGCTTCAGCCAAGACCTTATGATGGTGATGGGCAACCTTATGCAGTGGAAGTTCCGTATGCCGGGTACATTCAAGAAGTTGCTCCGCTCTATGACCGAAAAGGCTATCCACGACGTAATGACAAAGAACGACTGGAAAGACGACGGAGTAAGAAAGACTTGCCACGCTATCCGTCAGTACCAGCATGCGCTTAACTACAGCGAGGCTTGGATGACAGAATACGTGTACAACATAGTATTGCTGGCTAAGAAAGAGCCGAAACCAAAAGCATAATTCCAAATATGGGAAACAATACGGAAATCCTGATGGTGGAAAGCCATCCGCTGGAACCGTTCTTGCCGCCAAATGCCATTTTGCTGATGCTGGGAAGTTTTCCTCCGCAGAAAAAGCGGTGGAGCATGGATTTCTTCTACCCCAACCTGCAAAATGACATGTGGCGTATATTCGGACTGATATTCTTCGACGATAAGGACCACTTCTTGACTGCCGACAGAAAGGCGTTCGATAAAGAACGTATCGTGCAGTTTCTTACAGAAAAAGGAATCGCCCTTTATGATACGGCATCGGCAGTAAAACGTCTGCAGGATAATGCTTCGGATAAATTCTTAGAGATTGTAGAGCCTACCGATGTGACTTTGCTACTAAAGCAATTGCCCCACTGCAAAGGCATAGCCGTAACCGGACAGAAAGCAGCCGACACGCTGTGTACCGAAATGGAAGCACCGCAACCTGCGGTGGGCAGATATACAGAGTTCGAGCGCAACGACCGCCACTTCAAACTATACAGAATGCCATCGTCGAGCCGAGCATACCCACAAAAGATAGAAAAGAAAGCGGAATCTTATAAACTGATGTTCAGTCAATTAGGAATACTACAAAACAATTAAATAAAAATATTTGCATTAACATCTTGCAAAAGTAAAAATTTGTAGTACCTTTGCAACCGCAAACACGGGAATAGCTCAGTTGGTAGAGCA
>ULXU01000970.1_pt1 | contig 77226 bp, 70 predicted proteins | sample 1961521 | NCBI WGS metagenome assembly ULXU01 (sample SAMEA4835845, study PRJEB28245) | human gut metagenome | biome: gut microbiome; material: fecal sample | place: Denmark | collected 2008
GGAAGAAACCAAATGAAGTATGATAGACAGGAAATGGAACCTAGATGTAGTTGTTTTTACAGCAGGAGGGTATCATGGACCTGTCTATTGCAAAGAGAAAATCTGCCAAGATTGTGTTTCAGGACTGGCATTTCAGACAAAGTCTGGAATTGCAGCACCAGAAGGACAGTATGCGGGAAGAAAAAAGACGGCTTGAGGCAGAAAAACGAAATTTAGAATTAGAAAAGCATCTGTTTGAAATGAAGTGGCGGATTTTGGAAGAAGAATTGCGCAAATTGGCAGATGAAAAGCAGCAGGTAGAACGGCAGAAAGAATTTTACAAATTTGTTACGGAACACGAGGAACGTTCCGTTGTAAATGTAGATGATGTTCCACGGGTTTCCGGAGAATTGTTTTTTATCGGGGTAGCCAGCAAACAGGCACTAAAGAAGCGTTATAAGGATTTGATTCGCATTTATCATCCCGATAATGATGCAGGCGATACTGAGACTATCCAGGAAATAAACAGGGAATACGAAAAATTACAGGAGTTATACCGATAAGCGGAACTCCTGTTTTTTGTCAAAAATACTATGGGATTCAGGAGGTACACATGGAACAGAAAAAAGTCATTGGAATTTGTGCATCCTGTATTTTTGACCAGATTCCGTTGGAATTCAGCAATTTCTTGCAGAAAACCGCAGCGGAAAATGGTTATGGAATTGCCGTATTTTCTGCATATCGCCAGCAGTCGGACGGGGAGCAGGAAGCGATTGGAGAGGGAGAACTTTATGAGCTTGCACGGCATATGAAGCTTTGCGCACTTGTGATTCTGACGGATACCATCCGTAATCAGAGTCTTGTGGAACAAGTGGCACAGATTGGACATGACAAAAAGATTCCGGTGTTTTCCGTAGGCGGCATGATAGAAGGATGCTATCATATGCCGATGGATGATGTGAGCGGGTTTGAACAGGTTGTCCGTCATGTGGTGGAAGACCACAAATGCAGGCGTGTTAATATGCTTGCCGGCTTCCGGGGAAATGAATGTTCTGAAAATCGCCTTAACATCTATAAGCAAGTACTTACCGAGAATAAAATCCCGGTGGAAGAAGCTCGGATTGCTTATGGAGATTTCTGGGACAGACCTGCGCGAAAGGCTGTAAATGGCTTTCTGGAAAGTGAATTGGAATTGCCGGATGCAATTGTCTGCGCAAACGATGCGATGGCGGTGACGGCATGCTCGGTACTGACAGAGCATGGAATCCGTGTCCCACAGGATATCATCGTGACCGGGTTTGACGGAATCAAATGTGGAAAGATTCATTTTCCTTCCATTACAACCTGTGAGCCGGATTATGCCGGAGCAACTGCATTTATTATAGAAGAGATTGACAAATTCTGTGAGAGCGGAAATATCGAACAAAAAAATTATACTATCGAGTATACTTTATCGAAACAGCAGTCCTGTGGCTGCAGAAAAGAAACCTGGGAAGACATGAACAGGGTCGTTTCAGGACTTTCCAATGCGGTGAGCGACTGCAACTGGCACAATATATCCATGAACAATATGGTGTCAGAGGTATTGGACAAGCTGGATATTATGGATATCGCAAAAGTCCTTCCGAAGCATATTGAACTCTGGATAAAAGGATTCCGCTTTGCCTGTGTGAAAAAGGAACTTCTTTCCGTTTACATGGTTCCGCCGGCTTATCGCAAGATGGCAACCATCTTAAATGAGTTGGACGGAGACTTTAAGGAACCGGGGGAAATCTTTGATATCAATGAGCATTTAATTCCTGGAATCGAAAAGATTATGGAGAATGAAAGTACTTCTATTCTTGTAGTGCATCTGCTTGGGTCAGGAGCAAAGGTATATGGTTATGTTGCAGAGGGAATGGATCAGCTGGATGAGCGAAGCTTACAGCGAAACAATGAGTTTTCCATGTTTTTATCCCATTCCATCAGCACCGTTTTGCACAATAAAGAGTTGAGTCAGTTAAATCAGAACCTCACAAAGGCGTATGAAAAGATTGCAACGCTTTATGTGAAGGATTCCATGACCGGAATTTTAAACCGGCGTGGATTCTATCAGGCGCTTGACGGACAGATGGCGAGAGACCAAAATCTTGGAAAATATCTTCATATTTATTCGATTGATATGGATGGATTAAAATATGTGAACGATACCTACGGACATGCAGAGGGAGATTTCGCAATCACAACCATTGCACACGCGATGGTTGCGGTAGGAGGAGACAGTGCTTTTTGTGCGAGATTTGGCGGTGATGAGTTTGTCTGCGCGATTATTTCAGAGACCGAGACAGGAGACAGTGCAACGGAATTTCAGACGAAACTTGTGAACTATATAAGCAAAGTCCCGGAAAGAACGCAAAAACCTTATGAAATCAGTGCCAGTGTTGGAACGTGCTGCGAGAAAATTACTGGCAGAATTAACACCGAGGGGATGCTTTCGCGTGCCGACCAGCTCATGTATCAGAATAAGGTAGAGCGTAAGAAAAATCGAAGAGAATAATAAAAAGCGGCGAATCAGGAGATTTGCCGCTTTTTTGCGTTATAATGTTATGTTATAATATTATGCCGGATAGTTCAGATGCGCATCATCGATGACGTAGAGTGTCTGCTCTAAGTAGCGTTTGGCAAGATAATTTGCCATGCCAAGGTTCATGTCAAGATAATTGCCGCAGTCTTTTGGGGATGCACCCGGAACCTCATCCTTGAAATCGCGGATAAATTCAAACATCTCAATCATCAGAGGAACGATATCTTTGGAGTCGTAGTTTCCTGCAAGAAGCAGATAAAAACCGGTGCGGCAGCCCATCGGGCCAAAGTAAACGGTTTTATCCTTAAAGTCTTTGTGGTTGCGCAGGAATGTAGCGCCTAAATGCTCGATGGTGTGAACCTCTGCGGTGTTCATGACAGGTTCATCATTTGGGGAAGTCATGCGAAGGTCAAAGGTTGTGATGACTTCGGCACCGACGTGGTCCTTGCGGGAGACATAGACACCGGGCAGTAATTTGATATGATCAATGGTGAAACTTGCAATTTTTTCCATGGATAAAATCCTCCTTTTTGATAACTATAGAATAACCTTAAAACAGAACGGGAAAAGCGTCAAGTATAAATTGGGAAAGGAAACAAAATGAAACAGTTTGATTTTACAAAAAAAGAGGCACTTTTAATTCAGGCGGCGATGGATACGGAGACGGAGTATCTGATTGCAAAGCTTGTGGGGGCAGAGAAGATTACGATTGGAAACTGGATTTTTTATACGGGTTTCCTTGGAAAATATGAGGAACCGGTGATTATTTCGCGGACTTATCAGGGACTTATCAATGCGTCTGCGGCAACGGCGCTTGCTCTTTCTTATTTTAAGCCGGCAGCAGTCATCAACCAGGGAATCGGCGGCGGACATGACAGAAGATTTCACAGAGGGGATATTGTGCTTGGGGAAAAGGTGGTTCCGATGGGGGCTGTGATTCGTTCCTACGCAGCAGAGGGAGATGGAATCAGTGGGACGAATTTTACGCCGCTTCCGTTAGAAATTTTTGACCGGAAGCAGCAGTGTACCAGGAAGGTGACGGAATTTCCGTGCGATGAGAGACTGCTTACCATTGCAAAAAAGGTGACGGCAACAGACTGGATGCGGGACGGGCAGACGGCAAAGGCAATGTCTGGTGTGATTGGCTCTGCCGATGAGTGGAATAATGAACTTGACAGGATTGCGTTACTTCGGGAACGTTATCACACGGCGGTGGAGGACATGGAGTCGGCTGCGGCGGCACAGCTTTGCTATTCCTATGGCATCCCGTTTTTGGGCATCCGCATTTTGTCAAATTCCATTGTCAACGGAGAGGAGTTTGACGAGTCGGTAGGTGTCGATGGACAGAAATTTATCATTGATTATGTGGAAACTTACAGCCAGTATTTGCAACAGGAACGGTTTTGTGATAGTATGTAATTTGGATATGTTTGTTCGGAGATGAAAAAAGAAAGGATAAGTAGTGCAGTATGAAATGGAATAAATATACGATAGAGACTACAACGGCAGCGGAGGACTATATGAGCTCCATGCTGATGGATCTTGGAATCGAAGGCGTGGAGATTGAAGACAACATCCCGCTTTCCAAAGAAGATCAGGCGGAAATGTTCATTGACTTTTTGCCGGAGCTCCCGCCGGATGATGGAGCCAGTCATGTGAGCTTCTACATTGAAGATGACGGGGAAGACCATACAGAGCTGTTAAAGGAAGTAAAAAAAGGTCTTGAGGAGCTGCGCAAAATTGTAGATGTGGGAAGTGGCATCATTACCTCTGATGAGACGGAGGACCTCGACTGGATTAACAACTGGAAGAAGTTTTTCAGCTCCTTTTATATTGATGACATCCTCATCAAACCGACCTGGGAGGAATTAAAACCGGAGGATGCGGACAAGTTCTTAATCGAGATTGACCCTGGAGTATCGTTTGGAACCGGAAAGCACGAGACAACGCAGCTTTGCATCCGTCAGCTTTTAAAATATATCCGTGGAAACGAATCTTATACGCCGGAAAACCCAAACCCGGTGGTACTTGATGTGGGATGCGGAAGCGGAATTCTTTCCATCGTAGCATTAAAACTGGGCGCGAGTGCAGTTGTGGGAACAGATTTAGACCCAGACTGCATGGTATCCACCCGTGAAAATATGGAAGTCAACCATCTTGAAGAAAACTTAGGAAACTTCTATGTTGGAAATCTGATTGACGATACAAAGCTTCAGGAAGAAGTCGGAACAGAAAAATATGACATTGTCGTGGCTAATATTCTGGCAGATGTCATCATTCCAATGGCACCGGTTATTCCGGCTCGCTTAAAATCCGGCGGTTACTTTATCACATCCGGTATCATTGATTTTAAGGAAAATGATGTGAAAGCCGCATTAGAAGCAGCAGGCTTTGAAATTGTAGAAGTAAATCATCAGGGCGAGTGGGTAGGCATTACAGCGAGAAAGAAGTAAAAATATGTATCAGTTTTTTGTAAAAGATGGTCAGGTGGCAGAACACGAGGTTTTCATAGAGGGCAGCGATGTCAATCATATCCGCAATGTACTGCGGATGAAGGCGGGCGATGAAATCCGCGTGACAAATGAAAACGGAAAAAACTGGCGCTGTGCGATTACGGAATTATCAGAGCAGCTTGTGCGTGCACAGATAGTGGAAGAAATGTCTGCAACAGAGCTTCCGTGTAAGGTCTATCTGTTTCAGGGGCTTCCCAAAAATGACAAGATGGAGCTGATTATCCAGAAAGCGGTGGAACTGGGTGTCTATGAGGTGATACCGGTTGCAATGAAAAACTGTGTTGTCAAATTAGACGAAAAGAAAGCACAGGCGAAGACCACGCGCTGGCAGGAGATTGCCAAAAGTGCGGCAAAGCAGGCAAAACGAAGCTTAATTCCCACGGTACAATCTCCCATCACCTGGAAAGAGGCAGTCACACGGATGAAAGAACTTGATGTGAGACTTGTGCCCTATGAGAATGAGCGTGGCATGGAAGCCACCAGGGAAGCGGTTTCCGGGATTTTGCCGGGGCAGACCGTTGGAATCTGGGTTGGTCCGGAGGGCGGTTTTGCACCGGAGGAGATTGCGGCAGTACAGGCGGAAGAATTAAAGCTGATTTCACTTGGAAACCGGATTCTGCGCACAGAGACGGCAGGATTTACCACACTGGCATTTTTAATTTATGCACTGGAAACAGATGCGTAGGAAACGAGGAAGTATATGTTAGCATATCTTGACAATTCCGCGACGACGCGCTGCAGTGAGCGTGCCAAAGACCTGATGGTTCAGATTTTAATGCAGGATTTCGGCAACCCGTCCTCTTTGCATGGCATGGGTGTCACAGCGGAAGAATATATCAAAGAAGCAAAAAGCAATATCGCAAAAACGTTAAAGGCGGAAGAAAAGGAAATTCTTTTTACCTCAGGCGGAACAGAGTCCAATAATATGGCGTTAATCGGTACGGCACTCGCAAACCGCCGTGCGGGAAACCATATCATTACGACAGAAATTGAGCATGCATCGATTGCGGCACCGCTTGAATTCTTAAAAGAACAGGGATTCCAGATTACAAAACTCTCAGTAGATAAGAACGGACACATTTCACTTGAGGAATTACGGGATGCAGTCGGAGAGGATACGATTCTTGTTTCCATCATGATGGTAAACAATGAAATCGGAGCGGTAGAGCCGGTTGCAGAAGCAGCAAAGATTATCAAAGAAAAGAATCCGAACACCATTTTCCATGTGGATGCCATTCAGGCATATGGAAAATACCGGATTTATCCGAAAAAGCTTGGAATTGACCTCCTTTCGGTCAGTGGGCATAAGATTCATGCACCAAAGGGCACCGGATTTCTCTATATCCGTGACAAGGTCAAAATCAAACCGATTATTTACGGCGGTGGACAGCAGAAAGGGATGCGTTCCGGAACCGAAAATGTGCCGGGCGTGGCAGCGTTAGGCGAAGCAGCAACGGAAATTTACGAAAATTTTGATGAGAAAATAGAGCGGATGTACGCCTTAAAAGAACACTTTGTTGAAGAAGTGACAAAGATGGAAGGCGTGACGGTAAACGGTTGCACGGGCAGAGATTCGGCACCCCAGATTGTGAGCGTGAGCGTGGACGGTGTCCGCAGTGAGGTCATGCTTCATACATTGGAAGAAAAGCAGATTTATGTATCGGCAGGAAGTGCCTGTTCCTCGAACAAACCGTCCGTGAGCAGCACGTTAAAGAGCATCGGACTGCCAAAAGAGCTGTTGGATTCGACCATCCGTTTCAGTTTTTGTGTCAATACCACCATGGAAGAAATCGATTATGCGATTGCGGCAATGCAGGAGGCAGTGCCAAGACTGCGGCGCTATCGGAGAAAGGGATAAAACTATGTATCAGTCATTTTTAATTAAATATGCAGAAATTGCCATCAAAGGAAAGAACCGTTATCTGTTTGAGGATGCGCTGGTGGCACAGATTGTGAAAGCCTTAAAAAAAGTGGACGGAAAATTCCGTGTCCGCAAGGAACAGGGAAGAATTTATGTGGAGACAGAGGGCGAGTATGATTATGACGAGACGATTGCCGCTTTAAAGTGTGTGTTCGGAATCGTTGGAATCTGTCCGGTTGTATTGCTTGAGGATGAGGGATTTGACCGCCTGGCAGAGGAAGTCATCCATTATATTGATACGGTATACCCGGACAAGCATTTTACGTTTAAAGTCAATGCACGCCGTGCCAGAAAAAATTATCCGCTTGAGTCCATGGAAATCAATGCACAGATGGGCGAGCGTATCTTAGATGCATTCCCGGAGACATCTGTTGATGTTCATAAGCCGGATGTGATGATTAACATTGAAATCCGCAACCAGATTAACGTATATTCCACCATTATTCCGGGACCGGGTGGTATGCCGGTTGGAACCAACGGAAAGGCGATGCTGTTACTGTCCGGCGGAATTGACAGCCCGGTTGCAGGTTACATGATTGCCAAGAGGGGTGTTGCGATTGACGCGACTTATTTCCATGCACCGCCTTACACTTCCGAGCGTGCAAAACAGAAGGTTGTGGACCTTGCAAAGATTATTTCCCGCTACACCGGTCCGATTAATCTGCATGTGGTGAATTTCACGGATATCCAGCTTTACATCTATGACCAGTGTCCGCATGAGGAATTAACGATTATCATGCGCCGTTATATGATGAAACTGGCAGAGCATTTTGCAACAGAGAACAAGTGTCTCGGATTAATTACCGGAGAGAGCATCGGTCAGGTGGCAAGCCAGACGATGCAGTCACTTGCAGCTACCAATGAAGTGTGCACGATGCCGGTATACCGTCCGTTAATTGGATTTGACAAGCAGGAGATTATTGAGATATCGGAAAAAATTGATGCGTATGAGACATCGATTCTGCCATATGAAGACTGCTGTACGATATTTGTAGCAAAACATCCGGTGACAAAGCCAAGCCTCAATGTCATCCATAACGATGAAAAGAAACTCGCGGAGAAGATTGACGCGCTGATGCAGGAAGCAATCGACACGGTAGAAGTGATTCACGTAGAGCCATAAAAAAGTGTGTGTGCGGGCGGTGGCGGAGCATAAACTTCTTCTCCGCGAGCTACACAAAAAACAGCGAGCAGGAAATCCTGCTCGCTGTCTAAAGTCACACGAATTAGATTAAGTATGGCTTTAAAGTTTCCATAATCTCATCAAGGTTGTTCTCTGCATGAATTGCAAGGTCAATTGGTTTAGATAAATCTAAACTGAAGATACCCATGATAGATTTTGCATCAATGACATATCTACCAGAGATTAAATCGAAATCAAATTCGTACTGGGTAATTGCATTTACGAAGGATTTTACCTTGTCGATGGAATTTAAAGAAATCTGTACTGTTTTCATAGTGAAAAACCTCCTTAGAATTTACTGTTCAAGTCTAGCTTAATAGTAATGGTTTTTGAGGAAAAAGTCAACCCAAAATACGTGTTTAGAATAGGAGAATAATAAGAAAAATTGGAAAATAAAAAGAAGAGGGCAGCTTTGCATAATCTGGGCTGTAAAGTAAATGCTTATGAGACCGAGGCAATGCAGCAGTGCCTTGAAGAAGCCGGATACGAAATTGTACCGTTTTCCGAGGAGGCGGAGGTCTATGTGATTAACACCTGCTCGGTTACCAATATTGCAGACCGCAAGTCAAGACAGATGATTCACCGCGCCAGAAAGATGAATCCGGAAGCGGTCGTCGTAGCGGCAGGCTGTTATGTGCAGACCAGGGAGACAGAAATCTTAGAAGACGGCACCGTGGATATCGTGATTGGAAATAATAAAAAACATGAGCTTGCAGGGCTTTTGGAAGAATTTGAACGCACACATTCCAAAGAGGCGTCTGTTGCAGATATTAATCACGAGAAACAGGAATATGAAGAACTGACCTTAAGCCGTACCGCAGAGCATACAAGAGCATTTATCAAGGTACAGGACGGCTGTAACCAGTTCTGCACCTACTGTATCATTCCATTTGCAAGGGGAAGGGTGCGAAGCAGAAAGGCTGATGACGTGCTTGCAGAAATCCGGGGACTTGCTGCAAAAGGCTATAAAGAGGTGGTACTCACCGGAATCCATTTGAGTTCCTATGGAGTGGACACGGGAGATAACCTGTTACATCTGATAGAGTTAGTGCATGAGGTAGAAGGAATCGAAAGAATCAGACTCGGCAGCTTAGAGCCAAGGATTGTGACAGAAGAATTTGCAGAAAAACTTTCTTCCATGGGAAAAATCTGTCCGCATTTTCATCTGTCCTTACAGAGCGGCTGTGATTCCGTGTTAGAGCGCATGAACCGCCGGTATGATACTGCAGAATATGAAGCGGGCTGTAACATTCTCCGGAAGTATTTTAAACATCCGGCAATCACGACGGACGTCATCGTTGGATTTCCGGGGGAGACGGAGGAAGAGTTTAAAACAACAGAGCGTTATCTTGAGAAAATCGGATTTTATGAAATGCACATTTTTAAATACTCCAAGAGAGCAGGAACAAAGGCAGCAGAAATGCCGCTTCAGATACCGGAGGAACAAAAGACGGCACGCAGCGCAAAGCTCATTGCTTTAGAACAGAGAATGTCTGAAGAATTCAGAGAGTATTATGTCGGAACAGAGACAACAGCCTTGATGGAAGAGACAGCGGTTATCGGTGGAAAAACCTATTTTGTGGGTTTCACAAAGGAATATGTCAAGGTTGCGTATGAGACGACAGAGGACCTTACCAACCGTTTCCATACAGGGATTGTAAAAGGCTGTCTTGACGGTGCAGTTTACGAGATTTCATAAAGTGGTATTGGAATGGTTTGGAAATAGTGGTTGAATTTTAGGACAATCTATATTAAAATAAAATAAGCAATGCGTATTTAGCAGGTATAAGGGCGTGACAGTGATGCAGAATATCAATCATACACAATATTTTAAAGTAGAAAAGGAACCGGAATTACGAGTGAGCGATGTGCTTGAAATCGTATATCATGCGCTCAGTGAGAAAGGTTATAATCCGGTCAATCAGATTGTTGGATATATTATGTCTGGAGATCCGACTTATATCACCAGCCATAATAATGCAAGAAGCCTGATTATGAAGGTTGAACGTGACGAACTGGTGGAAGAAGTGCTAAAGGCATACATCAGAAATAACAAGTGGGCTTAGTATTAGGTAACAGGGGACTGTTATGAAAGGTTTTTTATGCGAATTTTAGGATTGGATTTTGGCTCGAAGACGGTGGGAGTTGCTGTCAGTGACGGGCTTTTGCTTACTGCGCAGGGAGTTGAGATTGTGCGGAGACAGTCGCCGAACAAGCTTCGGCAGACACTTGCACGGATTGAGAGCCTTGTTTCAGAGTATGAGGCAGACCGGATTGTGTTAGGCTATCCGAAGAATATGAACAATACTGAAGGAGAACGCTGCGAGAAAACAAAGGAATTTAAAGAGATGTTAGAGCGGCGCACCGGACTTCCGGTAATACTTTGGGACGAACGGCTTACAACTGTAGCTGCTGACAATTACATGATGGAAGCGGGAATAAGACGCGAGGACCGCAAAAGCTATGTGGATGAGATTGCCGCAGTTTTTATATTACAGGGATATTTGGATTATCTCGCATTGCATAAGGATGAAAGTAATGAAGTGGGAGAGTAGATAGGAGTATATATGGAAAAAGTAATTTTTGTGGACCCGGACACAAACGAAGAAATTGAATTTTTTGTTGTGGAGGAGACACAGTTAAACGGTCAGAAATATCTTCTTGTGACCGAAGAAGAGGACGGAGACAGTGATGCATACATTCTGCGCGAAATCGCAGACAAAGAGGATGATGTGATATATGAACTGGTAGAAGAGGAAGCAGAACTTACTGCCATCGGAAAAATATTTGCGGAATTGATTGAGGACGCCGATATTGAGTACTAAAAAAGAACGAAAAATCAGAACGGAAATAAAACAAGACGGAGGTAATATTTTGAAAAAAGAAAAAACTTCAAAGCTGAAGATTATCCCATTGGGTGGTCTTGAGCAGATTGGAATGAACATTACTGCCTTTGAGTATGAAGACAGTATTATTGTGGTGGACTGCGGTCTGTCCTTCCCGGAGGATGATATGTACGGAATCGACCTTGTCATCCCGGATGTGACATATCTTAAGGACAATATTGATCGTGTAAAGGGATTTTTTATCACCCACGGACATGAGGATCATATCGGAGCAATCCCATATATTCTTCGTGACATCAATGTGCCGATTTATGCGACAAAACTTACTATCGGAATTATTGAGCACAAATTAAGAGAGCACAATATGCTCACCAAGGTAAAACGCAAGGTTGTCAAATATGGACAACATATCAATTTGGGATGCTTCCGTGTAGAGTTTATCAGAACAAACCACAGCATCCAGGATGCAGCAGCACTTGCAATCTATTCCCCGGCAGGAACCGTGGTTCACACCGGAGACTTTAAAGTAGATTATACGCCTGTATTCGGAGATGCGATTGATTTACAGCGTCTTGGGGAAATCGGCAAGAAAGGTGTACTTGCACTTATGTGCGACAGTACCAATGCAGAGCGCCCGGGCTTTACCATGTCAGAAAAGACCGTAGGACGCACATTTGATGAGATTTTTGCAAACAACAAAAACCGTCGAATTATCATTGCAACATTTGCGTCAAACGTAGACCGTGTGCAGCAGATTATCAATACTGCATACCGCCACGGAAGAAAAGTAGGCGTAGAGGGTCGCAGCATGGTCAATATCATCGGAATTGCATCCGAGCTTGGCTATATCAGTATTCCGGATAATACCTTAATTGATATTGAAGAATTAAAGCGTTACCCGGACGAGCAGACGGTATTGATTACGACCGGAAGCCAGGGTGAGAATATGGCGGCGCTGTCCCGTATGGCATCCGGCATCCACAAGAAGGTTGTAATTAAACCAAATGATACGATTGTATTAAGCTCCAACCCGATTCCGGGAAATGAAAAAGCAGTTTCCCGTATCATCAATGAGCTTTCGATGAAAGGTGCACATGTTATTTTCCAGGATGTACACGTATCCGGTCATGCCTGCCAGGAAGAAATCAAGCTGATTTATTCCCTGGTTCGCCCGAAATATGCAATCCCGGTACATGGTGAGTACCGTCACCTGATTGCACAGGCGAGAGTGGCAGAAGAGCTTGGCATCCCGAAGGACAACATCTTTATTCTTTCTTCCGGCGATGTTTTAGAACTTGATGATGAGAGCGCAGCAGTGACCGGAAAGGTTCATGTCGGCGATATCATGGTAGACGGTCTTGGTGTCGGTGATGTCGGAAATATCGTACTTCGTGACAGACAGCATCTTGCGGAAGATGGAATTATTATTGTAGTTTTGACACTGGAGAGTGGTTCCGGACAGGTGCTTGCGGGACCGGACATCGTGTCTCGTGGATTTGTGTATGTGCGCGGTGCAGAGAGTCTGATGGAAGAAGCAAAGAAGCTGTTAGAGGACAAGATGCAGTACTGCATGGACAAGAATATTACAGACTGGGGCAAGATTAAAAATGAGATAAAAGATTCCCTTGGTGATTTCGTATGGAAAGAGACCAAGAGAAGACCGATGATTATGCCAATTATCATGGAAGTATAAAACATTGAGGTAGACAGATGGATATCAACAGGATTGTCTTCAAAATTGTGAGCATCAGCTTTTCCATTCTGGTAGCACTTTTGATTGTGATGGGACTGGTGAAACTGGGAAATTACTGTTACGATTTCGGGTATCGTGTATTTACGGAAAGCCCGGTAGATGCAGAGCCTGGCAGAGATGTTGTATTACAGATTGGCGCAGATATGTCAGAAATGGAAATTGGGGAACTTTTGGAAGAAAAAGGGCTCATTCGGGATAAGCTGCTTTTTTATGTACAGTTAAAACTGTCTGCTTATTCCGGAAAGCTCAATCCTGGAGTTTACACCTTAAATACTTCCATGGATGCGCGTGATATGATATCGGTTATGGCGGCAAAACAGGAGGAAACCACAGAAACGTGATTGTAGAGGAACGTCTTGTAACCTACATTAATTCGTTGGATACAGGAAATACAACAATTTTAGATGAGATTGAAAAAGAAGCAATCGATACCTACGTGCCGATTATTCGCAAGGAGATGCAGAGCTTTTTAAAGCTTATCCTTGCGATAAAAAAACCGGCACGTATTTTAGAAGTGGGGACCGCAGTGGGATTTTCTGCCATTTTAATGGCAGAATACAACCAGGTAAGCTGCGAAATTACCACAATTGAGAATTATGAAAAGCGGATTCCGATTGCACGGGAAAATTTTAAACGGGCAGGAAAAGACGGCATGATAACCCTGCTAGAGGGGGATGCCGCGGAAGTGCTTAAAACATTGAATGAACCGTATGATTTTATCTTTATGGACGCGGCAAAAGGACAGTATATTCATTTCCTGCCGGAGATTTTAAGACTTCTTGCAGAGGACGGCGTGCTGGTGTCAGACAATGTATTACAGGACGGAGACATTATAGAGTCCCGGTTTGCAGTGACCAGAAGAAACCGTACCATCCATAAGAGAATGCGGGATTATCTGTATGAACTGACCCACCATGAGAATCTGGTGACCTCCGTGCTGCCGATTGGAGACGGAATTACAGTCAGTACCAGGAAAGGACGGAATGAGAAATGAGAAAACCGGAATTGCTCATACCTGCAAGCAGCTTGGAGGTGCTTAAAGTTGCAGTCATGTATGGAGCAGATGCAGTATATATTGGGGGCGAAGTGTTTGGGCTTCGTGCCAAAGCAAAAAATTTTTCACTGGAAGAAATGAAAGAAGGCGTGGAGTTTGCACACACCCACGGTGTAAAAGTTTATGTTACAGCAAATATTCTTGCGCATAATAAAGACTTGGCAGGGGTACGGGAATATTTTGCACAGTTAAGAGATATTGTGAAACCGGATGCACTGATTATTTCAGACCCGGGAATCTTTACCATTGCAAAAGAAGTATGTCCGGAGATTGAGCGCCATATCAGTACACAGGCGAATAATACGAATTATGGCACCTACCTGTTCTGGTACGGATTAGGGGCAAGGCGTGTGGTTTCGGCGAGAGAGCTTTCCTTAGAGGAAATCAAGGAAATCCGTGCAAACATCCCGGATGACCTTGAGATAGAGACGTTTGTGCACGGTGCGATGTGCATTTCCTATTCCGGAAGATGCCTGCTGTCCAATTATTTTACCGGAAGAGACGCAAACCAGGGAGCATGCACACACCCGTGCCGCTGGAAATATGCGATTGTTGAGGAGACAAGGCCGGGCGAATATATGCCGGTATATGAGAATGAACGCGGCACCTACATTTTTAATTCCAAAGACTTATGTATGATTGAACATATTCCGGAATTGATGGAATCAGGTATTGACAGTTTTAAAATAGAGGGTAGAATGAAAACAGCACTATATGTGGCAACTGTAGCGCGGACCTACCGGAAGGCAATTGATGATTATTTGGAATCACCGGAGAATTACCAGAAACATCTGCCATGGTATCTTGATCAGATATCAAACTGCACATACCGTCAGTTTACGACCGGATTTTTCTTCGGAAAGCCATCAGAAGAGGCACAGATTTACGACAGCAATACGTATGTGAAGGAATACACCTACCTTGGAATCGTAGGAGAGCAGAATGGGGAAGGACTCTACCGGATTGAGCAGCGAAACAAATTCTCAGTCGGAGAGCAGATTGAGGTCATGAAGCCGGATGGAGAGAATTTGACAGTTACAGTAAAGCGGATTGTAGACGAAGATGGAAATGAAATGGAATCTGCACCGCATCCGAAACAGGTATTATATATCAATCTTGGGCAGCCGTTAGAGTTATACGATATTTTGCGCAGAAAAGAGGAGGATTGACCGATGAAACAGGAGAAGTACGTTGCATATGTGGGAACCTATACACACGAGAACAGTGTGGGAATCCATATCTACGATGTAGATGTGGAAGGCGGACAGTTACAGGAGAGGAAGGTCGTACCAATCAATAACCCTTCTGATATTGTAGTTTCAAAAAACAAGAAATTTTTATACTCCATTGCCGATGAAGGTGTGGAAGCATTTAAAATCCTGCCGGATGGTGACCTTGAGCCGATGAACAAGCAGTGGATTGGCGGAATGCGTGGCTGCTATGTAGAAGTGGATGATGAGAACCGTTATCTTTTTGTTGGAGGTCATCATGACGGCCGTGTCACAATGATGCAGTTAAAGGAAGACGGAAGCATCGGTGAGATAGCAGACGGTGTTTTCCATAAGGGAATGGGAAGAAGCATTGCACAGCGCAATTTTACTCCGCATGTGGACTGTGTGAAGCTGACACCGGACCAGAAATTCTTATGTGCCGTTGACAATGGGCTTGACCAGGTAAAGGTTTATCGTGTTGATTACGAAAGAGGTAAATTAGAGTTAGACGATATTATCCGTGGACCGCTGGAGTCTGCTCCACGTATGATTCGTTTTTCACGAAACGGCAAATTTGCTTACATTCTTTATGAACTTTTAAATGAGGTTGAAGTATACAGTTATCGTGTAGAGAAGAATCAGCCGGTATTTGAGAAGATTCAGACCATCACCACAATGGCACCGAAGGATGAAGATATCTGTGCTGCTTCCGGTATGGAGATTTCCAAGAGCGGAAAATATCTGTTCTGCAGCAACGCCGGAATTAACTCAGTTGTCTGCTTTGAGATTGACGAGAAGACCGGAATGTTAAAGGAAGTATTCCACAGCCGTGTAAACAGTGACTATCCGAAGATGCTTGCAATCTTCCCGGATGAGAAGCATTATCTGACCTTAAACAACAGCTCAAACGATATTGCTACCTATAAGATTAACTATGAAAAGGGTTACTCTCTGGTAAATGGACCGATGATAAAGGTTGATAAGCCAAACAGTATTTATATCATGAGATTACCGGAATAATTTATTCTTCAGAAGTTTCATACGAAAGTGATAGATACCCTCTTTACTGGACAAACCAGTAAGGAGGGTATTTTACGTTGTAGAAAACACGGCAGGATTCTTTTCATAGTTGTGCGGGAAGTGGGAATGATAAAGAGGAAGAACCATAAAATGAATTGAGGCTGCATGGAAGGAAACGGAATGGAACGGGAAGAGAAGATACGCAGACAGCGGGAATTTTTGACAGGAGTTGCATACTGGGGAGTATGGATTGCAGGGGCAGTGTTTCTTTTGAAACTGCTTGGGTCGGTGCTGTTTCCGTTTGCAATCGCTTTTCTTGTGGCAGTATTGTTGACAAAGCCGGTCGATTTTATTGCAGCAAAATGCCGTCTGAAGCGAGGCGCTGCGGCGGTGGGATGTGTACTGCTATTGTATGCGGCGGTAGGGGTGCTCTGCTATCTTTTGGGTGCCCGTATCATAACGTTGGCATATGACTCGATGCTTGGTGCAGCATCTTTTCTGACGGACACGATGCTTCCGGCGCTTGAGAGCATTGCTGAGCGGGTGGAGACGGCATTTTTTGGAATGGATGGGGAGACGGCAAAACTATTTGGCAGGGAGACATCGGGGCTTTTGGAACGGGCAGGAAAAGTGTTGGACGGAGTGAACGACAGTGTGATGAAAAAGCTTTCGGAGGCTGCCATGGGAATCCCCGGCATCTGTTTAAAGGTGTTATTTACGGTGATTGCTACAGTGTTTATGGAACTTGATTATCATACGATGATGGCATTTCTTGCAAGACAGTTTCCGGATAAAAAAAGAAAATTGATATTTGACTGCAAAAAAAATATGCTTCATATGTTTGGCAGGTTTGTTTTTTCGTATGGCATTATTTTAACACTTACATTTGCAGAACTTTTCGCGGGACTTTTGCTGCTGCGGGTGGAAGGAGCGCTTGTGATAGCATTTGTGATAGCGGTGCTCGATATCCTGCCGGTGCTTGGAACAGGAACCGTGCTAGTGCCGTGGGGCGTGATTGCCATCATTGTCGGGGATATCCGCATGGGAGCCGGAATTCTGGTGCTTTATGTGGTAATTACCGTTATCCGCAATGTGGTGGAGCCGAAGTTAGTTGGAAAGCAGATAGGGCTTTCACCGATTGTCACGCTTCCCTGTATGTTTGTTGGGCTCAAATTCTTTGGAATTCCAGGAATGATTGGGGCACCTCTGGCAGCTGCGTTACTAAAAAATTTAAATGACCAGGGAATCATTCATATTTTCCAGAAATAGGGAAGATAGTCTATTGACGCAAAAAATAGAGTGTGATAAATTGAGTTTGTATTTCGTGAAAAACACATGAGGAGGAAAAAATTCATGAAAAAGACATTGAGTGTATTACTTGCGTTAGGTCTTACTGTTTCTCTGGCAGCAGGATGTGGCTCTGACAACAGCGGAAATGCTTCTGCGGGAGATAACAGTGCAGCAGGCTCTACCGAACAGGAAAGCAGCAACGATGCCGGTGCAGGAGTAGCAGCATCAGATGTTAAGGTTGGTGTCATTTACATCGGCGATGAGAACGAAGGTTATACTGCCGCACATATGGCAGGTATTGACGAGATGCAGGAAGCACTTGGATTAAGTGATTCTCAAATAATTGAGAAGACCCTGATTCCGGAGGACGAGTCCTGTGCAGATGCGGTAACGGATCTTGCAGATCAGGGATGCAATATTATTTTTGCAACAAGTTTTGGCCACGAGTCCTATGTGTTACAGGCAGCGGCAGAATTCCCGGATGTACAGTTCTGTCATGCAACTGGTTATCAGGCAGCAGGAAGCGGACTTTCCAATATGCATAATTATTTTACTTCTATTTATGAATCACGTTATGTATCCGGAGTTGTTGCCGGAATGAAATTAAATGAGATGATTGCAAATGGCGAGATTACCGAAGATACTGCAAAAATCGGTTATGTAGGTGCATTCCCGTATGCAGAGGTTATTTCCGGATTTACTTCTTTCTATCTTGGTGCAAAAAGTGTATGTCCGTCAGCAACGATGGAAGTACAGTACACGAACAGCTGGGCAGATATGTCTGCTGAGGCAGAAGTTGCAACCAAACTTATCGATGATGGATGTGTTTTAATCAGCCAGCATGCAGATACCACCGGAGCACCGAGTGCCTGCCAGGAAAAAGGTGTCCCATGTGTCGGCTACAATGTTGATATGATTTCTGTTGCTCCGGACAGTGCTTTGACTTCCGCAGCAAACAACTGGGGTCCTTACTATACATATGCAGTACAGTGTGTTGTTGACGGAAAAGCAATTGATACAGACTGGTGCAAGGGATTTGCAGAGGGCGCTGTCGCAATTACAGATTTAAACAGCAATACAGTCGCAGAGGGAACTGCTGAGAAGGTTTCTGAAGTGGAAGCTGGTATTATTGACGGCTCCATCCATGTATTTGATACCTCTACATTTACCGTAAATGGTTCTTCTTTAGAGGATCTGATTGCTGAGGGTGGCGATTATGCAAAATATGAGGCTTATGTTTCTGACGGATACTACCACGAGTCAGAACTTGCATCTGCTCCGTCATTCGACATTATTATTGACGGTATTACCTCTGTACAATAAACCAAATCAGAATTGTCAGCATGATAAATACAGCGGAACTGCGGAAAACTCATGTTTTCTGCAGCTCCGCAACTTTACGTTAGAGGAGGATTATTTTGTGGAATCGATAAATGCGATTGAATTGAAAAACGTAACAAAACGGTTTGGTGAGGTGATTGCAAATGACAATGTGAATCTCACCTTAAGGAGAGGGGAAATCCTTTCTGTCCTGGGAGAGAATGGTAGTGGAAAAACTACGTTGATGAACATTCTTTCCGGAATTTATTTTCCCGATGAGGGGGAAATCTCTGTGAATGGGGAAAAAGTGACCATTCGTTCTCCAAAAGATTCATTCGCCCTTGGAATTGGAATGATTCATCAGCATTTCAAGCTTATCAACGTTCTGACGGCTGCGGAAAACATTGTCCTGGGTCTTTCGGGAAAACAGCGTCTCAACATGAAACAGATTGAAAAAGAAATCGGCGAGCTGACAGAAAAATACGGGTTTGAATTAAATCCGGCTCAGAAAATTTACAATATGTCTGTTTCGGAAAAACAGACCGTTGAAATCGTAAAGGTATTGTACCGCGGTGCGGATATTCTGATTCTGGACGAGCCGACCGCTGTATTAACGCCGCAGGAGACGGAAAAACTGTTTCAGGTTCTTCGGAATATGCGGGATGCCGGAAAATCCATTATTATCATTACACACAAATTAAACGAGGTACTTGAATTATCCGACCGCGTTGCCGTGCTCCGCAAGGGAAAATATATCGGAACGGTAGAGACAAAGACGGCTACCGTGGATTCTTTAACTGAAATGATGGTAGGAGAAAAGGTAGTGCTCGATATTAACCGCACAGAGCCGGTAGGCGCCGAGAAACGGATTGAGATGCGCGGTGTTACCTGTCGGAATAAGGAGGGCATGAATGTCCTTAAGGAAGTGTCCATGACGGCATACAGCGGAGAAATCCTCGGTGTGGCTGGAATCGCAGGAAGTGGTCAGAAGGAGTTGTTAGAGTCTATTGCAGGACTTCAGACGATTGAAAGCGGTGAGATCCTTTACGACGCACCGGACGGAGAAATCAAAAAGATTTCGGACATGAAGGCGGAAGAAATCAAAAAACTTGGAATAACACTTTCTTTCGTCCCGGAGGACAGACTTGGCATGGGATTAGTCGGTTCCATGGATTTGACGGATAATATGATGATTCGAAGCTATAAAGAGGGCGGACATTTCTTTGCAGACCGTAAGGCTCCGAAAAAGTTAGCGGAAGAGATTGTCGACAAGCTTGAGGTGGTAACACCAGGTGTGGAAACACCGGTTCGGAGATTATCCGGTGGAAATGTGCAGAAGATTCTGGTGGGACGTGAGATTGCGTCAAATCCAACGGTACTGATGGTAGCGTATCCGGTGCGTGGACTCGATATCAACTCTTCCTATACGATTTATAACCTCTTAAATGAGCAGAAGGAGAAAGGTGTGGCAGTCATCTGTGTAGGGGAAGACCTCGATGTACTGCTGGAATTATGTGATAAAATTCTGGTATTGTGCGGAGGAAAAGCAGTCGGTGTGGTAGATGCAAGAACCGCAACCAAGGAAAAACTCGGACGGATGATGACGGGCGGAGAGGAGAAACAGACCAATGAGTAAAGAGATAACAGTTCATACGAAAGAACCTGCAGTACATATGGTAAAGCGGGACACCATAAGCATGGGAAAAGCATGGGCAATCCGGTTGATTGCCGTAGCACTTTCACTTGTAGTGGCAGCACTTGTGATAGTGGCAATCACAAAGCAGAATCCGCTTGAAGTCTATGCAGGAATTATAGACGGTGCAGTAGGAACGAAGCGTCGCGTCTGGACAACAATTCGTGAGACGATGGTACTTTTGTGTATTGCAATCGGTCTGACACCGGCATTTAAGATGAAATTCTGGAATATCGGTGCAGAGGGACAGATTTTAATGGGCGGCATGACGAGTGCGGCATTGATGATATACTGTGGCAATGCGATGCCAAACTGGCTTTTGTTGCTGGTGATTTTTGTGGCAAGTACAGCAGCAGGTATGATCTGGGGACTGATTCCGGCTGTGTTTAAGGCATATTTTAATACAAATGAAACGTTGTTTACCTTGATGTTAAACTATGTTGCCATGCAGATTGTGACATTTGCCATCGTGTTCTGGGAGAATCCTGCCGGGTCTAACACGGTTGGAATTATCAATGCAGCAACACAGAAAGGATGGTTTCCGAGCGTATTCGGAAGCACCTATGGCTTAAACGTGATTCTGGTAATGGTTTTAACGATTGGAATGTTTATCTATATGAAATGCAGCAAACAGGGATATGAGATTGCAGTTGTAGGAGAAAGCCAGAGTACTGCGCGCTATGCGGGAATCAATGTCAAAAAAGTCATTATCCGTACCATGATGATTTCCGGTGCTATCTGTGGATTTGCAGGAAGTCTGATTGTAAGTGGTGCAAGCCATACGATTTCTACAAGTACCGCGGGCGGACGCGGATTTACTGCCATTATCGTGGCATGGATGTCAAAGTTTAATCCGTTTGCGATGATTTTGGTGTCTGCATTCTTAGTGTTTATGCAGCAGGGCTCCATCCAGATTGCATCCCAGTTTGGGCTCAATGAGAACGCATCAGATATCATTACGGGAATTTTACTGTTCTTTTTGATTGGTTGTGAATTTTTTATCAATTATAAGCTTGAGTTTGGCAAAAACCGGAAGGAGGAAGCATAAATGAATCTGATTTTGACATTTATCCAGAAAGCCATTGGACAGGGCATTGCCATCCTGTTTGGCGCAACAGGGGAAATCCTCACCGAAAAATCCGGTAATCTGAATCTTGGAATCCCCGGAATCATGTATATGGGCGGAATCGCCGGACTGATGGGTGCATTCTTTTATGAGAACGGAACCCAAAACCCGAATGGGTTTGTCGGACTTTTGATTGCGGTGGTATGCGCTCTGCTTGTAGCGGCATTCGGTGGTCTTATTTACAGCTTCCTTACCATTACACTGCGTGCAAATCAGAATGTGGTAGGTCTTGCACTGACCACATTTGGTGTTGGATTTGGTAATTTCTTCGGAGGCTCTATCTCAAAACTTGCCGGTGGTGTAGGCCAGATTTCGGTTGCAACGACAGCAGCAGCTTTTCGTGCAAAAATTCCGGGATTATCGGCAATCCCTTTTGTGGGAGATTTGCTGTTCTCTTATGGCTTTTTGACATACCTTGCGATTGTACTTGCTGTTTTTATTACGTATTTCTTAAAGAGAACACGCCGCGGATTAAATCTTCGTGCGGTAGGAGAAAGCCCGGCAACAGCAGATGCAGCCGGAATCAATGTTTCCCGCTATAAATATGTGGCAACCGTATGCGGTGCTGCGATTGCGGGACTCGGAGGATTATACTTCGTAATGGAATATCTTGGCGGAACCTGGTCAAACAATGGATTTGGAGACAGAGGATGGCTTGCGGTTGCAGTGGTAATTCTTGCACTCTGGAATCCGGCAAATGCTATCTGGGGCTCCCTTTTATTCGGCGGACTTTATATTTTATATATTTATCTGCCAGGCTTAAACCGTGCAACACAGGAGCTTTGCAAGATGCTGCCTTATGTTGTGACGATTGTAGTCCTTATTATCACAAGCAAGCGCAACAAACAGGAAAGCCAGCCGCCTGCAAGTCTTGGAAACTCTTATTTCCGTGAGGAAAGATAATCCTTGCTGATAAGGGCTTTTCAGTGTATAATGTCTAAAGAGTATGCGCAAAAAGCGCATGGTAGATAGAGGTAATGTATGGAAAAGAAAGAACAGATTATTTTAACTGGCGACCGTCCTACCGGAAAACTTCATGTAGGACATTATGTAGGGTCCTTAAGACGTCGCGTGGAATTACAGAATTCCGGCGAGTTTGACAAGATTTTTATTATGATTGCAGATGCACAGGCATTGACGGATAATGCAGATAATCCGGCAAAAGTGCGGGATAATATTATGGAGGTAGCACTCGATTACCTTTCTGCGGGAATTGATCCGGCGAAATCCAATATTTTTATCCAGTCTTATGTGACAGAGCTGACAGAACTGACTTTTTATTATATGAATCTGGTAACGGTATCCCGTCTGCAGCGGAATCCTACTGTAAAATCTGAAATTCAGATGCGCAATTTTGAGGCAAGTATTCCGGTTGGATTTTTCTCGTACCCAATCAGCCAGGCAGCAGATATTACCGCCTTCAAGGCAACGGTTGTTCCGGTAGGAGAAGACCAGATGCCGATGCTTGAGCAGACCAAGGAAATCGTACACAAATTTAACACTGTTTATGGCGAGACACTGGTGGATCCGAAGATTTTACTTCCGGAGAATGAAGCATGCTTACGCCTTCCGGGAATTGACGGCAAAGCTAAAATGAGCAAGTCCCTTGGAAACTGTATCTATCTGTCTGACCCGGAGGAAGAGGTTAAGAAGAAGATTATGTCCATGTTTACGGATCCGGATCATATCCGTATCGAAGACCCGGGTAAATTAGAGGGTAACACGGTATTTACTTATCTCGATGCATTCAGCAATCAGAAGCATTTTGAGGAGTATCTGCCGGAGTATGCAAATCTTGATGAGTTAAAAGCACACTACAAACGTGGCGGACTTGGCGATGTCAAGGTAAAGAAGTTCTTAAACAATGTGGTACAGGAGGAGTTAAGCCCAATCCGTGCCAGAAGAAAAGAATACGAAAAACATATCGAGGATGTATACGATATCTTAAAGAAGGGCAGTGAAGTGGCGAAAGAAGAGGCTGCAAAGACGCTTGCCGAAGTAAAACATGCCATGAAGATTGATTATTTCGATACAGCGGAATTTTTAGACGAACAGAAGAAGAAATATAACTAGGAGGTAAGGCATCGTGGAAAACGAAACAGTTTCAAAGAATTTTATTGAAATGATAATTGATAAAGACTTAGAGGAAGGCCATTGCAAAACAGTTCACACCAGATTTCCTCCGGAACCAAATGGCTATCTTCACATCGGACATGCAAAGTCCATCCTTTTAAACTATGGGCTGGCGCAGAAGTATGGCGGGAAATTCAACCTTCGTTTTGATGATACGAACCCGACAAAGGAGAAGACAGAGTTCGTAGAGGCAATTAAGTCAGATATTGAATGGTTAGGAGCAGACTGGGAAGACCGCCTGTTCTTCGCGTCCGATTATTTTGACCAGATGTATGAAGCAGCAGTGAAGCTGATTAAAAAGGGCAAGGCATACGTGTCAGACCTTTCTGCAGACGAAATCAGAGAGTACCGTGGAACTTTGACGGAGCCGGGAAAGGAAGATCCGTCTTCTAACCGCAGTGTGGAAGAAAACTTAGCATTATTTGAAGATATGAAGAACGGCAAGTTTGCAGACGGAGAAAAGGTTCTTCGTGCAAAGATTGACATGAGTTCTTCTAACATCAACATGAGAGATCCGGTTATCTACCGTGTGGCACATATGAATCATCACAGAACCGGTGATAAATGGTGCATCTATCCGATGTATGATTTTGCACATCCGATTGAGGACGCAATTGAGGGAATCACACATTCTATCTGCACACTGGAGTTTGAGGACCACAGACCGCTGTATGACTGGGTAGTACGTGAGCTTGAATATGAGATGCCACCAAAACAGATTGAGTTTGCAAAATTATATCTCACGAATGTAGTTACCGGAAAACGTTACATTAAGCGTCTGGTAGAAGAGGGAATCGTAGACGGCTGGGATGACCCGAGACTGGTTTCCATTGCAGCACTTCGCAGAAGAGGCTTTACACCGGAATCCATCAAGATGTTCGTGGAACTCTGTGGCGTATCAAAGGCAAACAGTTCTGTTGACTATGCAATGTTAGAATATTGTATCCGTGAAGACTTAAAATTAAAGAAACCACGTATGATGGCAATTTTAGACCCGGTAAAGGTCATTATCGACAACTATCCGGAAGGGCAGGTTGAAGAGTTAGATGTGACAAATAACCTCGAAAATGAAGCATTGGGGAGCCGTAAAGTGCCGTTTGGCAGAGAACTTTACATCGACAGAGAGGACTTCATGGAGGAGCCGCCGAAGAAATACTTCCGTATGTTCCCGGGCAATGAAGTGCGTCTGATGAATGCTTATTTTGTAACCTGTAACAGTTTTGTAAAAGATGAGGACGGAAAAGTAACCGAAATCCACTGTACCTACGACCCGGCATCCCGTGGCGGAAACAGCCCGGACGGCAGAAAGGTAAAAGGAACAATCCAGTGGGTATCTGCAGCACACGCAGTTCCGGCGGAAGTCCGTCTGTATGAAAATATTGTAGATGAGGAAAAAGGCGTGTATAATGAAGATGGCAGTTTGAATCTGAATCCAAATTCCCTGACAGTGTTAAAAAATTGTATGCTGGAAGAGAACTTAAAAGATGCAGAAGCCTATGACAGTTTCCAGTTTGTAAGACAGGGATTTTTCTGTGTGGATGCAAAGGATTCTACACCGGAGCATCTGGTATTTAACCGGATTGTTTCTTTGAAGAGCTCGTTTAAACTGCCAACCGCATAGAAAGAAAGGTATGGTAAAAAAAATGGATGGAAATATGAATTTACTTGCCGGACTTGAGAAGTTCGGAATCCAGGCAGATGATACCACGAATCTGTTCGAGGATGAAAAGAAGAAGAGTGTAGCGGAGAACGGAGAAGTCAAGGAAGAAATTCCTTCTGAGGAGAGTTTCCTGTTAGACAAGGCAATCCGTTGTACCGTATGTGATAAGGTATTCAAGACAAAGCTGATTAAAAACGGCAGAGTAAAGCGTCTTGAGCCGGATTTTGACCTGCGTCCGCGGTATGAATACATTGATACCAACAAATATGGTGTGTTATCCTGCCCGTACTGCGGTTATACAGCGCTTGACCGTTATTTTGAACATCTCACCAGCGCACAGATTAAACTCATTAAAGAGGGTGTCTGCTCCAAATTCAAGGGAAATGGAGATGTGGAGCCAAAGGTACTTGATTATGATTCTGCAATCGAGCGCTATAAGTTAGCTCTGTTTTGTACCATTGTCAAGAAGGGAAAGAACAGTGAGAAGGCATACACCTGCTTAAAGATTGCATGGCTGTTACGCGGAAAGGCAGAAAACATTGATGCTTCTGCACCGGATGCCGAGAAGCTTCGCAAGGAATGTAAGGAGCAGGAAGAAGCATTTTACCAGCAGGCATACGAAGGATTTACCAAGGCAGTTGCAAGTGAGAATTTCCCAATCTGTGGAATGGACGCAACTACCATGGATTATCTGATTGCAGTTATGTCCGCACATTACAAGAAATACGATGTGTCTTCCAAGTGCATTGCAAGAATTTTGCAGACACCGGCAGCATCTAAGCGTATCAAGGATCTGGCAAGAGAGCTCAAGGAACAGATTATTGAAGATATCAAGAAAACAAAATAATTCTGATGGCAGACTTGTATGATAGAAATTATGATTGATTTGCAGGGGGAGAAAACAGCTCCTCTGTATGAAAAAATCTACGAATACATAAAAAATGAAATCACAGAGGGCAGGATTCCGGTAGGGGAAAAACTGCCCTCGACCCGTCTCTTGGCAAAAAATCTTTCGGTGAGCCGCAGTACGGTGGAACTGGCATATGACCAGCTTTTAGCGGAAGGGTATATCCGTGCGGAGGCGTGCAGGGGATTCTTTGTGTGCGATATTGCACAGCTGTACCGGCTGGGGCATATGGGAAAGACACTGCAACCGCCAAAGGAGGAACAGTCCGGGAAAAAGACGGCTCCAAAAGCTTTGACAGGAAAAGAAGATACCCGTGCAGAGATTGATTTCTCTCCGTATGCGATTGATACGGCGGCATTTCCGTTTAGTGTCTGGAGAAAGGTCAACCGCAATGTGTTAGCAGACGACAGAGAAAATCTGCTTCTTCCGGGAGACGGACAGGGGGATTTGGAGTTGCGGGAGGCGATTAACCGCTATCTGCATCAGGCAAGAGGGGTTAACTGCGGCCCGGAAAACATTATTATCGGTGCCGGAAACGAATATTTAGAAATTCTTCTGGCACAGGTTTTAGGAAAAAACAGAACCGTTTTGATGGAGAATCCGGGATATCCGCAGGCATACCATACATTTTGCAATATGGGTTATCGGGTGGTAACGGTGCCGGCAGAAGACGGCGGCTTACAGTTAAAAGCGATAAGGCAGTATGCTACCAAAAGCGGGGAAGCAGAGCCGGATATCATTTATATGATGCCATCCCACCAGTTTCCACTTGGAACCGTTATGCCTTTGAAACAGCGGCTGGAGTTGTTACAGTGGGCGGCGGAGCGTAAGGAGCGCTATCTGATTGAGGATGATCACGACAGCGAGTACCGTTACAGGGGAAAACCGATTCCGTCTTTTCAGAGCGTGGATCGCTATGGAAAAGTGATTTACCTTGGAACGTTCTCTAAAAGCATCGCACCGGCACTTCGAATCAGTTATATGGTGCTGCCGGACGCACTGTTAGAACAGTATCATAGCCGATGTGGATTTTATTCGACAACCGTGCCGAGAATGCAGCAGGAGGCGCTTCACGCATTTATTGAGGAAGGACATTTTGAGCGCCATTTAAACCGGATGCGAGGTATTTACCGCAGCAGACATGATTTTTTGCTTGGAGAACTGCGTAACGAACCCTGGGTGGAGCGCATCAGCGGAGATCACGCCGGACTTCATGTGCTTGTAAGAGTAAAAACCACGCAATGTGGGAGCAAGTTGTCAAAGATGGCGAGAAAAGAAGGCGTAAAGGTTTCTTCCCTGTCTGAGTATCTGCTTGATTGCTCAACAAATGAAGAAAATACAAAGAAAAATCCACCGGTTTTATTGTTAGGCTATGGACAGTTAGATGAGGAGAAAATAAAAGAAGGCATCAGGCGCCTGCGTGAGGCTTTCCGGGAGTAGTGTCGTACACCTGCGCAAAAGAGCGGTAGAAGGTTCTTAGGCTGTTAAATCCGCTGGCGTAGCAGGCATCGGTGACCGAGAGGTCTGTGTGCATCAAAAGCCCCATTGCGTGCTCGCAGCGGAGCCGGTTCAGGTAATCGGTATAGGAACAGCCAAAGCTGTCGCGGAAAATATGCGAGATATAATATTTACTGTAGCCGAGGGAGAACGCAAGGTCTGACAGACTTAGCGGCTCCGTGAAATGTCCGTTTAAGTATGCAGCAATTTCCTCACAGATATCAGAGGATACCGTAGTGCCGGGCAGTAGTACAATATCTGACAAGATGAGCCAGAGAATGAGCGCAAGATAACTTTTGACGGGCAAAAGCCCGTCTTTTTTTAATGCAGGCGATGCCTTAAAAGCAGTGCCTTCCTGACAGGCAAGAAGCTCCATAAACAGATGATGCAGCCGTTTCGGGTCGGAGGGTGCGGTCACAAACGGAGACGCAGGCAGCGTGGAAGAAAACTCCTTGTGATAGTCCGGTAAAAGCTCCGGAGGAAAAATCACGAGAATTGCACGGGAGGACGTTTCTGTATGTGTCTTGTGTGCAACATTTGGAAAGGCGATGGATGCCATTCCGGCAGAAAGTATCTGTGTCGCAGAACCGATGGTGATTTCAATTTCACCGTCTAACACGTAAAACAACTCGATTTCCCGGTGGAGATGGGGTGCATAGCTGTTGTTTTGGGTGATGCGGATGGTAAACGGTTCGGTGCGGTTTTGATAGATGCTTTTCATGAAAAGAGACCCTCCTTTTCCGGATGATTTTACTATACTGGAAAAAAGTAAAAACCGCAATATCTGGCAAGAAAAATCTCGTTCCTGGCAGGAAAAAAATACAAAAAACGATAAAATAAAAACAGAAGTGAATGGAAGTTTTAAGGGAGGAAACAACTATGAACGAAATCTGGAATGGAGACCTTGGCAATGGAAATTACCGCAATCCGGTGTTGTATGCGGATTATTCCGACCCGGATGCAATCCGTGTGGGTGAGGATTATTTTATGATTGCATCGAGTTTTTCCAATGTGCCGGGATTGCCGTTGCTGCACTCAAAGGACCTTGTCAACTGGAAGGTTGTCAACTATATCTTAAAGGAACTGCCGGAGAAGCGCTATGACACACCGGTTCACGGATGCGGTGTGTGGGCACCGGCAATCCGTTATCATGAGGGAACTTATTTTGCATGCTTCCCGATGCCGGATGAGGGAATCTATATGTGTACTGCGACAGACCCGTTTGGCGAGTGGAGCAAGCCGGTCAATATCCGTCGGGGGGCAGGCTGGATTGATCCGTGCCCATTCTGGGATGAGGATGGACGGGCTTATCTTGTGGCAGGAGTGGCAAAGAGCCGTATCGGCTATAAGAGTGTGCTTCATATGGTAGAAATGCAGCCGGACGGGATGGGATTAATCGGAGACGAGGTCAAAATTTTTGACGGAAATGAAAATGACCAGGTGACGATTGAAGGTCCTAAAATGTACAAGCGAAACGGTTGGTATTATATTTTTGCCCCGGCAGGCGGTGTCAAAATCGGCTGGCAGACCGTACTGCGCTCGAAAAATGTGTTTGGTCCGTATGAATACAAGGTTGTGATGCGTCAGGGAGACAGCCCGGTAAACGGCCCTCACCAGGGAGCCTGGGTGGATACCGTGACCGGAGAGGACTGGTTTTTACATTTTCAGGACGTATACAGTGCCGGAAGAATCACACATTTGCAGCCGATGCACTGGGAGAACGACTGGCCAATTATCGGTGTGGCAAAGGATGGAAACAATTACGGAGAGCCGGTCATGGAATACCGTAAGCCAAATGTAGGAACAGTGACAGGGGAGCGCACGGAGCCGGTTACCTCGGATGATTTTACCGGAAAGGAGCTTGGCGTACAGTGGCAGTGGAATGCGAACCCGAAAGAGGACTGGTATGCGCTTACCGGAAATGCGCTGCGGTTAAACGCTGTCCCGGCAGAACGCCCTTACGGGGATGTGCCGAACCTGTTGCTTGCAAAGTGGCCGGCACCGGAATTTTGCTGTGTGACAAAGCTTGATCTCTCACATCTTAAAGAGGGAGAAGAAGCTGGTGTCATTTCCATGGGTGTGCGGTACGGTGTCCTTGCAGTCAGAAGAGAAGCGGGAGCACTTCATGCCTATTATGTGAGCGGAGAGCAGAAGTATGGCAAAATTTTAGTTGACCACACCGAGGAGAGCGAGGTTTCGCTTGGAACACTGGAAAGTGAAACAATTTCTGTGAGATATACGGTGAAACGGGATGGAACGCAGGATTTAAGTGAGACGGAAAAAGGATTCCCACGGGAAAAGGTTTTGATTGAGTACAGCACAGATGGCAGCACTTACCGGGAAGCAGGCAGCCTTTTTGCTGTTCCGGGGCGCTGGGTCGGTGTGAAAAACGGTGTATTCTGCATCGGAAACAAGGAAAAAGAAAGTGGCTACGCGCTGGTAGAGTCTGTTTTGTATACAAGAGAATAAACGAAACAATAGAAGGTTCGACTTGTGAACATTCTGTTATTAAAAAACGTCCAACTGGTATGTTCCTTTATACCAATCGGACGTTTTTTTCCTTTTTTAGTGCGCCTTACGGCACAGATAGTTTACTGATTATATTTGTTGTTGTCACCCATCTTCATTGCGCGAACCTTAAGCGGCAGACCAAACAGAGTGATAAAGCCCTCTGCATCGTGGTGGTCATAGAGGTCGCCGGTGGTAAAGCTTGCTAAGGACTCACTGTAGAGAGAGTATGGGGAAGTGGTTCCGGCTTTGATGATGTTACCCTTGTAGAGTTTGAATTTCACTTCTCCGGTGACATATTCCTGGGTAGAGGAAACAAATGCCTTGACAGCATCACACAGAGGGGTAAACCATTTTCCTTCGTAGACAATCTGAGCGAGTTTGTTGCCCATGTCCTTCTTTACTTCCATTGTTGCACGGTCTAATACCAGCTCCTCTAACTGCTGGTGAGCTTCCATCAGGATGGTTCCGCCCGGTGTCTCGTATACACCACGGGATTTCATGCCGACAACACGGTTCTCTACGATATCGACAATGCCGATGCCGTGTTTGCCGCCGAGACGGTTTAATTCACGGATGATATCGGAAACCTTCATCTGTTTGCCATTGACAGAAGTCGGAACACCTTTTTCAAAGGTCATCGTAACATATTCGCCTTCATCCGGTGCTTTTTCCGGAGAAACGCCGAGTACTAAAAGATGGTCGTAGTCAGGCTCGTTTGCCGGGTCCTCTAACTCAAGACCTTCGTGGCTGATATGCCAGATGTTGCGGTCGCGGCTGTAGCTGGTGTCAGCAGAGAATGGGAGATGGATGCCATGCGCCTTGCAGTATTCGATTTCTGCTTCACGGGAATCCATATTCCACTTGTCATCACGCCATGCAGCGATGATTTTAAGGTCAGGAGCAAGTGCCTTGATGCCGAGTTCGAAACGAATCTGGTCGTTTCCTTTTCCGGTTGCACCGTGGCAGATAGCGGTTGCGCCTTCTTTTCTTGCAACTTCTACTAATTTCTTTGCAATCAGCGGACGTGCCATGGAGGTCCCTAATAAGTATTTGTTTTCATAAACTGCATTTGCCTCTACGCATGGCATAATGTAATCTTCGCAGAATTCATCGATGATATCGACAATGTATAATTTGGAAGCACCGCAGGAGATGGCTCTTTCTTCGAGTCCGTCAAGCTCTTCTTCCTGTCCGCAGTCGATACAGCAGCAGATGACTTCATAATCGTAATTTTCCTTTAACCAGGGAATGATGGCAGTGGTATCAAGACCGCCTGAGTAAGCTAAAATAACTTTTTCTTTCATGGGAATACATCCTTTCTTCGTAAGAGTTACGTACTGACTGCAACCATTTCAGTTGAGGTACTAGGATAAATATACAACACCTTTCTTTGAAAAGCAAGTGAAAAAATATACATTTTTCGTTTATAAAAACACAGTGGCATGAGTAAAAATGACGAAGTGACCGAAACGACCATCCTATTATAAAGGAAGAAACTAAGATACAGGAATGTAAAAACAGTGTATAAAATGGAAAAGTTGAAAAAAATACAAAAAACGGGTTGCATAAATGAATGAACGAATGTATAATTATGCAATAAAAATAAGGCGCGAAATTTAGAAGAAATCAAATTCATTTTGGGAAAAAAGTGCTATAATAAAAAGCATCAGACACAGGGAGGAAGGAATCGGATGATCAAAGCGGGAATTATCGGGGCGACCGGATATGCAGGAAATGAACTGGTACGTCTTTTAATGGGACATAAGGAAGTAGAAATTAAGTGGTATGGCTCGAGAAGCTATATTGATAAGAAGTATGCGGATGTATACCAGAATATGTTTACGATTGTAGATGATATCTGCAAGGATGATAATATGGAAGAGCTGGCATCCCAGGTGGATGTGATTTTTACGGCGACACCGCAGGGATTTTTAGCGGGGGTCCTCACAGAAGAAATCTTACAAAAGACCAAAATTATCGACCTGAGCGCAGATTACCGCATCAAGGATGTGGCAGTTTACGAGGAATGGTACAAAATCGAACATAAGAGTCCACAGTTTATTGAGGAAGCGGTGTACGGACTGTGTGAGATTAACCGTGACCAGATTACAGAAAAAACAAGGTTAGTGGCAAATCCGGGCTGTTATACGACGTGTTCGATTCTGACCGCCTATCCGCTTGTAAAGGAAGGGCTTATCGACCCGGATACGCTCATTGTTGATGCAAAGTCCGGAACCTCAGGTGCAGGGCGCGGAGCAAAGCTTCCAAACCTGTTTTGCGAGGTGAACGAAAACATCAAGGCATATGGTGTGACAAGCCACAGACATACGCCGGAAATCGAAGAACAACTTGGCTATGCGGCAGGAAAGAAGATTCTTATCAATTTTACACCGCACCTTGTACCGATGAACCGCGGAATCCTTGCAACGGAATATGCAAGTCTTAAGAGAAAGCCGGATGGCAGTCTTCCGACTTATGAGGAGATAAAGGCAGTCTATGACCGCTATTATGAAAAGGAAAAATTTGTGCGTGTGCTTCCGAAGGATGTCTGCCCGGAGACAAAATGGGTGGAAGGAAGCAACTATGTGGATGTCAACTTTAAGATTGATGAGCGCACGGGACGCATCGTGATGATGGGAGCACTTGACAATCTTGTGAAGGGAGCTGCGGGTCAGGCAGTCCAGAATATGAACCTTCTCTTTGGATTTGATGAGGCAGAGGGACTAGAACTCGTACCGATGTTTCCATAAGACAACGGATTTACATAAAGGGAGCAGAACCGAAAATGAAAGATGAAAAAATCGTCATCCGCGTGATGGCAATGGAGGATTTTGAACAGGTACACAAGCTGTGGATGGGCATCCACGGATTCGGAATCCGCAGTATCGATGATTCAAAGGAAGGCGTGGAGCGCTTTCTAAAGAGAAATCCAACCACCAGCATGGTGGCAGTTGCAGGGGGGACAATTGTGGGGGCAATTCTCTGCGGGCATGACGGAAGGCGCGGATGTCTGTACCATGTGTGCGTGAGAGAAGACTACCGCAAGAACGGAATCGGACAGCAGATGGTAGAAAAATGTCTTGCAGCATTAAAAGAGGAACATATCAATAAAGTCAATCTGATTGCCTTCAAAAAAAATGAAGTCGGCAACCGGTTCTGGCAGGGACTCGGATGGAGTTTTAGGGAAGATGTCAACTATTATGAATGTGTACTGAATGAAGAAAATCAGACACGCTATAATCCATAGAAAGCAGGAGGAATGTTATGAGACAGATTAAAGGCGGCGTGACAGCGGCAAAAGGATTTCAGGCGGCAAGTACGGCAGCAGGAATTAAATATAAAACAGGCAGAAAGGATATGGCGTTACTGTATAGCGAGACACCCTGCAATGTGGCAGGAACCTTTACCACCAATCTGGTGAAGGCGGCTCCGGTCAAGTGGGACCAGAAGGTCGTATCCCAGACGAAAAAGGCACAGGCAGTTGTCGTCAATGCGGGAATTGCAAATGCCTGTACCGGAGAAGAGGGAATGGGCTACTGTCTTGAAACAGCACAAAAGGCAGGCGCTATGTTAAAGATTCCGGCAGAGCAGGTGTTGGTGGCTTCGACGGGCGTCATCGGAATGCAGCTTCCGATGGATAAAATCTGTGCCGGCATCGAGCAGATGGCGCCGCAGTTAAAGGGCGGAATTGAGAGCGGCCATGAGGCGGCACTTGCCATTATGACAACAGACACCCATGAGAAGGAAGTAGCGGTGGAACTTGAACTTGGCGGAAAAACCGTTACGATTGGCGGAATGTGCAAAGGTTCCGGCATGATTCATCCAAATATGTGCACGATGCTTAGCTTTGTGACAACAGATGCAGCGATTTCACAGGAACTCCTACAGAAGGCACTCTCTGCGGACGTGCAGGATACCTATAATATGATTTCCGTGGACGGTGATACCTCCACAAACGACACTTGTCTTCTCCTGGCAAACGGTCAGGCAGGAAACACAGAGATTACCGAAAAGAATGACGACTACAGGGCATTTTGTGAGGCGTTAAATTTTGTCAATGAGACGCTTGCAAAAGAGATGGCAGGAGACGGAGAAGGAGCAACGGCGTTATTTGAAGTAAAGGTGATTCACGCTGCAACGAAGGAGCAGGCGAAGGTGTTAAGCAAATCCGTTATCACATCAAGCCTTACCAAAGCGGCAATCTACGGACACGATGCAAACTGGGGAAGAATTCTTTGTGCAATGGGATATTCCGGTGCACAGTTTGACCCGGAAAAAGTAGATTTGTACTTTGAGAGCGTGGCAGGAAGCTTAAAGATTATTGAAAACGGTGTGGCGCTTGATTACAGCGAGGAGCAGGCAACAAAGATTTTATCGGAGAAGGCAGTGACTGCCATTGCGGATATTAAAGAGGGAGACGCTTCTGCGACAGCATGGGGCTGTGACCTTACCTATGACTATGTAAAGATTAATGCAGATTACCGTTCTTAAAGGATGGCATTGGAGGTTTCAATGGAAGAGAAGAATATGCAGGAAGTAATGCGCAAGGCGGAAGTGCTGATTGAGGCACTTCCTTATATCCAGCGGTTTAACCGCAAGATAATTGTAGTAAAATATGGCGGAAGTGCCATGGTGGACGAGGAATTAAAACGCCATGTCATTCAGGATGTAACGCTGTTAAAATTAGTAGGATTTAAGCCGATTATCGTTCACGGCGGCGGCAAGGAAATCAGCAAATGGGTGGAAAAATCCGGCATGGAACCGGTGTTCGTCAACGGACTTAGAAAGACTGACGCGGCAACGATGGAAATTGCAGAGATGGTGCTCAACAAGGTGAACAAGTCGCTTGTGAAGCTGGTACAGCAGATTGGCGTCAACGCGGTCGGAATCAGCGGAAAAGACGGCGGACTTTTAAAAGTGGAAAAGAAGTATTCAAACGGAGAGGATATCGGATTTGTCGGAGAGATTACAGAAGTTAATCCGAAGGTTTTATATGATCTGCTTGAAAAAGATTTTCTCCCGATTGTATGTCCGGTTGGAATGGATGATGAATTTAACAGCTACAATATCAATGCGGATGATGCTGCATGTGCGATTGCAAAAGCGGTAAATGCAGAAAAACTGGCATTTTTAACGGATATTGACGGTGTATACAAGGACCCGAAGGATAAGAGCACCTTAATGACTGCACTTTCCGTGGAGGAAGCACGCGGATTAATCGGAGATGGATTTATCGGCGGCGGAATGCTGCCAAAACTTAACAACTGCATCGATGCCATTGAAAACGGCGTTTCCCGCGTACATATTCTGGATGGAAGAATTGCACATTGTCTTCTGCTTGAAATCTTTACGAACAGCGGAATCGGCACGGTGATTTATAAGGAGAAATAAACAGTATGGAAAAACAGGATTACATCAACGGAGCAGAGGAGAGCCTGCTTCATACCTATAACCGTTTCCCGCTGGTACTAGACCACGGAGAGGGTGTGTATCTTTATGATACGGATGGGAAAAAATATCTTGATTTTGCGGCAGGAATCGCAGTCGAGGCGCTTGGATACAGCAATGAGGAATACAAGGATGCCCTAAAACAGCAGGTGGATGCGCTGATGCACACCTCGAATCTTTACTATAATGTGCCGATTATGAATGCGGCAAAGCGTGTGCTTCGTGCCAGTGAAATGGACCGCGTATTTTTCACCAACAGCGGAACGGAAGCCATCGAGGGCGCCATCAAAGCGGCAAAGAAATACGCTTATACCAGAGACGGGCATGCCGGACATGAAATCATTGCGATGGAACATTCGTTTCACGGAAGAAGCCTTGGAGCATTGTCTGTGACCGGAAACCATCATTATCAGGAACCGTTTGAGCCGTTGATGCCGGGAGTACGGTTTGCAAAATTCAATGATTTGGAGAGTGTGAAAGCACTGATTAATGAGAAAACCTGTGCCATTTTGTTTGAGACCGTACAGGGAGAAGGCGGAATTTATCCTGCTACGGAAGAATTTATGAAAGGGGTGCGCGCACTCTGCGATGAGCATGATATTCTGCTTATTTTGGATGAAATCCAGTGCGGAATGGGACGTACCGGAGAAATGTTCGCATGGCAGCATTATGGCGTGAAACCGGATATTATGACAAGCGCAAAGGCACTTGGCTGTGGCGTTCCGGTGGGGGCTTTTCTTATGACACAGCGTGTCGCAGACAAGTCACTTGCACCTGGAGACCACGGAACAACCTACGGCGGCAATCCGTTTGTGGGAGCAGCTGTCAATAAGGTTCTTGAAATTATGGAGCGTGACAAAATAACAGAGCACGTAAAAGAAATTGCGCCTTACTGGGAAGAGCAGCTCGATAAGCTGGTGGCTTCTTATGATTTCCTGACTGCAAGACGCGGACTTGGTCTGATGCAGGGCGTTGTCTGCGAGAAACCGGTCGGACAGGTGGCGTCAAAGGCACTCGGGGAGGGATTAATTGTCATTACGGCAGGAAGCAATGTCCTTCGGTTTGTGCCGCCGCTTATTATCGAAAAAGAGCATGTCGATGAAATGATTGAAAAATTAAATAACGTTTTAAAAAATCTATAGTCAGAACCAAAAACTTTGATGAAATACAGAAAAATATTTTTAAATTCTCTTGTCATAACCCGCAAAGTCCGTTAAAATAGAAATAACAGGCATTGAGGACTTCTTCGCCGGAAAAGGTGAGGAAGAATGCAGATGAATCAAACAAAATTAAAAAAGCTTATTCCGACATATCAGAAGAAAACAAAGAGCGGGCAAATCAGGTTTATGCTCTTTGTTTTGATGTCTGCGGGTTTATTACAGATGGGATGTGGAAGAAAAGAAGCTGTTTATTTAGAAACCCCGGAGACAGAGAAAAATCAGACCGAGGGGGAAGATACCACAGAAGAAAGCTGGATGACAGAAGAAAAAGAGGAGACGGTATCCGGCTGTTATGTGTATGTATGTGGAGCGGTGACGGCTCCGGGAGTTTATTTTCTGTCGGAGGGAAGCCGGGTCTATGAGGCTCTCATGGCTGCCGGAGGGATGCTTGCAGAGGCAGAGAACAAAGCAGTAAACCAGGCGGAGATGGTTACCGACGGACAGATGATATGGATTCCCACCAAAGAGGAAGCAGCAGAAGGTGTTTTTGTGGGTGGCGGTGCAGAGACGGCAGAGATTTCAGATGGAAAAGTGAATTTGAATACTGCCGGAATTGAGGAACTTATGACGCTGCCGGGAATCGGTCAGAGCAAAGCGGAGAAGATTGTTTCCTACCGGGCAGAACACGGTAGTTTTGCGTCTGTTGAAGAACTTATGAATGTAGAGGGAATCAAAGAGGGCGTATTTAATCGGGTCAAAGACAGTATAAAGGTGAAGTGAGATGGCAAAGAAGGTTCTTGTTGTAGATGATGAAAAATTAATTGTAAAGGGAATCCGCTTTAGTCTTGAACAGGACGGGATGGAAGTGGATTGCGCATATGACGGGGAGGAAGCGTTAAAGCTTGCAACCGAAAATAATTATGACATGGTATTGTTAGATATTATGCTGCCCAAAATGGATGGATTTGAAGTGTGCCAGCATATTCGTGAATTCTCGAATATGCCGATTGTAATGCTGACCGCAAAGGGCGATGACATGGACAAAATCCTCGGTCTTGAATACGGGGCAGATGATTATATTACGAAACCGTTTAATATCTTAGAGGTCAAAGCAAGAATCAAGGCAATCATGCGGCGTACCGCGGGAAGCCAGCCAAAACAGGAGAATTCGAAGATTATTGAGTCGGGAGACTTAAGGTTAGACTGTGAGAGCCGGAGATTATTCATCCTTGGCAAAGAGGTAAACTTAACGGCAAAAGAATTTGATTTATTAGAACTTTTAGTAACAAATCAGAACAAGGTCTACAGCAGAGAGAATCTGCTCAATCTGGTATGGGGATATGAGTATCCGGGAGATGTGCGGACGGTAGATGTTCATGTCCGCCGCCTGCGGGAAAAGATTGAGAGCAATCCGAGTGAGCCTAAGTATGTGCATACCAAATGGGGTGTCGGATATTATTACGCGAAGAATTCGTAAGGTGCAGATTTATGAATAAGTTCAAAAAAATAACTAATTTTGCAAAAAGTCTGAAATTCAGACTGATGCTTCTGTTTATTCTAATCGGAGTGATTCCGGGGGTGTTGCTGCGAAGTGGAATGCTCGGTTCCTATGAGAGCCGTGCAATTTCCATCCGCACAAGTGAAATCTTAAGTCAGGCGAAGATTCTCGCCAATCAGATTGTTTCCAATGATTATATCAACAATATGACAGGTTCAAATATCGATGCGCAGTTAGAACAGCTTTCTACTATTTATGATGGGCGTATCATGATTATTGATGATGAATTTCATATTGTCAAAGATACCTACTCGCTCGATGAGGGAAAGACCATCATTTCCGAGAAAGTGATTCAAAGCTATTACGGGGAAGAAATCACAAAGTACGATGCACAGAATCACTACATTGAACTGGCAATTCCTCTGACAGAGAATAGACCTGCGGGAGAAGATGCGCATATTCTTGGCGTGATGCTTGTGAGTGTTTCCACAGACAGTATTCAACTGAATCTTTCTTATCTTGCGACAAATACACTTGTAATAGAAATGATTTGTACGTTTATTGTTATTTTTTTCGGTGTTCTTGTAGCGGGACAGCTTGTAAAGCCATTTCATAAGATGTCAAAGTCGATTGAGATGATTCAGACCGGATATGGTGAGGATGCGTTAGAAATTAATGACTATACGGAGACGATTCAGATTTGTGAGAATTTTAACCGGATGCTTGGCAGGATGAAAGTGCTTGACGATTCCAGACAGGAGTTTGTGTCAAATGTGTCACATGAGTTAAAGACACCGCTTACTTCCATGAAGGTGTTGGCAGATTCCATCAATAGTATGGGAGATGCACCGATAGAGCTGTACAAGGAGTTTATGGCAGATATCGGAAATGAAGTGGACCGAGAGACAAAGATTATCAACGACCTGCTTTCCCTGGTAAAAATGGATAAGTCGGCAGGAGATTTGAATCTTTCCAATGTCAATATCAATGAACTGTTAGAGCAGATTTTAAAACGCTTAAAACCGATTGCGGACAAACAGAAGGTAGAACTGGTATTGGAGAGTTTCCGGCCGGTAAGCGCGGATGTGGATGAAGTCAAAATTACGCTGGCATTTACCAATCTGATAGAGAATGCCATCAAGTATAACAAACCGGAAGGATGGGTTCATGTTTCCCTAAATGCAGACCATCAGTATTTTTATCTGAAGGTTGAGGATTCCGGAATCGGTATCCCGGAAAGTTCGTTAGAGCATATTTATGAACGTTTTTACCGGGTAGATAAGTCTCACTCGAGGGAAATCGGCGGAACAGGACTGGGACTTGCGATTACCAGAAATGCAGTGCTGATGCACAGAGGTGCAATCAAAGCATTCAGCACGGAGGGAGAAGGCACGATTTTTAATGTGCGTATCCCGTTAAAATATATCGGATAGAAAAGAGGAGAGAACATATGGGCAATCAGATAAAAAAAATGCTGTCACTTTGTTTCTTTCTGCTTCTTCTCGGATTTGTGGCAGGCTGTAATGAAGAGACCACAGACAGTGCCTATCATATTGAATATCTGAATAAAGAAAAGACCAAGATTGTTAATGTGCCTTATGAACCGGAAAGTACGGACCGTGAGGAACTGATACCGGAGCTATTAAATGCGTTAAGCACAGAGCCGGAGGAAGTAGAGTGCAGAAAGACGATTCCGGGGGATGTCAAGGTTTTGGATTATCGTCTGGAGGGCTCGCTCTTAACGGTGTACTTTGATGCAAATTACAGTACGATGAATGCCGTGGAAGAGGTTTTATGCCGTGCGGCTGTGGTTCGGACGATGACGCAGATAGCAGGGATTAACTGTGTGACGTTTTATGTGGACGGAATGCCGCTTACTGACCGTGACGGCGGTATTGTGGGCGTGATGTATGAGGACAGCTTTATTGAAAATCCCGGAGAGCAGATTAACTCGATTCAGAATACGAATGTAACACTTTATTTTTCCAACGAGACCGGAGATGCACTTATCAAGGAAGTGCGGCAGGATGTATACTACAGTAGTAATATGTCTATCGATAAACTTGTGATGGAACAGCTTCTTGACGGACCGGAGATTGCAGGCGCAAAATCAGTAATTCCAAAGGGAACGCGTCTGGTGAATATTTCGGTGGTGGATGGGGTCTGCTATGTGAATCTGGATGATAATTTCCGCAATCAGGATTATGCGGTGAATGAATCAGTTGTGATTTATGCAATCGTAGATTCACTGACAGAAATTCCGAATATCAATAAAGTACAGATTTCCGTGAATGGAGATACGAGCGGAGTTTACCGTGACAGTTATAAGCTGTCCGATATGTATGAGCGGGATTTAAGTTATGTGAAAGAGACAGAATCCGTTGAGGGAGATACGACAACAGAGGAGGAGTGAATTTGGGGGTATGGAAAAGACCTCTGTGCCGGATTGCAGCAGGATTTTTACTTGGAATCCTGTTCGGTGCGTATGGGGGCACCTGGTATCTGGTGACAGCGGCAGCAGTCCTTTTGATGGGCTGTACGGGATACACCTTTCTTGGAACAAAAAGGTGGTTATATGCAGCGGTGGTTTTTCTGGAAATCACAGCGGCAATTTTCTTTGGAAATCTGCGGTATCATGCCGCAGAGACATTTCGGCAGACATATTTGCAGGAAATACCGGATGGAGCACGGGTGAGTGTGCAGGGAAGACTGGTTTCAAAGGAATATAAAAATTATCAATATCTTTATTATCTAACATCCTGCTATGTGCAAAGACAAGACGAAGCAGGAGGGTCAAAGGGCACTGCATCAAACAAAACAGTGCCGTGCAATCAGGTGATTGTCTGTGTCGGGAAAGATTCCTATAAGCTCGGCAAAACCCTTGTATTAAATGGAACAGCAGAATATTGGAAAGGTGCATCGAATGAAGGAAATTTTGATGCAAAAACTTATTATTGGTCGCGAGGCATTGATTTTAAGATAAAAGACGCGCAGATTCTTTCTGAGCATGGAGAGGCGGATGCTGTCTTAGAGTGGCTCTTTTCCCTTCGCAGTAAAATAGCGGAGGTGTATGCGGAAGAGTTGGAGGAAGGACAGGCGGGCGTTCTTACCACGATGGTTTTGGGAGATAAAAGTATTCTTGAGAAAGAGGAGAAAAAACTTTATCAGAAAACCGGAATTTCGCATATCTTAGCAATATCCGGACTACATATTTCAGTCATAGGAATGAGCCTGTATCAGATTTTAAGGAAACTTGGAGCGGGATATGCTGTGGCAGGGATGGGAGCAGGAATTCTTATGGCAGGCTATGGAGGCATGGTCGGAATGGGGACCTCTGTGAACCGGGCGCTGTTGATGTTTTTTCTGATGTTACTTGCAGGAGTGTTTGGAAGAAGCTATGATTCACTCAGCGCACTCTCTGCGGCGGCGCTGGCTTTGACCTGGGAAAATCCGGCCATTTTGTTTTATGCCGGATTTCTGCTCTCTTTTGCGGCAGTGACCGGTGTCGTGTATCTCGGAGGATTTCTGGAGAAACAAAAGGGTGGAGAAAAAAGAGTTTTAAAAAGAATCGCAGGCAGTTTTTTGGATACGCTTGGCGTAAGTGCTGCCATCCAGCTTGCAACGATACCGCTTGTGGCGTGGTATTACTATGAACAGCCGACATATGGAATTTTTGCTAATCTCATGGTACTACCGTTTATGGCACTGCTTTTGTATCTTGGAATTGTGGGCGGACTTTTGGGATTAGTTTTGCCAGAACTGGCAAAACTGCCGCTTTTTTTCTGCCAGGTGATTTTAAACTGGTATGAGACAGTCTGTAAAGGAGTTGGCAGTCTGCCGGGGGCTGTTTATATCTGCGGACAGCCGCCGGTGTGGAAGATGGCAGGGTATTATCTTTTGCTGCTTTTTCTTGCATCCTGTCTTTACAGACAAAAGAAAGTAAAAGATACCGGAAGAACTTTAAATGTCCGGCTGTTTGCCGGCGGAGCGGCGTTGTTGTTTTGCCTTTTGTTCCACGGAAACGGCGGATTTGAACTCGACGTGCTTGATGTCGGACAGGGGGACGGAATCTTTTTACAGACGGAAAATGGAATAACGATGTTTGTAGATGGAGGGAGCAGCAATGTGTCGAAAGTCGGGGAGTATCGAATCATGCCGTTTTTAAAGGCAAAGGGAATCCGTCAGATTGATTTCTGGGCGGTGAGCCATACGGATGCAGACCATATTTCCGGCCTGATGGAAATTTTAGAGGAGGGCTATCCGGTTTTCAATCTGCTCATGGCAGAAAACATTGAGAGGGATGAGGCGTTTGAAAATTTATGTGCGCTCGCGAAAAAGGCGGGAAGTAATATTGTGTATGGGAAGGCAGGAGATATTCTGCATCTTGGAGACGCACGGATAGAGTTGATATCGCCGGGGGCAGAGAATACGGCGTCAGATAAGAATGGAAATTCGCTGGTCTTTTATTATGAGGAAAATGGATTTACCGGGCTGTTTACAGGAGATGTCGGAGAGGCGCAGGAGAGAAGGATTCTCTCACAAAAGAAGCTCCGTCAGGCAGAATTTTATAAGGTGGCGCACCACGGCTCCGGCGGGTCAAATTCCATGGAATATCTCAGGGCTGTGGCACCGGAGATTTCTGTGGTTTCCTGTGCAAAGGAAAATTCCTATGGGCACCCTGCACCGAAAGCGGTAGAGAATATGGAAGACGCGGGCAGTACCATATTTTATACGATGGAGAGCGGCAGAATCCGCATTACAAGAGAAGGGGAGGAGCTTGTCGTTGAAAAGTACTTACAGCCGCTTGATGTTTTCCGTTCGTCTGTGGTAAAATAAATGCTATGAAAACGATTGACGAAGATATTAAAACAGGACAATTAAAAACAGCATATCTGCTCTATGGTCCGGAGGCATATCTGCGCAGACAGTACCGGGACAAGTTAAAAAATGCGATGGCAGCGCCGGATGATAACATGAACTTTGCCGCATTCGAGGGGAAGGAGACGGATGTGGAGGCGGTCATCGAATTGGCTGAGACGCTGCCTTTTTTTGCAGAACAGAGAGTGATTCTGATTGAAAACAGTGGATTTTTTAAAAATTCCTGTGAGAGATTGGCGGAATACCTGCCCAAGACTCCGTCTACCACGCATTTTATTTTTGTGGAGGATGAGGTTGACAAGCGCTCAAAATGCTATAAGGCAGTGCAGAAGACCGGAAAAGTGGTGGAATTTGCCACGCAGACGGAAGAACTTCTGACGCGCTGGATTCTTTCGCGATTAAAGAAAGAGGGAAAGAATATCACTGGCTCTGTGATGCAGCTTTTTTTATCGAAGACCGGAACCGATATGGGGAACATTGACAGAGAGTTAGAAAAGCTCATCTGTTATACGATGGGACGTCCCGTGATAGAGGCGGCGGACGTGGAAGCGATTGCCACCGAGCAGACACAGAACAAGATATTTGAGATGGTGAATGCGATTGCGGAGCACAACCAGAGAAAAGCGCTTGACCTTTATTACGACCTTTTAACGTTAAAGGAACCGTCGATGCGTATCATGTATCTGATTTCAAGACAGTTTCAGATTCTTTTGAATGTAAGAGATATGTCCGCGAGAGGGATGGATCAGGCATCAATGGCAAAGATTGCAGGAATTCCGCCGTTTGCCGTGCGGCGCAACGTAAGCCAGGCGAAGGGATTTTCGATGGAGCAGTTAAAACAGGCATTGCGGGATGGTGTTGATTTGGAGGAAGCGGTCAAGACCGGCAGGATGAATGACCAGATGGCGGTGGAGATATTTCTGATGAAATACAGCAGAAGCGCATGAGCGGAGCTGCTGCAAGGCGAATCAAGTGTGCGATTGACGCACACTTGCGCCTGCTTTAGCAGGTTGCGTGATGCGGTATGCGAAGCAGAAACTTCTTCTCCGCGGGGTACGCAAAAAAAGACCAGCATGACGGTGCTGGCCTTTTTTGTTAGCAGCTGGGTTAAGGCTGCGTTCTTATTATAATTAAGCTAAAGTGTTGACAAGTTTTGTCAAACGGGAAACTTTTCTACCAGCGTTGTTCTTGTGGTAAACTCCCTTGGAAGAAGCGCTCTCGATAACAGAGACAGCGTTTGTTAAAGCAGCAGAAGCAGCGGCCTTATCGTTAGCAGCTACAGCAGCCTCAACCTTCTTAATAGAAGTCTTAACCTCAGATCTGATAGATTTATTTCTAGCAGCTCTTGTTTCAGAAACTAAAATTCTTTTCTTTGCAGATTTAATGTTAGCCAATCCGTACACCTCCAATTCATATGGTAATTGTTCATGATTGTTACATTAAAGCCGGACACGGACAGTTCAATGTAAGCACACTAATGTATTGTAGGGTATCTGACAGATTCTGTCAAGAGATATTTCAAAAAATAATTTTTTTTTTGAGGAATCAGGATAGTTTCGCTGCCTGTCGGGAAAACTAGCAGAAAATATATTTTGGGAAAGTGTGGAGGGCATATGTATCAGATACGTACAGACCTGGCATTGGAAACGCAGGAAAAAATGCAGGAGGATCACGTCGAACTCAAAGGGGTTCGTTTTATGGAGGAGCGGATTGATAGGAATCTGACCATCAGTACGGTCGTGATTGAGACGGAAAACGGTGCGAAAACGATGGGAAAGCCAAAGGGAACGTATATTACCATCGAGGCTTCCAATATGGACGAGGAGGATGAGGATTACCACAGGGAAATCTCTGTGCAGCTTGCAAAGGTGATAAAAAAACTCCTTCCAAAGCACAAGGAGGAAATGTCGGTGCTCGTGGTGGGACTTGGAAACCGGGATGTGACGCCGGACGCGTTAGGCCCGAGAGTGATGGACAATCTGTTTATTACGAGGCACATCTTAAAGGAGTATGGAAAATATGCGTTTGGGGAGGGAAAAGTCAACCGCATCAGCAGCATTGTTCCGGGGGTTATGGCACAGACCGGAATGGAAAGTCTTGAGATTATCCGGGGAATTATGAAGGAGACACAACCGGACCTCATCATAGCGGTAGATGCCCTTGCCGCACGAAGCACCAAGCGGTTAAACCGGACGATTCAGGTTACAGACACAGGCATCAATCCCGGCAGCGGAGTCGGCAATCACAGACATGGACTGAATGAAAAAAGTCTCGGTGTGCCGGTGATTTCCGTTGGTGTACCTACCGTTGTAGATGCAGCAACCATTGTCAATGATACGATGTTTAATCTCGTGAGTGCCATGAGTCAGAGCAGTGCCCTAAATCATGTGGGAAATTCTCTCGGGGAATTAAATGATGCCGAAAAATATGAGTTAATCCGGGAACTGCTGTCCCCGAACTTAAACGCAATGTTTGTGACACCAAAGGATATCGACGAGTCCGTGAAACGCTTAAGTTTTACGGTGTCGGAGGGGTTAAATATCGCATTTATGGGTGGGAAACCTTTGGAAATACAGACGGCATAATGGGAATTGACGGTGCATAAGATGGATTATGCAAAGTTACAGGTATCGGATTTATAGAAGAAAAAAGAATAGAAAAAAAATCTGGATGTTTTTACTTGTGACAGGATTTTTTTTAACGTTACAGGAAAACAGACAGATTACAGATGTTAGCACAATGCTTGGATGCTTTTTCCTTATTGATGGGACAGAGCGCACACTTCCACCGCTTTCCTATGAGACGCAGATGGAGAGTGAGCTGTCTTATGAGATGATTCTGGCACTCGAAGCGGCAGACGAAAACAGTGCAGAAACTTTGGAGGCGGAAACTGGTACGAGCCATGAAAAGCCCCATAGCGAAGCCGGGGAGGAGAGCACGGAATCAGAACGAAAAGAGACAGAAGCAGAGGAGCAGGAAGAACCGGAGCAGGAAGAGTCGGAAGCGGCAGAAACGGAGGTAACCGGCGGGGAAGAAGCCGGGGAGACAGAAAAGGCGGAAGAGACGGTGGAAACGGCAGGACTTGCCACAGAAAAGGTGGTGGATTATCCGGTAGAAAAATTAGGCGATTACGATTATCTGATTCAGAATTTTTACCAGGTGGACAGCTCGACGACGATTACGAGCAGTGAATTAAATGCCACAGAGCTTCTGGTAAAAAATATGACGCTAAATCACGATGCGTCAACGCCGCAGATATTGATTTATCACACACACGGGCATGAGGGATATGTGGACTCGGTGGAGGGAGATTATTCCACCGGAATCATTGGGGTCGGGGATTATCTCACGGAACTTCTGACAAACCAGTATGGGTTAAACGTGATTCATCATACCGGAATTTATGATACCGACCGTGACACGGCATATTCCAGGTCCGGTCCGGCGTTAGAGAAACTTCTCGAAGAAAATCCAAGCATTGAAGTTGTCATTGACCTGCACCGGGATGGGGTCGGGGAGAATACCCGCCTCGTCACGACACAAAATGGAGTCGAGATGGCAAAAATTATGTTTTTTAACGGGTTAAGCAGGCTGACAAAGACGGGAGATATCACGTATCTGCCGAACCCATACATACAGGATAATCTGGCGCTTTCCATGCAGATGCAGCTTGCGGCGGCGGAATACTACCCGGATTTTACCAGACGCATTTATCTGAAGGGATACCGCTATAACATGCAGTATTGTCCGAAAACTATGTTAATCGAGGTCGGGGCGCAGACGAATACGCTTGAGGAGGCAAAAAATGCGATGGTGCCGCTTGCAGATATTTTAAACAAAGTGCTGACGGGCACGAGATAAGCACTTGCAGTTTGGAAAAATACTTGCTAAAATAGCGTAACAGACAGATAGATAAAAGGAAAGGAAGTTACATATGTTGGAATCTCTGTTACAGTTAGACGGGGCGATTCTTCTGTGGATACAGGAGCATGTCCGTCAGGATTTCTTATCCCCGGTTGTGAAATTTATCACACATCTTGGAGATGCCGGATGGTGCTGGATTTTGCTTGCGGTGATATTACTGATTGTGAAAAAAACAAGAAAAATTGGTCTGGTGACGGCGGTGTCCCTGCTTTCATCCTATGTGGTCAATAACCTGATTTTAAAAAACCTGGTTGCGCGGGTCAGACCGTATGAGGCGGTGGACGGCTTGCAGCGAATCATAGAGGCGCAGTCGGATTTCTCGTTTCCGTCCGGACATTCTGCAAGCTCTTTTGCGGCGGCAGTTGTAATTTTTATGCTCTGTCCGAGAAAATATGGTGTTCCGGCATTGGTGTTAGCGTTTTTGATTGCGCTTTCGAGACTGTATGTGGGCGTGCATTACCCGACAGACGTCCTGACCGGCGTCATAAGCGGAACCGTGATTGCAGTCATTGTGTGCACCGTTTATAAAAAGAAGTTTGTACAGTAAAAAATGGCACAGACCGTGAGGGCTGTGCCATTTTTGCCTTTCAGATGCTTAAATGATATTTTTTCATCCATTCATTTATCTGGATAAAATATGCCATGAGCTGGGGACCTGCCATGAGCTGACCAAACCACGGTTTTCCAAGCTCCTTGTGTGAAGTGATGAATTTTTTTGTTAAATCTTTGTCAATGAGCGGCTGGATGGGTGCGGAAGTATCCTCCACAATCGCAGTGAGCCGCTCGGTCAGAAGTTTTTCATAACCGGGGTGGTAGGTCTTTGGGTAAGGACTTTTTTTCCGGTGTAAAAGTTCTGGCGGAAGCAGGTCGGCAGTGGCATCCCGAAGCAGTGTTTTTTCCACACCGTTCTGGTACTTCATTTCCCATGGAACGTTAAAGACATATTCTACGATGCGGTGGTCCGCAAAGGGGACGCGGGCTTCAAGCCCCGAATACATACTGGTGCGGTCCATACGGTCGAGCAATGTCTGCATAAACCATTTGATGTTAAGATAAGCGACGGCACGGCGCCTTCGTTCTGTTTCGTTTTCTCCATCAAGAACCGGTGTTTTTGCAAAGGTTTCTTCATAGCGGGCGTGGGAATATTCGGCGAGCTGTAAGCGTTTTATGACATCCGGGGCAAGAAACGGAGTGCGGGTCGAGATATCCGCTGACCACGGGAAGCCGTCACGGTTTAAAAGCTCCTCTCTGTAGAACCACGGGTAGCCGCCAAAAATTTCGTCGGCACATTCTCCTGTTAATGCAACTTTGTTGTGCTGTTTGACCAGAGAGCAGAAATAAAGCAAAGAAGCATCTACATCTGTCATTCCTGGCAGGTCTTTTGCATCCACAGCAAGGTCGAGTGTGTCCGCAAGGGTTTTCTGGTCACATTCGAGATAGGTGTGATGCGTGTGGTAGCGTGACAGCATGATATTTACATAAGGAAGGTCCCGTTCCGGCTGGAAAGAGTTGGACTGGAAATACCGGTCATTTTCGGTGAAATCAAACGAAAAGGTGTTTAAAATTTCTCCATGTTCTTCCATAAAATTGGAAGCAAGCGCAGTCACGATACTTGAGTCGATACCGCCGGAGAGAAACGTGCAGACGGAAACATCGGAAACCATCTGTCTGCGCACGGCATCCCGGACAAGAAAGGATGTTTTTTCCACGGTTTTTTGATAGTCGTCCTCATGGACATGACTGGTTAGTTCCCAATAACAGGTATCCCAAATTCCTTCTTTTGTAACGGTCAGTGTGTGTCCGGGAAGAACCTCATAGACATCCGAAAACACACCATTTCCAGGTGTTCTGGCAGGACCCACGCCAAGAATTTCGCGCAGACTGTTATCATTAATTGCAGGGGTGCAGTCGGGATGGCAAAAGAGTGCTTTCGGTTCAGAACCAAACAAAAAGAAATCATTCCGACGGGCATAAAAGAGTGGCTTGATGCCCATGCGGTCTCTGCACAAAAACAGGGAATTTGCGCTGTCATCCCAGATGGCAAAGGCAAAGATACCATTTAAACGGGAAACGAAAGCCGGTCCATAGTGGAGGTACGCGTAGAGAAGAACCTCCGTATCGGAGGTGGTGGTGCAGGTATATCCTGCCATTTTAAGCTCCGGGAGCAGTTCATCTGTATTATAGATTTCTCCGTTATAGACAATTGTGTAAGAGCGAGAGCCAATCCGTCTTGTCATTGGCTGGGAGCCGCATTTAATGTCACGGATGGAGAGTCTGGCGTGGGAGAGTCCCGCATGGGGCGCAAGGAAGATGCCGTGGCTGTCATCGCCGCGGTGTTTTAAACATTCGTGCATTTGGGTAAGGATGGTTTCCCAGAAAGGTTTTTTGACTATCAGGTCGCAGTCAAAATTTGTAAAACCGGCAATTCCGCACATAGAGTTCTCCGTTCTTTGGAAATATTCGTAGTTAGTATATGCAAAGTTTTCAAAAAGGTGATAGATAAAATGAAAAAACACATTGACAAGTTTTACAAGTTAGTATATACTAACTCAAAGAAATAAAGAGACAGGAAGGACTCAATTTTTCCGAGACCATTGACATTGAATGAGGAGGGGAACACAGTGAGACCGACGAATCAGAGCAACGGATGCGAGGAGACTGTTAATTATCACAGAACAAATGTAGAGAAAGAGATTATTCTTGAACGTCTGAAGGAAAGCGGCTGCCGGATTACAAAGCAGAGAAAAATCCTTCTTGACATTATTTTAAATGAGGAATGTGCCTCCTGTAAGGAGATTTATTATAAAGCAGTGCAGTCAGACCCTGGAATCGGGGTAGCGACTGTTTACCGGATGATTAACCTGTTAGAAGAGACCGGTGCCATTAGCCGCAAAAATATGTATCGTGTTTCCTGTCCGCCGGAGGGAAAGCCAGGAGAAACGGAAGGGTGCAGGATTGAACTAGATGACCATTCCGTGTGCTGTCTGTCGGGACAGAACTGGAATACCGTAATTCTCGAAGGTTTAAAGGCATGTGGTTATATTGACAAACAGAAGATTAACCGTGTCGTATTTTTGTCTGGAATTGAGAAAAATTTTCAATAATCATTTTTGGGTAGAAAGTCATAAATTGAAGTGCTATGATAGCTAAAAGCTACCATAGCTTTTTTAAATAAGGAGGCAAATCCTCTCCTCGTCCAGAGGGAAAATTTTACTTTGTAAAATTGGATTTTGCTTCGCAAAACAAGGAGGCAAATCCTCTCCTCGTCCAGAGGAAAAATTTTACTTTGTAAAATTGGATTTTGCTTCGCAAAACAAGGAGGATTACAAATGAAATTAAAATTTAACAAACAGAAAACAGGTATTTTTGCAGCAGGTTTATTACTTGGAACAGCAGGTGTTAAAATCCTTTCCAGCGATGATGCTAAGAAATTTTATACAAACTGCACTGCAGCAGTGCTTCGTGCAAAAGAGTGTGTAATGAAGACCGTGACAACTGTACAGGAGAACTGCGAAGACATCTATGCAGATGCACAGCAGATTAATGAGGACCGTGCAGCAGCCAAGGCAGAGTTTGAGGATGCAGCAGCTGAGGAAGCTGAAGAAACAGCAGAGGAAGAAAACGCAGAAGAGAATAAAGAAGGCGAAGCTGAATGAGATTTGTAATAAGACACGAAGGAAAAGGTCGTCTTCGGGTTCATCTGCACCAGACGCGGATGAGCTGCAGGGAAGCCGATACGCTGCTTTATTACCTTGAAAATTTAGATGAGGTGGAGAGCGCTAAGGTTTACGAGAAGACACAGGATGCAGTTATCTGCTATAAAAAAGACAGAGAAGCGGTACTTCGTGCATTGCAGCAGTTTCATTATGAGGACTGTGAAGTGCCGGAAAATGTGCTTGCAAATTCCGGACGTGAGATGAACGAGGAATACAAGGAAAAGCTGATAACAACTGTTTTAGTACACTACGGAAAATGCCTTGTGCTTCCGTATCCGGTCCGGTTTGTGCTCACAGGAATCAAGTCCTGCAAGTACATCTGGAAGGGTGTAAAGCTTCTCTGGCAGAGAAAGATTGAGGTGCCGGTTCTCGATGCAACGGCAATTGGCGTTTCAATTCTGCGCTCGGATATCTCCACGGCATCTTCCATCATGTTCTTATTGACAATCGGAGAGATTCTTGAAGAGTGGACGCACAAGAAGTCGGTGGGAGACCTTGCGAGAAGTATGTCTTTACAGACAGGAAAAGTCTGGCTGCTTGGTGCAGACGGACAGGAAGTTTTAGTTCCATCCGGTGAAATCCGTCAGGGTGACATTATCCGTGTCCATATGGGAAATGTTATTCCGTTTGACGGAGAAGTGATAAACGGAGAGGCAGTTGTCAACCAGTCTTCACTGACCGGAGAATCTTTAGGTGTCAGAAAGAGCACCGGCGGTTATGTATACGCAGGAACCGTTTTAGAGGAAGGCGAGCTTGATATCTGTGTCAGACAGACAGCCGGTTCAAGCAAATATGAAAAGATTGTTACGATGATTGAAGAGTCGGAGAAATTAAAATCTTCTCTGGAAAGCAAGGCAGAGCACCTTGCAGACAAACTTGTTCCGTATTCCCTGCTTGGAACAGCCATTACTTATCTGATTACAAGAAATGTAACAAAAGCGCTGGCGATTCTTATGGTGGATTTCTCCTGTGCATTAAAGCTTGCAATGCCGGTTTCCGTGCTTTCTGCAATCAGAGAGGCTGGTACGCACCGGATTACCGTCAAGGGCGGAAAATACCTTGAGGCGATGGCTGAGGCGGACACGATTGTGTTTGACAAAACCGGAACCCTGACAAAGGCAGCACCGTCGGTTGTAAAGGTTGTACCGTTTAATGACATGAGTGAGGATGAGCTGCTTCGGATTGCAGCCTGCTTGGAAGAACATTTTCCACACTCCATGGCAAAGGCAGTTGTAGACGCAGCAAATAAAAGAGGACTCGTGCATGAAGAGATGCACTCTAAGGTCGATTATATTGTTGCTCACGGAATTGCAACGACAATCGAAGGTAAACGTGCGGTAATCGGAAGCTATCATTTTATTTTAGAGGACGAGCATTGCATTATTCCGGAAACGATGCATGAAATTTTTGAGACACTTCCGATGGAGTATTCGCATCTGTACCTTGCCATCGAAGGAAAGCTGGCAGCCGTTATCTGTATTGAAGACCCACTGCGTGAGGAGGCGGCAGACGCTATCCGTGCGTTAAAGGAAGCGGGAATACGCAAGGTTGTCATGATGACAGGTGACAGTGAGCGCACGGCGGCAGCGATTGCGGCACGCGTTGGTGTGGATGCATATTTTTCAGAGGTATTGCCGGAGGACAAAGCGAAGTTCGTAGAACAGGAAAAAACGCTTGGTCACAAGGTTGTGATGGTTGGTGACGGTATCAATGATTCATTGGCACTTTCTGCAGCAGATGTGGGAATTGCAATCAGCGATGGTGCAGAAATAGCAAGAGAGATTGCGGATGTCACAATTGCGGCAGATGACCTGTATCAGGTTGTCACCCTGAAAAGGTTAAGTAATGCGCTGATGAAACGGATTCACAGAAATTACCGGTTTATCGTGGGATTCAACGGAGGATTGATTGCGCTTGGTGTGACAGGAGTGATTCCACCGACAACATCGGCATTGTTACATAACACTTCAACGATTGCAATCAGTTTAAAGAGTATGGAGAATCTGCTTGTGTAGATAATAAAATAATGTAATTTGACAGATGTCTGTTTTAGGACGTACAACTCCCCCGTCCGGCTTGACAAGAGCCGGGCGGGGGAGTAATATATTTTTAGGTAGTACTAATTAACTAGTAGTAATCCCGGAATGAATATGGAGCAGAAATACAATGGAAAAAATATGGGAATTTTTTGAAAATTTAGACGAATTTGTCTATGTTGCAGATATGGATACCTATGAGTTAGTGTATATGAACCGTAAAACCAGGGAGAGTTATGGATTTACATCTAACGAAGAACTTGTGGGCAGAAAATGTTATGAGGTGCTTCAAAACTGCAGTGCCCCATGCAAAATCTGTACAAACCATGAGTTACAGCCAGAAATTTTTAAAGAATGGGGATACTACAGTCCTATGATTGACCGTTATGTTCTGTTAAAAGACACGATGCTGTGTGAGGATGGCAGACGATTTCGAGTCGAGATTGGAATTGATATTACAGCCCAGATGCAAAAGGAAAGCATTGTCAGCAATTACCAGAATTTAGAAGCAGTGACAAACGAAGCATTAAGGGTGGCTCTTCAGGCGGAGACACCGGATGAATCGTTGATGGTATTGCTCGAATATCTTGGAAAAGCATTAGACGGTGAAAGAATGTATATTTTTGAGAAAAATGCCAAAGGTGGAGATGACAATACATACGAATGGGCTGCAAATGGTGTCAGTCCTGAAAAAGACAGACTCCAGAATTTGCCACCGGAGGTTTGCGAAAGCTGGTATCGGGAATTTGAGAGCAAGAGGGGCGTTGTCATTCAGAATCTGGAAGATATTGAAAAACGGGAACCGAAATTGTATCAGGTTTTAAAGCGGCAGAATATTCATTCGCTGACTGTAGTTCCACTCTGTGATGAAAAGAAAGTCATCGGTTTTTATGGCGCAGACAATGTGTCCGAGACATCGTTGGAATATGCTGCCGATATGCTTGAAATTATGGGACATTTTATTGTATCCTCGCTTAGAAGGAGAAATCTTGTAAGAGAATTACAGAGACTTTCCTACAGTGACCAGCTCACTGGTATTGGGAACAGACATGCCATGAAGGAGTATGTCAGACATCTTCAGTTTGGAGAAAGCATTGGCGTTGTATTCTGTGATGTAACCGGGCTTAAGAAGGTCAACGACAATGAAGGACACAAAGCAGGTGACAAGCTTTTGTGCAGGGCGGCAGACAGCTTACAGAGGGTGTTTGAAGGAAATGGCGTCTTTCGCATCGGTGGAGATGAGATGGTTGCGTTCTGTCCACGGATAACAGAGGAAAGCCTCAAACAAAAGGTAGAAGAACTCAGACAGGAAATGACAGAACATGCGTTTTTAATGGCAGTCGGTGTTGTGTGGAGAAAAGAGGGCGTACAGAATACCGATAAGCTTTTAGACGAAGCGGAAAAGAAAATGTACGAGGAGAAAAATGCTTACTACAGAAATTCTGGGATAGACAGAAGAAAGTAAGAAATGGTGAAGCTTCCGATTGCATAGAAATCAACTGAATAATGAAATGATACTTAGTCATAAAACTTCCCGCAGCCGCATTCTTAAATAGAAAGAAATGTGGTTGCGGGAGTTTTTATGCCCAATGAAAAAATAGAAAATCTATTAAACCTTGCGCTGGATGCGTCCGGGGAAGAACGGGAAAAATCGCTGGAACTGGAGGTTGGGTTTGACAGGGAGAAAAAAAACTGGGAAGTAATTGTAAAGTTCAGCGGAACAGAGGAAGAGCTGCGCTTGTTGCTGCGGCAGAATTTCCCGGAGGAATACGATAGCATCAGGCTGACAAGTCTTCGGAATGAATATGCAATACTGATGCTCCCGGAGCATATCGTGGAGCGGGTGGCAGCCCTTAACGAGATTGAATATATGGAAAAACCAAAACTTTTATTTTTTGCGGTCAATAATGGCAAACGGGTATCGTGCATCAATTCTTTACAGACCGGGCAGCAGACAGGAGGAAGGGAAAACTTAAGCGGCACGGGGGTACTTGTGGCAATCATAGATTCGGGAATTGATTACAGTCACCCGGATTTCCGAAATCCAGATGGGACGACACGGATTTTAAATCTGTGGGACCAGACGATACCGGCAGGCAGCGTGGCAGACCCGTTAGCTTCTGCTTCTGAGTCCCAGGCTTTTTTAGGTGCACCGGCGGGCTATTTTCTTGGAACAGAATTTAGCAGGGAGGTCATAGACCGCGCATTGGAACAACCGACGGAACAGGAGCGGTTTGTAATATGTCCCAGCCGTGATATTTCCGGGCATGGTACGCATGTCGCCGGAATTGCGGCGGGAAATGGGGCAGCGTCACAGGGAAGATACCGGGGAGTTGCCTATGAGAGCAGTCTTTTGGTGGTAAAATTAGGAACGCCGGGAGAACGTTCCTTTCCAAGAACGACGGAGCTGATGCAGGCAATCGATTACTGTGTGAATAAGGCACATGAGTATGGGATGCCGGCTGCGATAAATTTGAGCTTTGGCAATAATTATGGCTCGCATTCCGGCAATTCCCTGTTGGAATCCTACCTGAATGCGATGGCAAACTACTGGCGGACATCCATTGCGGCAGGCAGTGGAAATGAAGGAGCGGCGGCGGTTCATGCGTCCGGAATTGTGCGGGAAAATGAGACGAAAGAGGTAGAGATTGCTGTGAGTAGTTATGAACCCACCCTGAATCTTCAAATCTGGAAAAACTATGCGGATGAGATAGCAGTTTCACTGATTCATCCAAACGGAACCAGAATAGGACCAATCCGGCAGGTGTTGGGACCACAGCGGTTTCAGATTGCAGGAACGGATATTTTGCTTTATTATGGGGAACCGAGTCCGTACAGCCCGTATCAGGAGATTTATTTTGAGTTTCTTCCGGTTGCAGATTATATTGATGCGGGGGTGTGGACAATCCAGTTAGTACCACAGAGAATTGTAGTGGGAAACTATGATATGTGGCTTCCGGCTGGCGGAGTTTTAAATACAGGCACCGGATTTTTACTGCCATCCGAGAAAACAACGCTGACAATTCCATCAACCGCAGAGAGGGTGGTTACGGTTGGGGCTTATGACGGGTATTATGACCGGGTAGCGGCATTTTCCGGGCGTGGTTATACCAGGGAGACGAATCAGGTAAAACCGGATCTGGTTGCGCCTGGGGTAGAGATAACGTCCTGTGCTCCCGGGGGCGGTTACGCCACCCGGAGCGGTACGTCGATGGCAACGCCGTTTGTAACCGGCGGAGCGGCGCTTTTGATGCAGTGGGGGATTGTCAATGGAAATGACTTGTATCTGTATGGGGAAAAACTAAAGGCGTATCTCATTAAGGGCGCAAGACCACTCCCGGCATTTCAGACGTATCCGAATCCGCAGGTTGGGTGGGGTGCGCTTTGCGTGGCGGACAGTCTGCCGGGGAGATAGAACCATCTGAAAGAAACATTTCCCGGTTGCCGTAACCAGCCGGTTGTGCTACAATACAGAGGATAATTTTTACAAAAAGATGGAAAGGGATGAACGGGCATGACACGGAAACAACGATTGCGGCTGTGCAGAAGTATTCTGTTGGTAGTGGCACTGATAGTGTCATGCTTTTATACAGATATTGAGGGCACCGGGGGGATAGCGGCTGTGCCAGGAGGTACAGAGGAGACACTTTCCGGTACACATATGGTACAGAAATCAGAGGTCGTTCTGCTGCGGGAGAGAACGCTTGCGATAGAGGAAACGTCGGCATTGTCCAGAGGACATCAGGAGAATACCTCCTGTCAGCGCAGAATTCCATTAGTATTGGGGTTCCTGCTCCCAGCAGTACTGCCGGAATTGTTTAAGCAGTTTTGGAGCAACTATCGTAAGTGCCAGAAGGGGAATCCGCTGCGCGGTCTGCTTCTGGTGAAATATCTGATAAAGGCAGACGGGAAAAAGGCGGCACTTGAACTTCTTATAGAATAACAGACAAAATTATTTTATAAGAGGTGAAAAAAATGAATATTGGAGTATGGATTATGATAATTGTAGGTGGAACAGCAGGAGTGCTTTCTACATTGTATCTGTTTTTGAGTATGCCGGTGCTTCTGATCTGGAAAATTTATCGCAAAATCCGTTATCATATTTCCTTATATGATTAAGAAATGAAATCCTGTGAAACAGGTAAGCAGGAGTTCTAAGAACGAGTCCATAAAAAGGCTGCGGGCGATTTTCCCGCAGCCTTTTGTAACGTTTGAAAGAAAATTGAAACGCGAGAGTGTCAAAGCATACGCTTGTTTTACATTCTATGATTGCCGTGTTAGTTTGTAAAGCAGTTCGTAAATGGCATACGCTGAATTCTGCCGAATACCGTTTTTTTTGCGTTAGCGGGAAGAGAGAGCTGTTTTCTGGCTTCCGCTTTGGAGATATCTGCCGAAAAGCGCGGGGAAACGGGAATATTGTGGCGCTTCATGTATGTGAGGATCTCTGCCGGATACAGATGCGGCATTACGATTGCATCCGCCGGGTGCTTTGATAAGTACGAAGTGAGATAGAGCGCCATTTTTCCATTCGTGTAATAAACCGGAGATTTTGGCACAAGACGGCTCACAAACATTCCAAGCTGGTAAATAAATCCGAACAGTGCCGGAACCTTTTTTACAATCTGCACGTAGACATTCCCAACCGCGTGGGAGATGCGGGAATCTGCAAGGCAAAAATAATCAAGAACCGTAGCGGTAGCACCATGGGAGCGGATTTCCTCTGCAAGTGCATTTGCGGCGGCGTTGTGACCGCCCCCGGTATTGCAGGATAAAATAAGAATGTTCATGACTTAAAACTCCTTTCATGCGTGGCAGAGGGTGCGTGCAGATGTTTTACAATGACAATTCCGCTGATAAGAGCACATCCGAGAAGAACGGAAACCTGTTTTTCCAGAAAAAAGCACGATACAAAAAAGCAGACAAACGTAACGATGCTGCGTGTCCGAGGTGCATGGATGCGAAGAAGAAGCGAGAACAGCAGGTAAAAAAACAAGTATAAATACGACAAAATGCGTTGGAAGCAGCCCAATCAGGACGCCGAAGGAGACGGCGATGACCTTGCCTCCCTGTCCGTGGTGGTAAGGCGAAAAGGCGTGACCAAAGACCGGAGCTGCCATGACAGCGGCAAAGACAGGGGAGAGTGTGTCCGTGAGAGACGTACAGAGTGCCACGGGGAGAGCTCCTTTTCCGATATCTCCAATCAACGTAAAAAGACCACACCAGAAACTACCATAAGTGAAGGCATTAAAAGTACCGGGGTTTCCATCATCGGATATCTCTTCGATGGACGCCCCGTGCCATTTGCGCAGCAGGAAATCTCCAAAGAGAATACTCCCTAAGAGATAGCCTGCTGCAATAAAAATTAAATAGAAGACAGAAGAATTGAAATTCATGAGATTACTTGTCAGCGGAAGCTCTTTACCCAGTTTATTAAAGAATCATGGTAAACATTGTCCGCAACATCCTTTCGCATCTGGTCTGTAATAGGTCCGTTTTTCGACATAAGTGCAAGCACCGCCTCTTGGAGTCCTGCAATCTTTCCGCGTTCAAACTCTTCATTAGAGCAGTGGGGCTCTGCCGGAGCGGCAGCCGGTTCCGGGCTGGAAGAAGATTCTGCGCTGTCAGCCGGGGAAGTTTCCGCCGGTGTCACGTCTGCTGTAGGAATATTGCAGGCGGAAATATCGGTTGGTACATCGACACTGCCTGCAATCCAGATTTCACCGGAATTGGCAGGAACCGTTACCGTGATGTTGCCATTTGAAGCATTCACGGTTTTGCCCGAGAGAGTGCCCGTAAAGCAGGAAGCGTTTCCGGCGGGAAGCGTCATCGTAAACTCATTGTCGTCATTATTTACGGTAATAATGGCGGACTGCTCGCCGAAGTTTCTCGAAAAAGCGTACTGGCGGTTTGTCAGGAATAACTGTCTGTAATCGCCGTGGGAGAGCACCGGATAGGTCTGATGAATCCGGCCGAGTGCGGCAATCAGGCGGGTGCAGGCATTTTGATTGATGGCATCTTTGTAATCGTCATAAGAGAGTGCCGGACGTAAGGATGCATCGGAATACTGCTCTTTCTTTCCTTCAATGCCGAATTCAGAGCCATAGTAGATGGACGGAATTCCTGGCAGTGTGTATAACAGGATGTGTACCGGTGCAAAGTGTGCCTTGTTGGAAAGTTTGGTATAGATGCGCTCCACATCGTGATTGTCGACAAAATTGTAGAGCTTAAAACCATCGGTATGGTTGCCGCCCATTTCATAAAGGCGGGTGACGGTGTGTGCAATTTCAAAATAATTGTGGTCGTTATGACCGGAATAGAGCGCCTTGTGAAGCTGATAATTGGTGACAGAGTGCAGGGTTCCTTCGTTGACCCAACGGCTGTAGTCGCCGTGAATGACCTCGCCCATCAGCCAGAATTCCGGTTTTACTTCGTTTGCAACCTGACGGAGCTGTTTCATGAAATCAAAATCCAGCACGTCAGCCGCATCCAGACGGATACCGTCAATGTCAAATTCCGATACCCAGAAACGAATCACATCACAAATGTAATTGCACACAGCAGGATTTCTCTGGTTTAATTTTACAAGGAGGTTATAGCCGCCCCAGTTTTCATAGGAAAATCCATCGTTGTATTCGTTGTTGCCGCCGAAATTAACATTGCAGTACCAGTCCTTGTAAGGAGAGTTTTCCCGATGCTCCTTTAAGTCCCGAAATGCAAAGAAATCTCTTCCCGTGTGGTTAAACACGCCATCGAAGATGACGCGGATGCCCTGGGCATGACATTCTTTTACAAAATTGGTGAGGTCGGTGTTATCTCCAAGCCGGCTGTCTAATTTTTTGTAATCGGTCGTTTCATATCCGTGTCCGACGGACTCGAACAGAGGACCAATGTAGAGTGCGTTGCATCCGATTGCACGGATATGGGAAATCCAGGGGAGCAGGGTGTTTAACCGATGCTCCGGTGTACTGTAGGAATTTTCCTTTGGAGCGCCGCAAAGCCCCAGGGGATAAATATGATAAAAGACTGCTTCATCGTACCATGCCATAATTTTAAGAACCTCCTTATATTTAAGCCTCTTCCGTCAATGTATCATGAAAACGATTCCGTGACAAGGAGATTAATTTGTCGATGCAAGTGTTTCAAGCTGCTGTTTGACATTGTCCGCTGAGGTCAAAACCTGGTCTGCGGAAGCAGAAATCTCTTCCGTGGAGGCGGCAAGGTTTGTCACACGGTCATTGACCTGGGAAATGGTGTCTAACAACTGCTTGCTGTTGTCCATAATCTGATGGATTGTGGAGACAATCTGCGTCTGGTTTTCATTGCTCTTTCCGGCGGTATCCCTTGAACTTGCAGAAAGGGAGTTGATTTCATCTGCGACAACGGCAAATCCGCGGCCGGCTTCCCCGGCTCTTGCAGCCTCGATACTTGCGTTGAGCGCTAAAAGGTTGGTCTGGGATGCAATGGAGACAACTTCTGCATTGTTCTGGGACAATTCCTGCAGCAGATGGTCAATCTGTCCGAGGGAGACATTTAAATCGTCACAGAAGTGTGCAATCTCCGTCATTTCTTCTGAAATCGCGGTGCTTTCCTCAGCATTGCTGTTATTGCCTTCTGCCATATGGTCGACAGCGGTATACAGGGAGGAAAACTCCTGATTGATGCGGTCGACGGTAGAGAGGATATTTTCTGCCTGCTGTTCGGTTTTTGCCTTTTCGCTTTCCACCTGGCTGGTCAGAAGAAGCGCACGCTCTTTTTCCTGCTCTGCAAGGTCCTTGACATAATGGATACAGTTTTCCTTGCGGTTGAAGCCATTGTGAATGGCGATTGCCATATCACGACAAGTGTTATAACCACAGCAGGAGCAGTCAATTAGCTGGGAATCAGCAGTCTTTTTGTTCATGTCATGGAAGATAGCCTGTACTTCCTGCTCAGAAGGAATCGAAACCTTGCAGTCTGCGGAACGGTCGGTGTAAGTGCGCAGATAATCGTTTAAATTCAGGTGCTTAAACTGCTGATTTAATTTTTTCAGACGTTTTGCAGGACTTAAGTGTGTCGACCATGCGCTTGTGGCAGAATTCTTTTTGCAGGCGCTCCTGATTGCGGCTAGATTGCAGAGGGCATCATCAGTAGCTGAAATTGCGGGTTCTGTGGCAGTGCCGCACAGACAGCCTTCCGCACAGTTTAAGGCATCGATGAACAGATATGGAGTCTGTCCGTTAGCGATGTGGGATTTGTTCTTCTCGAGGAAATGATACAAATGTTTTTCGCCCTCTATCTGGCGGATAAGAACATCCTCGCCGAGGAACCAGTAGACATTTTCTTTGAGTCCGCCCGGAGAGGGATAGACGGAACCGAGTCCGTACTCAATTTCATCGGAGCAGAGAGAACCGGAAATATGGTGTTCTCTGATATATTTCATGAGATGGTCAAAGGTCACGTTGTACTGAATCATGCCTTTGTTCTCAGGTGCTTCTATTTCAAGCTTTTTGGCAACACAGGGGCTGATAAAAGCCAGCTTGTCTGTGATGTTCAATTCTTTTCTGGCATAGATTGCGGCGCACATCATAGGGCTCTGCACCGGAAACAGCTTCGGTAAAAGCTCCGGCATATAGCGTTCAATGTAGCTTACGACAGCAGGACATGGCTGTGAGATGCCGCCAAGAAAATTGTGACTATTAATGTAATTCAAATAGCCCCAGGTTGTGATATCAGCACCGAAAGAGACACTGATAATGCGATTGACGCCGAGCTGTTTTAGACCGCCGAGTACGCTTTCATATTCTTTGGGGTAGTTTGCCTTAAAGGCAGGTGCGAGAAGCAGTGAAATGCGTTCACCTTTTGCAAGTGCAGCAAAAAAGGCCTCTGTGTCATCTGCAAACTCTCTTGCATTGTGCTCACACACATCAAAGCAGGCGCCACAGGCGATACAACGGTCATTGTCTACAATAATCCGGTTGCTGCCATCTACGATTTCAGATCTGCAGGCACCCATACAGCTGCATACACTAATACATTTGTTGCAGCCGATACACGAATCGTTTGTAAAAACGAGTGATTGGTTATGTAACATAACAAATACCTCCGTTGGTTCATAGTAATGGTATTATCATACAACAATATGGTACTTTTGTCACTGAAAAAACAGCATTTTTTTATGGAAATCCGAAAAAGGATATAGTATAATTGACTTTAAAATAAGGAAAGTTCACAAAAAAGTAGGGGGAATCTGTTTTGAACAAAAAAATAGGATTTATCGGATGTGGAAATATGGCGCGTGCCATTATTGCAGGAATTGTATCGTCGGGACTTTGTGCACCGGAGAATATGATTGCTTCAAACCGCACACAGCCGGCGCTTGATAATATAAAAGAGCAGTATGGAATCCGCACGACAACGGATAATGTGCAGGTGGCAAAGGAGGCAGAAATTCTATTCCTCTGTGTGAAACCGAATGTATTCCAGGTTGTGATTCCACAGATTAAAAATGAGGTCAGACAGGACACACTCATTGTTTCAATTGCAGCGGGACAGACCATTCACACCATCGAGGAGCTGTTTGGCGGCAGAGACATTAAGCTGGTGCGTGTTATGCCGAATACGCCGGCATTGGTCGGAGAAGCGATGTCATCTATCAGTCCAAATGCAAATGTGACTAAGGAGGAGACCGTGATGGTCAAAGACATTTTTGACCATGTGGGAAAAGCAGAAATTGTGGACGAAAAATTAATCGATGCTGTTGTGGGGGTAAGCGGTTCTTCGCCGGCATATGTCTATATGTTCATTGAGGCAATGGCGGATGCAGCGGTTTCCGGTGGAATGCCAAGAGCGCAGGCTTACAAATTTGCGGCACAGGCAGTGCTTGGTTCTGCAAAGATGGTGCTTGAGACAGGAAAACATCCGGGAGAACTGAAAGATATGGTCTGCTCACCCGGAGGAACTACAATTGAAGCTGTATGTGCACTTGAGGAGCGCGGATTCCGCGATGCGGTGATTGCCGGAACAAAGGCATGCATTGCAAAATCAAAGGAAATGAGTAAAGAAAACGATGAACGTGATCGCGACTATTAGAACTGATTTTGAAGATAAATTTGGAATCCCGAGACAGAGCGGAATTGTGGAAGGTGTGGAGGGGAAAATCATTTTTACACCGAAATACCGGACACCGGAGGCACTGCGCGGAATTGAACAGTTTTCCCATCTGTGGCTGCTCTGGCAGTTTTCAGAGGCAGTGCGGGAGGAGTTTTCCCCGACCGTGCGGCCGCCGAGACTTGGTGGCAATCAGCGAATCGGTGTGTTTGCCACAAGGTCGCCGTTTCGTCCGAATTCGATTGGGCTTTCCTGCGTGAAGTTAAAAAAGGTCGGCTGGGAGGACAAAGATGGTCCGGTTCTTTATGTGACAGGGGTTGATCTTTTGGATAAAACGCCGATTTATGATATAAAGCCTTATATTCCGTTTGCCGACTGTCATCCGGAAGCGACGGAAGGGTATACGGCGGAGACAAAAAAACACAGGCTTGCCGTTGAATTCCCGGAAGAGCTGCTTTTTAAGTTTCCGGAGGAAAAGCGGGAGACGGTCAAGGAACTTCTTGCACAGGATCCGAGACCTTCATATATTATAGATAAGGAGCGTACCTACGGCATGAGTTATGCGGGTTTTGATGTGCGCTTCCGGGTGGAAGAAGACCGGCTTACGGTGTATGAGGTGCTAGAGAAGAAATGAAGTGCTACCGATTAAAATATCGTCTGACGATGAGCCACAGTGCGACAAATCGCAGAGAGAATGAACACAATCATGTACTTGAAATCGAAATCTTCGCATATCCTCAAATGAACCGGTTTGTGGAGTTTGGAGAGATGGAAGAAATTGTATCCCAGTGTCTTGACGGATATCAGAACCGGTATTTAAACGATATGGAAGAATTTTGTGGGGATACAAGCCTTGAAAATACAGGTGAAATATTGTATCTTAAATTAGAAAAGGCATTTTTAGTACAGGGATGGACTGTAGAACGTTTTGAAATCAGTGAGACGCCGTTGCGCGTCTATGTAATCACAAAGAATACATATCAGAGAGGGTGCAGTAGATGAGAAAGAAGATTTGGGCAGGAGCAGTTGCAACACTTGTAGCGCTTGGCGCAGTGCTGCCGGCACAGACGGTAAAGGCTGCGGGAATTACGGTCGATGGAGACCCGTCCGACTGGAGTGGAATTGCGATGCAGTCATCGGACAATTCAAACATTGCAAAGTGGGCAGTGGCACAGGATGACAGTTATGTGTATTTTTATGTGCAGGAAAACGGCGGAAATGAATGGGGACAGCCGATTTCCGACACCAATATGACCATTTCTTATGGGGACGGCAGTTCCGGCGGTATCCGGTTTGCATACAACATTGGAAGCATCAAGGATGGCTATTATGGTGATATTTCCGGAGAAATTCATGCGTTTGCACCGAGTGATGAGCGCGATAAATACGAGGTGGAATTTGCAGTTCCACAATCGTTCTTTTCCGATTCAAATTATACGATTTCTTACTGTGGCGCATCGGTAAGCAGCAGCGATATTATGGACTTCTCCGGCGGAAATAAAGAAGAGACTGAGACGCAGGAGACCGAGACGCAGGAGACGGAAGCCCCTGCAGAGACCGAGACGCAGGAAACAGAAGTCCCGGCAGAGACCGAGACGCAGGAAACAGAAGCCCCGGCAGAGACCGAGACGCAGGAAACGGAAGCCCCGGCAGAAACGGAAACACAGGAGACAGAGGTTCCGGCAGAGACAGAATCACAGGAGACGGAAGCCCCGGCAGAGACAGAAACACCTGGAAGCGGAGATAACGGTAACGCCTACAACGGAATTACAATTGACGGCAATTTTTCTGACTGGAAATATATTGCCAAGACGCCGGTAAATAATGGGGCTGTAGTTGAGGCAGCCATGATTTTTGATGGAGACTGGGTTTATATTTATATCAAGGATGAGGGAAACGGATGTGCAACCTGGTCCGGCGCTTACAGCAACGGTAATTTTACGATTCTGACGGATACCGGAAGAAACACGGTGTTTAAGCTGGGAACGAACTATATCGGTGGCGTGGACGGTGCGGAGGTCATCTACTCCAACAATCAGTATGAGATTGCAATCCCGGCATCCGCAGTAAAGCAGTATAACAGCACGATTTCATTTGGCTATTATATGGCGGATGAGATGATTATAAAGGATGTGGCAAATTTACAGGGCGGCGGAGGCAGCTTTGGCGGAATTACATATGATGGACTCTACGGTGACTGGGACCATTATCCGCATCAGTTAATCCAGTATGCAACACCGGGAACCCACATCGTAGATGACGGTTTGTCGGAGGGCGCACTTTACACGACCGGAACGACGCTGTACGGACATGTGAAGTACATCCGTCAGAATAGTAACATTGTATTTCAGCCGTTTACCCTGCGGTTTAATCAGGATTCTTCAAAAGAATTTAATTTCCGCCTGATTTCAAAGGATGCAAACGGAAAGTATACCGCTGCAAATATCAGTAATCTTGCACAGGGAACCTATGAATTTTACCTTGGAGATATGAATGGATGGCAGCCGGAAGCATATGAGGGAACCGGAGAGGAGTACCCGGTTTACGGATTTATCTATGTAACAATCGGCAGCTATTATCAGGAGATGGAGTTTTCCGTAAATCTGGAGAAAGTGGCAGAAAAGCTTGGACTTGATGTCAATGAGTTGCAGGTGATACAGGCACAGTATATCAATATTGGAACAGAATGGGTAACTTCTGCCGGAACGTCAACAGGTCCGGTAGCCGGAATTGTTTTAAGCTGCGGAGCAGTGGTATGTGTATTGGCAGATCGGAAACGCAAAATGAGAAAGGCCTGATATGAACCCGATTTTGATTGTAGTATTGTTAATAGGATGGCTCTATATCCTGCGGGTATTCCGCAGGGCAGAGTTGTCCTTTTGGCATTTTATATGGGGAAGTTTTGGATTATTTATTGCAATGATGGTGATGGTGCGACCGGTGCTGACCCAGCCGCTTGCACAGGTGGTTGCAGCGATTGCAGGAATTTTTGGAAAACTGACCGGAATGTTTACCGCTTATTTTAAATATGGAGTCATTTTTGTAAACTCATCCGCAGGATCAATTTCCATGGTCATCGATTTTGAGTGCTCCGGTATTCTGGAAATCATGGCATATGTGTCGCTTTTGGCTTTTTTTGATGCCTATACGCGGTTTGAAAAAATTGTTGTGGGAATAGCGGGTATTTTTTATATCATTCTTGCAAATGCGCTGCGGATTACGGTAATCAGTGTGGTTATCCATTTCTTTGGAGTTTCCGCTTATTATGTTGCACATACGTTTGTCGGACGGTTCGTATTCTATACACTGTCAGTCATTCTTTATTTTTATGTATTTACCAAGACGCAGATTATCCGGCAGAAGGTAGGAGGCTTTACCTATGGACATTCTAAATAGATTTGCAAATTCCTTCCTCTTTTGGGCAGCGTGGATTATTATTCCGGTGATTATGGAAATTATTCCGTCGCTCGGCAGTGTCGTGATTCTGATTAAAAAGACACTGTTTCCGGTGAAATATGAGACACCGATTTTACAGCCGGAGATTTCTTTGATTATTCCGGTTTACAATTCACAGGAGACGCTTGAAGAGTGCATCCGCTCCATCAGTGAGAGCGATTATCCCAATTCCAGAATTCGTATTTTTCTGGTGAATAATCAGGGGCAGGATGACAGCTTCCATGTATTTACAAAATGCCAGAAGCAGTTCCCGGATTTGATGATGCAGTGGCTCAATGCCAAGCAGGGAAAATCAAAGGCACTTAATCTGGCGCTTTTTAACAGCGATGGCAAATATATTATCCATATTGACAGTGATGGATTGCTGGAAAAATCGGCACTGACCAATATGGTAAACAAATTTGAGGGAGATTCCTCCATTGAATGTATGACGGGGGTTATATTAACTGACCCGGTGCAGGTTCAGGCATACCCGTTTGGACCGAAACGGCTTTTGCGCAAGATGGAATTTATGGAATATGCCCAGGCATTTTTAGCCGGGCGCAACTATGCTTCGGAGATGAATGCAATTTATACATTGTCCGGGGCTTTTTCGGCGTTCCGGAAATCTGCGGTATTAAAATCCCAGCTTTACAGCACGGATACGATTTGTGAGGATACGCAGATTACATTTCAGATGAAATATCTGCAAAAGAAAAAGGTGAGTATCTGCGAGAATGCCATCTTTTTTGTCGATCCGATTGAGGACCTTAACAAGCTGTATACCCAGAGACAGCGCTGGCAGAGAGGAAGTCTGGAGGTTTCGGCGCTGTTTTTAAAGAAGGAGTTAAAGGCATATAAGATGTTTCGCAATGAAAATGTGCGGACACTGATGTATGACCATACGTTTGCATTTCCGCGTATGATCTGGTATCTGGCGTTAATCTGCCTTCTCTGTATGAATTATTCGTTTAAGCTTGTTATGTACGCAACGTTGTTTTTGTTCTTTTTGTATGTGCTGGTCGGATTTTTCTATTATCTGTCAACCGTTGGGTTCTTAAAGGGATTCGATGACATACGAAAGTATTACCGAAGACAGTGGTATGTTGTCCCGCTGCTGCCGTTTTTTAACCTGTTTGTGTTCTTTATCCGGTTTGCCGGCGTCATCAACAGTATCAATACGGACAGTGCATGGAAGGTAAAGAACTTTACGGAGGAGCGGAAGGCGGCAGCCGGTGTGATACGGCACGATATGACCGGAGTTTTTCGTGTATTGGAGAAAATCAGAAAGTTTGTGAATGTGGAGTAGGGAAACGTGAAATCAAAGTTCAGAATCGTATCAGCAATCATTATAATATTTATCATTATAGAGGGGGCATTGGGCGCCTGGCAGATTTCTTCTTATGATAAGAGTGTTTTGGAAATCTATGCGGGGCAGCAGGATGCGTATGTACAGCTTGTGCTTGACCAGATTAACTTACAGGCAGACCGCAGCGATGATGAGATTATTACAGAGATTTTAGGGTCTTTGGATTCCTCATCGGGAAAATACTGGACCCTTTCCAAGGAACAGGCACTTTTGTTTGTAAAAGATGTCATGGAGACGAATCGTTATAAGGGATTTACCACTGAAACCTATTATATTTCGGACAGTGCTGCGAAATTTCTCGAAAATCTTACACAGAACAAAGTGATTCATCAGATGATTACGATGGATGGCGAGGATTATGTGGCATCCGGGGTGGCATTTTCTTATGGGGACAATGTGTACCGCATCTGCCTTCTGACGAACCGGACGGTCATTTTGGATAACAACAGTTTCCTTTCTGCCAAAATATCCATTTCCATCCTCGGTGCAATCGCATTGTTCGTCCTGTTGGTGCTTTGTCTTACGTTGACCGGTGTCATTGAGAAGAAACAGCGGGAAAATACCTCATTAAAGGAGCGGTTAGAAGCGCAGAACCGCACGATTGATTTGCTGGGAGAAAAATTAAAGGAGCTTGACCTCTATGAGACGCGCTGGAATCTTTTCCAGGAGAGTGTGCTGGGAAACTTTATTGAGAAACTGCAAAACAGAAAGGCGTTTCCGGTTACGGTTGTGCAGATAACATTTAAAGAAGAAAACGAGCAGGAACGTTTCTTAGCAAAGGCGCAGCTTCTGCTTGATAAAAAAATACTCCGTTTTTCCCTGGAGGATGGTGGACTGTTGCTTTTATTTGTGCAGTATGAGAAAAATGCAGCACTTGAGGCACTAAAGCTGACCGGTCAGGATACTTACGAGGTTCTTGCGTCCGGGGAGTGGAACGAGGGAAAACAGACGCTTAATGAGGTATATCTTGAAGTAAGAAAGCAGGGAAAAGAGCATGGATGTGAAGCTGTATCGGGAATATAAGTTTAAATTTTACTTGAATGCCAGCCATTATATTATCATTAATGGAAAGCAGGGGCAGACACACCCGCATACCTGGGAATTTATGGTATGTATCATGAAAAATAACGACAAGTTTGTGCAGTTCAATGAATTTGAGCGTGCAATTGAATCGTACTTTGAAAAATACCAGAACCGGGTTATGAATGAAATGGAACCATTTGACGTGATTGTTCCGACACTTGAAAATATGGCAGACTATTTTGTTGGAGAAATCCGTGATATCGTCCGCAAAATCGGAGGAGAACTGATTATGATGGAAAGCAGTGAGACGCCGACGAGAAGTTATATTTTGGGCTATCAGGATGATATGGAGTTTATCCGTGCGATGGAGCGCAATTCCAAAGAGACGATTGACTTCATCATAGAGTCCGTGGTGGACGGAATTATTGAGTAAGGAGAAAAGACCGTTGAAGAAGAAACTTGGCATTACAGCGGCGGTGTTACTTTATGCGCTTATCGCCGGGGCAGTGGTGTGGATGGTTGCGATAGGCGGAAATTATCCGTCCGGTTCCGATACGCTCTGCCATATCTATAAGGGAGATATTCTGTATCAGAATATCAAGGCAGGAAACTGGTATCCACTCTATGATAATCTGTGGTATAACGGCGTTCAGATGATGCGTTACTGGGCACCGCTTCCCATCTATGTGCTGGCATTCTGCCAGATGCTTGCGGGCGGTGAAGCACTTTCGGGCTATCTGGTATATGTGGGACTGATTCTGTTCTTCGGGGCATTGTCCTGGCTTTTTATCGGAGTGAAAAAGAATCGTCCGGTTTTTGGAGCATTCCTAGGGGTGCTGTGGTTTTTTATGCCAAACAACCTGTATGCGCTGTTTGGAGAAGGAAATCTGCCGCGGTCGTTGTCCATGGTGCTGCTTCCGCTTCTCATTTATCACATTCATCAGTTTTTGATGGAGGATTGTGAAAAAAGTATCAAATGGATTGTTCTGATTTTTACCGGAATTTTGTTGTGTCATGTGGGATATGCGGGAATGATTGCGTTAGCGCTTCTCATTTTCCTGTTGTTTTACAAGATTTTAAACCGGCAGAGCAAAAAATGTCTGACGGTAATCATAAGCCTGTTATTGCCGTTTCTTCTGATTGGAATCTGGCTTTACGCTTCCCTAAAGGGTGGAATTACATCGACGGACAGCTCGCAGGTAATGAAGGGATTTTTCCAGGATGCGTGGATTTCCTTAAATCCGTTTTACCGGTATGAGAGCAACAATGTCACTTTTTATTTCGGACTTGCGGCATTTGTGCTGGCAGTATTCGGTGGGCTTTGCAGCCACAGAAAATCGATGCCGGGATTCTTTACGGCGGTTGTGATTTTCTTTTGTACGACGTCCTCCATGTATCCGGTGCTTGAAAAACTGCCGGGAAGCCAGTATCTTTGGATGTTACGGTTTATTTCGATTGCACTTTGCATGATTTTATACAGCTTTTTATTGTGGGACACGTTAAAGAAACCATTCATCTGGGTCTGCTGTCTGCTTTTAGTTGCAGATGTGATACCGTCGGTTTCACTGTTTTATTCAGGTATGGGAACGCAGACTGCGGAAGAAAATTTAAAAGAGCTTTCAGATACGACACTGATTACGAAGGCAAAGGAAGTGACCAGGCAGCGGCTGGCGCTTCTCGACGGAAGTTCGCTCGGTGCGACAGCACCGTATCTGGTTTCGGACTTTGGAGACCAAAAGGTGCAGGGGGCATTTGGTGCCGGCTGGCAGTCGGCAGCGACGGCAAACCGCATTGTGGAATTAAACCAGGCGGTTGAAGATGGAAATTATCTGTATCTGTTTGACAGAGCACTTGAGATGGGAAACGATACGGTCTTAATTCAGATTTCCATGATGAAAAATAAAAGCTGGGATGTAGACTATGCGACGGAGTGTGCCGCAAGACTTGGCTATGAAAAGATAGAAGAAAACGATGGATATGTGCTTTATCATATGGCGGCCGATAGAACCTTCGGCATCCGCACGCAGTATGATGCAATTGGAATCGGAGGTTCTGCGAAAGTGCTTTCATTCCTCTACCCGGATATGGAGGAGACGGACTCCGCAAATCTGGATGATTACAGCTTTGAAGAACTGTCTGCCTACAAGGTGGTTTATCTCGACCATTTTACCTATACGGATAAGACAGCGGCAGAGGAGCTGGTGCGAAAACTTTCGGAGAATGGCACAAAGGTGGTCATCAGCGCAGATGGAATCCCGACAAATGAGCGTTTGAAGGTGCAGGAGTTTCTTGGGGTTTCCTGCAGTAGTATTTTATTTGAAAACGGCTATCCGATTCTTTCGGTCGGGGGAGAAGAATTAGACTGTGCGCTGTTTGCACAGGGGTATTCGAACTGGCAGACGGTGTATTTAAACGGACTGACCGAGGTGAAAGGAACGTTTGAAGACAACGGACTTTCCGAGGCATTTTATGGAACAGGCGAAAATGAGAATATTATATTTTTAGGATTAAACCTCAGTTATCACTATATGCTGACGCAGGATGTGCTGCTAGAAAATCTTTTTAACGATATTTTCGGGATGGACAGAAGCATTCTGCCGCAGCGGGAAATCGTGCCGGTTACCGTGGAGTACGGCAGAAATCAGATTACAATTACCTCTGAAGAAGATGGCGTTAATACGACGCTGGCATATCATGATATTTTTGAGAGCGAAGAGCATATCACGGCAAAACAGGCGTTATTATATGTGGACAGCGGAATGACTATTATCACGATGCGGTATCCCTATCTGGCGGAGGGAATCGCAATGAGTACCGCAGGAGCGGTGCTTACGATTTTATTTCTGCTGTGGTGCAAAAAACGTTACGGGAAGGAGAAGCTAGAAAATGGAGAGCAAGGAGAGAGCAAAACAGGAGACAGTGGTGTTAATCCCATCCCTGAATCCTGATGAAAAACTGACGGCTTATGTCATGGAGTTAATCAGAATCGGATTTTGCAGGATTCTTCTTGTGGATGACGGAAGCAGAGAGGAATGTCAGAACATTTTTGAAAACCTTTCCGCCGAACCGGAGGTGTGTGTGCTCCATCACGAGAAAAATCGTGGCAAAGGAAGGGCATTAAAGACAGGGTTTGCATACTGCATGGAACAATTTGGGGATGCGGCGGGGGTTGTCACCGCGGACAGTGACGGGCAGCACAGCCCAAAAGACACGTTTGCGGTCGCACAGGCACTTGTGGAACAGCCCGAAGCGCTGATTCTTGGCACGCGCAATTTTGACGAGGAACAGGTGCCATTTAAGAGCCGTTACGGAAATAAAATTACAACCATCGTGTTCCGGCTGTTATATGGAAAACTGATTCATGATACACAGACCGGACTGCGTGGAATTGCCGCAAAACACCTTCCGATGATGACAGAACTTCCGGGGGAGCGGTTTGAGTATGAAATCGGGATGCTGATTGAAGCATCCCGAGCGGAAATTCCGCTGGTGGAGGTCCCCATTGAAACGATTTATATCAATGACAATTCGGAGACACACTTTCATCCGGTGAAGGACTCACTTAAGATTTATGGTGTGATGTTCCAGTATTTTTTGAAATATACGCTGTCTTCGCTTGGAGCGTCCCTGATTGACATTTTAGCATTCTGGATTTTTTCTGCACTTGTGTTTCGGGGCAGTGGAGGGGCCGTACCGATTTTTCTCTCCACGATAGCTGCACGTGTGATTTCCTCAGCGTGTAATTTCTTTGCAAACCGGATGGTTGTGTTTAAGGCATCCGGGAATCTTACAAGGGAAGCGGCGGCTTACTACGGGTTAGTGGCAGTACAGATGCTTTGCTCGGCAGGGCTTGTCTACTTCTTTACCGGACTTTTACATTGGGAGGCAACGCTTGTGAAGGTTCTCGTGGACACATGTCTGTTCTTTGTAAGTTTTCAGATTCAGCACCGTCTCATTTTCCGGAAAAAAGCATAGAAGGAGCGTTGGTGGAATGATGGAAGAACGGTATCTGTTTCAAAACGGGTTTCTGGCTGAAAAAAACGGAGAGGATGCGGTAACGCTTTTAAGGGCATATGGAACATCACCGGAGCTTGTGGTGCCGGAGCAAATCGGAGGATATCCGGTAACGGAAATCGGCGCTTACTGCTTTGCAAGGAGCGCACATCTTACAAAGGAAGCAGAAGCACTTATAGAGGAAGCACGGGCGAAGGAACCTTCTTTGGCGTCCGGGGAGATTTGCGGAGAAAATCTCTCGGTGTTAGAGCTTCCGGATGCCATCCGAAAAATCGGGGACTGCACGTTTTACAATTGTAAGAATTTATCGGAGCTGATAGTCGGAAAAGCGGTGGAGGAGCTTGGAAGCGACGTGTTTATGAACTGCGTCAGCTTAAAGAAGCTAAAAATCCGCGGCAGTGTTCTGGAAAAAAGCGGGTTAAAACAGCTTTTGAGCCGGATTTCTTTTACGGTGGAAGTGTTTTTTGAAAACGGGACAAAGACCGAAGCGGCAGTGCTTTACCCTGAATTTTTTGAGACCTACGATGAGATTGCACCGGCACATCTGTTTGGAAGAAATATTACAGGGGAGGGATTTCGGGCAAGACAGTGCTTCCGGGACGGGAAAATTGCATTTGCAGAATATGATGCCATTTTTCCAAAGATATGCGTCGAGGAGAGTCGTGATATCACCGGACAGTTCGCACTTGACCGCCTGCTCTATCCGGTGGAGCTGTCAAGAGAAAGCCGCCTGTTATATGAGGGCTATTTCAACGAACAGCAGGAACATATCGGAAAGCGGCTGGTTCGCGATGCCAGGCTTGAGGTGCTTCATTTTATGTGTGAGAAGAAATATTTTTCCAAGGAAACGCTTCTGGTACTCTTAGAAGAGGCGGTGGCGGCGGACTGGACAGAAGGTGCGGCGAGCCTTATGGCATGGAAAAAAGAGTATTATGAGACCGCAAAGGGAGCACGTTATACATTTGATGATTTTTAAAAGGAGGCAGTGATGCGTCACGCACAGACAGAAGAGGAATGGCAGGAGGAGATGGGGAAAAAGGTTTTGGAGCAGACGAGGCAGGAAGTATATCTGGACCTGCGCTTTTTAAAGATTGCGCTGTCTGCGCTAAACTGGAAGGCAAACCCTGCGTTAAAGGCGCTTGCCACGGACGGAGCCTATTTGTATTTTGCACCGGAACATGTCATCCGTGTTTATAAGCAAAATCCGGCATTCCTCGACCGCGCCTATCTTCACAGCGTGCTGCACTGCCTGTTTTCGCATCTGTGGATTGCAGGAAACAGGGAGAGAAACCGCTGGAATTTAGCGTGTGATATCGGTGTGGAGTATGTCATCGACAAGATGGAAAAGCCCTGCACCAGACGTATCTTAAGTTTTCTCCGAAAAAACATTTACACAGAACTTGAAGAACTGCAAAAGAAGGAAAAAACGGCACTTTCGGCGGCAGTCATCTATCGGCAGTTAGGACGCTATAACCAGAGCGAACTCACGGAGCTGGCAGTTGAATTTTATACGGATGACCATTCATTCTGGCCGAAGGAAAAGCAGGGAGGCATGCTTCCCTCCGCCGCGCAGAAAAATCAGGAAATGTGGAAAAAGATTGCCAGACAGACCGCGATGGAACAGGAGCGGCAGGGCAGTAAGGAGAGCAGGCAGGAAGGGGAAAAGCTGCTTGCTGCGTTAGCGCTTGCAGGAAAGAAAAAGCGGACGTATGGAGATTTTTTGCGGAAATTTGCAATGCTGCGGGAGGAACTTCGGATTGACCCGGAGGAGTTTGACATGAACTTTTATTCCTATGGACTGCGCCTTTATGGGAATCTGCCGCTTGTGGAACCGATTGAGAGCCGGGAAGCCTACAAAATCCGTGAGTTTGTGATTGTTGTGGATACGAGCGACTCCACGAGAGGGGAATTAGTCGAAGCGTTTTTACGGGAGACATTTTCGATTCTGAATCAGAAAAATTATTTTTTCGGGGATGCAAGAATCCATGTGGTACAGTGCGATAATAGAGTACAGCGGGATGATATTATTACAAATACTGTGCAATTGGAACAGTTTTTAAAAAATTATACGATTGAGGGAGGCGGCGGAACGGATTTTCGACCGGCGTTTGCCTATGTAGGGGAACTGTTAAAAGAGGGAAAGCTGCAAAATCTCTGTGGAATGCTTTATTTTACCGATGGAAAAGGCATTTATCCAAAACAGGCACCGCCGTATAAAACAGCGTTTCTGTTTCCGGAGGACTGTGATATGTCAGCCGTGCCGCCGTGGGCAATGCGTGCCGAGGTGGCGGGACTTTCCGAAATACAATAAAGAGTGTGGGAGTAAACAGATATGAATATCAAAGAGGCAAAAGAAGAGTTAAAACATACCGTGCAGGCATATTTGAAAAAGGATGAAGACGGCATCTACCGGATTCCGGCAGTCAGACAGCGTCCGATGTTGCTGATTGGACCGCCGGGAATCGGAAAGACACAGATTATGGAGCAGGTGGCAAGGGAATGCAGGATTGGACTGATTTCCTATACGATTACCCACCACACCAGACAGAGCGCCGTGGGACTTCCGTTTATCCGGGAAGAGGAGTTTGACGGGACGACACATTCGGTGACGGAATATACGATGAGTGAGATTATTGCCAGCGTGTACCGTAAGATAAAGGAGACCGGGCTTCGGGAAGGAATTTTGTTTATCGATGAAATCAACTGTGTCTCCGAGACACTTGCGCCGGCGATGTTACAGTTTTTGCAGTGCAAGACCTTTGGCAACCAGGCAGTGCCGGAGGGCTGGGTGATTGTGGCGGCAGGAAATCCGCCGGAATACAATAAGTCCGTGCGGGATTTTGATATGGTGACATTGGACCGTGTCCGTTATCTGGAAATTTCCGCGGATTACGGGGTCTGGAAAGAATATGCCTTAAGCCGCGGGCTTCACCGTGCAATTTTAAGTTATCTGGAGCTTCGGGAGGGCAATTTCTACCGGGTGGAATCCGATGTCGATGGAATGCAGTTTGTGACGGCGCGCGGCTGGGAGGATTTGAGCAGTCTTTTGTATCTGTATGAGGAGATGGACATTCCGGTCACGGAGGATACGGTCTATGAATTTTTACACCACAGGGAAGTGGCAGAGGATGTGGCAGCTTACTTAGAACTGTACCGCAAGTATCAGGATGATTACGGAATCGAGGAAATCTTAAAGGGACGGGTGAGCGCACAGATTTATGCACGAATTTATGAGGCTGCGTTTGATGAGCGTATCAGTGTCACAAATCTGCTGCTTGACGGCGTAAACCGAAGGTTTCTGCGTGCACAGAAGGAAAAGCATGAGACCGATTTGTGGTATGAATTTTTGAAAGAGTTTCGTGCGGGAATCGAGACGGCGGAGGATGCGGGGATGTTTTATGAGAGCCTCCTTGCAGAAAGAGAAGCCGCTCTTGCCAGAGAACAGAAAGAAGGCTTCCTTTCAGAAAAAGAGGCGGTAGAAAAAAAGAAACTTTTCGCACAAATCCGGAAATTTTCTCCTGGCAGCGAGCAGGCTGCGCAGGGCGCAAAGGAGTGTTTTCTTGCGGCAAAATGCGGATTTGACGAGAAGCAGATGGCGTTAGAGACGGCAGAAACAGAGGCATCCGAAGCGTTAGAGGCGGCATTTGACTTTATGGAGCAGGCATTTTCGGATGGACAGGAGCTTGTCGTATTTGTGACAGAGCTTACGATGGGAAGTGCCTCTGCGGAATTTTTGGCGGAGCATACAAGTGAACGCTATTTAAATTACAATAGAGAACTAATGATAGGAAGCAGACGGGCAGAACTTTTAAAAGAATTACAGAGGTAGTATATGAAGACAGCAAGTGATTTAAGAAACCTGTTACGGCAGATTGACCATAAAGGATATCCGGCATATAAGGATACGAGGGGATGTTATACATTTGGGACCTGGCAGTTGTCGATTGACCATGTGCAGGGGGACCCGTTTGCGGCGCCCTCGAAGGTGAGCGTGCGTGTGGCAGGAAAACAGGCGGGATTTCCCGCGGAACTATACCGGAACAGCTATCAGAGAATTGCATTGCAGGATTATCTGCTGCGGCAGTTTGGAAGGCAGTTAGAGAAGCTGTCGTTCCGGGCAAAGGGCTCCGGAAAGAGCGGACTGCTTGCGATGAGCCGTCCGGGGCAGGAAGTGTTAGAGCGCACGGCAAGCCAGATAGAGCCGGAAACCGGGAATCTTACGGTACGGTTTGAGGTGGGATTTCCGGCGAACGGAAGGACGGTAAATGCAAGAGAACTGGAAAAGATTTTCTTTGAGCTTTTGCCGGAGTGCGTGGAACAGACGTTGTTTGCAAAGGCGCTTGACATGAAAAAGGTAAGGCAGGCGGTGTTTCTTGCTGAGGACCAGCAGTATATCAGGGAGCAGTTAAAGGCGCAGGGGCTTGTGGCGTTTGTGGCGGACGGCTCCATTCTGCCGAGA
>ULXU01027336.1_pt1 | contig 76340 bp, 68 predicted proteins | sample 1961521 | NCBI WGS metagenome assembly ULXU01 (sample SAMEA4835845, study PRJEB28245) | human gut metagenome | biome: gut microbiome; material: fecal sample | place: Denmark | collected 2008
CGTTTGACCGCAGGCTGAGATATATGGGATGCAACGCCTATGCGGGGAAAATATTCCCGGCGCTTCAGGGGAACACCATGGGGCGGAGGATCAGGAATGCGGATCCGTTTCTTGAGAAAAATATTCTGGACGCGGTGAGTCATTTTGCGGAGCATCACGGCGGGGCACACAGCGCGGAAAAGCACTGCCACGAAAAAATCGATACCTTTGTGATAAATGATCATTCCTACGACTGCAGGATCCACACACTTGAAAACTACACAAAGAAATGTGTGGGTTACACCGTGGAATTTTATGATGAAACAGAGCATTACAAGGCGATAGAATTGTTCTCCAACTACAACAAGGTGCTGGAGGCGGATGTGAAGGCAAAGACGCAGCAGATTCAGGATATTCAGGAAAAGATTATTCTGGGTATGGCGCAGATGATAGAATCCCGTGATTTGAGTACGGGCGGCCACATCAAGAGGACGAGTGAAGTGGTTCGCATTTTTGCGGATGCATTGAGCAAGTCCGATCTGGGGCTGGAACCGGATTTCCTGAAGCTGGTGATCCGCAGCGCGCCCATGCATGATCTGGGCAAAATCGGTGTCGATGATGCGATTTTGCGCAAGCAGGGAAAGTTTACGGATGAAGAGTACGAAAAAATGAAGGAGCACTCGGCAATCGGCGCCCGCATTGTCAAGGAAGTGCTGACCGGGGTGGAGGATGACAGATTTGTGAAGGTGGCGGTCAACGTCGCACATTACCATCATGAAAAGGTGAATGGAACCGGTTACCCGGAGGGGCTTTCGGGGGATGACATTCCCATCGAGGCGCGTATCATGGCGCTGGCAGATGTGTTTGACGCGCTGGTATCGAAGCGATGCTACAAGGAGGCGTTCTCCTTCGACAAAGCCTTTGGCATCATTGAAAAGGACGCAGGATCGCATTTTGATGCGACATTGGCGCATATTTTCTTACAGTGCCGTCCTCAGCTGAAGGCGCTGTATAGCAGACAGTTTTAGCTGCGGAACGGAGGGGCTGTGTTGTGCTGTATGATCATTGACGGTGTGTTTGCGGATAACCATAGAAAAAAATAATGGAGGAAAAGTATGCGGGTCAGAGTAGAAACCGAGCGGTTGATCTTGAGAAATCTGGTGCCGGAGGACTATCAGGCGGCTTTTAAATGGTGCGGAGACCCCAAGGTCAACAAATATATGATTTATCCGCTATACAAATGTGCCGAGGATGTGAGAACGTGGATCGAGAGCCTCGATGCGGACAAGCCGGACAATTATGACCTTGGTTTTGTACTGAAGGAGACGGGCGAACTGATCGGGAGCGGCGGCATCTGCTACGCTCCCGACAGGGATGTCTGGGTGATCGGGTACAATCTCAGGGCGGATCAATGGGGAAAAGGGCTGACGCCGGAGGCGATACAGGGACTGATCGATTACGTGGGAAAGACCCGGAAGATCCGCGCTATCGAGGGAGAGTTTGCTGTGGAAAATTATAAAAGCCAGCGTGTGATGGAAAAGCTCGGAATGCACTATGTGCGGGATACGGAATACGAAAAGCTGGACGGAAGCGCCTCATACAAGGGAAAAGTGTTCCGGAGAGATTTTGATTGAGAAATGAGGATGAAGATGATTTTGGAGGAATTTGATTCGGCAAAGACTGCGGTGCTCAATCCGTGGAACATTATAGAACCGGTGGAAGGGATGCCGCAGATCGCAATAGCCTGCTATGCCAAAACGACCTTTGACAGGATGGCGGGGGAACTGGAAGCGAAGGTGATTGCGCAGACCTGCTCCGCAAACGGTGTAAAACCGGTATACAGCGCCCGGTATAAGGATGTGGAGGTTGCACTTTTTATGATTGATGTGGGTGCTCCCATGAGCGTCGCCATGCTGGAGGATGTATACCGGATGGGCGTGCAAAAAATGATTATCTTCGGCACCTGCGGCGTCCTGCAAAAGGACATTGAGGACTGCTCCGTCATTCTTCCCGATGCGGCGGTCAGGGATGAGGGAACCGGTTATCACTATGCGCCGCCCTCTGATGAGATCGCTGTAAACGGAAGGTATCTGGAGACATGTAAGAGTCTGTTAAAAGAATTGGGGATAAAGTATACCGTGGGGAAGGTGTGGACGACGGACGCTATTTATCGGGAAACGCCGGACAAGGTGAAACGGAGAAAAGAGCAGGGCTGTATTTGCGTTGATATGGAATGTTCCGCGAATGCGGCGGTGGCGCAGTTTCGGGAGAAGGATCTGATTCAGTTTTTCTACGCGGCGGACAACCTGGATGCGGAAGAATGGGATGTGCGCAGTCTGGGCAACCATGACAAGCTGGAGGAAAAGGACAGGATTGCCACCATAGCGCTGGAGCTTGCGAGAAGAATCTAAAGAAATGGAGAAGGGTATGAGAAGAAAGAATGTATGGCTGGTATTGTTTGCGGCAGGTATGCTTGCCGCGGGAGGCTGCGGGAAAGGCGCAGTGGAAAGTGCGGCGGGAACGGTGGCGCCTACGGAATCTGCTACGGAAACCGTGACGGAGACCGTGGAGGAAACGGTGGAAGAGACGCAGGAGATTGTGGAGGAATCCCCATATCTGTACCCGGTCATTGAGGAGCGGGAGATCGTGGATGGCAAGATGCAGAGCTACTTAAGCGGTGAGTGGGTGGATGCGGAGAAGGCGGACAGGCGTCCCATCGCGGTGTCGATTCCCAATCAGAAGAGCTGTCTGCCCCATTACGGCATCACCAATGCAAGCATCATCTATCAGGTGCCGCTTCGGGATAATCTGACCAGACTGTTCTGCATTTTCGAGGATTTTGACGATCTGGACCGCATTGGTCCTGTGAGAAGTATCCGCGACTATATGGTATATGACGGCATGGAGCATGATGCGATTATCTGCCACTGGGGCTCTGCCGTGTATGCAAACGCGCTGCTGAACAGCGATGCGGTGGACAATATCAGTCAGGCAACCGCGGGAATCGATGTTCCGACCAGCACTGCGTATGACCGGTATGCAAGATCGGGCAAAAAATCGGTTGACTGCGCGTACCTGTTTGTGGACGGTCTGATGAAGGGCGTGGAGAAACGGGGATACAGCTGGGAGTATGATGATGACTTTTCTCCGAAGTTTCTGTTTGCACAGGATGGTGTGATCGCCGATTATGCGGATGCGGATACGGCGACGAAGATCTGGCCGGGGACGAAGGGAAATTATAAGACCGTAGGCGCATATTTTGAGTACAACGAGGAAACCGGACTGTACGATTATTATGAGTACAATGCCAAGCTGGAGGACGAGCACAACGGCGAGACGCTTCAGGTTGCAAACGTGATTTTGCAGGTGTGCTACGGACAGGAACGGGATGATCACGGCTATCTGATTCTGGAAATGCACGGCCCGATCACCGGAGACGGAGAGATGTACTTTTTTACGCAGGGGAAAGTGGTAAAGGGAACCTGGGAGAGAATGGACGGAGACAGAAAGCCGGCGCACTTTTATGATGAGGACGGCAACGAGATCGTGCTCAATCAGGGAAAAACCTTTATTTGTCAGATCTGGAGCAAATGGGAGGATTACATTGAGTTTGAATGAGTTTGACTGCGGATTTACAAAGGAAGACCACTGGTTCCGGTATCGCGCTGCCGCCATCATAGTCGAAGACGGGTGCGTGCTGTTTGCCGGAAATGAGATGGAAGATTACTATTATTCCATCGGCGGCGGGGTACATATGGGGGAGACCGCGGAGGATGCCGTCCTGCGGGAGGTCTTCGAGGAAACCGGTGTGCATTATGAGATCGACCGGCTGGCGGTGATACACGAAAACTTTTTCAACGAGAACAGCGGTACATTGAAGGGGCTGGATTGCCATGAGATAAGCTTCTATTTTTTGATGAAGCCGAGGGGCAGCAGGGAGCTTCACAGCGACAGCTACACGCAGGGCATAAGGGAGCAGATGCATTGGCTTCCCATAGAGGAGCTGGACAGGTACAAGGCTTTTCCAACGTTTTTGAAGCAATATCTGAGTGAGATACACACCGGAATAGAACACATTGTTACGGATGAGAGAAAAAAATAGGTTGACAGATATATCGCACTGCAACATAATGACTATATCGAGGTGCGATATATCGATGTGTGATGCATTGAAACAGCACTCCGAACAGCTTTGACGGCAGACGCAAAAGGATATTTGCGTCGCCTCGTGGCAATAGGTTGCTCGAAAGGGAGAGTTAAAATGGATGCACACATAAAAAAGGTTTATGTTCCCATGACGGAAACCGGCTTTTATATTCTTCTCTGTCTGCGAGAACCGAACCACGGTTACGGAATCGTGCAGATAGTGAAAGAAATGACCGGCGGCGACATTGTCCTGACGCCGGGTACCATGTACGGCAGCTTGTCGAAAATGGAAAAAGACGGTCTGATCTGTTTTGTGAGAGAAGAGGACAAAAGGAAAATCTATCACATTACAGCTCTGGGGGAAGAGGTGCTGGGTCTGGAGATGAAACGGATTGAGCGGCTTTACCGGAATATGAAAGAGAGGGCGTAAACATGGGAAAATATAAAACAACCTATAAGATCTTCAGCATAATGCAACGCGAGAAAGAGCAGGCATATCTCAGCAAAATGCAGGAAAAAGGCTGGAAACTTGCACATATTTCCGGTCTGTGCGCCTATCATTTTGAAAAATGTACGCCGGAAGCAGTAACCTACCAACTGGATTATCAGAAGGAAGGAATAAACGACGAGTATCTTCAGATGTTTGCGGACTGCGGCTGGGAGTACATACTTTCCTTTTGGGGATATCACTATTTCCGCAAACCGACAGTCCTGATGGACAGCGGCGATGAAGAGATTTTCTGTGATGAGGAATCGCGTCTTGACATGATGAAGCGGGTATTCCGGGGGCGCCTGTTGCCGCTTGTGGCAGTATTTTGCTGCTGCGTTCTGCCGCAGTCTGTTGCGGGATTTTTAACCCGGGAGCCTTCTGTGGGCAAGGCTCTGTGGACGGGGTTGCTTATTCTGTTTTTGCTCTACTCGTGCATCTTTCTTTCCTTTGGCTTGCACTATCTGCAATACAAGCGGAAAGTGCGGGGGGAAGAACCCCATTTTAAACTCAAGTATTATGGGCTTCTCGGCGGAGGAATTGCCATAATTGCGCTTGTCCTGCTTTTGACTGTCGGAAAGCTGGCGGGACAGCGGGCGTCGGACTATACGGTCAGTGCGGAACCGGATTGGTATTGTGTGGCGGCAAACTACTTGGACGAGGAAGTGATGTACGACTGGGAGCTTCAGGAGGGCGACCGCCTGAGCCTGTCCATGGTTGTTCCGGAGGGGAAGATCCATGTCAGCATCGGAATCCCCGGGGAAGACCCCATCTATGAAGGCAATATGGACAAGATGCACTCCTCGGTGGTTACGGTCACCAAGACGGGAACCTACCGCATTCTGGTGAGGGGTGACCATGCGAGCGGAAGCTATTCTTTTACGCTGAATGAGTAATGTCGAAGATTGTCGATGAGATAGAGTTGAGTGTCGAAATGCGCGAGTGTAGAATAAAAATAAATAAGGCGTCACAACGGTATTGCCCATTTGGAGTTTTTCCTATAAAATAGTTTCTGTCGCAGGAAACTGCGAGAGTAGAAACTATTTTATATAGTGAGACAGAGAAGAGGGACGGAGAGAGCAGATGCTTTTTCCGTCCCTTTCTGTCTACATGGGAATAAAATTCTCATTATATAAAATAGAGTTGACAAACAAGGGGGAATATGCTATTGTTCTGTTAAAGATACAGAAAGTGGGTAGAGAGCTTGGGGGTTATATATAAGGCACATATCAATGAGAAAACGCGGGCAGTTCAGACCGTAAAAGAGCATGCGGAGGGTACGGCAGAGCTTGCGGCGGCATTTGCCATCCCAAAGCTGAAAGAGTTGTCGTACCAATGCGGTATGCTCCATGATATTGGGAAGGTATCTGATAAATTTCAACGACGGATAGACGGAGCGAATATCAGGGTCGAGCATTCTGCCTGTGGTGCCATTGAGGCGAAAAAACTGCATCCGAATGCAATCGGTCTGCTGATGGCGTACTGTATTGCAGGGCATCACAGTGGATTGCCGGATGGCGGCAGCATAGGGGACAGGTCTGACGGCGCCACGCTGCAAGCCCGTCTGCACAGGGAGTACGAGGATTACAGTGCATATCGGGATGAAATCTTACCCGGGACATTGGATGATGCCGGATTGATCTCCTTTTTGATACAACACTGTGGTAACAGTATTGATAAGGTGGTGGATCAGTTTGCGTTTTGGGTAAGATATGTCTATTCCTGTCTTGTGGATGCGGATTGGATCGACACTTCCACATTTTGCGAGGGTGAGGCGCCGGAGGGGCTGCATGCCGATTTCAGGAAGGCGCTTGCGCTTGCAGATCAAAAGCTGGGCAGTTTTGTGTGCAAAACAAACTTACAGAAAAGCCGCGCAGAATTGCAGGAACAGGTTTTCCGAAGAATCGGAACGGATGCGGAAATTTACCTGATGAATATGCCGACGGGAAGCGGAAAAACTTTGTGCAGCGTGAAAGCAGCGTTGGAGAGGGTGCTGAAAGGAGAGAAAAAGAGGATTATCTACATCTGTCCTTTTAACGCGATCATAGACCAGACAGCGCAGGAGTTTACGGATTTGTTCGGAGATTCGGTGGAAATTCTGCGGCACCAGTCCACTTTTTCCTATGAGGATGAGGAGGACTTGGACGAGGATTATAGAAAATCAGTCAGACATGCTGTGGAAAACTGGGATGCACAGTTTATCATCACGACGGCAGTCCAGTTTTTCGAGTCGATTAACGGAAACCGGCGTGGGAAATTGCGGAAGATGCATCATGTTGCGGATGCGGTGCTGGTGTTTGACGAGGCGCATCTGATGCCCCGGAAATATTTGCAGCCCTGCTTGCAGGCAGTGGCGTATATCACCAAATACCTGAACAGCGAGGCAATGTTTTTGACGGCAACCATGCCGGACTTTGAACGGCTGATCCGGCGATACGCCATGGAGGACAGCAGGATATATAATCTGGTGGAAGACAAATCCCTGTTTGGCAATTTTCAGAAGTGCCAGTTCTGCTATGAGGGGAAAATGCCGGGCGAGCAGGTACTCAGGATGGCTGAACCCTTCGCCTCCGCGCTGGTGGTGGTGAACAGAAAAGCAACGACAAGGGAACTGTATCGAATGGCAGCCGGGAAGAAATATCATCTTTCCACTTACATGACGGCACTCGACAGGGAGAGGATCATTGCAGAGGTGCGGGATGCACTCCGCAAGCTGGAGGAGGATTTTCCGGACGGAGCGGAGGTTCCGGAGGAAAGGCGGATCATAGTGTTTTCCACCTCGCTGGTGGAGGCGGGCGTCGACTTGGATTTTGCTACCGTATTCCGTGAAATGGCAGGACTTGACAGCATCTTACAGGCAGGGGGACGCTGCAACCGGGAGGGAAAAAGAACCGGTGCGGAAGTACATATTTTTGAGTATGACAGGGAGGACGGGACAATCCTGCCGGATCGGGATGAACGTGCCGGACTGACCAGAGGTCTGCTCGAAGAGTTTGAAGACATTTCCTGCCCGGAAAGCATCCGGACATATTATGACCGGCTTTACTTCATTAACGAGCAGGAAATACAGCAATATGCCATGCACAAGTTTTGCAGGGATATCAACAGCATTCCTTTCCGGGAGTATGCGGAACGATTCAGAATCGTGGATGCGGAGAATACGGTATCCGTAGTGGTGCCGCAGGATGACAAATGTAAACAGATAGTGGAGCTTATGCGAACCGGCGGAAAGGCAAACGCCAGACAGATGCAGAAATATACCTGCACCGTCGGCAGGAAAGAGTTTGATGACCTGTATCGGCAGGGCGCGGTTTGTGATTATGGGACGGGTATCTGGTGCTTGACGAATACGGATTATTATGACAGGGAACTGGGCATTTACTTTGAGGGAAAGGATTATATCTTGTGAAGAGAAAGGAGAAGCAGGATGGGATATGGTTTTAAGGTGCTTGTGGAGGGCGATTATGCGTGTTTCACAAGAAATGAGTTGAAAGTGGAAAGGGTAAGCTATGATGTGCCCACACCCGGAGCGCTTGAAGGCATGCTGAAAAGCGTGTATTGGAAGCCGGCGATCAGGTATGTGATCGACAGAATCATAGTTTTTCAACCGATTGAGTTTGCCAACATAAGGCGTAACGAGGTGAAGAACAAGGTTCTATATAGCGCCGTCAGGGGACAGATGAATGGGACGGGAGCCGATCCCTGCATCTATACGGTGGAAAACAGGAGCCAACGAGCCTCCATGGTGTTGAAAAATGTGAAATATGGGGTGGAATTTCACTTTGAACTGACCGGATTGCAAAACGACAGGGAGGAAGACCCGGAAAACAAGCATTACAATATTATCAAGAGGAGACTGGAAAATGGGCAGTATTTCCGCGTACCGTGCCTTGGGTGCAGTGAATTTCCGGTAAAGCGCCTGGAACTTGTGGAGGAATTTGACGAGAATCTGATCAGTGATGCCATTCTGAACATGGGTGATGTGGATCTTGGCTTTATGGAATACCGTGTGGTGTTTGAGGACGGCGGTGTGCCAAAGAACGGAGACTGGGAGAATCCCAAGTTTTCCGACAAAGCGACCACCATGTACTATCGTCCGCATATGGTGAACGGCGTGATTGATGTGGCAAAGTACCGCGACATGCAGAAATACTGAGATTGTAAAGGAAGACAAAGGAAGGAGGGAAACCATGCTGATACAGGCGCTTTGTGAGTATTATGATATTCTGGCAAAGGCAGGAAAGGTGACGCCGGCAGGGTACAGCAAGGCAAAGATTCACTATCTGGTACATTTGACACCGGAGGGAGAGATTGACAATATTTCAAATTGGCAGGTGACGCAGGGAGAAAAGGAAAAACCGGTTCCAAGAGAGGAACAGATGCCGGAGCGTACCGAAAAACCGGGTATAGAGGCGAACATCGTAGAGCACAGACCATTGTATCTGTTCGGGCTGAATGAGACAGATGGGGTACTGAGCCCGGAGGACAAGACAGGGAAGGCGAAAAAATCCCACCGGGCATTGGTGGAGAGTAATCTGGAATTTTTGGAGGGGTTGGATTCTCCTGTGGTCAATGCCTATCGGAAGTTTCTGGAAAACTGGAATCCGGAATCTGAGACGGAAAATCCGCATTTGCTGGGGCTGGGGAAAAGTTACAGTAAATCTAACTACATATTCTGCCTCAAGGGGAGACCGGATTTACTGCTTCACCTTGATCCCGGATTAAAATCCAAATGGGAGGAAAGGCAGAGCAACCGGGGGGCAGGAGAGGAGGAAATGACTGCCCAGTGTGCCGTGACCAGTGAGACGGCTCCCATAGCCCGCATCCATGGAAAGATCAAGGGTGTTGCGGGCGGGCTTGCCACAGGGGCGGTTCTGGTCGGATTTAATAACCCGTCCGAGTGCTCCTACGGAATGGAACAGTCCTATAACAGCAATATATCCGAGGCTGCCATGAAGAAATACACGGAGGCGCTCAACTATCTTTTGAACAGCAACCGGCATAAGGTACTCATTGACGATATGACGGTGGTATTTTGGGCGATGGACTCCGGCGAAGACAGCGAATTGCTGCTTCAGGAGATGCTGTTTGGAAATGTGCAGGATACCCTGCACGCAGAGCAGACGGAGCGGTTGCTGCAAAATATGTTGGAGGGAGCGAAAAACGGCACACTCACGGAGAGGAGCTTTACAACGCTGGCGAATATAGATCCCAATGTGGATTTTTACATGGTTGGGTTAAAGCCAAATTCCTCCAGACTTGCGCTGAAGTTTATCTACCGCAGGAAATATGCGGACATTTTATACAATGTGGCAAGGTTCCAGATGGACATGCAGGTATCGGGGCAGACACGTGCAGTGCCGATTTATCGGATCAAGCGGGAACTGGTTCCTCCCAAAAGCAAGGACAACAAGGTAAATTCAGCCATGATGTCAAGAATGCTGGAAGCAGTGCTATGTCACGCAAAGTACCCCTACGCGCTGTTTGATACCATGGTCAGAAGGATTAAAATTGATGCTTCTGACGAAAACGTGCGGTTCAACGAGGTGAGAGCAGGCATTCTGAAGGCCTGTATCAATAGAAACTATATAAAAAAGAAGGAGGAAGAGATTACAGTGGGACTGAACACAGAGAATCAGAATCAGGCATACTTGTGCGGCAGACTTTTTGCCGTACTGGAAAAATTGCAACAGGAAGCTTTGGGAAATCTTAACCGGACGATCAAAGACGCATATTTTGCGTCGGCATCATCCACACCGGTACTGGTGTTTCCTAAATTGCTGTGTCTGGCGCAGAATCATTTGAACAAAGTGAAAAGACCGGTTTATTTCAAGAAATTAATCGGTCAGGTGGTGGATGGGATTCGGGATCAATTTCCACAAAGACTTTCTTTGCCGGAGCAGGGAATGTTTCAGATAGGCTACTACCAACAGTATCAGGATTTCTTTAAAACAGAGAGTACAGAGGAAGGGGAGGAACAGTAATATGGCACTTGAGAACAGATATGATTTTGTAATGCTTTTTGATGTGGAAAACGGAAATCCGAACGGAGATCCGGATGCGGGAAACGCTCCCAGAATTGATGTGGAGTCCGGTCTGGGATATGTCACGGATGTATGTCTGAAACGTAAGATCCGAAATTATGTGGAACTTTGCAGGGAGGGAGAGCCGGGATACAATATTTTGGTTAAACCGGATAAATCCCTGAATGCCAAGTTTACGGAAGCTTATGATGCATTGGGACTTCCCCATAACAAAGAGAAAAATAAAAATCCGGATGACGTGAAAAAGGCAAGAGATTACATGTGCCGCAATTACTATGATGTCAGGGCATTCGGGGCTGTCATGTCCACCGGTGACGATCCCTGCGGTATTGTGAGAGGGCCGGTGCAGATCAATTTTGCCAGAAGCATTTCCCAGGTCAACAATCAGGAAGTGACCATCACGAGACAGGCGAGAACCACGGACGAACGCAAGGAAACGGGAGAGACCGAGATGGGAAGAAAGAGCGTGATTCCCTACGCTTTATACCGTGCGGAAGGCTATGTGTCAGCTGCTTTGGCAAACAAAGTCACGGGACTTTCCGAGGAAGATCTGGAGCTTTTGTGGAATGCCATCATCAACATGTTTGAAAATGATCACAGCGCTGCGCGCGGAAAGATGTGCATGAGAAAATTGTATGTTTTCAAACACAGCAATGTACTGGGAAATTGTCCTTCCCACCTTTTGTTCGACAAGATTACGGTGGAGGAAAAATCCGACCAGGCGCCGCGCGCTTTTTCGGATTATGAAATCCATGTAGACCGCGAAATGCCCGCAGGGGTTGAACTTCTGGAAAAACTGTAATGAGTGAAGAGATTTCAATCAGAGCAATCCAACACTACCTGTATTGCCCTCACCGCTGGGGACTGCTTGAAATCGACCGTGCGTGGGCGGAGAATGTGTTTGTCACAAAGGCAAATCTGCTTCACGGGCGGGTACATGACCCGGACAGCCATTACACCACCGGCAGCAAAAAGGTGTTTACCTCCGTCCCGGTTTACCATGATGATCCGAAATATAATCTGTACGGAATTGTGGACTGTCTTGAGCTGACCGAGGATACATCCGGCGTGAGCATAGAAAACATGCCCGGAAAATATCGCATTTGTATTGTGGAGTATAAGCCAACAAAGCCGAAAGACAAGGAGTATCACGAAGAGGATCTGATGCAGGTATTTGCGCAGAAGCTGTGTGTGGATTATGTGTTTGGCGGAGACTGCGAAGCAGTGCTTTACTATGCGGATGTGAAGAAAAGAATCCGGTTGCCTTTGCAGGAGAATTTTGTCCGGTATGAGGAAACTTTGGCTGCAATACTGGAAGACATGCGGGACAGGATGGCGACAGGAAAGATACCGAAAATCCGGGTTGGGCAAAAATGCAGCGGCTGCTCCATGGCGGACATGTGTATGCCGAAGGCGGGAGGCAGGGGAAATTTCCTTGCCTCTCTGCGGCAGGCAGAGCAATCGGAAGAGATAGGTAAGTAGGAGCCGCCTCTGCGGCGGAATGGGTGCAGATGAGAAAGCTGTTGAATACGCTTTATATTACAAATGAGCAGGCATACCTTTCCCTCGACGGGGAAAATCTGGTGTGCAGAATAGACGGGGAGGAAAGACTGCGAATCCCATTCGACAATGTGGAGAGCGTGGTCTGTATGAACTATGTGGGCTGTTCCCCGGCGCTTATGGGAAAATGCGTGGAAAAATTAATTCCCATAAGCTTTATTTCCCCGCAGGGTAAGTTTTTGGCAAAAGTATGCGGCGAGACAAAAGGGAATGTCTTTTTGCGGGTCGCACAAATTGACTGCTTCCGGCAGAATGGACTGACGCTTGCGAAAAATACTATGGCTGCCAAATTCAGCAATACCAGGCAACTGCTTCGGCGAACCATGCACGACAATCCGTCCGTGCGCGAGGATGAGGAAGTGCAGAGCGTGGTGGAGACGCTGAATGAGGGCATAGAGAAGGTTCTGTGTGCGCAAAGTGTGGAGGAAGTGGTTGGAATAGAGGGAAACTGCGCACAGAATTATTTTTCTGTTTTTGACCGTCTGATCACGAACAAGAAGACAGGCATGTCCTTTTCCGTCCGAACGAAACGCCCTCCGTTGGATCCTGTTAATGCAATGCTCTCATTTGTATATACATTGGCGACAAATGAGTATGCGGCGGCATTGGAGACCGTGGGACTTGACAGCTACATCGGTTACTGCCATGCATTGCGAAGTGGGCGAAACTCACTTGCCTGCGATCTGGTGGAAGAAGCCAGATGCATTGCAGAACGTTTTGTATTGACGCTGATCAATCTGCAGGTGGTCGGAACAGGCGATTTTGACACACAAATTTCGGGGGCGGTGTGGTTAAACGAATCGGGCCGCAAGAAAGTTTTGACAAAGTGGCAGGAGAAAAAGCGAACCGACATGATGCACCCGTACCTGAAACAGAAAATTCCGTTCGGACTTTTGCCTTATGTGCAGAGTAATCTTCTTGCCAAGTTTGTGCGGGGAGATATTGCGGAATATCCGCCATTTCTTGTAAAATAGGACTAACAGCTATCTTCAAAGGATAATGCGTGCCGCAGACATCGAGATTATGACCCGACTGCATGGTTGAAACGGAGATTCAACAGATGCTTTCTGATGAGGGGCGGCGGAATGGAGCGTTTCTATGATGGTGATAATCAGTTACGACGTGAGCACCGTTGATGCTGCCGGCAGAACCCGATTGAGAAAGGTTGCAAAGGAGTGCCAGAATCATGCCCAGCGCGTACAGAACTCGGTTTTTGAAGCAGATCTGGACTACTCGGCATTTCTGAAAATGAAAGATCGGCTGCTGAAGCTGATCGATCAGGAACACGACAGCCTCCGCTTCTACTATTTGGGCAACAACTGGGAACGCAGGGTGGAGCACATCGGCGCAAAAAACACATATAATCCCGAAGGAGTCATTATCCTTTGACCCATGGAGGCGAACCTCCGGTGACACAAAATATCCCGTAGGGTTCGCCCCCAAAAAGCACAATTTTATCTGAAAAAACATCATAAAACATTTTTAATTTTAGTCTGCCTCTCGCATTTAGACGCATGACCGAATACATCCACAACATGTAGCGGTCATGCCTCGCAAGAGGCATGTGAGTAGAAACATTACCAATATGGATATATGTCAATTACCGTTTGTCATGCCTCGCAAGAGGCATGTGAGTAGAAACCGATGTACCGTGTTCCCATATCCATCTGTTTCGCGTCATGCCTCGCAAGAGGCATGTGAGTAGAAACTGCTCCTGCCTCTCCTCCGACCATGAGCCTCGTTCGTCATGCCTCGCAAGAGGCATGTGAGTAGAAACTTTGAGTTCCTCTTTTGCTGCCTTTGCCTTGTCGGTCATGCCTCGCAAGAGGCATGTGAGTAGAAACGCATCTGTGTTCCACTGCTGCATCGTCGTTGAAGTCATGCCTCGCAAGAGGCATGTGAGTAGAAACCTGCCATTGTCAGCGGAACGATGCTGCCATTTGCGTCATGCCTCGCAAGAGGCATGTGAGTAGAAACTTGATTCTCTGCTCTCCGGAATGACCCGCATATCTCGTCATGCCTCGCAAGAGGCATGTGAGTAGAAACTCTTAAGTTCTTCTCCAATGCCTTTGAGCTGGTCGTCATGCCTCGCAAGAGGCATGTGAGTAGAAACAGATAATTTGGGGTATCTTACCTCGAGCGGTAAAGTCATGCCTCGCAAGAGGCATGTGAGTAGAAACAATACAATCTGATGTATATGAAAGCAATGGAAGTTGTCATGCCTCGCAAGAGGCATGTGAGTAGAAACTTTGTTTTGGGATGTAGTATAGTTGTATTTGGTGTCATGCCTCGCAAGAGGCATGTGAGTAGAAACAAATAATAGGTTATAGCTGACCTATCGGCACAACGTCATGCCTCGCAAGAGGCATGTGAGTAGAAACCAAATGCACTGACACTGACCTTAAGATTACAGCGTCATGCCTCGCAAGAGGCATGTGAGTAGAAACAGTTCTACGGGGGGAGTAAAACTTAGCGTTAATGTCATGCCTCGCAAGAGGCATGTGAGTAGAAACTATTTGGGTATAGGTTTCGGGTTAAATCTGCGAGTCATGCCTCGCAAGAGGCATGTGAGTAGAAACTTCGGGTTGTGTGTTCTGCTCCACCCGCATAGCCGTCATGCCTCGCAAGAGGCATGTGAGTAGAAACATAATAAAAACCTCCGTTCAAATAACCGTTGATGTCATGCCTCGCAAGAGGCATGTGAGTAGAAACCAGTGCCTTAGCGAAATGCTCTGCGCTCTCTCCGTCATGCCTCGCAAGAGGCATGTGAGTAGAAACGGCAAGTCGTATCAGCTACGGCGGGAGCGTTTGAAGTCATGCCTCGCAAGAGGCATGTGAGTAGAAACTTGCAACGATGATGGTAAATGCACAGCTTCAAGGCGTCATGCCTCGCAAGAGGCATGTGAGTAGAAACAGATGTGCCCACGGAATGGTTGGGGAAACCGTTCGTCATGCCTCGCAAGAGGCATGTGAGTAGAAACTGTTAACAGAATCATCACACATCAGCTTGCGCCGTCATGCCTCGCAAGAGGCATGTGAGTAGAAACTTACCGCCAATCCGTCATATGCGGTCTGTGTCAGTCATGCCTCGCAAGAGGCATGTGAGTAGAAACGCATAGATCAAACGCGCCGTTATTTTTTGATGTGTCATGCCTCGCAAGAGGCATGTGAGTAGAAACACAATCCGGGCGCTGCCGTCATTGATGGCAGCGGTCATGCCTCGCAAGAGGCATGTGAGTAGAAACCACCAGCCGTCCCCTGCTTCCGCGTTTGATGGCGTCATGCCTCGCAAGAGGCATGTGAGTAGAAACACCATAAATAATCCCGATAAACTAGGTTACACAGTCATGCCTCGCAAGTCTTATGCATTAATAGCACACATGGTGATAAAATGACATTAGGTTGTTACGTGAAAAGAGAGGAATTCCAGATGATAAAAATTGCGATATGTGAAGATGCTTTACCTGAACTACAAATGCAAATGCAAATTATACAATCTATAATGCTTAAGTATTCTAAAAATATAAAGATATTTTGTTTCCGAAGTGGTGAAGAATTATTAATAGAAATGGATACAACAGGCAATATGGATATTGTTTTTTTAGATGTGGAGATGTCAGGTATCAGTGGAATCGAAACTGCCCGTATCATCAGGGAAAAAGACATCAGGGCAATACTGATTTTTGTTTCTTGTCATAATCAGTATTGCAGGGAAATGATTGAAGTACAACCGTATGCGTTCGTTGACAAACCGGTGTCAGAAGAAAAATTGGATAAGATTTTAAGCCGAGCGCTGGAAACACGTTTGAATGATGATGGCAATTTTTGCTTTTCGTATCAGAGAAAGCAATATAATATTCCCTTGAGCCAGATTAGATTTTTTGAAAGTGATAAAAGAATTATACGGATAAGTGTCATGCAGGCAAATTTTCAGACACAGGAATATCTGTTCTATGGAAAACTGGAGGAGGTTGAAAAAAGTATACAGGAAACAAATTTGAAATTTCTGAGAATTAGGAAATCTTTACTGGTAAATTCGCGGTTTATCAAAGAATATTCGGCGGACAAAGTGGTTTTAGATAATGGGATGCAGGTGGAAATTAGCAAAAAGTATAAGGACAATATAAGGCAACATTATATTTCGATACTGAGGGATAAGAGATGGAGATGATGTTGATATTAATTGCACTGGAGATTTTTTCTGTAATTCTGCAACGTATTTTCTGTGACAGTACGCTCACTAAGAGGAATGAAAACAGGTATATTGACCTTCTGGTATGGGGAGGATTTTTTATTATATTTAACGGCGGTACATATGCTATTACAGGTTTGACAGAAAATGTCGGTAATGCGTGGCTAAACTTGTTGGTTTTCGTATGTACTTTTTTCCTGACGATCAGAATCTTGTATGTTAATTCAATCCGAACATTGATTGCAGTAACAATCTTTATGTATATGAGCGGTATGTGCGCGGAATTGCTTGTGTATTATGGTAGAGAATGTTTGCCGTGGTCATATGACGGAGATATGAATTTGTTGAGTACGATATTATCTAAAATCGTGTGGCTTCTACTCATTAAACTGACGTCTCTCATTATAAAATTGAATAGGAAAACAGAACTTAATCTTTTGGATTGGTTTGAAGTATTTATTGTTCCGGTCAGTAGTATATTCATTTTAATCTCAGTCTTTATAACCGGAACGCTTGAAAACTATTTCTGGGGTTTTATTGTTGTGTTCATGATTTTGTTAATTAATGTGTTTACATACTATTTGTATGATAAAGCAAAAGAAAACATGGAAAAACACATCAAGGAAGAAGTTCTGAAAAAACAGTGTGAATATTATATCCGCCAAAACCGGGAAAGTAAGGAATGGTGGGAGGAATTGAGAAAGCTTCGCCACAACTTGAAACAACATTATATATTGGAAAACACCTATCTGGAAAAAGAAGATTATGAAGCCTTGAAAAGGTACTGCAATGAAAATTTAAAGTTTTTAAGCAAAACGGGTTATATGTCCAATAGTGGAAATCTCTATATTGACAGTGTAATCAATTATAAAGCCGATATGGCTGAAAAGGTGGGAATAGAGTTTATAGTCAACGTTGAAGTGCCTTGGGACGTTGAGATGAATGCGGAGGATATCAGCATTTGTCTGGGAAACTTGTTAGATAATGCCATAGAAGCAGTAAAGGAACTATCAGAGGATAGAGTAATCAAACTTTGGATAAGCACAGATGGTAATAACATGATAATTAGTATCAGAAATAGGTATAAAAACGAAATATACAAAAAAGATGAGCAGTATATAACAAGGAAGACAGATAATAGAAAACATGGGCTAGGACTTTTGATTGTTAGACAAATAGTAGATAAGTATGCCGGTGAAATGAGTATACGGGATGAGAATCACATTTTTGATGTGTTGATATTAATGTATGATTTCTTAAAATAGAGAGCTTTTTGTAAAAAGTTACATATATCCCGGTCACTTTTTACATCTACGGTTATGAAGTTCCAATATATGCTATAATCAGCAAAACAGGAGGAACTAGCCGTATGAAAAGCTTGAAAATATTTTTGAAAAGGCACACATGTCATGCGCTTACACTCATGCTGACGTGGGTGCTTACTGAAGTAGCAACTAGGGGGTGTTATTTTGTGTTCTATCAGCCTAGCACTCCTGAAAATCTAAAAAATTTTTCAAAAAACAAGTAAGCAGTGGAACGATTATATAAAAAGCTAATCAAAAAATTGGTAGACAATGGAAATATATGTAACGAAGACCAGGAAATATATCAATATGCATTGAAGAGCGTGTTGATTTTAGGCGGAAATATCCTACTGAGTCTGACAATAGGAGTTTGTATGAGAAAGCTAGGGTATTGTGCGTTGTTTTTGTGCATGCTCATTCCGTTAAGATCAGATGCCGGTGGATATCATGCGCCTAATTTGTTTTTTTGCTATTTGCTTTCCTTTACAGCTCTAATTTTTACATTGCTTCGGGCAAAAGAGGCGGGTGGGCTTCGTCTTGCTGTTATATCAGTATTTGCACTGGGATCATTATTACTGATTTTTTTGTTTGCACCTTTGGACAGTGCGAGCAGACCGTTAAAAGGGCAGGAGAGAAAGGTAATAAGAAGACGCGCACGAATAATTGTATGTGTTGAATGGATTATAGGGGGATTGCTATTGGTCGTTAGTCCTCCGGCTGCTTACACAGTGTGGAGCGCAATTGTATGGAGCGGAGTGGGATACATAGCTTGGCTTATTCAAAGAAAACGAAGAAACAGGAAAGATATTTTATTCACAGCAAGTTGATTTGTTATGTATTACTGGAAAGGGGGAATGGTGCATGAGAAATTGAAACATGGGAAAATGGCAATCGGATACTCTAAACCGAAGCTGTATATTATATGGCTGCTTTGTTTGAAACTTTAAGAAAGGGGATTGGATTCTATGAAAAAAATTAATAAAGTTGTGCTGATAGTAGTAATACTCATAAATAGTTTTAGTTTGACTGTTAGTGCAAGTGGGATCAAAACATGTGAAGACGTTATACGGGAGATGGTGTCATTAGAAAACACACAGTCATGGAATGAATTTGCTTCTTGCTGGGTCGAAGAAGAAAAAGAAGAATTTAATACGCTTTTTAATGACAGTATTTATTTGCAAGAAAAAGAGGGCGTTATTTGCGTGACATCCGCAGAATTATACTCTCTTGATGAAATTTCGGCAGAAAATGTTCCGGCTATTATTCTGGAAGATGGTCGGTTTGACAAATTTGTGGAAAAGAAATATTATCTTGCGGGTATTGATTATGAAGTGTCTGATGTAAGTAAGTATTTTTATAATGGAGTCAACTATCGTTTGATTATTATGGCAAAGGAGGATGGAGAGTGGAAAGTAGCCGGAAGGCAAGATGCGGCAGGTCTATTGGAGGGGTGGCAAAATAATTTCGATTTTGCGGAGATATTGGATGACGAAAACGCAATTGTTGCGATGGAAATCCGTGATGCCAGAATGGCCGGTTATGTGATTGATTCAAATATGTGTACGAGGAATATTGACGGAGTGGTTACATATGGATACAGACCCGGATATACGGCGACAACCGGATGTCCCCATAGCAGACCATCAACGGTAAAAGTAAGAACCGGAAGTTCCGGTAATGCCTATACTTCCCCAAGTTTGGAAGACTATATTAAAGATGTGATGCCTAATGAGTGGGTTATCTCTACTACAGGAGCAGCGGCACTGCAGGCAGGAGTTGTTACAATCCAGCAATATGCAGTGTGGAATAGTATTTATTACCAGAAATATCCGGATTATGCTTATGATTTAAGAGCTGGAAGCGGTGATCAGAATTATGTTGCGGGTTCTTACAGTAATTTAGCAAGTAGATATCGTACTAAAATTGATGATGCATATAATGCTGTTGGGAATATTCACATGGAAACGGGAAGCAATTCATCGTTGTTCCAATCGCAATATGCTTCAACATCAGGAAATTATTCGTATGGCAGATTGTTTCAGGATGAAGCAAAAACAATGGCATCTGATGGATACACCTATGATCAGATTTTGAGCCATTTTTATAATAATACCGCGCAGCCGGGAATTTCTAACATTGGAACTGTTAAATTTGTTTCATACAATTAAGATGGAGAGTGACTATGAAAAAGGCAATGTATGTAATCCTTGCTGTTGTTGTATTGTTAGGTGTGTTTTGCGGTGGCGCCTATTTGGGGAAGAATAGTAGGGTAAAGGATACCGAGCAGGACGTAAGTACAAGTGGTGGTGAGAGCGAGGTACCGGATGATAATGACATCACGCAATTTGAAACCACTAAAATTGAGATACTGGATCAGGGTGATAACGTAGTTGCGGAAGACGGCGGATGGTATATGGTTTCAAATGGCATGAAGCTGAGAATATGCTATGTCGGCGCACCTGAAGTAGTCAGTGTGTTCTATATCCCTACGGGAAGTCAAATGCTGTCTCAGCGTAAACAGTTGGCAGTATATTCTTTATATGAAGAGGATGATGTGAGAATAAAATTTGAATCTTCGGAAGATGATGTGAAAAGAGTCGTTGTTGAGGTGCCGTTAGAGGGGTTACCTGAAACGGGACATCTATATGTTATGCTGGAGGACGAGAGAAGTGCAGTTATTTCGGAAACATATAACATATGTATAGAATAGTCTGACTGACTTTAGGGGAAGAGCGAAAGTTCTTCCCCTTTTCAGTGGTTTTAGATGGGCATTTCATACTATGCGGAGCAGAAAATCAAGACCACTCCATTATAAGGACTGTACTCAGTTAAGGGTACAGGAGAAGGAAAAGAGCAATCTGTACCCGACAAAGAAAAAAGGGGGCGGAGGAGCTAAGCTGGAAGAGCCAATCTCAAAGCTCAGCCAGAGAAACTAAGTCCAAAAGTCTAGCAGGAAGAACCCAGCCGAAAACCCACCTCAACCCGGAAGAACCCAGCCGAAAACCATCTCCCAACCAGAAGAATCCCCACCCCCCAAGAAAACAGGTGTGTTTGGGGCGGAAATCTGGTACAATAAGAGAAACGCCTTCGCGTAAAGCGAAGGCGGAAGAAATGAACATTGAACAGGAGGACGGCAGCTATGGCATGTACGACATTGTTGGTTGGAAAAAAGGCGTCTTACGACGGATCGACGATGATTGCGAGAAATGATGATTCGGGATCGGGGCATTTTACACCCAAGAAATTTGTGGTGGTGCACCCGCAGGAGCAGCCGAGACTTTATAAATCAGAGATCTCCCATGTAGAGATCAAGCTTCCCGATAATCCGATGCGGTATACGGCGATGCCGAATGCGGTGGCGGGCGAAGGAATCTGGGCGGCAAGCGGCGTGAATGAAGCGAATGTAGGAATGACGGCAACCGAGACCATCACATCCAATCCCAGAGTGCTGGGAGCGGATCCCCTTGTGCGGTATGAGCCCGCAACGAGCGAAAAAGCGGAGGTAGCAGGAGGCATCGGCGAGGAGGACATCGTGAGCATCGTGCTTCCGTATATACATAGCGCAAGGGCGGGTGTGGCGCGTCTGGGAAGCCTTTTGGAGCAGTACGGCACTTACGAAATGAACGGAATCGCGTTTCAGGATCAGGACGAGATCTGGTGGCTGGAGACAATAGGCGGACATCACTGGATCGCAAGGAGAGTGCCGGATGATGTCTATGTGGTGATGCCGAACCAGCTCGGAATTGATCAGTTTGATCTGGAGGATGCGCTGACGGAACAGAAGAATTTCATGTGTTCGTCGGACATGAGGGAATTTATAGAGGAGAACCATCTGAATCTTTCCTTTGACGGGACTTTGAATGCACGGGATGCGTTCGGCAGCCATGATGACGCGGATCATGTATACAACACCCCCAGAGCGTGGTATATGCTGCGCTGCCTCAATCCCCATACGAAGGTGTGGGATGGGGATCATGCGGAATATACGCCGTTTTCGGATGATCTTCCCTGGTGCATGAAGCCGGAAAAGAAAATTACGGTGGAGGATGTAAAATATGTATTATCCTCCCATTTTCAGGGAACGCCGTATGATCCCTACGGGGCGTACGGTGACAAATCAGAGCGCGGCGCGTTCCGTTCCATCGGCATCAACCGCAATGACTTTGTAGCGATTTTGCAGATGCGTCCCGACCATATGGACGGAGGCACGCTGGAATGGGTGGCGTATGCGTCCAACGCATTCAATGTGGCGGTGCCGTTCTATGCGGATGTGACGAAAACGCCGGCATATCTGTCCGGGACAACGGAGAAGGTCTCCACGGACAATTTTTACTGGGTGAGCCGGATGATCGCAGCCATGGCGGATGCTTCCTGCCATAAGTCTGTGTTCCACATTGAGCGCTATCAGGAAAAGGTGATGGCGAAGGGACATGAGCTGATCGGAAAGTATGATGCGCTTTTGGAAAACGAGCAGGATGAGGAGAAGCGCATGGCGCTCAAGGAAGCCGCCAACGAAGAGATCGCAGAAATGTTACAGGCGGAGGCGTCTGTGACGCTGGATAAGGTATTGTTTGAACTGAGCAGCCAGATGAAGAATGCCTATTCCAGATCCGATGCGTAAAAAGCGATACCTTAAGCGGGAGGGTGAAATTTACACTCCCGAAACAGATTGCCGACGGCAATTTTGTAATCACTGATGCTGTCCGCCTTCTTGATCTTTTTCAGGTGGCGGTCGGCGTCAGAAAAGGATCGGCCGAGGAAAGTCCACAGATCCTTCATTTTATAAAGCGTATTGGTGTCTCCCGACATGATTTCGCGGTAGCGCGAAAGAAGGGTGTCGTGGAAGGCACGGAGAGTAGAAAGCTCCGCATCGCAGGATGTGGGGCTTTTTATCTGCGATAAAAGCGCGGGATTTTGCAGGATGCCCCGCCCCAGCATGACGGTCTCCAGATTGGGAAAGCGTTCCCGAAGCCGCATGAGGGATGCGGGGGAGGTGATGTCGCCGTTGTAGCAGAGCGGACAGGTCAGGCGCGAGGCAGCCTCCGCGAAGGCTTCCATATGGGGTGTACCGGTGTAGCCCTCCCGCTGCAGGCGGGGGTGAATGATCAGCTCCTCCATAGGATAGTTTTCATAGATGGCAAGCAGAAGCCGCCATTCCTCAGGATCTTCCACACCGATGCGGGTTTTGACGGATATCCTGATGGGACATTTTGAAAAGATCTCCGCAAGGAACCGGTCCAATTCTCTGGGAACGCTCAAAAATCCGGCACCCCTGTTTCGGGAGACCACCGTGCCGGAGGGACAGCCCAGATTCAAATTCACGCAGGTGTAGCCGTAATCGGCAAGCTGCCCGGCGAGCGCAAGAAATTCGTCCGACCGGTTGGTCAGAATCTGCGGAACCGTGTGCATGCCTTCGTTGTGCTCCGGCAGGATATCATTGCGCTCGCGGCTGTTCATGCGGCGGTTGGAGATAAATGGAGTAAAGTATTTGTCCATGCCGCCGTAATAGGTATTCCAGACGGTGCGGAAGGTGTAGGTGGTCAGCCCCTCCATGGGCGCAAGATAGTATTTCATGTCCGTACTTCCTCTCTTTCCGGTTCTCATTATAATCCGCTTTCGGAAATCCTTTCAAGAAAAACATTGTATTACAAACAGGTAATAAAAAATAATTGACTTTATTACTACTTGTCTTAAAATAAAAATACAGAAAATGAAAAGGAGGGTTGGGCATGCGGACGGAACCGCGACCCATGAATGGTGGCATTATGACTCTGCAACGTCGGAATTCGGAAAAATATGGCAGCTGTGCACAGTGCTGCTTCACAGTGATAAATAAACAGAGAATTGACAGAGGCTCTCATGGCATGTAAAATAGCGTTATGAGAGATTTGACAAAAGGTAAACCTTCTATCTTAATATTGACATTTGCACTGCCGATCTTTCTGGGAAACCTGTTGCAGCTTGCATACAGTCTGGTGGACACCCGCATCGTCGGAAGCTTCTTGGGAGAAGACGCACTGGCGGCTGTGGGTGCAACCACCACGCTGAGCAATCTGATCGTCGGTTTTCTACTCGGACTCTGCAACGGCTTTGCCATCCTGACGGCGCAGTATTTCGGCGCCGGAGACATGGAACGAGTGCGCAAATCCCTGGCGGAGGCATTGAAGATGGGACTGGCGGTTGCCGTTCTGCTGACGGTTGTGGGACTGGTGTTCCTGCAGCCTATTTTGCGTTTCCTCAATGTGCCGGAGGAGCTTTTGGGCATTGCCGTGGAGTATATTTTTGTAATCATAGCCGGGCTTGTGGCGACGCTTTTGTATGACGTTTTTGCAGCGACCCTGCGCGCCATGGGGGATACCCTGATGCCGCTTCTGATTCTGGCGTTTTCCGTTGTGCTGAATATCGGCGGGGACATTCTGTTTGTGGTGGTATGGGAAACCGGCGTGCGGGGCGCTGCCATTGCAACGGTGCTTTCCCAGGTGATGTCGGTGATTGTCTGCGGCATTTACATGTTCAAACGCTACGAGGTGCTTCGGCTGAGCGCTGAGGATTTCGGGCAGAGTGAGGGACAGATGCTGCGCAACATGGCAGGCTCCGGATTTTCCATGGGCTTTATGACCTCTCTTGTGAACATCGGTACGCTGACCTTACAGACCTCCATCAACAAGCTGGGACAGGACATCATCATCGCGCACACGGCGGCGCGCAAGATTTCCGAGATCTTTATGATCATGTTCAGCGTGTTCGGGCAGACCATGGCGACCTACTGCGGACAGAATCTGGGAGCCGGAAAGACGGATCGTATCAGGCGCGGCATCTGGCTTGCCATTCTTTATACCTGCACATGGTCTGTGCTGACCATGATCGCCAGCTACACCATCGGCCCCCGCCTTGTCAATCTGGTGACGGGAAGCAGCAATGAGGTCGTGGTGAAAAATGCCACGGATTATCTGAAATTCGATACCCTTTTCTATTTTGTGACGGCGGTGATCTGCGTGGTGAGAAACGCCATGCAGGGGCTTGGAGAGCGCATTGTACCGCTTATTTCCAGTTCGCTTGAGATGTTGGGAAAGATTGTGATCGCGGCAACGCTGGTGCCGCTTCTCGGATATACCGGAATTATACTTGCGGAGCCCATTGTATGGTTCCTTATGGTGATTCCTCTCCTGATCAAGATATTTAGGATGCCCGTCCTAAAATAAAACATTAAGCAAAAGCCGCAAAGCGGCGGAAATGAGGAGACATGTTAGAAAAAATCACAGAAACAATCAGCAGCATTTTGACAGCAGTGGATGACTTCGTGTGGGGCGTTCCGCTGATTGTCCTGATTCTGTCAACCGGCATCTTTTTGACCATACGGCTCAAGGGATTACAGATCACCAAACTGCCGCTTGGAATCAAGTATATGTTTGCCAACGAGAAGAAGGGCAAGGGTGAGGTGTCCAGCTTTGCGGCGCTTTGTACGGCACTCTCGGCAACCATCGGAACGGGTAATATCGTGGGTGTGGCAACCGCTATTGTAGCGGGAGGCCCCGGCGCCCTGTTCTGGATGTGGGTTGCCGCCCTTGTGGGAACCGCAACCAAATACTCCGAGTGCTTACTGGCGGTGAAGTACCGTGTGTTCGCAAAGGACGGACATATTGTGGGAGGCCCGTTCTACTACATAGAAAACGGTATGGGCAGAAAGTGGAAATGGCTGGCAAAGGTGTTTGCGGTGATGGGTATGTGCGTGGGTCTGTTCGGTATCGGTACGTTCACACAGATCAACGGTATTACCAGTGCGGTGAAGGGATTCTTTGACGCGGACAGCACACATATGGTACAGTTATTCGGAAGAGAATATTCGTGGAGCGTTGTGATCTCCGGCATCATTCTTACGATTTTTGTTGCGCTGGTGCTGATCGGCGGTTTGCAGAGGATTTCCAAGGTGGCGCAGGTGGTTGTGCCGTTCATGGCGATTGCGTATGTATTGACCGCACTTGTCATTCTGATTTTCAATGCAAAGGCAATTCCGGGCGCTCTTGTGGAGATCGTGGAAGGTGCATTTGGTGTGAGAGCTATGGCGGGCGGTGCGCTCGGCGCGATCCTCATGGCAATGCAGAAGGGTATTGCAAGAGGTATCTTCTCCAATGAGGCGGGAATCGGAAGTGCGCCCATTGCGGCAGCAGCAGCACAGACGGACGAGCCTGTAAGACAGGGACTGGTTTCCATGCTGGGAACCGTCATTGACACGCTGGTGATCTGTACCATGACAGGTCTGGTGGTCGTGATCACGGGAAGCTGGAATGTGGGACTTGACGGTGTGGATGTGACGGATCGTGCGTTCCAGATGGGTCTGCCCTTCAATCCGCAGATTGCTTCCTTCATCCTGATGGTTTGTCTGATCTTTTTTGCATTCACGACGATTCTGGGATGGGATTATTACAGCGAGCGCTGTCTGGAGTATCTGACAGGACACAATCAGAGGGCAGTCAAGATCTATCGCTGGCTCTACATTTTCTGCGTGTTTATCGGCCCATACATGACGGTGAAGGCAGTGTGGACGATTGCGGATATCTTCAACGGTCTGATGGCGATCCCCAACCTGATCGCGCTGCTTGCGCTGAACGGTGTTGTGGTTGCCGAAACCAAGAAGTATTTTGACGGTTTGAAGAAGAAATAGAAAATAAGAACAAATAGATTGAAGGAGCAGACATGCTTACGGTACTGTTGAACTGGTGTTATATTCTATTTACGGCGTTCTGTCTGGGGTACGGCATATCCCGCCTGACGGAAAGGTACCTGTCCTGCCGGATACGCGGACTGGACAGTGTGCTGATGGCGGGGATTGTCGCCGCAACCGTATATGCCCAGTTTTTCAGTATCTTCTGCAAAGTCGGTCTGGCGGCGAATCTTGTGCTGTCGGGCGGCTGCGGCATGATCCTGCTCCTTTGTCGTAAAACGCTTTTGCGGGATCTTAAGGCATGGGCGGCAGACTGTGGGAAGCTCAGGCTTCTTGTGGCTGCCGGCCTGTTTCTTTTGTGGGGCTATTTCACCTCAAGGGGGTATATCCATTACGACAGCGATCTCTACCATGCCCAGAGCATCCGCTGGATCGAGGAGTATGGCGTGGTAAAGGGGCTTGGAAATCTGCACGAGCGCTTTGCCTACAACAGCGCTTCGTTTGCCCTGTCTGCTCTTTACAGCATGAAATTTCTTCTGGGAAAATCCCTCCACACGCTGAGCGGTTTCTTTGCGTTCCTGCTCAGCCTCACCGCCATGGATGTAACGGCGGCATGGAGGAGAAAAAAACTTCTGCTTTCCGACTATGCGCGGATTGCCGCCATCTATTATCTGACTACCATATGGGACGAGGTGGTTTCCCCCGCATCCGATTACAGCATTATGTGCATGATCTTTTTCATTGTGATCAAATGGCTCGGGGAGCTGGAGCGGCAGCGGGAGACAAAGGAGGAGAACTGTGCGCCCTATGCGCTTCTGTGCGTGGCGGGCGTATATGCACTGACCCTGAAGCTGACGGCGGGGCTGATTCTGTTACTGCTGATCAAGCCTGCATATCTTCTGCTGCGGGACAGGCGTTTTAAGGAGATCGGGATTTATCTTGGGACAGGACTTCTGGTGGCGGCGCCGTGGGTGATCAGGACGGTGTTGATCTCGGGCTGGCTGGTTTATCCGTTTCCGGCACTGGATCTGTTTTCTTTTGACTGGAAGATGAGCGCGGAGGTGGCGCAGGTGGATGCGGCGCAGATCAAGACCTGGGCAAGGGGACTTTATGATGCCGCCAAGATCGGTGTCCCCTTTTCGGAATGGTTTCCCGCGTGGTTTTTACGGGAGCTGACCGGGACGGAGAAGCTGTTGATCGGAGCCGATCTTGCGGGCTGTGTTTTCACGGCAGTCTGCGCGTTGGCGGCTCTGGTGCGGCGCATGGTCTCTCACGAAAAGCAGCCCCGGAAGGACGAGCTGCTGGTGCTGGGTACGCTTTGCTGTTCCTACCTGTTTTGGCAGCTCAGCGCGCCCATGGTGCGTTACGGCTACGCCTACATTTTGCTTGTGGCGGCGCTTGGTGTGGGATATGCGGCACAGAGCCGGCTTCGACGGGACGGACTGCTCCGCTGCCTGATCCTTCTGTATGGAATCTACAAGCTGGGCATGATGGGGCTTTATGTGAAGGACACCTGTACCGACGACCGCTATCTCTGGCAGACGGACTACGGCACCTACGAGCTTGGCAGCTACGAAGTGGGGGGCATCACCTTTTACTATCCCATGCAGGGAGACCGCACCGGATATGAACCGTTTCCGGCAGCACCCGCACAGGGCAGGTTTGAGCTAAGAGGGGACGATCTTTCCGACGGTTTCCGTTCCGGGCGTTAAAAAGGCTTTTTTACACAGGGAGAGAAAACATTTGGTTTCCTCGGAGCGGTCCCTGCGCTTATGGTAGATTCCGTAGGAGAGCGTGGGCGCGTTCTCAAGGGGAATATAGAGAAGAGATGTCTCGCGTAACGGCATGATGTCAAAGACCATGGTAAGCCCCAGACCTGCTTTTGCCAGTGTCAGGGCAGCCTCCGTGCTCTCGCAGAAATACAGATCCTTGGGAGCGTGGCTGTCCGCCATGGGCTTCTGCAGTTCAAACAGGGCGGGGGAGATCCGGAAGGGCTCCTGCAGGATCATTTTATGGGAAAGCAGGTCTTCCTTTTTGAGAACGGGCTGACCGGAAAGCGGATGTGCGGACGACATGGCGCACATGACGCGGGTATGCAGCAGTTCGCAGTAGGCATAGTCCTTCTTGAGCAGACGCTCATTTTCAAAATCAAACATTACATCGATGGTGCCGTTCTCCAAAAGATTCGCCAGAGAGTGGAAAGGAACCGTTTTCAAAAAGGGGTGTATCCGGGGAAAGCGTTCCGAAAAGGCGCGCAGGATATCCGGCAGCATCATAAGCTCCGAGGTGCCGTGGCAGCCGACGGAAAACGAGGAGAAGCTTTCGTCGGAATCTCTGGCAAAACGGGATTTTGCCAACCGGGTGGCCTGCAGGATGCTCTCTGCGTCCGGCAAAAACATGCGGCCGTCCTGGGTCAGGCTGACCTGCCTTGTGGTGCGGCTGAACAGCTTGACCGTCAGCTCCGTTTCCAGTGCGTTGATCTGGTGGGTGACGGCGGGCTGCGTGATGTGCAGTTCCTCTGCGGCGCGGGCAAAGTTCAGATAGTTTGCCACCGCAACAAAACATTCTAATTGCGCTGTGTTCACAGTGTACCTCTCATTCATAAAAAAATTTTATTAATAATAACATTTTTTAAATTCACTTGCAAACAAAAATGCGTTACAGTAGTAAGCGTAGAAGTAGAAGAGGAGTGAAGAAAATGATTCGTAAAATTACACAACATGTAAAGCAATACAAGAAGGCGTCCCTTCTCACGCCGCTGTTTGCCGCGCTGGAGGTCGTGATGGAGGTACTGGTCCCGTTCGTGATGGCGTCCATTGTGGATAAGGGCATTGAAAAGGGAGATATGGGGGCGGTTCTGCTGTATGGGGGAACCATGCTCCTGCTTGCCATGTGCAGTCTTTTGTTCGGCGTGCTGGCAGGAAAATACGCCGCTGCCGCCTCCGCGGGTCTTGCCTGTAACCTGCGGGACGCCATGTATGAAAATATACAGCGTTTTTCGTTTTCCAACATCGACAAGTTCAGCACGGCGGGGCTGATCACGAGAATGACCACGGATGTGACCAACCTGCAGAACGCATACCAGATGGTGATCCGCATTGCGGTGCGGGCGCCCTTCATGCTGATCTGCAGCATGTGCATGTGCCTGTTCATCAATGCGAGGATCAGCCTGATCTTTGTGGTTGCCATTGTCTTTCTGGCGTTCTTCCTGATGCTGATCATCTCTCTGGTGACAAAGGTGTTTGATGTGGTCTTTAAAAAGTACGACGACCTGAACGCCAGTGTGCAGGAGAATGTGACTGCGATCCGGGTGGTCAAGGCGTTTGTCAGGGAGGATTTTGAGAAAGAAAAGTTCAATCTGGCGGCGAACAATCTGTACCGCCTGTTTGTGAAGGCGGAGGGAATCCTTGCGTTCAACAACCCCATTATGATGACCGCCATATACGGCTGCGTGCTGGCGCTGTCATGGTTCGGCGCGAAGTATGTGGTGCAGGGAAATATGACCACGGGGGAGCTGACCTCCATGTTCAGCTACATTATGGGAATCCTGATGTCCCTGATGATGCTTTCCATGATCTTTGTCATTCTGACCATGAGCCTTGCCAGCGCAAGGAGAATCGTGGAGGTACTGGATGAAGAGCCGGATTTAAAGAATGTAGAGCACCCGGTGGAGGAGATCCCCGACGGCAGCATCGATTTCGACCATGTTTCCTTCTCCTACAAGGCGGACAGCGAAAAGGAGACGCTGCGGGATATCGACCTGCATATCGGGGCGGGGGAGACAATCGGCGTGATCGGCGGAACGGGCTGCGGAAAATCCAGTCTGGTAGCGCTGATCAGCAGACTCTATGATGTGACGGAGGGTACGGTCAGCGTAGGCGGAAGAGATGTAAAGGAGTACGATATGGAAGCGCTGCGTGACAATGTGGCGGTAGTACTGCAGAAAAACGTCCTTTTCTCCGGCACGATTCTGGAAAACCTAAGATGGGGCAACGAGAATGCCACGGAGGAGGAATGTCGTGAGGCATGCCAAAACGCCTGCGCGGATGAGTTTATCGAACAGATGCCGGACAAATACAATACCTATATCGAGCAGGGCGGCACGAATGTGTCGGGCGGACAGAAACAGCGTCTGTGCATTGCAAGGGCGTTGCTGAAAAAGCCCAAGATCCTGATTCTGGATGACTCCACCAGCGCGGTGGACACGGCGACCGACGCCAGAATCCGCAAAGCGTTTGCACAGGAGATTCCGGGAACTACCAAAATCATCATTGCACAGCGTATTTCCAGCGTGCAGGATGCAGACCGGATCGTGGTGCTTGAGGACGGCAGGATCGACGGCATCGGCACCCATGAAGAGCTGCTTGAGGCCAATGCCATCTACCGCGAGATTTATGACACCCAGATAAAGGGTGGCGGCGATTTTGACGAGAATGCCTGAGGAAGGAGCGGAATATGAAACGAGTTTTTCAATATATGTGGAAAGATTATAAATTTTCTTTTCTTGTGGTGGTAGTCTGCATCATCGTGTCGGCGATCGCCAATGTGCAGGGGCTCACCTTTATGCAGGTGCTGATCGACGACTATATCACGCCCATGGCGGGAAATCCCAACCCGGATTTTGCGGGGCTTGCGTCGGCAATCCTGAAGCTGGCGGCGATCTTTGCGGTCGGTATCCTCTGCGCTTACCTTTACAACCGCATTATGGTCAATATCGGACAGGGAACCATGCGCAATCTGCGTATCAGCCTGTTTTCTTCCATGGAAGCCCTGCCCATCAAGTATTTTGACACCCACGCCCATGGAGATATCATGTCGGTTTACACAAATGATGTGGATACGCTCAGACAGCTGATCAGCCAGAGCATTCCCCAGACGATCAACTCCGCTGTGACCATCGTCACGGTATTCTGGGGAATGATCAACATGAATATACCTCTGACGGTTCTGGCGCTTGTGATGGTCGGGCTCATGCTGGTGGTCACAAAGAAGCTGGGCGGAAAATCGGGCTTTTATTTCAAGGAACAGCAGAAGGCGATCGGCCGTGTGAACGGCTACATCGAGGAGATGATGGAGGGGCAGAAGGTTGTCAAGGTGTTCTGCCATGAGGAGAAGAGTCTGGAGGAGTTTAAAAAGATCAACGAGGAGCTCAGGGTCAGCGCGGATCACGCCAATAAATTTGCCAACATCCTGATGCCGGTAAACGGCAATCTGGGAAATATCAGCTATGTGCTCTGTGCCGTGATGGGAGGTGTGCTGGCGTCAAACGGCTACACGGGGCTGACGCTGGGAGCTTTGATTTCCTTCCTCACACTGAACCGGAACTTTACCCAGCCCATCACCCAGATCAGCCAGCAGATCAACTCCATCGTGATGGCGGGAGCCGGTGCGGCGAGAGTGTTTGCCCTGATGGATGAGAAGCCAGAGACGGACGAGGGCTATGTGGAGCTGGTGAACGCGAAAAAGGCGGCAGACGGTACGCTTACGGAGACTGCGGAGAGAACCGGTCTCTGGGCATGGAAGCACCCGCACAAGGCGGACAACAGCGTCACCTATACAGAGCTGACCGGAGATGTGGTGTTTGATGATGTGGACTTCGGCTATGACGACAAGAAGATCGTGCTGCATAATATCAAAATGTTTGCCGCACCGGGGGAGAAGATTGCCTTCGTGGGAAGCACCGGAGCGGGAAAGACCACTATTACCAACCTGATCAACCGCTTTTATGACATTCAGGACGGAAAGATCCGCTACGACGGAATCAACATCAACAAGATCAAAAAGGCGGATCTGCGCCGTTCCCTCGGAATCGTGCTGCAGGACACCCACCTTTTCACCGGCACGGTGATGGAAAACATCCGCTACGGAAGACTGGATGCCACGGACGAGGAGTGCAGGGCGGCGGCAAGGCTCGCCAATGCGGACGGCTTTATCTCGCGTCTGCCGGAGGGCTATGATACCATGCTGACCGGGGACGGAAGCAACTTAAGTCAGGGACAGAGGCAGCTTCTTGCCATTGCCAGGGCGGCGGTGGCGGATCCCCCCGTGCTGATTCTGGACGAGGCAACCTCCTCCATCGACACGAGAACCGAGAGTCTGGTGCAGCAGGGCATGGACAGACTGATGCAGGGCAGAACCACCTTTGTCATTGCGCACAGGCTTTCCACCATCCGCAACGCAGACTGCATCATGGTCATGGAGCAGGGCCGCATCATAGAGCGGGGCAGCCACGACGGGCTGATCGCAGCGGGCGGCAGATACTATCAGCTTTACACTGGACATTTTGCGCCGGGCGTGGTATAAGAAAGGAAAAAACATGAGGGGAAAGGAACAGGTGAAAAGATGAGGATCGGAGCACTGGAGGCAGGCGGCACCAAGATGGTTTGCGCCGTAGGAAACGAGCATGGAGAGATTGAGAGAAGGGTAAGCCTTCCCACCCGGACACCGGAGGAGACCATGCCGGAGATGATCGACTTTTTTAAGCAGGAGCGGATCGGGGCGTTGGGAATCGGCTGCTTCGGTCCCATCAACCCGGTCAAGGGGACGCCTTATTACGGATATATCACCTCCACGCCCAAAAAGTCATGGCAGTATTATAACATTGTGGGCACCTTTGAGGAGGCGCTGCACTGTCCCGTGGGCTTTGACACGGATGTGAATGCGGCTGCGCTGGGCGAAGCCTCCTACGGGATTACCAAGGGACTGCAGAACAGCATTTATGTGACGGTGGGAACCGGGATCGGCGTGGGAGTCTATGCGGACGGAAAGCTGCTGCACGGAATGACCCACCCGGAGGCGGGGCATATCTATCTAAAGCGGCATCCGAAAGATGCCTTTGCCGGAGGCTGCCCGTTCCATGGGGACTGTCTGGAAGGGCTGGCAGCAGGACCGGCGATCGAGAAGCGCTGGGGGAAAAAGGGCGTGGAACTCACGGACAGAAAAGAGGTCTGGGAGCTGGAGGCTTGGTATCTTGCACAGGCATGCGCAAACTACTGTATGCTCTATTCCCCGGAGAGGATCGTGCTGGGTGGCGGCGTGATGAAGCAGCCTTCTCTGCTGCCCATGATCCGCGAAGCGTTTCCGAAACACCTTGCCGGCTACATCCGCACCGAGAAGGTGGAGGATGTGGAGAACTACATCGTGCCGGCAAGTCTCGGTGACAATCAGGCAGTGCTGGGCTGTCTCAGGCTGGCTTTGGGAGAGTGACCGGAATGTCAGTCCCCCGTCTTTCTGCCGGAAAACAGTGAGCGCGGCAGCAGGAGAAGCTCATGCACCAGAAGCGGCACGGCGGACAAGAGCAGCAGAAAGCGCCAGTCTTTGAAGAACAGTCTGCATGTGCCGAAAGCGTTGGTGAAATAGGGAACGGAGGTTGCAAGCACCTGTAAGCCGATTCCCAGTACAAAAGCGAGCAACATCAGCTTGTTTGTAAAATGCTTCATGCGGAACAGGGAGCATTCCGTATCGCGCATGCCGATGGCATGGAACAGCTGGGAGATGCCGAGCACGGTAAAGGCATAAGTCTGGCAGCGTACCAGAATATCGGGAACCGCGAGCAAAAGCCGGATATGCTCTATTGTGACAGGAATGTCATTTGCAAGCAGCAGCCTGAGCGGCAGCTGCAGGAAAGCAATTAAACTGATCAAGGATATCAACACCCCGTACAGAATTGTGCAGAACAGTCCGCCCTCGGCGAACAGGCTCTCCTCTTTTGGACGGGGTGGTTTTTTCATAAAGTGGGAGGTGTCGCTGACGTCCACACCTAACGAAAGCGCCGGAAGGGAATCCGTGATCAGGTTGATCCAGAGGATGTGGGCGGGCTTTAGCGGTGATGGAAATCCGGCCAGGATGGCGACGAGCATGGTGATGATCTCGCCGAAGTTGGAGGAGAGCAGGAACAGCACGGATTTCTTGATGTTGGCATAGATGCTCCTGCCCTGCTCGATGGCTTTCACAATGGTAGAAAAATTGTCGTCCGTCAGGATGATATCCGAGGCGTTTTTTGCCACATCAGTGCCGGTGATCCCCATAGCGATCCCCACGTCGGCGGATTTTAAGGAGGGCGCGTCGTTGACGCCGTCCCCGGTCATCGCCACGATGTGTCCGCTCTCCTTAAGCGCTTTTACCAGACGGGTCTTGTGCTCGGGGGAGACCTGTGCAAAGACCCTGACGCGGGAAAGGGTATCCTGCAGCGCGCCGGGAGGGAGGGCATCCAGCTCGGAGCCGGTCATACATTGGGAAATATGATCGGCGATGGAGAGCTCCTTTGCGATGGCACAGGCGGTGTCCACCCGGTCTCCGGTGATCATGACGGTGCGGACACCCGCACTGTGACATGCCAGCACCGCCTCCCGCGCCTCCGGACGGATGGGATCCTTCATGCCCGCAAGACCGAGAAAGGTCAGATCCTTCTCCGTGGGACGGTCTGTGCCGGTCGCCATGCCCAGTGCCAGAATCCGCAGCGCCTTGTCGGACAATTCCTTGATGGCGGCGTAGATGGCTTTCTTATGGGAGGGGGTGAAGGGAACGGTCTGACCGTTCTGGCGGATGTAGCGGCAGCGCTTGATCAGCTCGTCGGGTGAGCCTTTCGTAAAGGATATGCTGCTGCTTCCCTGCCTGTGGAGCGTGGTCATCATCTTGCGGTCGGAGTCAAAGGGCAGCTCGCCGATGCGGGGCATGCGCAGCTCCAGAGCGGGGCGGTACAGACCGAAGCCGGCGGTCATATCCAGAAGGGCAAGCTCCGTGGGATCCCCGATGCGGACGGCTTCCGCGGCGCACAGTTCGCCTCCGCGGTCAGTGTCTTTTTCAAGGGAGGCGTCGTTGCAGAGCGCAAAGCCCTCCAGAAAAAAGCGATCCTTCCCCCGGCTTAAGGCTGTGGGCGCGCAGAGATGCCCGTCCGTGTAGCATTCTGTCACGGACATGCGGTTCTGGGTCAGGGTTCCCGTCTTGTCTGAGCAGACCACACTGACACAGCCCAGTGTCTCCACGCTGGGAAGGCGCTTTATGATGGTGTTGACCTTTACCATGCGGGACACGCTGAGGGCGAGCACCATGGTCACGATGGCGGGCAGTCCCTCCGGCACGGCGGCGACCGCCAAGGAGATGGCGGTGATGAGCATTTCGGGAATGTTTCTTTTTTGCAGCAGGGCAATGCCGAAGAGCAGGGCGCAGAGAATCAGGGAAATGATGCTCAGAATCTTTCCCAGATCTGCCAGCCGCTTCTGAAGGGGCGTGCTCTCGGAGGGTGCGTCGTTGATCAGGCGGGCAATTTTGCCGATCTCCGTGTTCATGCCGATGGCGGTCACGATTCCGGTTCCCCTTCCGTAGGTCACATTGGTTGACATAAATGCGAAATTATGCTGTCTGGTATCCTTCTCCACGGGCAGGGATTCCCCGGTGAGCGCGGATTCCTCAATTTTGAGACTCTGGGTATCGGTAAGGCGAAGATCGGCGGGAACCTGGCGGCCGGCATCCAGAAGAACAATGTCGCCGGGAATCAGATCGCTTGCGGCGATCTCCCTCGGAGTGCCGTTCTCCAATATAACGGCGCGGGGACTTGTCATTTCCTTCAGGGCGTCCAGCGCGCGCTGGGCTTTGCCCTCCTGAATCACGCCAACCACTGCGTTGACAAGGATCACCGCCAGAATGATGGCAGTGTCACTGTATTCTCCGAGAAGCAGGGAGATGGCTGCGGCGATGAACAGAATGAAGATCAGAGGATCGTTGAGCTGCTCGCAGAAGCGCCGGGCGGCGGTCTTTCTGCGTCCCTCCGAAAGAATGTTGTGGCCGCGTTCCGATTGCGGCGCAGATAACGGTTTTGTATGCATAAAAATCCCCCCGAGTCATGGCTTGCGGCAGTGGACCTGCCTAAAGCAGAATATGACCCGGGGGGACAAATTATGAAAAGACTGTTTTATTTGGTCAAAGGAATGCCTTTGACAATTCTGCGATACAGCTTCCAAAGGATGACGCCGGGAAAGCTGATGGTGAGGTAAATGGTGGACAATCCGCCTGCCAGCGCACCGATTACCGCAATGACCCAAAGTAACGGACTCATGGAAAAGCCTCCTTTATGTATAGTTTTTTATGTATGGTCCGGACAGATTACATTCCGCTTTTCATCCTAGCACGACGGCGGCTGTGGGAAAACGGGTGTTAAGAAACCTTAACACGGAAGGAACAAATCTTAACACGACCTTAACGCGATCCCGCTGCACCCGGTGCGAGCGAATCTGGTTGCGTAAAAGCCCCGGGAAAGGTATACTGTATAGGAAGAAAGAGAAAAGGAGTGCTTCGGAATGGAAAGAAACATGACTTATGAACAGGCAAAGGAAAAACTGGATCGGTACGGTCAGGAACATGTTTTGAAATATTATGAGGAGCTGACGCAGACAGAGAGGGAGGAGCTGCTCCGCCAGATTGCGGAGACGGATTTTTCCGTGGTGGAGTCCTGCAAGCACAAGGAGGAGCTGGCAGGGAAAGGAAAGATCAGCCCTCTTGGAGCCATGGAGCTGCCCGAGATCGAGGAGAACCGCAGAGAATTTGAAAAGCTGGGGCTTGCCGCCATCCGCGAAGGAAAGGTGGGCGCCGTGCTGCTCGCGGGCGGTATGGGAACCAGACTGGGCTCCGACGATCCCAAGGGAATGTATAACATCGGTATCAACAAGGACATGTATATTTTTGAGCGCCTCATCTGCAACCTGATGCAGGTGGTGGAGCAGGCGGGAGAATGGATCACGCTGTTTGTGATGACGAGCGAAAAGAACCATGAGGCAACCGTCCGTTTCCTGACGGAGCATGCCTTCTTCGGATACCGCCCGGACAGGGTGCATTTCTTCAAACAGGAGATGGCGCCTGCGGCGGACTACGAGGGAAAGGTGTATCTGGAGGCAAAAAACAGGATCTCCACATCCCCCAACGGCAACGGAGGCTGGTATATTTCCATGAAGAATACGGGAGTTCTCGACGTTGTGAGACGGGAGGGAATCGAGTGGCTCAACGTGTTTGCGGTGGACAACGTGCTGCAGCGCATCGCGGACCCGGTGTTCATCGGTGCGGTTCTTTCCAAAAACTGCGTGGTGGGAGCCAAGGTGGTGAGAAAGAATGCGCCGGATGAGAAGGTGGGCGTCATGTGTCTGGAGGACGGCAGACCCTCCATCGTGGAGTACTACGAGCTCACGGAGGAGTTGATGAACGCCAAGAACGAGAAGGGAGATCCCGCATATAATTTCGGTGTGATCCTGAACTACCTGTTTCAGGAATCCGCACTCAGCGAGTTTGTGGAAAAGAAGCTGCCTCTGCATGTGGTGGAAAAGAAAATCCCCTATCTTGACGAAAACGGTGAGCTTGTGAAGCCGGAGGCGCCCAACGGCTATAAATTCGAGAGTCTGGTGCTTGACATGATCCATCAGATGGAGAGCTGCCTGCCCTTTGAGGTGGTCAGGGAGAGGGAATTTGCCCCGATCAAGAATAAGACCGGCGTGGACTCGGTGGAGAGCGCCAGGGAGCTGCTGAAAAAGAACGGTGTGGAACTGTAACAAATATAACATTTTGACAGGTATGTGCAACATAAAAATATTGCTGTCCGCAAGAAAAAGAGCGTAAACTGAACGTACAAGGACGGGAGCGCGGTGCGCACCGGTTAAGAGGAGGTAGCAGTATGGCAATATTGGTGACAGGCGGTGCCGGCTATATCGGCAGCCACACGGTGGTGGAACTGCAGAACGCAGGCTACGATGTGGTGGTAATGGACAATCTGAGCAATTCCAGTGAGAAATCCTTAGAGAGAGTGGAGCAGATCACGGGAAAGCCGGTGAAATTCTGCAAGGCGGACATTCTGGACAGGGAGGCAACGGAGGAGATCTTTGCAAAAGAGAGCATTGATTCCGTGATCCACTTCGCAGGGCTCAAGGCGGTGGGAGAGTCCGTCCGCAAGCCGTGGGAGTACTACCACAACAATATTGCAGGTACGCTGGTTCTGCTTGACGTCATGCGCAGCCATAATGTGAAGAACATCATTTTCAGTTCTTCCTCCACCGTGTACGGCACGCCCGAGAAGGTGCCCGTTACGGAGGAGACGCCAAAGGGCGAGTGCACCAACCCTTACGGCTGGACGAAATCCATGCTGGAGCAGATTTTGTCCGATGTGCAGAAGTCGGATCCTGCGTGGAATGTGATTCTGCTGCGCTATTTCAATCCCATCGGCGCACACAAGAGCGGCCTCATCGGAGAGAATCCCAACGGAATCCCCAACAATCTGATGCCCTACATCACGCAGGTAGCGGTGGGCAAGTTAAAGGAGCTGGGCGTATTCGGAAACGATTATCCCACCCCGGACGGCACCTGCATCCGCGATTATATCCATGTGTGTGACCTTGCGGCAGGACATGTGAAGGCACTCGGCAAGCTGAAGGAAAACGCCGGGCTTTCCATCTACAATCTGGGAACCGGCAACGGTTACAGCGTGCTGGAAGTGATCGAGAACTTTGAGAAGGCTACGGGCAAAAAAATACCGTACAGCATCAAACCGAGACGAGAGGGCGACATCCCCGAAAATTTTGCCAATGCTGACAAGGCATACAGGGAGCTCGGCTGGAAAGCGCAGTACGGTATTCTGGAAATGTGTCAGGACTCATGGAGATGGCAGAGCCGGAACCCCAATGGGTATGACGATTAAGCAACGTAGTTATACATGAAGATAAAGTGGCACACGCTGCCTGCCATCACAAACAGGTGGAAGATCTCATGGGAACCGAAACCGGCGTGCTTTGCGTTGAAGATAGGAAGCTTCAGCGCATAGATTACGCCGCCCACCGTGTAGATGATTCCGCCTGCCAGAAGCCACAGGAAAGCGGGAAGAGGCAGGGTATCAAGGAGCTGTCCGAACACGAACAGGCACACCCAGCCCATGGCGATATACAGGACGGAGGAGAACCATTTTGGGCAGGTGATCCAGAAGGCCTTGATCAGCATTCCCGCCGCTGCGATGCTCCAGACGATGGTAAGCAGCGTGTAGCCCTGTTTTCCGCCTAACACAATCAGGCAGACCGGTGTATAGGAACCGGCAATCAGAACAAAAATCATCATATGATCCAGCTTGCGGAAGATGCGTAACGGCCTGCCGCTTAAGTTTACCGAGTGATAGGTTGCACTGGCACCGTAGAGCAGCACCATGCTCAGCATGAAAATCAGCATAGCCGTAAAGTCCTGTTTCCCGGAAGAAAGCCCCGCTTTGACCAGCAAAGGCACGGATGCAAAGAGTGCCATCATCAAAGCGATAAAATGGGTGATTGCGCTTCCGGGTTCTCTTATTGTAATCTGCATATCGAATTCCTCCTTAAAACAGCATGTAGTTTTCAAAACTACTTCTTGAAAGCATAATACTACCTAAGGAGGAACGTGTCAACAGATTTTTAATCTTCTTCGATTACGTGAATTTCCAGATAGTCAAAATCGATGTGCTCCACAAAGCAATCCTGTGTGAAACGGGCTTTGTCGTGCTTCTGAAACTCTTTCACGGTCGAATCCAGCCAGATCGGCTTTCCCAGATCAAACTGATAGCAGACCTCGTCCAACGCATGAAAGATCTTGTGGGTACGGGTGTCTGTGCTGTTGTCCTCAATGACGGTATCACGCAGCATATGGTTATCTTTAAAAATCTTTGCCCAGAGTCGAAACATTTTATTCTCCATTCCGCAGATGTTTTTTCTCATCATAGCAGAAAAAGAAAGGCTTGTCACTTCAGGAAATTTTGTCGCGTGTGCATACAAACGGAAAAAAGTATGATATACTGGTGTGGGGTAAAAAACTGAGAACGGGGTGGAACAGGATACATGGAGCTTAGAATCAACAGAGACAATGAGGTGGACAGCTGGCAGGAGGTTCTGATCGTATACAATGCGGCACTGAAACAGATTCAGACCAAGATGGAGATTTTGAATGACGAGTTTCAGCATGTGCACCAGTACAATCCCATCGAGCATATCAAGGCGCGCATCAAGACGTCGGAGAGCATTGTAAAGAAGCTGAAACGCTACGGCTACGAGTCCACCATTGAAAACATGGTGAAATATGTGAACGACATTGCGGGAATCCGCATTATCTGTTCCTTCACCTCCGATATCTACCGGATCGCGGACATGATCGAGAATCAGCGGGATATCAAGGTGGAATCGGTGAAGGATTACATCACCTATCCCAAGGCGAGCGGCTATAAGAGCTATCATATGATCGTGACGGTTCCGGTCTATCTGTCGGACCGCATTGTGGATACGAAGGTGGAGATCCAGATCAGGACGGTCGCCATGGATTTCTGGGCGAGTCTGGAGCACAAGATGCACTACAAATTTGAAGGAGATGCGCCGGAGCATATCAAGAACGAGCTGATTGAGTGCGCCCGCATGGTGTCGGATCTGGACGCCAGAATGCTGTCGCTCAACGAGGAGATACTTGAGCTGGCGGCTGTTCCCGAAAACGCCTCCTAAAATGAGGAGTGCCCCGATGCATTTCTGCACCGGGGCTATTATGAAAAAATTTATCAATCAACTGCTTCTTGATGGTTTTTATTATAACAATTAAATATGAACAAACTATGAACATGATGTGAAGAAACGGTAAAACTTACAAAATTTATAATTAAACGAAAAAGAAAATATGCAATATGCACAAAAGCGTGCTTTTTGTTGTCTTTTGCGGTTTCTGATGTTAAAATGATAGACAGGAAGGGCACCGGAAAGTGGTAGGGATATGTTTGGAGGAAGATGGATGGATACGTTTATGGATAAGCTGGCGCAGAAACTGACTGCGCAGGAGATGATCAAAGCGAATGCCGCTGCGGATGCGGCGGAGCTTTCCCGCATGAGAGAGCAGACGGCGGAGTACGAGAAGCTGTTCGCCGAGATGCAGGGAAGCAGCGAGAAGAACGCTGAGAATGCGCAGAAGGTGCAGGAGCTGGTCGAGGCGGGCATCGTCAGGATCGAAAAAATGCAGTGTGAATCTCAGGCGTCCGAGGAACTGAAACAGCTTTTAACGGAGCTTAAGGAGCAGCAGGCAAATCTCGAGAAGGCGCAGACTGAGCAGTTTGAGCAGCTCACCGATCACGTTCACAAGGAAAATGTCAAGGTGTACCGCAACGTGCAGGCGGTGGTGGTGGATGAGACAGCCAAACAGAATGAGATCAACGGCAAGACCTTGTCCTCCGTATCGAAAAAGCTGAGCGCGGTGCTGGGCATTTCCATCGTGGCGCTCCTTGTGTCGACGGCGGGTCTGGTATTCCAGATTCTGGTCTATCTTCATATATTATAATATTATAGAATTATTTAGAAAAGGCGGGATTTTACATGTCAAAACAGCTTTGGAAACCGGGAAATATGCTGTATCCGCTGCCTGTGGTGATGGTGAGCGTCGCCGGGGCGGACGGTGAAAAAAATATTCTGACCATTGCGTGGACGGGTACCATATGCAGCGATCCGCCCATGGTGTCCATCTCGGTGAGACCGGAGAGACACTCTTATAACATGATCCGCGAGACGGGGGAGTTTGTGATCAATCTGACCACGGAGGAGCTTGCCTTTGCCACGGATTACTGTGGAATCAAAAGCGGGCGGGATGTGGACAAGTTCAAGGAGATGCATCTGACCCCCATACCGGGAGAGGTGGTGAAAGCGCCCCTCATCAAGGAAAGCCCGGTGAATATTGAGTGCCGCGTCACGGAAGTGAAGAAGCTGGGAAGCCACGATATGTTTCTGGCGGAGGTGGTGGCGGTGCATGCGGATGAGCAGTACATGGACGAGAACCACAAATTCCATCTGGAGAAGGCGTCGCCCATCGTGTACTCCCACGGCACATACCTTACCACAGGCAAAGAGATCGGCACCTTCGGTTACAGTGTGAGAAAGAAAAAATAACAGGAATGAATACAGCAGGCGGAGAACCTCAGTTTTCCGGCCTGCTGTTTTTTGGGGGCAGCATACTGCCGCGCACCACGGCGGAGGAGCCGAAGCGGCCGCGTATGTCGTCGAGAGCGGCGTCCAGCTTCCGCTGCTTTTCATTGGAAGGCTGCGGTTTTGCCAGATCGAAAAGGGAGAGCTGCACCGGGGTATCCTCCGGAACCAGCTTTGAGGTGCGCAGACCCAGAAGCCGGATGGGCGAGGAATCCCACAGGGCGTCGAACAGCAGAAGCGCCGTGCGGTAAAGCACCTCGGAGGAGGCGCTGGGCGTATCCAGAAGCATCTGGTGCGATACGGATTTAAAGGAGCTGTATTTGATTTCAAGACACACCAGAGTCGCCATTTCATGGGAAGCGCGAAGGCTGTGCCCCACCGATTCCGCAAGGGTGAGGAGGGTGTGGGCAGCTTCCGTGCGCAGGGTGAGATCGTGGCTGAGGGTGGTGGAATTGCCAACCCCCTTCCGCTTTGCAGGCTGCGGCATCACGACGGAGTCATCCCTGCCGTTTGCATAATTCCACAACAAAAGACCATGGCTTTTCAGATGGGCGGTCAGAATGTCCGGGTCTGCGCAGGCGAGATCGCCGATGGTCATGATTTCCAGTTTATGTAAGATTTCCACACTGGATCTGCCGCACATGAACAGGGAGGAGACGGGGAGGGGCCACAGCTTCTTGCGGATCTCCCGGGAGTACAGGGTGTGCACCAGATCCGGCTTCTTGAAGTCGGATGCCATTTTTGCCAGAACCTTGCGGTCGGAGATTCCCACGTTGACCGTGAAGCCGAAGCGGGAGCGGATCTCGTCCTTTATGGTATGCGCGGCGGCCTCCGGAGAGGGGTAGCGGTGCGCCACGGAGGAAAAATCCAGATAGCACTCGTCGATGCTTGCCTGTTCAATGTCGGGACAGATGTCGAGAAGGTAGGACATGAGCATATGACTTTTCTGCTCATACATGGCATGATCGGGGGAGACGATGGTGAGAGAAGGGCATTTGCGCAGGGCATTTACCACAGGCTCTCCCGTGGTGATGCCGTATGCCTTTGCCGGGATGGATTTTGCCAGAACCACGCCGTGCCGCTTTTCGATATCGCCGCCCACGATGGACGGGATCAGGCGGAGATCCGCAGTCTCGCCGTTCTGCAGGCGCTCCGCCGCACTCCAGCTTAAAAAGGCGGAATTTACATCAATATGAAAGATAATGGGATCCATCGCCGCATCCTCCTTCGTTTCCTGTTTTTTCCTTCGATTTCTATTATATCCTTTTTAATAAGCCCTTTACAACCCAAAAGAATGCTGATAGAATGGTAATTGTTACAAAATTGTGAACTAAGGGAAAGAACATGCTGAAGAAGATAACCAAACATTATAAAAGATTGCATTTTACATATATGAAACTTGCAGGGGGCATACTTTTTACAGCGGCTCTCTTTTTTCCGTCCTACACCAAATGGGAGGATGCGGGCAACAACACCTTCACCATATTCCTGAACGGCCAGGAGGTCGGGATAGTGGCGGAGTACGCCAGAGCGGAGGAACTGCTTCAGGAAACAAGGCGCGAGCTGGTGTCCCGGTCGAACGAGCTGGTGTTTATCGATGTGGACATGACCATGGAGGGTAAGAGTGTCCTCTGGGGCAAGGTGGATGATGAAAACGAAGTGAAGGCGCGCATGAGAAGCGTGCTTAAGGGCAATATCAAGGAGACCATGCACCGCTCCTATGTGCTGAAGGTGAACAATTACATGGTGAATCTGGGAAGCAGACAGGATGTGGAGACCCTGCTCCAGACGGCGGTGGACAAGTATGACACAACGGGGCAGTATCAGGTGGAGCTGGTTCATGCCGAAAACCGGGAGTTCAGCGTGCTTACCGCACAGATCGCGGATGTGGGAACGCCGGAGGAACAGCAGGTTGCGGCACAGAGCCTGATTCCCGAGGCAAACGGCGGAATCCAGCAGGTGTTTGACAGTGCCCTTGATGATGTGGAGCCCGCGGGCGAAAAGGGATTTGAGGATTACGAGCTCGGTCTGGTCGGCATGAACTTCGCCGAGGAAGTGGAGATCGTGGAGGCGTACCTCGATACGGATGAACTGACCGGCGTGGAACAGGCCGTGGAGGAGGTGATCAAGGAGCAGGAGGTCAATTCCGTCTATGAGGTCGTGTCGGGCGATACTTTGTCCGAGATTGCCATCAAGGTGAATATTCCCATGGATCAGCTGGTTGCCATGAACGACGCCCTGACGGATGTTAATTCTACGATCCGCGTGGGACAGGAGCTGATCATTACGATTCCCGAACCGGAGCTTTCCGTGGAACGGCAGGAGGAAATGTATTACGAAGAGATTTATGACGCAGATGTGATTTATATTGATAATGACAGCTGGTATACCACACAGCAGGTGACAAGGCAGGAGCCCTCCGCAGGCTTCCGTAAGGTGGTTGCCATCGTATCCTATCACAATGACAAGGAGACGGGCAGGGAGATCCTGAAGGAAGAACTGGTTATGGAGGCGGTGCCCAAGATTGTGGAGCGCGGCACCAAGATCCCGCCCACCTATATCCGGCCGATCTCGGGAGGAAGACAGACCTCCGGCTTCGGCAAGAGAAAAGCGCCTACCAAGGGAGCCAGCACGTACCATAAGGGCGTGGACTGGGCAACCCCTACCGGAACCACGGTGGTTGCGTCCTGCGGCGGTACGGTAACCAAGGCGGGATGGGGCAAGGGAACCGGCTACACGGTATTCATTGACCATGAGGGAGGATATCAGACCCGTTACGCCCATCTGAGCAAGATCTATGTTTCGGTGGGACAGAAGGTTTCCCAGGGACAGAAGATCGCACTTTCCGGCAATACCGGCGTGAGCACGGGGCCTCATCTGCATTTCGAGATCCGTATCAACGGCAACCCGGTCAACCCGCTGAAGTACCTGAAGTAAAGCGGTAAAGCGGCACGAACATGTATTTGTGTTTACAAAATGTTTACAACGGTATATAATGTTTTAAATAAAAAGGAAAGTAGCCGGTTGGCTTGAAATGTGATGCCTGTGGGCACACGAATAGAGGAAAATGAGATGGAACAATACGCAATCAAAGGCGGTAATCCATTAGTCGGTGAAGTTGAGATAGGAGGCGCTAAGAACGCAGCGCTTCCTATTATTGCGGCATCCGTCATGACGGATGAGACGGTGCACATCGATAATCTGCCGGACGTGCGCGATACCAATGTCCTGTTGGATACAATGCAGGAGATCGGCGTTATCGTGAAACGTGAGGAACGGCACAGAGTGACCATCAATGCCGCGCAGATCAACAGTCTGCAGGTAGATGGCGACAATATCAGGAGAATCAGGGCTTCCTATTATTTTATCGGGGCTCTGCTTGCAAAGTACGGACATGTGGAGGTGGCGCTTCCCGGCGGATGCGATATCGGCTGCCGCGCCATCGACCAGCATATAAAGGGCTTCCGCGCGCTGGGTGCGGATGTGAAGATTGAGTATGGTCTGATCAAGGCGCATGCAGATCATCTGAAGGGCAGCCACATTTATATGGATCAGGTTTCGGTGGGCGCTACCATCAATGTGATGATGGGGGCTTCCATGGCGGAGGGACAGACTATTATCGAGAATGCGGCGAAGGAGCCCCATGTGGTGGATCTTGCCAACTTCTTAAACAGCATGGGCGCCAACATAAAAGGCGCAGGTACGGATGTGATCCGCATCAAGGGCGTACAGAAGCTCCACGGTACGGATTATGCCATTATCCCGGATCAGATCGAGGCGGGCACTTTTATGTTTGCCGCTGCGATTACCAAGGGAGATATCACGGTGAAGAATGTGATTCCCAAACACTTGGAATCCATCACGGCGAAGCTTTTGGAGATTGGCTGTGAGATAGAGGAGTCGGACGACGCAGTCCGGGTTGTTGCGGCAAAACCGCTTCGGCACACCCATGTAAAGACCCTTCCCTATCCCGGTTTTCCTACGGATATGCAGCCCCAGATCACGGTGGCACTCGCCCTGTCCCAGGGTACGAGCATCGTGACCGAGAGCATTTTTGAGAATCGTTTCCGCTATGTGGATGAGCTCACCCGTATGGGCGCCAATATCAAGGTAGAGGGCAATACCGCCATCGTGGACGGCGTGGAGCAGTACACGGGGGCCTGCATTACAGCCCCGGACCTGAGAGCCGGCGCGGCGCTTGTGCTGGCGGCACTGGCGGCGGACGGGTATTCCGTTGTGGAAAAGATCTATTATATTGAGCGCGGCTATGAGGATTTCGAGATCAAGCTGCAGGCGTTGGGCGCACAGATCGAGCGCATCAGCACTGACAGGGATTTACAGAAATTTAAGCTGAAAATCGGTTGACAAACCGGGACGCGCATAGTATCGTGTTGATAGAAAAGATAACTTCATAACATCTCTCTTATTCAGAGTGGCGGAGATACATAGGATCTGTGAAACCACGGCAACCCCGCATCCTGCGGAAGGTGCCTCCCTGAGCGAGAAATCCTGCATATGCAGGTCGAACAATAAGAGGATTTGATAATATTCGCAATGTCGGATCCGCTTAGTGTGTGAAGCGGATCTTTTTTATCTCATAAAAAATGATTGCAGAATGCAAAGGATTGTCCCCGCGGACGCAAGGCGAAGTGCGATGGCATGCGGGTGACGGAAAGGTATGGTGTGAAATGGAAAAAGAGAAATTGTTGTTTACATCCGAGTCCGTGACGGAAGGGCATCCGGACAAAGTGTGTGATGCCATCTCAGATGCGATTCTGGATGCTATGGTGGAGCAGGATCCCATGAGCCGTGTGGCTTGTGAGACGGCAACCTGTACCGGCTTTGTGCTGGTTACGGGCGAGGTGACCACCAAGGCGCAGGTGGACATCCCCAAGATCGTACGCGACACGGTCAGGGAGATCGGCTACGACAGATCCGAATACGGCTTTGACGGCAATACCTGTGCGGTGTTCGTAGCACTGGACAAGCAGTCCCCCGACATTGCAATGGGCGTTGACAAGGCGCTTGAGGCAAGAGAGTACGGCATGACGGATGAGGAGCTTGAGGCGATCGGAGCCGGCGATCAGGGTATGATGTTCGGCTATGCCACCAACGAGACAAAGGAGTACATGCCGTACCCCATCTATCTGGCACATGAGCTCACCAGACAGCTTGCAAGGGTGCGCAAGGACGGCACGCTTCCTTATTTAAGACCCGACGGAAAGAGCCAGGTTTCCGTACAGTATGACGAGAACGGCAAGCCCATCCGCCTCGAGGCAGTGGTACTGTCCACGCAGCATGACGAGGATGTGGAGCAGGAGCAGATTCACGCGGACATCAAGAAGTATGTGTTTGATCCGGTTCTGCCCGCAGAGCTTCTGGATGCGGATACAAAGTATTTCATCAATCCTACGGGAAGATTTGTGATCGGCGGTCCTCACGGCGATGCCGGATTGACGGGACGCAAGATCATCGTTGACACCTACGGCGGCTATGCGCGTCACGGCGGCGGCGCTTTCTCCGGAAAGGACTGCACCAAGGTGGATCGCTCCGCAGCGTACGCAGCCCGCTATGTGGCAAAGAACATTGTGGCAGCAGGTCTGGCGGACAAGTGCGAGATCCAGCTTTCCTACGCAATCGGTGTGGCACAGCCCACCTCCGTGCGGGTTGACACCTTCGGTACCGGAAAGGTAAGCGAATCGAAGCTGGTCGATATTGTGCGCGAGAATTTTGACCTGCGTCCCGCAGGCATTATCAAGATGCTGGATCTGCGCCGTCCCATCTACAAGCAGACGGCGGCTTACGGTCATTTCGGCCGCGACGATCTGGATCTGCCTTGGGAGAAGTTAGATAAGGTTGAATTGTTAAAGAAGTACCTGTAAAGCAGGTTATACACCGGGCTCTGTGGTCCGGCGGATGTGGCGGTGGTTTCCCGACGCCGCACCCGCCGCCGCGGAGTCCGGTGCTGTTTTGCACTGACTTATCCTTTGTATGCGCATAATGCGACGAGTGACATCAGGCATCTCACGGGTACAGGAAGCGCTTTTTGCGCTGCTGTACCCGGTTTTCGTTCGACTTCTCGCTCCGGTCGGGTACAGGAAGCGCTTTTTGTGTTGCTGTACCCGGTTTTCGTCCGATTTCTCGCTTAGATCGGGTACAGGAAGCGCTTTTTGTGTTGCTGTACCCGGTTTTCGTCCAATTCCCTGCTCAAATCGGGTACAGATCACACTTTTCCTCCTCCTGTACCCGCCATACCAAAAAGATAAAGTTCCTTTCTTAATCGGACAAAAAGTATTAGACTTGCTTTATGATGGGTGCTACAATGATAATACCGGTGAAACGAAAAACAAAAACTTATGAGGAAAGGAAAAGAAAAAAATGAGATTAGGTTTGTATGATGTAGACTCCCTGATGAGTCAGGGCATTGGAATTGCAATTGTAGTGATCGTGGCAGGATTGCTTGTGTGGATCGGCCTGTTCTTTCTGGTTCGACTGATTGTCCTGTGGTATTTCAAGATCAACAAGATGCTGAAAGAGTTGACGAAAATGAACTACTACCTTGAAAGACTGGTTGCACAGGGGGAGGTTCCCCACGTTACCGTACAGCAGGCAGCGCCGCAGCCCGTAGCACAGCCTACGAATCCCGCACCGCAGCCTATTGTGCAGCCGCTTGATCCTGCGCCGCAGCCCATCGTGCAGCCGCTTGATCCCACACCGCAGCCCGTGATTCAGCCGATGCCGCAGGAAACCGCAGCGATTCCCACGATGGCAGCACCGGCTGCAGCAGAACCTGTAAAACGTACCTGCGTGAAGTGCGGTGCGGTGCTGCAGGACGGAGCATCCTTCTGCATGCAGTGCGGAACAAAGAACTAAAGAAGAGACAGGGAGAAAACAAAAGATGTATTGTCCGAAATGTGGAAAACAGAATGTTGATGACGCGCGGTTCTGTGCGGGATGTGGTGCAGTGCTGAACGAGGTGCAGGCGCAGGCGGCACCTGCACAGCCCGTGCAGCCCCAGCCTATGGCGCAGGCGGCACCCGCACAACCTGTGGTGCAGGCAGTGCCCATGCAGCAGCCTCAGCCCATGGCGCAAGCTGCGCCGGTGAAGAAAAAGAAAACCGGCTTCAAGGTATTTTTGGCGATCCTTGTGGTGCTTTTGCTGGTGGGAGTGGGCGTTGTGTCCTTTATGTTTATCAGCAAGGCGTCCCATGACAGAAAAGTGAAGGATCAGCTGGCACTGGCGGAGCAGTATCTGGACGAGCTGCAATACGAGGAAGCCATTGCCGCATACATGGCGGTGCTGGATCTGGAGCCTGCCAGCGAGGACGCAGCGGACGGCTTGACGGATACCTACATAAAGTGGGCGGAGAGCTGCGCGGCGGACGGCGATTACGACAAGGCACTGGAAATTTTGCAGAATGCCGACGACAGGGCGTCCTCTAAAAAGATCAAGAAGCAGGTTTCGGAGATCGAGGCACAGCAGGAGGCGTATCAGGAGCAGCTCCGCATTGAGCAGGAACAGCGTGAGGAAGAAGAACGGCAGCGCCTTGCGGAGGAAGCCCGGGAAAAAGCGGGCGAGACACTGCAAAATTATCTGGACGCTACCCTGATTTCCACATACGGATTGCTGGATTGTAATGCAATCTATATGGCAGATTATCAAATAGATGAAGAGTACGATTGGAGTGCATGGTCTAAGAGAATAGAGGAAACAAGGGCGATTCTGATGTACGACATCCGGGACTATGACGGAGACGGACAGGCGGAGATGCTGGTAGCCGTCGGAAAGCTCTCAGATAGTTATCTGGGGGAAGAGCGGGGAAATGTAGATATGTGGCTTCAGATGTATGAGGTGGAGGAATATACCGTCTATATGTCTGCGGAGCAGAATTTGGGACTTTGGGTGTCCGGAGACCCGGATGCCATGGATCTCAATGCCTACCTGATGTATGACGGTACCTACAACCATATTGCACTGGATAGTCAGGCATATTACGGTCTGGTTGCGGATGGCGTCAGCTACTATACTATGTTATGGAGATACGACGGCGACAGATTTGTGCAGGAAATCAATTTCGCGACAAGCGGATCTGATTTTGACAGCGGCGAGTTTGATTCAATTGCAGGCTCGTTTGAAGGCTATGGTCTTTATGCCAGCGCAGAAAAAGCCAGAGGCAACGGCGACTGGTGGGGCATGCCTGCCTACGATGAAGAGGGCGACCATCTGGAGCGTCTGTTCCGGGTCTGCGCGCGAAATCCGTATCTCTACGACTATACCGCATTTGAAAACGCGGGAGGCCCACTCTGGTGGGAAAACGGAGATCCATCAGGACTTGGTTATGTCTATTACGGATTTGAGAATAAAGATGGCGGATCCGCAGACGAGGTGGATGCAGCGTACGGCTATCAGGGTTGAATCGAATAAGGAGAAAACCAAAGATGTACTGCCCAAAATGTGGAAAACAAAATGCTGATGACGCGCGGTTCTGCACGGGATGCGGCGCGGTGCTGAACGAGGCACAGCCCGTGCAACCTCAGCCCATGGTGCAAACTGCGCCGGTGAAGAAAACGAAAACCGGCTTCAAGGTATTTTGGGCGATCCTTGTGGTGCTTTTGCTGGTGGGAGTGGGCGTTGTGTCCTTTATGTTCATCAGCAAGGCGTCCCATGACAGAAAAGTGAAGGATCAGCTGGCACTGGCGGAGCAGTATCTGGATGAGCTGCAATACGAGGAAGCCATTGCCGCATACATGGCGGTGCTGGATCTGGAGCCTGCAAGCGAGGACGCAGCGGACGGCTTGACGGATACCTACATAAAGTGGGCGGAGAGCTGCGCGGCAGACGGCGATTATGACAAGGCACTGGAAATTTTGCAGAATGCCGACGACAGGGCATCCTCTAAAAAGATCAAGAAGCAGGTTTCGGAGATCGAGACACAGCAGGAAGCGTATCAGGAGCAGCTCCGCATCGAGCAGGAACAGCGCGAGGAGGAAGAGCGGCAGCACCTTGCGGAGGAAGCACGGGAAAAGGCGGGCGAGACCCTGCAAAATTATCTGGACGCTACCCTGATTCCCACATACGGATTGCTGGATTGTAATGCAATCTATATGGCAGATTACGAAAGATATAAAGATTCTGAGTGGGATGCATATTCCAAGGGGCTAGGGGAAACAAAGACCATATTAATGTACGACATCAGGGACTATGACGGGGATGGACAGGCGGAGATGCTGGTTGCCGTCGGAAAGCCCGCTGAGTACGATTTCTGGGGGCCGGAAAGCTATGTAGAAATGTGGTTTCAGATGTATGAGGTGGAGGAATATACTGTTTATATGTCTGCAGAGCAGGATTCTGAAACTGTCATGTCAGGAGGTCCGGATGCCATGGATCTCAATGTCTATCTGATGTATGACGGTACCTACAGCCACATCGCACTGGACAATCAGGCCTATTCCCTGCTGAGTGGTGCCACCGGTATTGGATATTCTATTTATCTATGGAAATATGACGGTAACAGTTTCGTTGAGGAAATCAATTGTTGGACAGTCGGATATGGGTTGTCGGCCGGGGAAGAAGAATTGAAAAAATTTACAGATCAATTTGAGAGCCACGGTTTTTATGCCAGTGCGGAAAAAACCAGAGTCACTGACGGGTGGTGGATAGTGCCTGCTTATGATGCAGAGGGCGATCATTTGGAACGCCTGTTCAGGGTATGTGCAAGAAATCCTTATTATTATGACTCAGATCTGCATGCAAGTTCCGGGAACTGGAAACTTTGGTGGGAAGACGGAGATCCGGCCGGGCTTGGCTATGTCTATTACGGATTCGACAATAAAGATGGCGGAATGGCGGAACAGGTGGATGCACAGTATGGTCCCCGGTAGTCAGAAATGACAGCGGAAACAAAGCAGTGACGGTGATATGAACAACAAAGAATATTCCACGGGGGAGCTGATCAAACGATTTGCTCCCTACTATAAAAAGCATAAGGCGGTTATGATAACGGATCTGGCGTGCGCCTCGCTCACTACGGTATGTGAGCTGGTACTGCCCATGATCATCCGCTACATTACCAATACGGGCATGCGCGATCTGGCGTCCCTGTCGGTCGGTGTGATCGGTAAATTGTCCCTTTTGTATCTGGTGCTGCGCACTGTGGACTGTCTGGCAAACTATTACATGGCGGATATGGGACATGTGATGGGAGCACGGATTGAGACGGATATGCGCAGGGACGCGTACAGCCATTTGCAGATGCTTTCCAACACCTACTACAACAATACGAAGGTGGGACAGATCATGGGGCGTATCACCAATGATCTGTTTGACGTAACGGAATTTGCCCACCATTGCCCCGAAGAGTTCTTCATTGCCGGGATCAAGGCGCTTGTCTCCTTTATCATTCTGGGAACGGTGAACCTCCCGCTTACGGTGATGATTTTTGTGATCGTGCCTGTTATGGCATATGTCTGCATCAAGCTGAACCGCAGGAGCAGAAGGGCGTTTGCAAAGCAGCGTATGCAGATCGGAGAACTGAACGCCGCCATAGAGGACAGTCTGCTTGGACAGAAGGTGGTAAAGGCGTTTACCAATGAGGCGGTGGAGGTTGAGAAGTTTGAGAAGGGAAACCGGAAATTCTTCGATATCAAAAAGGAGACCTACCGTTATATGGCAACATTCCAGACCGCAACCAGAGCGTTTGACGGTCTGATGTATCTGACGGTGATTCTCGGCGGCGGTATCTTCCTGATCAGGGGGCTGATTACCCCGGGAGACTTGGTTGCCTACATTATGTATGTCTCCACTCTGATCGCAACCATAAGAAGAATCATTGAGTTTGCGGAGCAGTTCCAGAGAGGACTGACCGGAATCGAACGTTTTTTACAGATCATGGATGCGGATATTGAGATTTTCGACGACGCGGATGCGGTGGAAATGCCGAAACCGAAGGGCGAAATCACTTTTGAAAATGTATCCTTTGAGTACCCGGACGATCACAATATCGTCTTTACGGGGCTGAATCTGCATGTGAATGCAGGGGAGAAGCTCGCCATTGTAGGGCCTTCCGGCGGCGGAAAGACGACGCTCTGTAATCTGATTCCAAGATTTTACGATGTGACGGCGGGAAAAATTCTGATAGACGGAACGGATATCAGGCATTTTACCTTGAAGAGTCTGCGCGGCAACATCGGGATTGTGCAGCAGGATGTGTACCTGTTTTCGGGAACTGTGCTGGAAAATATCCTGTACGGCTGCCCGCAGGCAACCAGGGAAGCGGCGATGGAAGCTGCCAGACAGGCGGGTGCCCATGAGTTTATCATGGAGCTGAAGGATGGGTACGATACCTATGTGGGAGAGCGGGGCGTGAAGCTTTCGGGAGGACAGAAGCAGCGGATCAGCATTGCCCGTGTGTTCCTGAAAAATCCGTCCATTATGATTCTGGATGAGGCGACATCCGCACTTGACAATGAGAGTGAGTTTGCCGTGGCAAATTCCCTGAACAGGCTGTCCGAGGGACGCACGACCATCACCATTGCCCATAGGCTTTCCAGCATCAAGAACTCTGATCGGATTCTGGTGCTTACGGACGAGGGCATTGTGGAGGAGGGAAACCATGCCTCCCTGATGGAACAAGAAGGGATGTATTACGATTTCTATACCATGGCAGACAGGCTGAAATAGAATTTAAGAGGAAAGCAAAGGCAAAAATGAGGCACGAAACAAAGCAGAACGTGAATCGAGTTTTACCCTTTTTATTGGGGATATTGGCAGTTACCGCAGGGTATCTGCCGTATCTTGTTTTGAGGGAAAATTGTGTGATACCGGTGAGCGATCAGCTGGACGGAGAGATTGTGACATACTATCTTGGGGCAAAGCATCTCTTTGACGGACGGAGCGTGTTCCCGGAGGTTATGTGTGGCGTGTCCCGCAATGCACTGATTCCGCCGTCTTTCCTGACGGTACTGTTTTACGCCGTACTGCCGCCCTTTCCGGCATTTCTGCTCAATCAGTACTGTGTGCTTCTTGCCGCGTTTACAGGCATGTATCTTTTGCAAAAGGAATTGGGAATTGACGTAAAAATTGCGTTTTGCGTGGCGGTCTTTTTTGCCTATCTTCCCTTTTACTCCGTGTACGGTCTGAGCGTTGCCGGACTTCCGCTTTTGGTTTATGCGGTAATCAGGCTGTGCAGGGGTGGGAAAAAGCTTCCGTGTTATGTGCTGATTGCGCTGTATTGCTTTTCTTCCTCGTTAGTTCTGATCGGGTATGCGGTGCTGGGGGCGCTTGTACTTGCGGCGGTTTTTGCCATTGCAAAAAGAAAATACCCCAAGGAGCTACTGATTGCTTTTTTTCTTTCTCTGGCATGCTATGTATTGCAAAATATGTCCTTGCTGCTGCAGGTGTTTGCCGGAAACGGCGAGCCCAGCCACAAGGAGGAAATTGTATTGCAGGGTGTCCGGTTTCTGGACGGCTTGAAGGGGATTCTCTGGGAAGGAAATGCCTATGCGCCGACCTGTCAGAAGTACCTTGTGATACCCATTGCGGCGGTACTTTTCTTCGGCGGTATTTTTTATAAAAGGTGCGGCACACAGAGCCGGAACCTGCTTAAATTGACCGGACTGCTGACAGGGCTGATCCTGTTGATCGGACTTTTCTATGCGGCGGCAAACTGCAATGCGGTGGTACAGATCCGCAATCAGATCGGAGGGCTTGTGAAGTATTTTCAGGCTGATCGTATTTACTGGTTTTATCCGCTGCTGTGGTATTTGGCATTCGGATGCGCCCTGCAGATTATTTATGCGGAATTACCCCGGGTATGTGCATGGTGTGCAGGCATTGCGGTGCTTGGGTGTGTGGGGGTTGCGGTGCTGCTCGGCAGCAATTTTAAGTTGAACGTGCATCAGATGTTCAAACCGGAAACGCTTAAGATGGTTAGCTGGGAACAATATTTTGATGAAGCGTTGTACGCCGAAATCATGGAGTATATTGAGGAAGAGGCCGGCATGACCCAAAGTGAATACCGGGTGGCGAGTCTGGGAATCCAGCCGGCGGTTGCGGTAATGAACGGGTTTTATACCATTGATATGTATTCCAATAATTACAGTCTTGCTTACAAGCATGCATTCCGAAGGATTATCGAGAGGGAACTCGACAGGAGCGCTCTCAACATTTTATATTTTGACGACTGGGGAAACCGCTGCTATCTCTGCTCCGCAGAGTACGGATTTGCCTCCTATTTCGGCAAGCAGTACGGGATTGTGTATCACAGTCTGGAGCTGAATACCGAAGCGATGGCGGAGATGAATTGCAAGTATATTCTGTCGGCGGGAGAGATTCAGACGGCGGAAGAGATGAATTTGTGTCTGGAACGGATTTTTGAGGAAGAGGACAGCTATTACAGGGTCTACTTGTATCGGATAGAGTAGGACGGAAAGGATAGGAAGCGTCATGGCATTTACGCACCTGCATGTCCACACGGAATATTCCCTGCTGGACGGCTCCAACAAAATAAAAGAATATGTGAAGCGTGTGAAAGAGCTGGGAATGGACAGTGCCGCCATCACGGATCACGGCGTTATGTACGGTGTGATCGACTTTTACCGGGCAGCGCGGGAAGCAGGGATCAAGCCGATTCTGGGCTGCGAGGTCTATGTGGCACCCAATTCAAGGTTTGACAAGGAGCTGACAGGCGGGGAGGACAGGTACTATCATTTGGTGCTTCTTGCCGAGAACAACACCGGTTATGCCAATCTGATGAAGATCGTGAGCCGGGGCTTTACCGAGGGCTATTACTACAAACCGCGGGTGGATATGGAGGTTCTGAACCGGTACCATGAGGGGATCATTGCCCTGTCCGCATGTCTTGCCGGGGAAGTGCAGCGCTATATCGTGAAGGGACTTGTGGATGAAGCGCGCAAGGCGGCAAAAAAGTACGAGGCATGCTTCGGAAAGGGAAACTACTTTTTGGAGATGCAGGATCACGGCATTCCCGAGCAGCGCACGGTGAATACGGAGCTGATGAAAATGAGCCGCGAGCTGGATATTCCGCTGGTGGTTACGAATGATGTGCATTACACCTACAAGGAGGATGTGGATTCCCATGATATCCTGCTCTGCCTGCAGACGGGAAAGAAGCTGGCGGACGAGGACAGAATGCGCTATGTGGGCGGACAGTATTACGTCAAGAGCGAGGAGGAGATGAAGGGGCTGTTCCCCTATGCGTGGGAGGCGGTGGAAAACACCCAGAGGATTGCAGACCGCTGCAATGTGGAAATTGAATTTGGCGTGACAAAGCTGCCGAAATATGATGTGCCGGAGGGGTACGATTCCTGGAGTTACCTGAACAAGCTCTGTACGGACGGGCTGAAGGAGCGGTACGAGGATGAAAATAAGCCTGCGGGAAATACCGGGCAGACGCTGCGGGAGAGGCTGGATTATGAGCTGGGCGTCATCCGCACCATGGGCTATGTGGATTATTTCCTGATCGTGTGGGATTTCATCAACTACGCGAAGGAAAACGGCATTCCGGTGGGGCCGGGAAGAGGATCGGCGGCGGGCAGCATCGTGGCTTACTGCCTGAAGATCACCAATATTGACCCGATCCGCTACAACCTGCTGTTTGAGCGTTTCCTAAACCCGGAACGTGTGTCCATGCCCGATATTGACGTGGATTTCTGCTTTGAGAGAAGGCAGGAAGTGATCGATTATGTGGGGCGCAAGTACGGTGCCGACAAGGTGGTGCAGATCGTGACGTTCGGTACCATGGCGGCGAAGGGCGTGATCCGGGATGTGGGGCGCGTGATGGATCTGCCATATGCGTTTGTGGACTCCATTGCAAAGATGATTCCCAACGAGCTCAATATCACCATTGACCGGGCACTGGAGATGAACCCTGAGTTCCGCAACCTTTACAACAGTGACGAGCAGGTAAAGCATCTGATCGACATGTGCAGGCGGCTGGAAGGTCTGCCCAGACATACCTCCATGCATGCGGCGGGCGTGGTGATCTGCCAGAAATCGGCGGACGAGTTTGTGCCCCTGTCCCGGGGATCGGACGGTTCCATCACCACGCAGTTTACCATGACGACGCTGGAAGAGCTTGGACTTTTGAAGATGGACTTTCTGGGACTGCGCACCCTGACGGTGATCAAGGATGCCGTTGACATGATCGAGAAGGATACCGGGGTTCATATTGATGTGGATCACATCGACTATGACGACAAGAAGGTGCTCGACTCTATCGGCACGGGCAGGACGGACGGCGTGTTCCAGTTGGAGAGCGCGGGGATGAAGAGCTTTATGAAGGAGCTGCGCCCCCAGAATCTGGAGGACGTGATCGCGGGAATTTCCCTGTACCGTCCGGGCCCCATGGATTTCATACCCAAATATATCAAGGGCAAGAACAACAGCGCGGATATCACATATGCGTGCCCGGAACTGGAGCATATTCTGGCACCCACCTACGGCTGTATCGTGTATCAGGAGCAGGTTATGCAGATCGTGCGGGATCTGGGCGGCTACACGCTGGGCCGAAGCGATCTTGTGCGCCGTGCCATGAGCAAGAAGAAACAGTATGTGATGGAGAAGGAGCGCGCCAACTTTATCTACGGCAACGCGGAGGAGGGCGTTCCGGGATGTATCTCCCGGGGAATCAGTGAGGATGTGGCAGGGCAGATCTACGATACCATGATGGATTTTGCCAAGTATGCGTTCAACAAATCCCATGCTGCCTGCTATGCCGTGGTTTCTTACCAGACTGCATATTTGAAATATTACTACCCGGTGGAATTTATGGCGGCGCTGCTGACCTCCGTGATCGACAATCCCAAGAAGGTTGCGGAGTACATTCTGGTGTGCCGCAATATGGGCATTTCCATTCTGCCGCCCGACATCAACGAAGGAGAGAGCGGATTTTCCGTTTCCGGCGGAAGCATCCGTTATGCCCTGACCGCCATCAAGGGCGTGGGCTGGCCGGTGATCGAGGCGGTGGTAAATGAGCGCAGGGAGAGAGGCACGTTTACCAATCTGAAGGATTTTATCACCCGGATTGCGGACAAGGATGTGAACAAGCGGGCGATAGAGAACTTTATCAAGGCGGGGGCGCTGGACAGTCTGGGCGGAACCAGAAAGCAGTTCATGAGTGTGTATGTGCAGATCATGGATCATGTGCAGCGCGACAAAAAGAACAATATGGCGGGGCAGATGTCCCTGTTTGACATAGTGGGGGAGGAGGAGAAGGACAGCTTTGACGTGAAGCTTCCCAATGTTGGAGAGTATTCCAAGGAAATGATGCTGGGATTTGAAAAGGAAGTGCTGGGCGTGTATGTCAGCGGTCATCCCCTGCAGGAATACGAGACCACGTGGCGGAAGAGAATCAGCGCCACCACGGCGGATTTTGCGCTGGATGAGGAGACCAACACCGTGCGTATCAAGGACGGCGAGAACGTGGTTGTGGGAGGCATGATTGCGGAGAAAACCATCAAGTATACCAAGAATGACAAGGTGATGGCGTTTCTGACCATTGAGGATCTGGTGGGAACGGTGGAAGTGGTGGTATTCCCGAGGGATTATGAGAAGAATGCGGTGCTGCTTACGGAGGACGCGAAGGTGTTCGTGAGAGGCAGGGCTTCCGTGGAGGAGGACAAGGACGGCAAGATCATCTGCGAGAAGATAATGGCATTTGACAAACCCACGAAGAAGCTGTGGATCCAGTTCCCGACCATGGAGGCATACAAGGAGTCGGAGCAGAAGCTGTTCGACGCCATCGCGCAGTCGGAGGGGGATGACAGTGTTGCCATCTACATCCAGAATCCCAAGGCGATGCGGGAGCTCTCCCGCAACCATAACGTCAAGGCGGACGAAGCCCTGATCCATGCGTTGCAGGAGCTTTTCGGGGAGCAGAATGTGCGCGCGGTACAGCAAGCGTAAATTTTGTGAAAAAAATATCATAAAAATGATTGAAAATGCAGGGAAATAGGATTAAAATAGAATAAATTATTTAGGAGGACTGAATCATGGCAGATCATGTAAAGACAGTAGCCGTGTTGACAAGCGGCGGCGACGCCCCCGGTATGAATGCCGCAATCCGCGCAGTTGTGCGTACTGCAATTGCCAGAGGATTGAATGTTAAGGGTATAGAGCGAGGCTATATGGGCCTTTTGAATGAAGAGATCATAGATATGGAGGCAAAGGATGTCTCCGATATTATCCAGCGAGGCGGTACGATTCTGGGAACAGCCAGATGTCCGGAGTTCAAAAATCCGGAGGTACAGCAGCGCGGTGCGGATATCTGTAAGAAGCACGGAATCGACGGTCTGGTGGTAATCGGCGGCGACGGCTCCTACCGCGGCGCACAGGCGCTTGCGAGACTGGGCATCAATGCCATCGGACTTCCGGGAACCATCGATCTGGACATTGCATGTACGGATTACACCATTGGTTTCGACACCGCAATCAACACGGCGATGGAAGCCATTGATAAGGTAAGGGATACTTCCTCCTCCCATGAGCGCTGCAGTATCATCGAGGTTATGGGACGGAATGCCGGATACATCGCGCTGTGGTGCGGTATCGCAAATGGCGCCGAGGATATCCTTCTTCCCGAAAAATACGATTATGATGAGCAGGCGATCATTAACAACATCATCGAAAAGCGTAAGATGGGAAAGAAGCACCACATCATCATCAATGCAGAGGGAATCGGTCATTCCAATTCCATGGCAAAGAGAATCGAGGCGGCTACGGGCATTGAGACCCGTGCGACGATTCTGGGACATATGCAGCGCGGTGGTTCACCTACCTGCAAGGATCGTTACTACGCATCCATCATGGGCGCATATGCCGTAGATCTTCTGATTGCCGGAAAGACCAAGAGAGTGGTCGGCTACAAGCACGGTGAATTTGTGGACTTCGATATTGAGGAAGCACTGGCGATGACCAAGGGCATCCCCGAGTATCCCTATGAGATCAGCAGACTGCTGTCTAAATAAGCGGAAACATGCACTCCTCACAGTGAAGCTGTGGGGAGTTTTCGTCTTATATGCAAGGTGAGGAGCACAGACCATGATTACCAGTACCGCAAACGCAAAAATCAAACAGCTTGTGCAGTGGCAGACCAAGGCAAAGGAGCGCAGACGCGACGGTGTTTTCGTGGCGGAGGGAACCAAAATGTTTTTGGAGGCTCCGGACGCCCTGATCCGTGAAATTTATGTGACAGAGGAGCTGATTGCCCGGCTGAAACAGGGAAAAATGGAAAAAGAGCAGCTGTTATCAAATAAACTGGAGCGTTCCGGTTACGAGACAGTGACGGAAGAGGTCATGAAAAAGGCTGCGGATACGCAGACACCCCAGGGAATTTTGTCGGTACTGGATCAGCCGCGCTACGAGGCGGAGGACATTCTCTCTCCGGACGGTCTTTACCTGATACTGGAAAACTTGCAGGATCCGGGGAATCTGGGAACCATGTTCCGCACGGGAGAGGGCGCGGGTGTAAGCGGCGTGATCATGACGCGGGAGACAGTGGATCTGTTCAACCCCAAGACAATTCGTTCCACCATGGGATCTGTTTTCAGAGTCCCTTTTATATATGTAGAAACTCTTTCGCCCATAATGGAAAAAATGCGGGAGAAAGGCATTGTTACCTACGCGGCGCACCTGAAGGGAACGGTCTCCTACGATGCGTTCGACTATCGGAAGGGCACTGCTTTTCTGATCGGAAACGAGGGAAACGGCCTTACGAAGGAGACAGCCGATGCGGCGGATTTCTATCTCCGAATCCCCATGGAAGGAAAATTGGAATCCTTGAATGCGGCGGTTTCCGCTGCGATTCTGATGTACGAAGCGCATAGACAAAGAAATTAAAACAAGATTTAACAGGAGAATGCTATGATTGGATTTATTGGACTGGGAAATATGGCAACTGCCATAATTGGGGGAATCCTCAAAAAAGAACTTGTGTTATCAAATGAGATCATCGGCTCTGCAAAAACGCAGGAAACCATGAAAAAATGCAGGGAAAAGTACGGAATTGAGGTGGCGGATAACGCCACGGTGGCAGCCCGTGCGGACATTCTTTTTCTGGCTGTAAAACCGGTCTTTTTCCCGGAGGTGATCGCCCAGATCAGGGATGTCGTCCGTGAAGATACGGTAATTGTCAGCATTGCCGCAGGAAAAACGCTGGCTTACATAGAGGGATTGTTCGGAAAAAAATGCAAGCTGGTCCGCTGTATGCCGAACACGCCCGCACTGGTGCTGGAGGGGTGTACGGCAGTGACCTACGGTGAACTTGTGACCGCAGAGGAGAAGGAGCGCGTGGGAAAAGTGCTTGCGTCCTTCGGAACGGTGAGTGAGGTGCCGGAGCGCCTGATGGATGTGGTGGTGGGCGTCAGCGGAAGCTCTCCTGCCTATGTGTTCATGTTTATCGAGGCGATGGCGGATGAGGCGGTATGCGCCGGAATGCCCAGAAAACAGGCGTATGAGATGGCGGCACAGTCGGTGCTCGGAAGTGCGAAGCTTATGCTGGAAACCGGCAGACATCCCGGAGAATTGAAGGATATGGTATGCTCCCCCGGCGGAACAACCATCGCGGCGGTCAAGGTTTTGGAGGAAATGGGCATGCGCGCCGCGGTGATGGACGCCATGGAAGCCTGCATCGAAAAGTCAAAGAACCTTTGATCTGCTGTAAAAAAAGTAAGCGCTTGACAAAAAAAATGTCTTCTGCTATGATATCTCCCATAACAAATTTAACAAATTTGTAATAAATGTAACAAAATCGGTATATATTATTGTTACGTGCAACAAACGGAGGTAAAGAAAATGGCAAGAGGCAGATGGCTGCTTGCGGGGATTGCCGGTATGATCCTTTCACTGGCAATGCTTTTTGAGGCAAGCATGGTTGCAGAAGCCGGCAGCGCGAGTAATTACCTGAGTGGAACGAACGGCGGTGTGTCGGCTGTGCTGGATGTGAGCACGGCGAGTACCGCGGATGTGCTGTATGAAACGGCAAGGGCACTTAATGTGGATCTGGATGCGATTCAGCCGGAAGAGAAGTCGACCCTTGTGATGGCAAATGTAACCCATACATTGAATGTGCGCGTGGAGCCCGATGCGGATGCCGAAAAGGCAGGAAAGCTCTACAAGGACTGCGGCGGCACGGTTCTGGAACGAAAGGACGGCTGGACCAAGATCCAGTCGGGCGACCTGATCGGCTGGGCAAGCGACGAGTACCTTCTCTTTGACGAGGAGGCGGAGGCGCTGGCGGCGGATGTGGGCGTCACGGTGGCGCATATCGACGATGGACTGAATGTGCGCAAGGAGCCCAACATGGATGCCGAGGTTTACGGTATCCTTCCGAAGGGCGATGAAGTGGAAGTGCTGGAAATCAGCGAGGATGGCTGGGCATGCATCGATTATGACGGTGCGGACGGCTATGTGTCCACGGACTATATCACCATCGAGTTCAAGATCGATGCGGGTGAGACCATGGAGGCAATCAAGGCGCGCGAGGCAGAGGAAGCCGAGAAGAAGCGCCATAAGAATTACGGTGCGTACACCACGGATGCAGACACCACCCTGCTGCTTGCGGCGCTGATCCAGTGCGAGGCAGGCGGAGAACCCTACGAGGGACAGCTGGCGGTAGGCGCGGTCGTGATGAACCGTGTGCGGAGCGCGGCTTACCCTGATACCATTCACGGCGTAATCTATGCGTCGGGACAGTTCACACCCGCCCAGAGCGGAAAGGTGAACCGGGTATTGGAATCCGGCAAGATTAAACAGAGCTGTATTGATGCCGCTATCGAGGCAATCTCCGGTGTTTCCAACGTGGGCGATCTGACCCACTTCAGAAGAAACAACGGCAGAAGCGGTCTGGTGATCGGAAATCATGTATTCTACTAAAAAAACGATGGGATGCTGCGCGGCGGCATCCCATCGTTTTTTTCGGTATACCCTCAACGTGCGCACCCTTCCGCTTTAAGAAGGCTTATCGTGCAGAAAAACAGTTGCCCGAATGCGCCCGGTGTAGTAAGATAAGAGAGTATAAAGGTGAAAGGAAAAGGGGGTAGGAAAGATGAATAGCATGTTGTTTGTATGGCTGGTTCTGCTGATCCTTTTTATCGTGGCGGAGCTGGCGACCATGGGACTTACCACAATCTGGTTTGCCGGCGGTGCCCTGATCGCAGCGATCGCGGCTGCATTGCATGCCCCGCTGGTGCTGCAGGTGGCACTGTTCCTGATTGTGTCCATCGTGCTCCTGTTCTTCACAAGACCGATTGCGGTGAAGTATTTCAACAAGGATCGTGTGCGGACGAATGTGGAGAGCATGATCGGAAGGCAGGCAATCGTGATCAGTGAGATCAACAATCTGGAAGGTGTCGGACAGGTTACGGTGAGCGGCCAGGAATGGTCTGCACGAAGCCGCAATGAGGCACAGAAGATTCCGGTGGGAACCGTTGTGGTGGTGTGCGCGGTGAGCGGCGTGAAGCTGATCGTGGAACCGCAGCAGATGCAGTCTTAGAAAATGAAAAAAAGAAAATAAGAGCCGTTTTGCGCGGCGGAGGGAGAAAAAATGGAATTTGTTATTATTGCACTGATTGTACTGTTATTGTTGATACTGGTTTCCTGTATCAAGATTGTGCCCCAGGCACAGGCTTATGTGGTGGAGAGACTTGGCGCATACCAGGGTACCTGGTCGGTCGGCATGCACCTCAAGATGCCGTTTTTGGACAGGGTGGCAAGAAGAGTCAACCTGAAGGAGCAGGTAGCGGATTTCCCGCCCCAGCCCGTAATCACGAAGGATAACGTTACCATGAGAATTGATACGGTTGTGTTCTATCAGATCACGGATCCCAGGCTGTTTACCTACGGTGTGGAGAATCCCATGATGGCAATCGAGAATCTGACGGCAACCACGCTTCGTAACATTATCGGTGATCTGGAGCTGGATGAGACCCTGACCTCCCGTGAGACCATCAATACGCAGATGCGTGCGGCACTGGATATTGCAACCGATCCCTGGGGTATCAAGGTGAATCGTGTGGAGCTGAAGAACATCATTCCTCCCGCAGAGATCCAGAATGCCATGGAGAGACAGATGAAGGCAGAGCGTGAGAGACGTGAGGCCGTGACCAGAGCAGAAGGTGAGAAGAAGGCAAGCATCCTTCAGGCAGAGGGTGAAAAGGAATCCGCAATTCTTCGCGCAGAGGCTGAGAAGCAGTCCGCAATCCTTCGCGCAGAGGCTGAGAAGGAGAAGATGATCCGCGAGGCAGAAGGTGAAGCGGAGGCAATCCTCAAGGTGCAGCAGGCAAATGCCGACGGTATCAAAATGCTGAAAGAGGCGGGCGCGGATGAGGCTGTGCTGAAGATCAAGAGTCTGGAGGCATTTGAGAAGGCAGCGGACGGCAAGGCAACCAAGATCCTGCTTCCTGCCGATCTGCAGGGAATTGCATCTCTGGCAACCGCATTCAGAGAGGTTTCCGACAACAAATAATTGTAAGATAAGACCCGGTTGAGAAGGAGAGTCTGCGGGCAGGCTCTCTTTTTCCCGTGAAAAGAATAAGGAGGCATTTCCATGGATCTGAAAGGACGTCATTTTTTAAAGCTGCTTGATTTTACACCGGAGGAGATCACTTATCTGCTGGATCTTGCCGCAGACCTGAAGGACAAGAAAAAGAAGGGAATCCCCGTGGACACTTTCCGGGGAAAGAATGTGGCGCTGATTTTTGAAAAGACCAGCACGCGCACCCGCTGCTCCTTTGAGGTTGCCGCCCATGATCTGGGACTCGGCACCACCTATCTGGATCCGCAGGGGTCCCAGATCGGTAAGAAGGAGAGCATTGCGGACACCGCAAGAGTGTTGGGACGCATGTACGAGGGAATCGAGTACCGGGGCTACGGTCAGGAGATCGTGGAGGAGCTGGCACGGTATGCCGGCGTTCCGGTCTGGAACGGTCTGACCAACGAGTTTCATCCCACTCAGATGCTGGCGGATCTGCTCACCATCCGGGAGCATTTCGGCTACCTGAAAGGAATCAAGCTGACCTACATGGGTGACGCCCGATACAATATGGGCAATTCGCTTATGGTGGCATGTGCCAAGATGGGCATGCATTTTACCGCCTGCACCACGAAGAAGTACTTCCCTGCACCGGAGCTTGTGGCAGAGTGTGAGAAGATTGCGGCAGAGACCGGCGGAACCATCACACTGACGGAGGATGTGGATGCAGGAACCCGCAATGTGGATGTGGTGTGCACGGATGTGTGGGTGTCCATGGGAGAGCCTGATGAAGTGTGGGAGAGCCGGATCGAGGAGCTTTCTCCTTATCAGGTGAACAGAAAGGTGATGGAAAACGCGGGAAGCAAGGCAATCTTTATGCATTGTCTGCCGGCATTCCATGATCTCAGGACCAAGATCGGCGCCGAGATGGGAAAGAAGTTCGGCATTACGGAAATGGAAGTGACGGACGAGGTGTTTGAATCCCCGCAGTCCGTAGTTTTTGACGAGGCGGAAAACAGGATGCACACCATCAAGGCAGTGATGGCGGCAACCTTATGAAATCAGAAATATTGTCCCTGTTAAGGGAGTCCGGGGATTATGTTTCCGGTCAGGAGCTTTGCGAGCACTTCGGTGTCACAAGGGCGGCTGTCTGGAAGGCGATCAACCAACTGAAAAAAGAAGGCTACGACATCGACGCGGTGCAGAACAGAGGCTACCGCCTGGTCTCGGAGCGGGAGCTTTATGGCAAAAACGAGCTCGAGAGCAGAATCCGCACAAGGTGGGCGGGACGAAATGTGGTGTTCTATGAGATCACGGATTCCACCAACGTGCAGGCAAAACGGCTGGCGGAGCAGGGCGCTGCCCAAGGGACGCTGGTGGTTGCCGAGGAGCAGACCGCAGGACGGGGAAGACGGGGCAGGGACTGGCGGTCGCCTGCCGGAAGCAATATCTATTTTACGCTTCTTCTCAGACCGGAATATGCCACGGACTGCGCATCCATGGTGACGCTGGTGATGGCGCTTGCGGTCAGGGAAGCGGTGCAGGAGATCTGCGGTATGGATGCCGGGATCAAATGGCCGAACGATGTTGTGATGGGCGGAAAGAAAGTGACCGGGATCCTGACGGAAATGAGTCTTGAGGGAATGGAGATCCAGCATGTGGTCATCGGCGTGGGAATCAATGTGAAGGAACAGACCTTCCCTGCGGAGATTGCAGACAAGGCGACCAGTCTGGAGGAGGCAGCAGGAAAACCGGTGTCCAGAGCGGCGCTTTTGCAGAAGATCATGGAGCATTTTGAGGCCGACTACGAAAAGTTCCTGCAAACGAAGGATCTGTCCCTCCTAAAGCAGGGATACAACGGGGCGCTTGTGAACCTCGGCAGGGAGGTGCGGGTGCTGGATCCTGCGGGAGAATACAGCGGTACAGCATTGGGAATCAACGAAAAAGGAGAGCTGCTGGTACGCACGGCGGACGGTTCCGTGAAGGAGGTCTATGCCGGAGAGGTATCGGTGCGCGGGATATATGGGTATGTCTGAACAGGAAAAAGATGGGAAGACCGTGCTCTGCGGAGCCAATTCCTACGAGATGAAATATTATTTCAACGAGACTTTTAAGGGACTGCCGGATGCAATCAAGGACGAGCTGCACATTCTGTGTGTGCTTTTCGCGGAGGAGGTTGGCGGTGTTTTCACCATCGCCTTCGATGCGGAGGGCGGCATTCTTTTAGAGACCAATGCCGACGATGATGATATCTATTATGATGAGATCAGCAGCGGTCTGATGGTTTCGGAGGTACGGAGAAAGCGCAGGGAATTGCTTGAGAGCCTGAGCCTCTATTACAGGATTTTTATCCTGCATGAGGATGTGAGCGCACTTTTGGAGGAAGACGATGATTCTGGCAATTGATGTGGGAAACACCAACATTACATGCGGCGTTTATGCGGAAAAGGCGTTGCAGGCCACATTCCGCATTACAACCAAGCAGTCCCGCACTTCGGACGAGTACGGCATTCTGCTGGGGGAGCTTCTGCGTGTGAAGAAGATTGATCCCGGGCAAATTGAGGGGACGATCATTGCCAGCGTGGTTTCGGATGTGATGCACTCCCTGACCGGCGCCATCGTGCGCTATTTGGGACACACGCCGCTCATCGTGGGCCCCGGCGTCAAGACCGGCATCAAGGTGTCCACGGAGAATCCCCGCGCCATCGGTGCAGACCGTATTGTAGATGCGGTGGCTGCATATGAAAAGTACGGTGGACCGGTACTGGTCATCGATTTCGGTACCGCCACCACCTACGATCTGGTGGGACGGGAAGGAAATTTTCAGGCGGGCATCACGGCTCCGGGCGTGCGTATCAGTGCGGATGCGCTGGCAGACCAGACGGCGATGCTGCCGAAGGTTGAACTGAAGAAGCCCCGTTCCATTCTGGCACAGGAAACCGTGACCAGCATGCAGGCGGGCATTTTCTTCGGACAGATCGGGCAGACGGAGTACATCATAAAGAAGGTGCGGGAGGAAAGCGGCTATCAGGACATGAAGGTGGTAGCCACGGGCGGTCTCGGCCGTGTGATCTCCGAGGAGACCGAGAGCATCGATGTGTATGACAGCTTCCTCACACTGGACGGGCTGTACCTGATCTATGAGAAAAACCGGAGAAGCGAGCGGTAGGGAATGAAACTTCAGATTGGAAACGTGGAACTGGATAATCAGGTGATTCTTGCCCCTATGGCGGGCGTGACAGATCTGCCCTTCCGGCTTCTTTGCAAGGAGCAGGGGGCAGGTCTTTTGTGCATGGAGATGGTCAGCGCAAAAGCAATTTATTACCACAACCGGAATACGGAAGATCTGATGGCAATCCGCCCGGAGGAGTGTCCGGTGTCCCTGCAATTATTCGGCTCGGATCCCGATATCATGGCGGAGATGGCGAAAAAAATCGAGGACAGACCGTTTGCCATTCTGGATATCAACATGGGATGCCCGGTTCCGAAGGTGGTCAATAACGGAGAGGGCTCCGCGTTGATGAAGAATCCGAAGCTGGTGGAGCAGATTGTATACAAGGTGTCCCATGCCATAAAGAAACCGGTGACGGTGAAGATCCGCAAGGGCTTTGACGACGCGCACCTGAATGCGGTGGAGATCGCGAAGATCGCCGAGAGCGCAGGCGCGGCGGCGGTGGCGGTTCACGGAAGGACAAGGGAGCAGTATTACAGCGGAAAGGCAGATTGGGACTGCATCCGTGCGGTGAAGGAGGCAGTGCGCATTCCCGTGATCGGAAACGGCGATGTGACGGACGCCTTGAGCGCAAAGCGCATGTTGGACGAAACCGGATGCGACGGTATTATGATCGGCAGGGGCGCACAGGGAAATCCTTGGATTTTCCGGGAGGTGACAGAATATCTGGATACGGGTGTGATTCCTCCCAGACCCGATCCGGCGCAGATACGCCGTGTTGTGGAGCGCCATGCGGCTCTGCAGCTTGCCGTTAAGGGAGAATATACCGGCGTGAGGGAGATGCGTAAGCACCTTGCGTGGTATACCACCGGACTTCCCGGCTCCGCAAAATACCGCCGGATGATCAATTCCATGGAGACCATGGAGGAATTGCTGCAAAGTCTGGATGCGGTTTTTCAAAGCTAGGGAAACGACACGTTTCAAAACAAAGCGGAAAGTCATGGCATACGTTATATTGGAACAGCATATTTTCAAAGGGAAAGGAGTGTACCCTTGGATCAATATGCTGTTATTTTTTTTACCGTGGATGAAGCGTGCTGCGGCAGGAGACGGCGCAGGGAAAACTGGCAGTATTTCATAGAGGAGCATATATACGGTACGGAAAACGAGAAAGTATTATTGGTATCGGTGGTACTGCCCGGATTTGAGAGAAGGAAACGCCGTTGGAAACCGGAGGAAAAGACTGCGTATCTTTCCGGTATCGATGTTCCCGGGGAAGGGAGAACGGTCTGTTATCTGTACGGGGACGGCGCGGATACTTTTCTGGGGCGGAAGCGGGAGCCTCTTTCCATGGAGTGGAGCCTCTTTTTGCTGCAATGGTTCCGGATGACGCAGAGCCGGAAAGAACTTTGGTGGCAGACTTTCCCCGAGGCGCTGCTGCTTGCAGCCGATTACCACATAAATACCGGGGAATGGGTGCGCCTGTTTGCAAGGCGGACACGCTATATCGGGATTCTGACGGATGATCCGCAGGCGCTTGAGGAACTGCAGGAGGAGATCTATGAGGAATATGGTTTTCTGATCGAGACCGGCAGTGACATACGAAAGCTTCATCTGCCGGACGGTGACCGGGGGCTGTTATTGGTATCGGGTGCGGATCTGCGGCTGATCAAACCCGCCGCCCTTCCCCATAACTGCGTATGGCTGTATACCATGACGGAGGGATCGGAAGCGGGACGCCTGTGCAGCGGACTGCATGACGCCTATTACCTTGACATCTATTCTGCGTGGAAAAAGATGTAGCCTGTGAGCAGGGTGGGGAACAGGCATACAACGCGCACCTTGACACCTGTGGGAAAATTCTGTATAATACCTACGTTAATCTAGGTGGGGTGTCGGCACTGTGACGAAATCACCGGAATTTAAAAAGGAAAATTTGACCAGGAAGGCGAATATCATGGAATCCAAAAAGAACATTTTGACCTATGAAGGCTTGAGAAAATATGAGGACGAGCTGCACGATCTGAAAGTCATCAAACGTAAGGAAGTTGCACAGAAGATCAAAGAGGCGAGAGAGCAGGGAGACCTGTCCGAGAACGCAGAGTATGATGCAGCAAAGGACGAGCAGAGAGACATTGAGGCTCGTATCGAGGAACTGGAGAAGATCCTGAAGAATGCCGAAGTGGTAGTCGAAGATGAGGTTGATCTTGACAAGATCAACATTGGATGTATGGTAAAAATTCTGGATCTGGAATACAACGAGGAGATGGAGTACAAGATCGTGGGTTCTACCGAGGCAAACAGCCTGAAGGGCAAGATCTCCAACGAGAGTCCGGTCGGCAAGGCGCTGATCGGAAGCAAGCTGGGTGATGTGGTAGAAGTCGAGACACAGGCGGGCGTACTGAAGTACAAGGTGCTTGAGATTCAGAGATCCAACTAGAGGAGCGGAAAAAGTGGCAGATACACAGAATAAGAACGAACAGAACGTGAACAATCAGGGCGGGCAGCAGGAGCAGGATATCCATCAGCTTCTCAAGGTGAGAAGAGAAAAGCTTGCTGCATTGCAGGAAGCCGGAAGAGATCCCTTCAAGGTTACGAAGTATGAGGTAACCTACCACAGTGCGGAGATCAAGGAGCACTTTGAGGAGCTGGAGGGAAAGACGGTCAGCATTGCCGGACGTATCATGCAGAAGCGCGTGATGGGGAAAGCGTCCTTCTGCAACGTGCAGGATTTGCAGGGAAATATTCAGGCATACGTGGCAAGGGACAACATTGGAGAGGAATCCTACGCCGATTTCAAGAAATATGATGTGGGTGACATTGTAGGCATCAGGGGCGAAGTGTTCAAGACCAAGACCGGAGAGATCTCCGTTCATGCGGCAGAGGTGCTTCTGCTCAGCAAGAGTCTCCAGATCCTTCCCGAGAAGTTCCATGGCCTGACCAACACGGACATTCGTTACAGACAGAGATATACCGACCTGATTATGAATCAGGATGTGAAGGAAACCTTTGTAAAGCGCTCCAGAATCATCAGCGCAATCCGCAGATACCTTGAGGGTGAGGGATTTTTGGAAGTGGAAACCCCCATGCTGGTTGCAAATGCAGGCGGCGCTGCGGCAAGACCCTTTGAGACCCACTATAATGCGCTTGACGAGGATGTGAAGCTCCGCATCTCTTTGGAGCTTTACTTAAAGAGACTGATCGTGGGCGGCATGGAGCGCGTGTACGAGATTGGCCGTGTGTTCCGTAACGAGGGACTGGACACCAGACACAATCCCGAGTTTACCCTGATGGAGCTGTATCAGGCATATACGGATTACAACGGTATGATGGACCTGACGGAGAACATGTTCCGCTATGTGGCGCAGGAGGTCTGCGGTACAACGCTGATTCCCTACGCAGAGGAAATGATTGACCTTGGAAAGCCTTTTGAGCGCCTGACCATGGTTGACGCAGTGAAGAAGTACGCAGGTGTGGACTTCGACCAGATTGCGGACACTGCCGCTGCGAAGAAGATCGCGGATGAGAAGAACGTGCATTACGAGGAGCGCCACACGAAGGGCGACATACTGAATCTGTTCTTTGAGGAATACGTGGAGGAGCACCTGATCCAGCCCGTGTTCATTATGGATCACCCGGTGGAGATTTCACCTCTCACCAAGAGAAAGCCGGACAAGCCGGATTATGTGGAGCGTTTTGAGCTGTTCATCTATGGCAGGGAAATGTGCAACGCTTATTCCGAGCTGAACGACCCCATTGACCAGCGCGAGCGCTTCAAGGCGCAGGAGGCTGCACTGGCAGCAGGCGACGAGGAGGCCAACACCACCGATGAGGACTTCATGAACGCACTGGAGATCGGTATGCCGCCTACCGGCGGAATCGGCTACGGCATCGACCGTCTGGTAATGCTCCTGACCAACAGCCCCGCGATCCGGGATGTGCTGCTGTTCCCGACGATGAAATCGCTATAATTTCGTCGCTCCTTGTCATTCCTTGTCACGCTTCGTCACACTACGGACAAGTATGGACAACGGCATGTAGACGCAAAAAGTCGCGTTTTCTGAGCCGAAAAGTGAGGTCTCTTAAAGCCTCGTGTAAGAGTGAAAAAATGCTTCGTGCATCGTCACGGAACGTGATGTAGAGCACGGATTTGGCTGAAACTAAACAGGTAAATTATCCAGAGGACAGCTTTTGGATGGTTTCATAGGCACTTACTTTAGAGAAATCTAGAGTAGGTGCCTTTTTACGTGCTTGGGGCAACTTGTAAACATTTTTTCATTCGAAAGGAGGCTCATGATTGTGGCAAAAAGATCAAAGGAAGAGCGGGAAGAAGAAAGAAAAAAAGAACTTCTTCGGACATTAAGAAGAGGACCGGATCTTGGCCGGTTCATAGATGAGCAGAAGAGGACTTTTGTTTCCTATGCCCAGGGAGCACGGATGTATTCCATGAACTATTACTCATTCGTGAAACTGGCAAAAGAAGCAGGGGCGAATATCCGTATTAAGAAGAACGTGGTTATCGATCTGGAGTTGATCGAAAAGTTTCTGGAAAACAATTGCGAAGGCGCGGAAGGAGAAATGTGATATGGAAAGAGGAAGATCAAAAGATCCCGGTAAACAGGAGAGACTGGATAATTACAAGACACAGTTCAAAAACGGCAAGAAGAAATGGGTCAGATACGATGAGGGCGCAATCCTTTATTCTATGGGGATCCACTCGTTTATGGATCTGGCTAATGAGGCGAAGGCAGTTTATCGCATCAAGCGTATCTGTCTTGTAAATACAGAAAAACTGGATGAGTACATTGAAGTAATGTACGGCGATCCGGAAAGTAACTAAGGAGGGCAAAGATCATGTGTAAGGTTATCGCAGTTGCAAATCAAAAAGGCGGTGTCGGAAAGACCACTACAGCTGTAAATCTTGGGATCGGACTGGCTGCAGAGGGCAACAAGGTTTTATTGATCGATGGAGATCCTCAGGGCTCCATGACAATCAGTCTGGGATATAGGGAGCCTGATAGTCTTGAATATACGCTGTCCACTCTGTTATCAGAAGTAATGGAAGAGAAAAAACTTTCTCTCACGGAGGCCATCATCCAGCATGATGAAGGCGTAGATCTTATTCCGGCAAATATCGAATTGTCAGCTCTTGAGATCAATCTGGTAAATGTCATGAGCAGGGAAGTCATGCTCCGGAGTATTGTGGAATATCTCAAGACGGAATATGACTACAAGTACATCATCATCGATTGTATGCCTTCGCTCGGAATGCTTACAATCAATGCCCTGACTTGCGCAGACAGTGTTCTGATTCCGGTGCAGGCTGCATATCTTCCGGTAAAAGGTTTGGAACAGCTCATCAAAACTATCGGTCGCGTACAGAGGAGACTAAATAAGAATCTCAGAATTGAAGGGATATTGCTTACGATGGTAGATGCCAGAACGAATTATGCCAGGGATATCTCACAGCTTGTCATAGACACTTACTCAAATCAGATTGGAGTATTTCATACCTGCATCCCTCTTTCGGTTCGTGCGGCAGAGATCAGTGCAGAAGGTTCTAGCATTTATCAGTATGATCCGAAAGGGAAAGCTGCCAATGCGTATCGGACATTAACAGAGGAGGTGATGGATCGTGGCTAAGAGAGTTGGACAGAAGATAAAAATGACATCCATCGATGAATTACTCTGTGTTCCTTCAGTTGCCGGTTGTGACGAGATCGAAGTTGCAAAGATCCTTTTTTTCTATATTTCAGAAAAAAGTGTTGACAGATTTGCTACACCGAGTTATATTTTAATATTCCACTTCACGTGGAAGGGCAACATCATAGACTACCATTATATTATTCTTGGAGCTTTGCTCTGGAAAGGAGGTAGCGCTATGAACTTAGTGGTCACTATTGACTGGAAGTTTGTTGTTGCCCTTGGCACAGCAGCTGCAGGCATCATCCTCGCAGTGAAGATGGAGCCCGATGCAGCTGAAAGGGTATCAATCCATGCGGTTGATGCTTGCAAGGAGTTTGTGGTTGCCGGAAACGGTAACTGCTAACTTAGCAGTAATTTGGGCGCGTAATCAATATGATTATGTGCCTTTTATTTTCGGAGAAAGGGAGAGAGATTATGGGAGTGAGTTTTAAAGAGATTCTTGATAATCAAGGAAGAATATTCAGGAATGCTGTTATGCGGGACTATCTTGCATTTAACAGAGAGTACCGTGATCGCTCAGGATTTCCTTTTTTGGAAACATCATCAAAAGAATATCAAATGCAGAAATACTTCGAAAAGAGGTTGGAGCATTATATAAGAGTGCATCTTGTAAATCATGTATTTCGTTTGGCCCTAGAGGATAAAGGTGTTGGAGTATATTTGTCTGAAGTGGACAATCGTGATGAAAGTGTCCAGTATTTTTCTAATATCGAGTATGAGAATATAGCAAAGTATGAATTTACGGCTGATTATGGTGATTCTACAGTCATGTATCGTTACACGGATATATTAGATGGAAAGGCACAGGAGATGTTATCTGATTTTGCAGATGAGCTGGTGATAATGTGCTGGGATATTCCTGGTCGTATTCCTGATAATAAAGTAAGTGATACTGATAGCACAGTACGTAGAATTAGTATACGCGATTTTTTTGAAAAGAATATCGGAATTGAGGAGTATGAGGCATACGTATCATTTCTTACTGGTATTATTATTGAGTTTCAAGAGTTTATAGGGGCAAAATCTGCACCGAAATTGTCTCCTTTTTCAATGGGGAGTTTTCGTTTTGAGGTGGAAAAAAACATTCTGACATACACGAAACAAGTCCGAGAATACATTTCTGTGGATGAAAAGATTAGTCAAATGCATCTTGATAGTGCCGATGGGATTTCGTATGGTTATAGAATCATAGATGAAGAAAACAAGACAAGTTTTCAGAGTTTAGAAGATAACACAAAGAAAGTTATTTCAAAAGTTGGAATATTAGATCAGTTTGTGAACAATAACAGGGTTTTATGGCTTATGGGGGGCAAGGATTATTCCAGAAGCCTGATGACTTCTGAGTATTTATATAAACAATATGATTGTGATGATTGTTTTGATTACACAGCTATTGTTAGTGGATATTTAAAATCTATAGAGCAGCTTCTGTTCCACATAGTGTGCCTTGCGAAAGACAAAGGATATCGGATAAAGAGTAATGGAAAGAAAAAGTCTGATGGCCGTTTTCCTGCCTCGAGTAGAAAAGAAGGAAATGTTTATAAAATCGATTTAACAAACGATGATCTGGAATGTGTTGATACTACTATCGGTTCACTTATCCATTTTTTTGAGGATAATCTAAACAGCCTTCTTACAGTAGATAATTTATATAGACAGACGGTTATCGATGCTCTTAATTGTTATAGGATAGAATGCCGAAATAATAGTTTTCATCTTGACAATAATTATAATTGGAGTCGTGTGGAACTTATCAGATGGAATACTTTCTTTATTTACATGCTTCTGCTAGAGGGATGCAAGCTTGGAGACACAGCATCTGACGCAAAGAACGAATTAGTTAATTTCTCTGACAACAGGTTGGAAAGATTGTTTTATATGATATCTTTGGGAAATGATGGTATATATGAGTTTGTATTTACGGACGATCAATTCGCAGCAGAAACTATGCGGGTAAAGCATGTTCCGGAAGAATCTAGCTATCCTTCTTTTGACAACATCGGAAGAATTAAATCTGTGCTGCTGACTTTTGAGCGATTAGAGGATCAGCGCAAAGTGTTTATTACAAGATTTAATGTACCGGAAGAAATTTGGTATGTAAACGAAGCGGGAAATAAAGAACAATTAGTATAGTGCGATACAAATTTTTGAAAAAGTAGGTTTTTGGTAGGAAAGTGGTAGGTTTTGAGTATTCTTTTTTCAAAATAGGTGTGTTATATTTACAATGGACAAAGCGAACGGGAAAACAAAAAACACCCGAGCCGCCGAGTCCATTTTCTTTTGCAAAAGAATACCGGCAATGATGAGCGTCAGATCATGACTTCGAAAGAGGTTGTGAGCCTGGCGCTTTTTTCATGCCATCAACCCAAGGCCGAGGATGACGATCCGGAGCCGACACAAAAAAGCGAAAGGATAAAACACACTATGGATTATGAATCATTCAAAGAGAAGTTCGTAGAGGACTTAAAGGACAGGCTTGATGAGCAGGGCGCTGATGTAAAGGTTTCGGTCAACACCGTAAACAAGCTCAACGAAAGCAACGAGGCTGTAACGGTCACGCCGGAGGGCAGCAACATCGGAGTGAATATCGGGATTGATAAGTTCTACGATGCGATGGAAAACGGCAGATCCTACGATGAGGTCGTAGATAAGGCCGTTGAGGT